>Ga0210394_10000038_pt1 | contig 308785 bp, 272 predicted proteins | sample IncBWC12MmetaG_FD_160121 | JGI IMG/M metagenome (GOLD analysis project Ga0210394, IMG submission 160121) | Forest soil microbial communities from Barre Woods Harvard Forest LTER site, Petersham, Massachusetts, United States - Inc-BW-C-12-M | ecosystem: Environmental > Terrestrial > Soil >...
GCGGTACGAGTCAGACATGCATCTGCGGAGCCACAGTGCGCAAGACGCTCTCCGACCGAGAACACGTCTGCACTGCGTGTGGTCTGCTTGCTCCGCGTGATGTAGTTAGTGCTCAAATTATTCTCCAGAGGGCTCGGATAAGTCCTTCAAACCGTAACGCAGCGTAAGTAATCGCAAGCGTGGTTTGAGAAGCCGTCTCGTTTACGCGGCGGAGAAGTCACGAACGCTCGCTTCCATCGGCAGCGCATAGCGTGCCCGCTGCGATTTATTTTCGGCTCAACCACTGCCCAGCTACGCAAGATAGCACATCTCGGAATGGGTAGCGGACGGCGTCGCGCGCCGACCACGACCGCGTTTGTAGCCGGCGACGGTCATTTGCGCCGGTATCCGACCACACCGGCAGGGGGTATTGGATCTTTCGCGTCGCCGGTGAAAATCCCGGTCAACTGAATCTCGACCCTCACGATCAAACCAGAGACGGTGCCGGCGTGCAGCATCGGTGGAGGCAGAAAACGCGTTGGTTCTTGAGTCAAGTTCCTCTGCTTTGGCCGTTCTTCAGTGTGGTGATCGTTGCGGCCGTTCTGTATTCGCTTTATCAATCGAGAGGGATGAACTGGCACCCTCGCCCAAGTACGCTTCGAGCAAGCTTGTGTAGCGCTTCCGCGAACCTCGTTTCTGGATACTTTCAGATTCGCTCGTCGTCCATCCGCTGGCATCACATATTCGCCGACAGATGCGGGGTGCTCGCCGATACGTGGTATGGCGGGACCGATAGCCCACCATAGAATCGGTGTTGTAGCGGCTATCTCGAAATACGGCAATGCCACTTACGAACGGAGGTTTGCGCAAATGAAACGAAATGCGGAGGCGGGCCGTTCGGCTTATGGAGCTGCTTCGATGAAGGCAACGGAAGCATTCGTTCCAGCACCCCAACGACTCTTCGAAGACAAAATCGTCATGGACCTCCTTCCGTGGCCTGTTCAGTTCCTGCTTCGGAGATCGGTGATTCGTGCGGTCTTTCTGTCATTGCTGGAAGCGAGCGCTCCAGGCATACGAGGTGCGATGCTTTGCCGGACGCGACGCATCGACGATGCTGTCCGGAACGCCATCCACCAAGGATTGCCGGCGTTCGTGATCCTTGGCGCGGGTCTGGATACTCGGCCCTATCGTTTCACAGAGTTTACCGACGTCAGCATCGTCGAGATCGATCTACCGTCGGTTCAAGAACACAAGAAAACATGCTTGCTACGAAAGTTCGGTGCCTTGCCCAGGCACGTTCGTTTCGTTCCTGGCGACCTGAACAAAGAGCAACTGGACACAACCCTTGAAAGTTGTGGATTGAATCCATCCGAACCTGCAATTTTCCTTTGGGAAGGCGTTTCGCAATACTTGCGGCCCAACGCCGTGGACTCCGTTCTATGCGCCATCGCAAAGCGCCCCAAGGGGACGGTTCTGGTGTTCACCTACGTGCTGCAAGAAGTGATTACCGGGCTTTATCGATCTGACCGAAGCGAAGCTTTTCGGAAAAGCGCAAGCCGTCAGCCTGAGCCATGGTATTTCGGCGTAGATCCCCGCCGCTTGAGAGCTTTCCTCACTGCGCGCGGCCTGAGCTTACGGCATGATTTCGGCGCCGAGGAGCACCAAACGGATTACCTTCGGCCCGTTGAGCGCAAACTGGAAGTCTCCGAAATTGAACGTGTGGCGATAGCGATCGTGTGATGGTTTTGTCTGCATGGACACCCGCGGGCGAATTGAGGCCGAGCGACGGGCCAAGCGGGCTTTGTTTCGGGTCAAGTCCGGTTGTGGGAAGTTCCCGCGTGCGATTTTCCAGTGCTTCGCGCAAGCAAAGAATTGAGCTACTGGCGCTGCTTTGAGCTTCTTGCAAACTCTTGCGGGCGCAACTATACTGAAACTTCTGCGGGTTATGGTTCAACGCGCTTGGAGTGTGCATGTCGGTTGCTGCGGCTGATTCTAAGACCAGTTATCTCCTCGACAAACTGCAGTCCCTCAGTGGCGTAGTACCAATTGGAGCTTTTCTGGCCGAGCATTTCTGGTCGAACAGCTACGCGCTCGTGAGCGTCGGTAAATACAACGACGTTTCGCGCGAATTGCAGCAGATTCCCTGGCGAATCATGATCGAAACCTGCGTGCTTTTCATTCCCATACTGTTTCACGGACTTTACGGTTGTTACATCTGGTGGACGGGGAAGTCGAATGCGATCGGGCATCCCTGGATGGCGAACTGGCTGTACGTGCTGCAGCGCTGGACCGGCATCATCGCTTTCGTTTTCATTGGATGGCATTTGTACACCGAACGGTTTATGGGGCACGGCGTCACTTCCTACGCTGACGTGCAGCGCAACCTGATGAATCCCTGGTACCTCACTTTTTATATCGTCGGAATTACCTGCGCTTCGTTCCATTTGGGCAACGGGCTGTGGAATTTCGCCTGTAAGTGGGGAATTGCGGTCAGCGTTTCGGCGCAGCGCGCGGCAGGCTGGTTCGGCGCCGCCGTTGCGGTGGCATTTACGTTTATTGGCGTGGCGATCGTTATTGCGCTGCATTATGGGGCGTTCCCGCTGGGGGGCTACGTCCAATGAGGCAGCCGAAAATTATTATCGTGGGCGGTGGGCTGGCCGGTTTGATGGCCGCGATACGCGTCGCCGAAGCCGGAGTAACGGCTGACCTGTTTTCAATTGTGCCGGTGAAGCGTTCGCATTCGGTGTGTGCGCAGGGCGGGATCAACGCGGCGAAGAATTTGAAGGGCGAGGGCGATTCCACCTGGAAGCATTTCGACGACACGATTTACGGCGGCGATTTTCTGGCGAATCAGCCGCTGGTAAAGGGCATGTGCGAGGCCGCGCCCGCGATTATCGACCTGCTGGATCGCATGGGGGTGATGTTCAATCGCACGCCGGAAGGCTTGCTGGATTTTCGGCGCTTTGGCGGCACTTTGTATCACCGCACGGCATTTGCGGGCGCTACTACGGGGCAACAATTGTTGTACGCGCTGGATGAACAAGTCCGCCGCTTCGAAGCCGAAGACAAGGTGAAGAAATTCGAAGGCTGGACGTTTCTTTCCGCGGTCCTGGATCACACGGGGGTGTGCCGCGGCATCTGCGCCATGGATTTGAAAACCATGGAGATCAAGACGTTCGCGTGCGACGCCGCGATTTTCTGCACGGGCGGAATCGGAGCGGTCTTTGGGCGCTCGACAAATTCTGTGGTGTGCACTGGTTCCGCGCAATCGGCTTTGTTCCAGCAGGGCGCGTACTACGCGAACGGTGAATTCATTCAGGTGCATCCCACTGCAATTCCCGGCGAAGACAAGTTGCGTTTGATGAGCGAATCGGCGCGCGGTGAAGGGGGGCGCGTATGGGTGCCCAAGACGCCGCAGGACCCGCGTCCTGCGAGACAAATTCCAGAAACCGAACGATTTTATTTTCTTGAGGAGTGGTATCCGAAGTACGGAAACCTGGTGCCGCGCGACGTCGCTACGCGCGCGATTCACAAGGTTGTGTACGAAATGAAAATGGGCCTGGCGGGAGACCCGGCGGTTTATCTGGACGTGACGCATATTCCGCGCGAAGTGCTCGAACGCAAGCTCGAAGGTATTTTGGAAATTTACGAGAAATTCGTGGGCGTGGACCCGCATGTGGAGCCGATGAAAGTTTTTCCGGCGATGCATTACACCATGGGCGGCTTGTGGGTGGACAACGAAAACCAGGCTACCAACATTCCGGGGGTTTACGCGGCGGGCGAATGCGAATATCAGTATCACGGAGCGAACCGGCTGGGCGCGAATTCGCTGGTTTCGTGCATTTACGGCGGCGGAATCGCGGGAGCTGCGGCGGTGCGTTACGCGCGCAGCCTGGAATCGGGTTGCGAGAACACTTCGCCTGCGGTGTATGAACGCGAACGCGTGCGCCAGCAGGATATTTCGGACGCTTTGCTGAACCAGCACACGGGCACGGAAAATCCGCTGACGATCTGGCGCGAGATGGGCGACATCATGACGGAAAACGTCACGGTGATCCGTTACAACGCCGCGTTGCAGAAGACTTTGCTGAAGCTGGACGAACTGAGCGAGCGCTTCAAGCGCATTAATTTGCAGGACCGCACGCAGTGGTCGAATCAAACGCTGAATTTCGTGCGCGAACTGGGCAATATGCTGGTGCTGGCGAAAGTGATCACGCTGGGTGCGCTCGCGCGTAACGAAACGCGCGGCGCGCATTACAAGCCGGAGTTCCCGGATCGCGACGACAAGAATTGGCTGAAGACGACCAAGGCTAGCTGGAACGCGGGAAAAATTCAATTGGAATATGAAGCGGTGGATACGTCGCTGCTCCCGTTGCGCGAGAGGAAATACACCGCGGCGAAGTGACGCGCGGAATGCTGGGCGAAGTGGCGGGCGGAAGAAGTGAGGTGAGGAATCGTGGCCGATAAAACTTTCATCGTGAAAATCAAGCGCCAGCAGCGCTCGGATGAAGCCGTGCGTTGGGAGGAGTACGAACTGCGCTACCGGCCGCACATGAACGTGATCATCTGCCTGCGCGACATCGCCGAAAAACCTTTCACGCGAAGCGGAAGTGAATCCACTCCGGTAAGCTACGAAGCGAATTGCCTGGAAGAAATTTGCGGGGCTTGCGCCATGATTGTGAACGGCAAGCCGCGGCAGGCTTGCACGGCGCTGGTGGACGATCTGGAAAAGCCGATTCGCCTGGAGCCGCTCACGAAATTCCCTTTGATCCGCGACCTGCAGGTGGATCGCAGCTCCATGTTCGAGAATTTGAAACGTACCAAGTGCTGGATTCCGATTGACGGCACGTATGATCTCGGTCCCGGACCGCGCATGTCGCCGGAGACGCAGGAAGTGGGCTACGCGCTTTCGCAGTGCATCACTTGCGGAAATTGCCTGGAGATTTGTCCGAAGGTAAATGAGAATTCGCATTTCGTGGGCGCGGCGATTGTGAGCCAGGTTCGTCTGTTCAATATGCATCCCACGGGCAAGATGCATGCGGGCCCGCGTTTGGAAGCGTTGATGGGTCCGGGAGGCATCGAGGACTGCGACAACGCGCAGAACTGCGTGAAAGTTTGCCCGAAGGGCATTCCGCTGACGGAGTCCTTGGCGGCTGTGAACGGTCAGGTGCTGGTGCATGCGGTGAAGAGCTTCTTCCGAGGCTCGTGAGCCACGCGCATTCTTTCTGTATTAACGTCGCGGGTTGTAGAATCCCAGAGCATGTATGACAGTTGGGGGATGAATGGGCTGTAGAGGTTTGCTTGCAATTTGCTGTGCGCTGGGAGGCATTTTGTCGCTGGTGGCCGTGACTACTGAATCGCAATCAAATATTTCGCCGCAGGCGCGGGAGCAGCATTTCCAGTCCATCGTGGTGGATACGCACGACGATACGACGCAGCGCTTGCTGGATCCGAAATTCGATTTCGGCGCACGCCATTCCGACGGCAGCGTGGACATACCGCGCATGCGCGAGGGCGGGCTGAGCGCGATATTTTTTTCGATCTGGATTCCCGGAGCTGTTACCGGGCCCGCGGCGGTGCAGCGAGCACTCGATCAGATTAACGCGGTGCGCGAAACCGTGGCGCGGCATCCGAACGACCTGGTTCTGTGCGCGACCGCTGAAGAAATTCGCCGCGCCAAGGCCGGGCGCAAAATTGCGGTGCTGATGGGCGTCGAGGGCGGGCACATGATCAACAACTCGCTCGCGAACCTGGACAAGTTCTTCGCGCTCGGCGTGCGTTATATGACGCTGACGCACACGGTGAATACGGATTGGGCGGACGCTTCGACGGATCAGGCCGCGCACAACGGGTTGACCGATTTCGGCAGGCAAGTAGTGCGCGAAATGAATCGCCTGGGCATGATGGTGGACATTTCACACGTGGCGGACAAAACTTTTTACGACGTATTGGCTGTGAGCAAAGCGCCTGTGATCGCATCGCATTCTTCTTGCCGCGCGCTGTGCAACGCGCCGCGCAATATGACGGACGACATGATCAAGGCGCTGGCGGCGAAGGGCGGCGTGATTCAGATCAATTACCATGTCGGCTTCCTGAGCCAGCAATTTCAGGATGCGCAGAAGGCTCATCCCGAGCTGGGCAAGGAAATCGAAGCGGAAGCGAAGAAGCGCTGCGGCGAAAATGAAGCGTGCTTGCTGATCGAAGCGGATAAAGTCACGCGGGAGATGGTGGCGCAGGGAAAGCTGCCGCGTGTGGACTGGACCGAGATCGTCAAGCACATTGACCACGCTGTGAAATTGGTGGGCGCGGACCACGTAGGCCTGGGCTCGGATTTCGACGGCGCGGATATGCCGTACGGGATGGAAGACGCTTCGGACATTCCGCGGATCACCGACGCTCTGCTGGCGAAGGGTTATTCTCCCGCTGACGTGCGGAAGATTCTGGGTGGCAATACGCTGCGTTTGATGCAGGATGTGGAAGCAGCGACCCAAGACTAATGCCAATAATAATTAGGAGGAAAATCGTGAAACGCTTGGTACCTTGTGTCTTGATCGCGATGCTTGTCGCTGTGGTTCCGGCGTGGACGCCGGCGCAAAACCAATCTCAATCGACCGCGCCTGCGGCCAAACCGGCTACTGCGGCGCATCCGCATTCGACAGCGCCTCATACGGACCCGGCCTTGCTGCATCCCGCGACGCTGACCGCAAAGGCGCCCGATGTGTACGAAGTGACGTTCAAGACCACGGCGGGGGATTTCGTTGTGACCGTGACGCGCGCTTGGGCGCCGCTGGGCGCGGATCGTTTCTACAATCTGGTGAAGCATGGATTTTTCACGGATGCGGCTTTCTTCCGCGTGGTGCCTGGATTCATCGTGCAATTCGGATTGAACGCGAATCCAGCGGTGAATAAAGTTTGGGACAAGGCTTCGATCAAGGATGACCCCGTCGCGCAAAGCAACCACACCGGCTACTTGACGTTTGCAACTGCCGGACCGAGCACGCGTACCACACAGTTGTTCATCAACCTCGGAGAGAATGGCTCGTTGGACGGGCAGGGATTTGCGGCGTTTGGCCAAGTGACGACCGGGATGGACGTGGTGCAGAAAATTTACAGTGGATACGGAGAATCTCCGGATCAGGCGCAGATCACGTCGCAGGGGAAGGCGTATCTCGACAAAAGTTTCCCGAAACTAGACCACATCATTTCTGCGACAGTGACTTCGCCCGCGCCGGCAGTGCACACGACGCCGGCACACAAGGCCGCACCGGCGGCGTCGAAGCCGGCGCCCGCGCAGCAGCAGTAGATGGCGGGCTGAAGAGACGCTGCTAAGAAAAGCTCGTTTCAATTTTGCTAGAAATCGTGCAACCCGTGCAGGCACGGGTTCCCTGGGAGAATGACTGATGACCACGAAGGCCTCGTTGCTGGATGCTGGCAATCTGAAAGACACTGCGCCGGAAAAATTTGACGTGACGTTCAAGACCACCGCCGGAGATTTCGTTGTGCAGGTGACGCGTGCCTGGGCGCCGCTGGGCGCGGATCGCTTCTACAATCTGGTGAATCACGGCTTTTACGATGATGCGGCTTTTTTTCGCGTGATTCCCGGATTCGTCGTGCAATTCGGGCTGAGCCCCGACCCGGCCGTAAATAATGTGTGGCGCAAATCGAATTTCAAGGACGATCCGGTCACGCAGAGCAACAAGCCCGGTTACATTACTTTCGCCACCGCCGGGAAGGATACGCGCACGACACAGCTTTTCATCAACACGGGGAACAACGCGCAGCTCGATAAAATGGGCTTCGCGCCGTTCGGGCAGGTGATCTCCGGGATGGACGTGGTGAAGAAGATTCACAGCGGCTACGGCGAAGCGCCAGATCAGGGTTCCATCACCGCGCTGGGCAAGCCATATCTGGACAAAAACTTTCCTAAGCTCGATCGTATCCATTCCGCGACGATCGCTTAGGATGTCGCTGCGTAAGCTGGCGAACGGCGGTGCGCACACCGCTTGTCGCCACAACTGACGATGGACACGCTGTCAGCTGCGTCAATGACTCGCGATTATGCGAATTACCGCGAGGTGGCGCTGCGGTCACGCGTGATGCTCTTCGCGCTGGCTTCCTGCAAGCTGCTCATCCAACTCGCCGGCATCAATCATTACGGATTTTTTCGCGACGAACTTTACTACATTGCCTGCGGCCAGCATCTCGCCTGGGGTTATGTGGATCAGCCGCCGCTGATCGCGCTCGTCGCATGGTTTGCGCGCCATGCGCTAGGAACTTCGCTCTTTGCGACGCGATTGCTGGCTGTTCTCGCCGGTGCCGCGGTCGTATACGCCACTGGCCGCGTTGCCGCGGAATTGGGCGGCGGCTTGTTCGCGCAATTCCTTGCCGCTGCCGCGATTTTATTTGCACCCGCCTATATTGCGTTTGACAGTTTCTTTTCCATGAACGCGTTTGAGCCGCTCTTCTGGCTTTTGTGCGCATGGATTGCCATACGCATCGTCAAAGGTGCGCCTCCGCGGCTGTGGCTGCTGTTTGGCGCGGTGGCGGGCCTGGGCCTGGAAAATAAACACAGCATGTTGGTGTTTGGTTTTGCCCTTGTGACTGGATTGCTGCTTTCGGGTCAAGCGCAGCTGTTTCGTTCGAAATGGATTTGGCTCGGCGCACTGCTCGCGCTGACAATTTTTCTGCCCAATCTGATTTGGGAAGCGCGGCACGGCTGGCCGCAAATCGAAGTGGTGCGCAATGCGCAGCAATTCAAGAACGAGACGATCTCTCCGCTGCAATTTTTGTTCGAGCAGGTTCTTTTTATGCAGCCACTCGCGTTCCCAGTCTGGCTTGCGGGGCTGGTGTGGTACTTGGCGGCGGAAGGCAAGCGCTTCCGCTTTCTGAGCTGGGCGTACTTGATCGTGCTCGCGATTTTCATCGTGCTGGGCGGCAAATCGTATTACGCGCTGCCGGTTTATCCGGTGCTGATGGCTGCGGGTGGCGTCGCGCTGGAGGCATTTTTTGCCGCGCCCGCGCGCCGCTGGATGGCTGTGGCGTTTCCAGCACTGCTTGTGGTCGCTGGTTTGGTGACGCTGCCTTTCGGCGCGCCGATCTTGCCGGTGCACACCTTCTTGCGCTATTCGAGCTTGCTGCCGTACGCGAGTTCGGTGAAGACGGAGCGCGACGCGACGGCCGCGCTGCCGCAGCTGTACGCCGATATGTTCGGCTGGGAAAATATGGCCGTGCAGATTGCGCACGTTTATCGCGCGTTGCCGCAATCCGAACAGGCCGGCTGCGCGATCCTTGCGGGCAACTACGGTGAGGCTGGCGCGATTGACCATTTCGGGCCGGGCCTGGGCCTGCCGGCGGCGATCAGCGGGCACAACAGTTATTATTTCTGGGGGCCGCGCGCGTATAACGGTTCGTGCGTGATTCTTTTCGGAGAGCGCGCTGATGAGACGAAGGACTTGTTCGGAGATGCGCAGCTCGTTGCGACGATCAGCGATCCCCGCGCCGCCGTAGCCGAACGAAATGTACACGTTTATGTTTGCCGCAAGCCGCGCGCCCCGCTTGCGCAGCTTTGGCCGCATTTTAAATTGATTATTTGAGCGAAAAGCGCGCCGCGTCGGCGCGAATCGGTCTGCGGACTAATGCAGGGGCGCGTGGCGCGGATTCCTGGCGGCTTGTTCCAATTCCGCTACGTCCAGTCCTGACGCCACCAGCCGGTGGCCGATTTCCGAATCGGTACGCTTGGCGATCGCGAGCAAAACGCATTCGCATGTGAGAATCGGAATGATTCTGTCCTCCAGCACGTCGTGCGCGGGCGCGACTTCTTCGGCGCTCTTCAGCAGCGCCGTCAGCTCGTTCGAGCGCGCCATCGGCTTGGCGTCCGCGTCCGGATTCTTCGCCGGCCTCGGCCATTGCCATTTGGGCGGTTTTTCGTCGCCGCGGCGCTGCTGGTCGTAGAATTCGATCCAGTAGTGCCAGCGCTGCGGGCTGATGCGGCAGATCTGCTGCAAATATTCCTCGATGCCGTCCTGCTCCGGCCAATATTTGGAGAGCCGCTCCCAATCGTAGATGTACATTCCGGCGAGCAGGTCCGCGACTTCCACGGCGCTGGCCGCGCGGCTGTGCGCGAGCATCGCCGCCAAGCTTTCCGCGCGCGACAAGTCCTTGGTGAAGCGGTGCATTATTGGCGCTCGAAGCGCGCCAGCACGCGATTGCTGCGCGCCTGCGCCCGCTCTGGCGAGTTTGTCGCCTTTGCGCCGACCGCCGGAATCAGGGCCTGCAGCCCCACCTTTGCCGTTCTTTCGCCCAAATATTTTCATTTCCGATTGACGACTCCCGTAATAATCTTAGCAGACACCCGGTTTTCTTCACTGGAAACTGCGGGCGGCTTTCTCCGATTGGTCACTTGCTCTGGCGGGAACCCGGATATATATTTATTTTTAATCCTGTGGGAATTTGCCGGTGGACGGCTTAGGCGCGGTTAAGAAGGTCGATCAGCAAGCGGCAAAAATTCGCGGGCGACTCCGAAGAAAGGCCCCGTTCCATGACGCAAACGCAAAGTATGACGCTGCGCGATGCCAGTCACGCCACGTCGAATCCGTTCGTGGGAACCTGGAAGCTGGTTTCCATTTCCTCGTCTGAATCGCGGTTGTTCGGCGAGCGCCCGATGGGCATTCTGATTTACGACGCGGACGGCCACGTGGCCGTGCAGATTATGCGCAACCCGCGGCCGGATATTTCTTCGGGCCCGGGATTTCCCACCGCCAAGGAAGTGCAGATCGCTTACAAGGGTTATTACGCGTACTACGGCACCTACGAAGTAAACCGCGAGAAGAAAACCATCACGCATCACCTGGAAGGGAGCTTGCGGCCCGGCGATGTGGGCAAGGATTTCACGCGGGCTTACGAAATTTCCGGGAATCGGCTGGCGCTTACGCCCGTGGACGACTCCCAAGCGCGCGACGCCTGCCTGACGTGGGAGCGCGCGACTTAGGTTTTTTGATCTGACGAATATTCTGCGGCCGCTGCCCGGCCGCGGAGACTAAATCCGCAGCACGTTCACCAACTCCCGTACTGACGCTGCAGACTTATCGAGCGCTGCTTTCTCGTCCGGCAGCAATTTGATTTCGATGATTTGTTCGATGCCGCCTGCACCGAGCTTCGCCGGCACGCCGACGAAGAGTCCGTCGACGCCGTACTCGCCTTCGAGATAAGCGGCGCAGGGCAGAATCTTTTTCTTGTCCTTCAGAATTGCTTCGGCCATTTCAAACACGGCGGCAGACGGCGCGTAGTAAGCCGAGCCGGTTTTCAGCAGATTGACGATTTCGGCTCCGCCCTTGCGCGTGCGGGTCACGATCGCATCGAGTTTATCTTTCGCGATTAGTTCGGGGAGGGGAATTCCGGCGACCGTGGAATAGCGCGTGAGCGGCACCATATCGTCGCCGTGCCCGCCGAGCACGAACGAGTGCACGTTTTCTACCGACACGTCGAGTTCTTCCGCGACGAACGTGCTCATGCGCGCCGAATCCAGCACGCCGGCCATGCCAATTACGCGCGCCTTGGGGAACTTGCTGATTTTGAAGGCGGCTTGCGCCATGGCGTCCAAGGGATTCGTGACCACGATCAGGATCGCTTTCGGTGAAAGTTTTACGACCGCTTCCACCACAGCTTTGATCACATCGTAATTCGCCTTGAGCAAATCGTCGCGGCTCATTCCCGGCTTGCGCGGAAATCCGGCGGTGATCACGATAATGTCGCTGTTTTCCGTTCCGGAGTAATCGCCGTGGGCGGTAGAAATCCCCGCGGCGTGCGCATCGGAGCCCATGATTGGGCCGGATTCCGCCATGTCCAGCGCTTTCCCCGCCGGCACGCCATCCAGAATATCGGTCAGCACCACATCCGCCAGCCCCGCATCATGAATCCGCTGCGCCGTGGTCGAACCGACGAAGCCGCCACCCACCACCGTCACCTTCTTGCGCATTCCAGTCTCCCCGTTGGGTCGAATTCGGTGCGGCTGCCTGCTGGCGTGTCTGCGTTCAGTCGCCTGCGCCCACCGCGGCTTGCATATTTTCGATGATTGCCGATGCATACTCGGACGTTTTCAGCTTTTTCGCGCCAGGCATCAGGCGTTCCAGGTCGTATGTGACGCGTTTCTGCTGAATCGTGCGCGCGATGCCGTCTTCGATCAAGCGCGCGACCGGCTTCCAATCCATGAAATCGAACATCATCGCGCCGGAAAGCATCACCGAACTCGGGTTAATCACATCCTTATCTGCATATTTCGGCGCGGTGCCGTGCGTGGCCTCGAAGACTCCGAAGCCGTCGCCGATATTTGCGCCCGGTGCCATCCCGAGGCCGCCGACCTGTGCGGCGCAAGCGTCGGAAAGATAATCGCCGTTCAGGTTCGGCGTGGCGAATACCTGGTATTCATCGGCGCGCGTGAGGACTTGCTGGAAGACGGAATCGGCGATGCGATCGTTGATCAGGATTTTTTTCTTCCACTGGCCGTTTCCGTGCGATGCGTACAACGCGTCCAGCGTGCGTTTCACCTCTGCATACACCTGCTTCCTGAATTCATCGTTGGCCTGGTCCAAGCCCGGCTCGATGGACGCGGCATTTTCCTCGACCGAAATGTTCGGGTTCTTGTGCTTATTATCGAGGATCCAGCTCTCGCGCTCGGTCACGACTTGCGCGCGAAATTCCTGCGTGGCCAGCTCATAGCCCCAATCGCGGAAAGCGCCTTCGGTGAACTTCTGAATATTTCCCTTGTGCACCAGGGTGACGACCGTGCGCCGATTTTCCAGTGCGTGCACAATCGCGCGGCGCACCAGGCGTTTGGTGCCTGTTGGCGACATCGGCTTAATGCCCACGCCGGAATCTTCGCGGACTTTTTTCGAGGTGCCCTTGAGCATTTCGTTGTTCAGGAAATCGATGAGTTTTTTCACTTCCTGCGTGCCGGAGCGCCATTCGATTCCGGCGTACACGTCTTCGGTGTTTTCGCGGAAGATCACGACGTTCATGCGTTCGGGCTCGCGCACCGGGGAAGGGACGCCAGTGAAATAACGCACCGGGCGCACGCAGGCGTAGAGGTCGAGCACTTGGCGCAGAGTGACGTTCAGCGAGCGAATGCCGCCGCCGACGGGAGTGGTGAGCGGACCTTTGATGGCCACGCGAAAATCGCGAATCGCGTCCACGGAGTCTTGCGGCAGCCATTCCTGGAACTGGCGATAAGCCTTTTCGCCTGCGAAAATTTCCAGCCATTCGATTTTGCGTTTGCCGCCGTATGCTTTTTCGACAGCCGCATCGAATACGCCCCGTGAGGCTTTCCAGATGTCGCGGCCGGTGCCATCACCTTCAATAAACGGAATCACCGGATGATCCGGTACGCGAAACACGCCGTCTGAAAACTCGATGGCCTTGCCATTTGCCGGCACCGCCGCGCCGTTATAGGTCGTCTTCATGGTTTCCCAATTCTCCCTGGCATCGAACAGGCGCCGAAACGCGCGATTCCGGCGTTAATTCCGAACCGACAACCTTAGCACAATCGTTGCCAGCCGGACAGCGACGATCCCAAGGAGCATGTGGAGGCGCGGTCGGGCGAGCGCTCGATGTGCGCTGCGTTTCAGGGCCGCGACTGAACTGCGGGTGGGGCTTCGACGCAGGGAAGCGCGGGCGCTTTATCCGGGAACACGAAGATTTTGCGCGCGAGGTCAGACGAGAGGGTTTCATCGCGGGTAGTATTGTTTCAGAATGGTGCTGCTCCATGTCATCAAGTCCGGATTCGCCGACGCGAATTCCAACCAGCTCTGCGGCCGCCCCGCGCGTTGCATTCTCTCGTGAATCAGCAGGATGTACGCCCAGCTAATCGTTTCGTGGTACAGGCCCCGTTTGCCGTGCGCCTCGGCGTAGCGCGTTAGCGCTGCCGGAAAGCGCGCTAGGACATCGAGCAACGGGTGTCGGCACAAATACAAGAATGCGATTTGGATGTGGACGCTGTGGCCAAGAGCTTCCAAGGGCAGGGAACAATCTTCAAATTGCCGCAGCAGTTCGTCATTGTGATTAGCGCTCATCGCGGGCTCCTGCTTGCGCCTCTCGCCGGTGTGCCAGCCACACCGTGACGGCTGAGGCGTACACCAGGAGCGCGCCGAAGTCGAATTGCCCTTGCAGCAAGTGAAACAGAATGGCGAATGCAATTACCCCCAGCAACAGATAGCTCCCGGCAACATTTACCACCGGCGCCAGAAACATGATTGCTGCGACAATCTCGACGCTGGCTAGTCCCAACAGGATCCAGACGTGCGGCCCGATGTGCCCCGAGCCAGTCGCGGCCTGCATCTTGACGATCATCGCCCACAGCAATTGGCACGATGCCCAGAGCAGCACTAGGCCGAGAACCCAGCGTAGCGCTTCAATCGCGTGTTGGGTGGTCCACCTGGTCATTGAGAGCCTCTCGTCTTCTTGACTGGCCCTCTCCGCTTCGCGCGGCTGGCGCGGCGCGACGTTTGCGTTTGTGGCTTCTGCGCCGCCGCGCGCGCTTCGATCAGGCGGTGGCTGGCGCGGAAATCGAGATCGAGGCCGTAAAACTTCTTCAATTCCTTGATGCGCCGTCGCGAGGGCTTTTGAAACGCTGTCTTGCCGTCAAAGGCATGCAATACGATGCCTTCCAGCAGGTCGCCCAGGCTCAAATCGTGAAATTCAGCCAGAGCCTTGAGCACTTTGAGGAGGCGCTTCTCGATGCGCACGCCCGTCTGCACTCGCTCCACCACAAATTGTTTTTGATATTTCCTTGTTCTCATTGCGGTACCAATGTACCACGGTACACGCGACAGATGCAAACGCTCGCACCGCACTCGACGAGTTGACACGAGCAAGAGTACGGCGGATTGCGACAACGAAAGGCGCGCACTCCCTTGGCGATGAAGTCGCTTCCGAGTCTTGCAACCTTTCTTGACGCGTGCCGCCACTACCTTTAGCATCGTTAAGGAACGAATTCGGGAGGGTGCCATTCGAAATCATAGGGAACGCGTCAAGAAATTTCTCTGCTGCGCGCTGACGCTGTACGGCGCGCTGTCGCTCGCGTCGCCACGGACGGAGCACGCTCGCGCAGCGGCCCTGCAAGCTGCGGCGCAGAAAACGGCTGAGGCGAAAATGCAGCTGACCAGCCCGTCCTTCGCAGCCGACAGCGCCGTTCCTGCGCAATACACTTGCGATGGTTCGGATGTCTCGCCGGCGCTGGCCTGGACGGAACCACCCGCCGGCACACAGAGCTTGGCGTTGATCGTGGACGACCCGGATACGCCGAAGAAGACCGTGATTCACTGGTTGTTGTACGAACTGCCTCCGACCGCACGCGTATTGCCGGAGGGCGTCCCAACCAAGGCGAAGCTTCCGGACGGCTCACGCCAGGGTAAGAACGATCACGGCAAGATTGGCTACAGCGGGCCCTGTCCTCCACCGGGAGCGGCGCACCACTATTTTTTCAAGCTCTACGCGCTGGATTACAAGACAGGCCTGAAACCGAAAGCGACGGCCGCGGACGTCGAAAAGGCGATCAAAGGCCACATTCTGGCGCAGACCGAATTGATTGCTCGCTTCCAGCACTGATGCGTTCTGTTGCGCACACGCATGCGTGCGCGCCGCTGCAGATGGCAAAGTTTTATTTATCGGTTCGATTTGAAATTCTTTACCGTACCTAGACATTTTGGGATTTGACGCTCACTAGACCGCGCGGTACCCTACGCTGTTCAAAAAATGCCGCTGACCCCGCAATTCATTCGCGATCTATTCCACGGCAAGGAGCCTCATGACTACCGATCTGCGTAACTTTCTGGCAATTCCGTACGAAGAACTGGAAGAACTGAATCTGAAGGCCAAGGCGCAGCGCATGAATCGCGTGGCGCCGCACAAGATCCAGGAAGAGCGCATCAAGTACCTCACGGACGAAAAGCGCATCAAGGCCGTCACGGTGCTCTTCAGCGACCTCGAAGGCCGCTTGCACATGCTGGATTATGACAAGAAATTTCTGGTGAAGAGCTGGGACAACCTCACGTTTGATGGCTCGTCCATCCGCGGATTCACCGCGCAGCGCGAAAGCGATTTGCGCCTGGGGATGGATTGGAGCGCGTTTTACTGGGGCCCTGCGGACGTGTTTGGCTCGGGCAAGGTGCTGGTTTTCGGCGAGGTGATTGATAAGGATGGTTCACCGTACAGCGCCGACATTCGCGGCGTGCTGAAAACTTTTGCCGGGGAGAAATTCAAGAAAGACGGCTACACGCTGAACGCTGCCAATGAAATCGAAGGCTTCCTCTTCAATGGCGCGGACGCCGAAGCGCGTTACAACGAGACGGGAAAATTCGATTACGTAAATACGGGCGGCTATTACCATTCGTTGCCGGGCGACCCGCTGCGCACGTTCATTGACACTTGCGCCGAAGTGCAGCGCGCCATGGGCTTCCAGAACGAAAAAGATCACCCGGAGGTTGCACCTTCGCAGTTCGAAATCAATTACGGTTACGGGGAAGTGGTCGCCGCAGCGGACCAGATTCAGCTTTACAAATTAATCTGTCGGCAGGTGGCCACGCGCATGGGGCTTACTGCGAGCTTTCTGCCGAAGCCGGTCGTTGGTGTGAACGGCAACGGAATGCACACCAACGTTTCGGTGAGCAAGAGTGGCAAGAACCTGTTCTGGGATCCCAAGGGCGAAGAGAAGCTCAGCAAAGTCGGCTGGTCGTTCATCGATCGCATCCTCACGCACGCGAACGACGTCTGCCTGATGCTGAATTCCAGCGTGAACGCCTATCGCCGGCTGGATCCGCATTTTGAAGCACCCAATCAGATCAAGGCTTCGCCGGTGGATCGCGGCTCGATGATCCGCATTCCGATCGGCAATGAGAAGAGCATGCGTGTGGAAGTGCGCTCGGTTGCGCCGGACGCGAGCCCTTACATGGTGATGTACTCGATATTCAAGTCGGGGCTGGATGGCGAGACCGCGAGGATCAAGAATCTCCGTCAGGCCGAGCGCTATTTGCCGGACAACATTTACACCGCCATCGAGCATTTCCGCAAATCGGAGTGGACCTCGAAAATCCTCGGCGAAGACGTGAAAGGGCGCTACGCGGACTTGAAACAAGCCTCGGCCGACCGCTGCTCGCGCTTGCTCGGCACCTTCGTCAAGGCTCCCGAAGTGCAATACCACCACGAAGTTTACAACCAGTATCTCTGGAACCAGTTTTAAGGTTCCGACGAACAACTCGACCGTTTACACAAAACAGCAAAGAGCCTGGTCACGCGCCAAGGCTCTTGCGTTGGTCCGTTCCCGTTCGATTTTTCAGTGAATCCGCGGCGCTAGAGTACGATCTGCAACTCCAGTTGCACGCCGGGGTGCGCCAGATCCACGAGGTAGTACACCCCGTTTACGTCAACGACGTATACGTTGTCGTCGTAGCCCCAGCCAGCCGGCCAAGGTTGCGCGATGATGAAGGAGTAGCCGCCGTACTGGAAGCGCGGTCGGCCTTCTACGATCACTGGGTGGCCGACGTGGAACGTGTGCTCGCGGCCGAAGTGGGCGCGGAATTTATCGTCAGGAATCCGCTGGTTGCCTGCGTGCTGGTTGCGTTGAGCGTCTTCAGGGCGCTGCGCATCGGGTTTACGTTCCGTGTCCTTCGGTTGTTTCGCGGCATTATCGGGCCGCGGACGATCGTCTGGAGTCTTGGGCGGCTCGGCTTGCGGATGCTCGTCGTGAGTGGCGGGTTTCGCGTCGGACGGTTTGGCAGGCTGGTCCTGCGGATCGTGCTGTTCCTGTGCGAAGGCTGGCGCGGAAAGTCCGAAAAGCAACAGCAGGGCCCCGGTTCCGATCAACATGGCGTTTTTCATGAATGTTTCCTCCCGTACGCTTGAACGTATAAACGCTTCACATTGCACGAGCGCTCGAAAGAGCGCTCGACAAGAATGTAGCGGTACGGGCTTCATGCACGAATACTGTGGGGCCTGTATATTGCCGCGGAAATCGCGTTAGGGGGATTTGCTTCTCCAGCGGTTCCAGTACGCGCTGGCATGCGATGGGTAGCACGGAGATCGTTCAGGCGCTGGCTTCGCGCTGGACTATGGCGCCGCAATTAAGTCAATATCGAGCTGGGGCGGAGAATTCACACGAGGTTGGCAATGGACCCATCACCTGACCTGGATCGCATCGTAAGTGAACTGAACGCACGGCCGGAAGCCGACGGCGACGAGGCGTCCGACACGGCGATATTGGATCGCTGGCTCTCCACGTTGCTCGCCAGGGGCGGCAGCGATCTGCTGCTGGTGCCGGGCGCGCCGGTGTGCATCCTGCACGAAGGCGGCGTGAAGAATATTGAGGCCGAGCCGCTGAACGGCTCGGAGATCGAAGCGATTGTGCTGCCGGCTCTCACACCGCATGCGCTGCAACAGTATCGCGCGGGGCAGATTGCCGATTCCTCTTATCGCATCGCGGGCGTGGGGCGCTTCCGCATCAATCTGCACCGCGAACGCGGCCAGGCCGCCGCGGCGATTCGTGCGTTGCCTTCGAAGGTTCCGCAGCTGAGCGAGCTGCGCCTTCCACCTAGCGTCGAGTCTTTGTCTCATCTGCAGCGCGGGCTGGTGCTGATCGGTGGGCCTGCCGGGTCCGGAAAATCGACGACGCTGGCCGGTTTAATTCACGAGATCAACCGGCGCGACGCGCGGCACATCGTCACCATCGAAGATCCCATCGAGTACGAGCACACGCACGTGCGCAGCGTGATCGAGCAGGTGGAAATCGGCACGGACGCACCGGATTTCCCCACGGCGCTGCGCGCGGCTTTGCGTCAGGCGCCCGATATTATCGTGGTCGGGGAAATGCGCGACATCGAAACGATGCAGATTGCTGTGGCTGCTGCGGAAACCGGCCACTTAGTGCTCTCGACGATTCACACAACAGATGTGGCTTCCACTGTCTCGCGCATTTCGGATTCTTTTCCCGTCGAGCGCCAGAACACCATTCGCCAGGAACTGGCCATGGCGCTTACAGCCGTGCTCACGCAAGTTCTGCTGCCGTGCAAAACCGGTGGACGCATGCCTGTCGCGGAATTGTTGATGATGAGCTACGGCGCGCGACAGCATATCCGGCACAACGCGCTGCAGCATTTGCATCAGGAAATCACGCTGACCAAGAAGAAGGGTTCATTCTCGCTGGAGGAGTCGCTGGTAAAGCTGGTGAGCCAGGGATTCATTGACCGCGAAGACGCGCTGCTCTGCGCGATTCATCCCGACGATCTGGAAATTCTGCTGAAAGCGGAAAACCAAACGCGCGCGGCGCGTCCATAATTCAGCGCAAGAGAAAACGGCGGAGCTTGTGCCCCGCCGTGGTCGTTCCTTCGCGTTACGTCACTCGCCTAGTCGTAATATTCGTTGCCCAGGTGCGTGATCAGGTCCTCGCCCATCATCCAGCGCAACGTGTTCTTCAACTTCATTAGCTGGATGAATAGATCGTGCTCGGGGTAGAGCTCTTTCGCGCACATCGGCGACTTGAAATAGAAGCTGAGCCATTCCTGAATCCCGCGCATCCCGGCCCGTTGCGCCAGATCAAAAAATAGCGCCAGGTCCAGAACGATTGGCGCGGCCAAAATCGAATCGCGGCAGAGGAAGTCGACTTTGATCTGCATCGGATAGCCGAGCCAGCCGAAGATATCGATGTTGTCCCAGCCTTCTTTGTTGTCGCCGCGCGGGGGGTAGTAGTTGATGCGGACTTTGTGGTGAATCTTGCCGTAAAGGTCGGGATACAACGCCGGCTGCAAAATATATTCCAGCGCGCCGAGTTTCGATTCCTCTTTGGTCTTGAACGAGCCGGGATCGTCGAGCACTTCGCCATCGCGATTGCCCAGAATGTTCGTGGAAAACCAGCCATTCAAGCCGAGCATGCGCGCCTTGAACGCCGGCGCCAGGACCGTCTTCAGCAGGGTCTGGCCAGTCTTGAAATCCTTGCCGCCGATCGCGACGTTCTTGGCTTTTGCATATTCCTCGAGTGCCGGAATATCCACGGTCAGATTAGGCGCACCGTTCGCGAACGGAACTCCTTCGCTGATGGCCGCATAGGCGTAGAGCATCGACGGCGCAATCGCCGGATGATTGGCGCGCATGCCTTTTTCAAACGACGCCAGGCTCTTGTGCACTTCCTCGGCTTTCAGGAACACTTCGGTCGAGCCGCACCACACCATCACCAGTCGGTCGAGCTTGTTCTTCTTTTTGAATGTGCGAATGTCCTCGCGGAGTTGTTCGGCGAGGTCGAATTTCGTTTTGCCCTTCTTCACGTGCGTGCCGTGCAGGTTCTTCACGTAGTTCTGGTCGAAGACGGCCTTCATCGGCTTGATGCCCTTCAGGAATTTCTCGGCCTTCACCAAGTCCTTGGCTTCCAGCACGCCCGCCTTCGCCGCGGCCTGGTACGCGTCGTCGCTGAACACATCCCAGCCGCCGAAAACGATGTCGTCGAGTTTCGCGAGCTGCACGAAATCCTTGATTTTCGGCGTGCGGCCGTCGGTGCGCTTGCCCAGCCGGATCGTCCCCAGTTGCGTCAGCGAGCCCACCGGCACCGCGTGCCCTCGCCGCACCAATTCCACCCCCGCCATGAAGGTTGTGCTTACCGCACCCATTCCGGGCGTCAGCACTCCCAATTTCCCCTTTGGCGGAGCCACACTCACAGGCCTGCGCATTCGTTTTCCCCCAGTTCGTTTCGTAAATGACAGATGATGATGAAAATGATGATGGTGAGGCCGCGGAAAAGTTCGCGCCATCTGCCGTTGCATCACGCCGTCGTTGCCCCGTGCTCGCGGCGCGTCCAGGAAGCTGCATTTTCTTTCTTGCGCGGCAGATGAGTTGTTCCGCGGCGTGTCCCGCGCCTAGACGGGAGAAACGCTCAGAACAAACAATTTATGATGCGGCAACGCGCAAGGATTTGCAAATTGATTTCCCTTCGCGCGGAAAGTGATCGCGATTGGTAAAAATGCGCTCCGTGGCGCGTATATTCCAAATCGGAAAGGGAAAGAATGCGGGGAGGGAAGGCGTAGGAACGAAAGGAGCGCAATGCCGTGCGCGCGCGGAAATTATTTCCGGCGGAAGAGGTCGGAGATCTCTCCCGATATCGAGAGGAATACTAGTACCGCGAGTGCCCCCATCATGCAAAATGCGATCATCATCCATTCTCCGACAGCGCCCAACTTCTCATTGGAGTACGCAAGCGGGATGCCAGTCGCAAGCGTGAGCTATCTCGTGTATTTGCAACAGGTGAGCGATTGGTCGAACGGCTGGTGTGCAGAATTATGGTCAAAAATGTGGGCTGACGAGGACGCTGCGTCAGGTTTTCCGGGCTTTGGCGCACGACCAGCGAGCCGCAGAAGGCGCCAGGGAAAGACTCGCCTTACAATTTTTCGATGTGAATGGAACCGTCGCCCGAGCTGATTGCGAGCGTCGGTCCACCGGAGTTCAATTTTCCGCGCACGCTGGAATGGCTCAACGAACCGGAAACTTGAATCGGAATATCCAGCGTGATGCTGCCGTCGCCGGTGTGCGCGTCGAGCGTCGCGTTCAAATCGCCCGGTAGCCGCAGCGTGATGTGCCCGTCGCCGGAATGCAGATTCCAACCATTTGCGACTTTCGAGCCGCTGGCTGCTTGCGCGTCGATATTTCCGTCACCGGTCTTCAGCGCCAGCGCGTCGAAGCGCCCGTCAATCCGCAGATTCCCGTCGCCGGTGTTTGCATCGAGCGAACCGTCGAAGTTGTGTCCTTCAATGTGCCCATCGCCGGTGTGAATTCGTATATCGCCCTGGATGTTGCTGGCGGTCACGTTGCCATCGCCGGTGTCGAATTGAATTTTGCCGGAAACTGCCAGCGCGGTGATGTTGCCGTCACTGGTGCGCACGTCCAGATCGAGTTCGCGCGGCACGCTCACTTCTACGCGCAACGACTTGTGGTTTCCGCCGAACATCGAAAAGCCCCAGTGCGGCACCTTCACTTCGATTGAAACGCTGTTGCCGGATTGACTCTCGATAATCTGCACGTCGTTCGGCCCGATCCTCCACCCGTTGGCGGTGACGCGCGCGTCAATCTGGCGCTGGTCCGTGCCGGTGACGGTGACGTCGCCATCGCCAGTCAGGATGTGCAGGTCCGCACGGCCATTTACCTGGTATGTTTTCGACCACTGATCCGCGCGGGCTGGCGCAGCGCTTACTGCGATGACGATCGCCACAAGCAATGCTGCCGCTGCTGCAAAATTGCGCACCCGCTTCGTCGCCGGATTCGGCGGTCGTTTCGACGTTCGATTCATCATTCGCTCCGTCGCACAGCCACTCGCGCCTTCACTAGGAGATACGATGGCCCTGCGCAAAATGTTCCGTGGCCCCACTATGCCGATTTCCTCTTAGCTGTCTTACCCTTCGCGGCGCCAGGTTTTGCGCGCAGCGAATCCAAAAACTGTTCCGTCGGGAGAGTGTTAATCACATCCTTTTTCTCCACCCAGCCGCGCCGCGCCGTGATCACGCCGAACTTCATCAAAGGGAAGTGCGCGAAGGAGTGCGAGTCGGTTGAAATCACGATCTTTACTCCACGCTCTTTCGCCATCCGCAGGTGGACATCCTTCAAATCCAGCCGGTCCGGGAACGCGTTGCATTCCACCACCACGCCGTGCGCCTTCGCTGCGTCCAGAATTCTCTCCATGTCGTAATCAAACGGATCGCGCCGCAGCACGAGGCGGCCGGTAGGATGCGCCAGAATCTGGACGTACGGATTTTCCAGCGCGGCCAGAATCCGATCGGTCATTTCCGCACGGCCCTGATTCATGTAGGAATGCACCGACGCCACGACGACATCCAATTGCGCCAGAACTTCGTCGTCCAGATCAAGCCTGCCCGTTTTCAGGATGTCCACCTCGATCCCCGCGAGCAAACGAATTCCGGGCACGCGTCCCTGCGCGGCGCGGATTTTCTTGATTTGTTCGAGCGTGCGCTTTTCGTCCATGCCGTTCGCGACGGTCACGGCTTTGGAATGGTCGGTGAGGGCGATGTATTCGTAACCGAGCTTCTTGGCCGCTTCGCCCATTTCTTCGATGGAATTGCGGCCGTCGGACGCGGTGGTGTGCATCTGCAGGTCGCCGCGAATGTCCGCGAGCTTCACGAGATTCGGCAACGTGTGATTTTCGGCTGCCGCGATTTCGCCGGTGTTCTCGCGCAGCTCCGGTTCGATGTAATCCAGGCCCAGTTGTTTGTAGATTTCTTCCTCGGTCTTGCCGGCGACGAACCTTCCGCCCTTCAGTGTGGTCAGCGCATACTCGTTCAAGGTCCAGCCCATGTCCCGCGCGCGCCCGCGCAGCACTACGTTGTGTTCCTTCGATCCCGTGAAGTAGAGCAGCGCCGCGCCGAAGCTATCTTTTTCCAGCAGACGCACGTCCACTTGCAGGCCATTGCCCAGTAGCACGCTCACCTTGTTTTCACCGTGCGCGAGCGTCTGGTCTATGCCGGGATATTTCAGAATGTGCGCGGCCACTTCGTCCACGTGCTTCTGTTTATCGTGGCCGGGGCGCAGCGTAACCAGCAAATCCAGATCGCCGATCGTCTCTTTTCCGCGGCGCAGAGAACCGGCAGGCGTAACCGACTCCACAATTTCTTTCACCTTGCCGATATAGGCGACCAGCTTCCGCGTCTCTTCGTCCGCGACGTCCAGTTTGAATCGGCCGGACGAGCGCTTGGCGAGCTCGGTGGCCTTCAGTATGTTGGCCTCGGTTTTTTCGCCGAAGCCTTCCATATCGCGCAGCTTGCCTTCGCGGGCGAGCGTTTCCACGCCTTCGACGGTGGCGACCTTGAATTTCTTGAACAGGATCGCCACTTTCTTCGGTCCCATGCCCTGCAGATGCAGCAAATCGAGCAGCGTCAGCGGATATTTTTTCAATAATTTCTGGCGCAGGCTATAGTCGCCGGTTTCCAGAATTTCGCGAATGTGGGCGGCCATTCCGTCGCCCACGCCGGGCAGTTCCTTCAGCTTGGCATCGTCCTTGGCGAGCTCGTCGATGCGTTCGTGGATGCTGTAGAGCAGCTCCGCGACCTTTTCATAGCTGCGGTAGCGCCCGATGATCGCGCCGTCAATTTCCAGCAGCTGCGCCGTCTCTTGCAAAATCTTCGCGACTTCTCGATTTTCCATGTGCTTTCCCGGTGGCTGAGATTCGTCCCGGATTTTACTTCTTTCTGAGGCGGAACTGGAAGAGGAGGGCGTCAGGTCACGCGCGCTGGGCCTGAGAAACTTCGGGCCGCAGGCTCAAAAGGCGTCAGGCCGGAGCTTCTTCTCAATGATGGATGATGGGGCGAAAAGTGACCGCGCGTGTTCGATATCCTTCAGCACTTGGTCGCGCAAAGCTTCCGGCCCGGGAAACTTCTGCTCGTCGCGCAGGCGCTGCAGGAAGCGCACCTTCATCGGTCCTGCGGTTAACGACTGCGCAAAGTCGAACAGATGCGATTCGATCGCCAGGCGCTTGCCCTCAAACGTCGGCCGCACTCCCAGGTTGGTGACGGAGCGATAGGTGCCGTCCGAAAGCACGGTCTCGGTAACGTAAACGCCGGTCTTGGGCAGAGTTTCCTGCTCGGTGACAAGATTCAGCGTCGGCACGACCAGCTTCCGCCCTTGTCCGGTGCCCGTCTGTATCTCGCCCACCAGCGCAAACGGCCGCCCCAGCATACGCCGCGCGTCGTCCACACGCCCGCCGCGCACCGACTGACGGATCGCGGTGCTGGAGACAACCTCTCCTCCGTCATTCACCGGCGTCACCACGTCCACTTCAAATCCCCAGCGCTGTCCCAGTTCCTTTAGCAGCGCCACATTGCCTAGTTGTTTGTGGCCGAAGCGAAAGCTCGCGCCCACCAGCACGGCACGAGCGCGCATGGTATCTACCAGATATTTTTTCGCAAAATCTTCCGCGCTGGCTTGTGCCAGAGTTGCGTCGAATTGCAGCACTAAAGCCGCGCCAATTCCCATCGCGGCAAAATCCGCGAGTCGCTGCGGAAGTGTTTCCAGCAGGGAAGGGGCTTGTTGCGGCCGCAAGACGCGCGTCGGATGCGGATAAAACGTCAGCACCGCCGGTAACAGCTGCTTCTTCAGGACATCGCACGCATCACCACAACCAGCTGCGGCTCGCGCAACAACATCGCGCAGAATTTCTTGGTGCCCGATATGCACGCCGTCGAAATTGCCGATGGTCACGACGGTCCCGGGGCGGCTTTCTCCCAAACGTTGCTCCCATTCCTCCGCGGAACCGATGACGCGAATCTCCACGCGTTCGGCGCCACGCGACGGCAGGTCGGTAAGAAACTTCAAAGACTCCGTGGTTCCGTCCAACAGCATTAAATCTGCACCTCAAATTTCAATCCGTCATACGCCAGCTGCACGCCCTTCGGCAATTTCGCGTTGGCCTCGACGTGCCCCAGGTCATGGCAAATGTGCGTGAACCAGGCGCGCTTGGGCGCTAGCTCACGCACCAGTTCGAGCGATTGCTCCACGTTCGAGTGCATCGGATGCGGCGTATAGCGCAGGGCGTCGAGAATAAAATCATCCAGCCCTTGCAGCAGCGCTTTGGAACTTTCTGGCACCGCGCTGAAGTCCGTCAGGTACGCGGCGTTGCCAAAACGAAAACCCAGCACCGGTTGCGGTCCGTGCTGCGCCGGTACGGGAGTAATCCGCAGCCCGAACAGATCGAAGGGCGCGCCAATCGTGTGCATTTCCACCGCCGGCACGGAGCTTTCCGTGGGCACACCGTTGAACACGTAGGCGAATTGCCGCCGCAGCGTTTCCTGCGTGCTCTCCACCGCATAAACCGGCACTACTCCGCCCTGTTTCAAATTGTAAGGACGAATATCGTCGAGGCCCAGGATGTGATCGGCGTGCGCGTGGGTGTACAACACGGCGTCCAGGCGATCAATTCTTTCGCGCATGGCTTGAAAGCGAAAGTCCGGCGTCGTATCAATCAGCACCACGCGGCCGCCGTATTGCAGCATCACCGAGGGCCGCGTGCGTTTGTCGTGCGGGTCCGGGGAATCGCACACCGCGCAATGACACCCGAGCGTCGGCACGCCCATCGACGTTCCCGAACCCAGTACGGTTAGTTGCAGGGAAGCCATAGTCGGGTGGGATGTTGCAAAGCTCGCTCGCGATCGGTTCTTGCAGGGGCGGGTTTCAGACCCGCCCCAGGCATGGCGCGGCGACTACTTCGCCTTGGCCTTCTTGGCCATCTGTTCTGCGGCCACTTTGGAAATTTCCATGAACGTCAGTTTCAGGCTGCCGATCACTTCGATCAGCAGGTTGTCGTCATCCTTCGACAAATTCCCGCGCGTTTTTTCGCGCAGCGCGTCGAGCATGTCGATCACTTCGCGCGCGCCTTCCAGATCCACGAACGCTTGTCCGGTGCGCGGGTCGGCCATTCCGCCGAGCATCGCGGCGGCATTGCGCGTTAGAAAATCGATCAGCATCTGAAAACTGCGCGATGTGGGATTCATCTCGCCGCTGTCCTGTGCTTCGGCGGCCGCGTCCTCGGGCGTCACGTCCGCAAGGGCCGCGCCATTTCCGGCCGCGCCCTGCGTGTCCGCGTTTGCAGCCAACGGACTTGGTGCCGTCTGCGTTGGCGCAGGCTTGCTTGCGGCCGCCGCCTTGGCTTTTTCCTGCGCCTGCGCCGCGGCTTTCTTTTCTGCCGCTTCTTCGTTGCGCCGCTCCTGCTCCACCACGTCCTTGCGCAATTCGCCGTCTTCGCCAAACAAGCGGCGGTCCACTACTTTGAATGTGTCTTCATGCTTCGAATCTGCCACGGCAGGTATCCTTGGAGGTGCTCCTGAAAGTTACAAACAAGTCTAACATCCGCTTCTGCCCGCCGACAAGCTGCACTCAGCGGCAAGCCGCGCGAGGCTGCGGCGCGCCGCATTTTTCCTGTTGACATGTTTCCGCCCGTCTGTTACAACGTGTAGCGCTACAATGAAGAACACACAAAATACGCGTCCCCGCAATCTCGGCGAAGTCGAACAGATGGTCATGGACTACGTCTGGTCGCACGGCCCGGTTTCCTCCGAAGCCTGCCGCGAAGCCCTCGCCGCGCGCCGACCCATGAAGGAATCAACCGTTCGCACCGTGCTGCGCCGCCTGGAAGCGAAAGGCTACGTTGCGCACGAGATCAGCGGCCGCACGTACATCTATCGCGCCGCCGAGCCACGCCAAAATGTGGCCGTGCGCGCCGTGAAACACATCATTGACCGCTTCTGTGGCGGATCAGTCGAACAACTGGTAATCGGCATGGTGGATAACGCCGTGCTCGATCGCCGCCAGCTCGAGCGCCTCACGCAGAAAATCGCCGAGCGCAAGACCAGTCAGCGGAAGGAGGCGAAGTCATGAACGTCAGCCCTCTACTCGAGGCGTCCGGGAATTTTGCCGCGCATGTTTTGCAGCCGGCTGCGCGCTCGCTCGCGTTTGCGTGCGTCGCTGGAGTCGCGCTGCTAGCCTTCCGCGTGCGCAGCGTCGCGTTGCGTCTGACGATCTGGCGCGCGGTACTGCTCGTGGCGCTTGCGATGCCGCTGCTCGGACTGTTGCTTCCGCCGCTTCCTGTTTTTGTGCCGCTGGTCGCGAGATTCATGCACGCGGCGGCTGGTGCAGAAAGCGCGCCGCCCCACGAGGTGCAGTCCGGCGCGATTATCGTCAACCAGGTCGCACGTTCAAACTCGACGAAGGTAGGCGCGTTCAGCAACAGCCTTCGCGCATCAGACGCGACGGCCGCGACGCGTGTAACGGGTGCGCTACATTCCTCAGATGGGCCGCCCGCAGGCGCGCAACCCGGTCAGGCGTTTCCGTGGCTCGCAACCTTTACCGCGTTGTACTTCGCCGTCGCAATCTTCATGCTGATTCGCCTTGCGCTCGGCATAATTCTGGGCCGGCGCCTGGAAAGAGAATCGCAGCCAATCGAAGACGCCCACGCGCTCGCGCGCCTGCATTTTTTCGCGCGCGCGCCAGGCCTGCGCGCACCGCCGCGCTTGGCTGAATCTGAGTTGCTCTCGGTGCCGGTGGCGTTCGGCGTGCGCCGTCCTGCCATTCTGCTGCCCGCGGGCTGGCGCGATTGGGAACCAGCCGAACTCGACGCGGTCCTCGCCCACGAAATTTCTCACGTGGTTCGCCGCGACGCTCTCGCCGAACGCTTCTCGCTGCTGCATCGCGCGATCTTCTGGTTCAGCCCGCTCAGTTGGTGGCTCGCGCGCCATCTGGCCGATCTCGCCGAAGAAGCTAGCGACGATGCTGCGCTCGCCGCCGGTGCCGACCGCACGCGCTACGCCGAAACTTTGCTCGGATTTTTCGCGGCTCTAGAGGCTGCGCCCGGCCGCGTTTGGTGGCAGGGCGTTTCGATGGCCACTGCAGGCCAAGCGGAGAAGCGCGTCGATCGAATTCTCGAATGGAAAGGGAGCGTCGCCATGCGCTTGAAGAAACCCGTCGTGCTCGCCTACATGCTCGCCGCAATTCCAGTGGTCTGCCTGATCGCGGCCTTCCGCCCCACGATTGAAAATTCTCATGGCACGCCTTTGCAACAAGCAGCGCGACCAACGACGCAGCCTCCGGCGGTTCCGGCCGAGCAATCGGCGCGGCCAAGTGCCGCACCTGCTCCGGCTACAGCGCCCACCAGCGTTCCACCGCCTTCGGTTGCGCCCGCCACTGCTCCCGATGGCGCGCCGGAGCCGCCCGAAGCACCCGAAGTATCGGTGCGCGCGATCGTGAGGCCCTTCGTCTCGATCGAGCCGGTAGTTACCGTGGACACGGAGGTCGCGCGGCAGATTCCGGTGGCCCCGGTTGTGTCGGTGCGCAACGTTGTCACACCAGTCGTCACGCCGGTCGTGATCCCCAACGTCATCGCTCTTGCGCCGCTCGCGAGCGTGCGTCTGCTTTCGCCGCGCGTACTCCAATCCACCATCACGACCGTCAGCCCCAACCGGGTCGTCATCGGCGAGAACGACGGCGAGGAATTCACCATCGTCTCCGGCAACTCCGTCGTAAGCGTTTCGTCCAATAGTTTTACCGTCAGCAGCGATGGCGATTCCTCTGTCCCGAATTCGCTGCGCCGCAATTTCCCCGGCGACTTCATCTGGTTTATCCGTGAAGGTAAGGCCTACATCATCCGCGACCCGGCCACCATCAAGCAGGCCATGGATTTCTTCGCGCCCGCGCAGGCGCTCGGCCGTCAACAGGAAGAGTTGGGCAAGCAGCAGCAAGCGCTGGGCGCGCAGCAGGAAGCGCTCGGCGCAAAGCAAGAGGCGCTGGGCGAGCAAATGGAAAAAGTCCGCGTGAAAATTCCGGACATGAGCGCAGAGCTTGAGAAACTCCAGGCGGACCTGAAAAAGCTGGGCAGCGACGGCACGCAGGACGACCTGGGCCGCATCCAAGAAAAAATCGCCGAAATCCAGGCGCGGATCGGCGAGCTGCAAGCGACGGCAGGCGAGAGACAAGCAGAACTCGGCGGAAAACAAGGCGCCCTGGGCGCAGAGCAAGGCAGGCTCGGCGCACAACAAGGGAAGCTTGGTGAACAACAAGGCAAACTGGGCGAGCAGCAAGCCGCAGCCTCGAAGAAAGCCACGCGCGACATGAAGAAGCTGCTCGACCAAGCCATCGCCAGCGGCCTGGCCAAGCCCGCGTAATAGATCAACCGACTCGAGAATCCTTCGGCGACAATCTACTTTTGTGAATCGCGCTGCAGCGCGATTCATCCTGCGATCCCGCAGTGCGCGATCGCAGGGGAGCGGCCGCCTGCTTTTTGGGCGGGTAGTTTTGCCTTTGGTTATCTCTGTGCACTCCGGTTTTTCTCTGCGCTCCAGCCCCCGCGTCCTCTACGGTAAATTTTTTGTAACAAGAATCAACCTCGCTCGCAAAATCCCGCAACGTGCGCTAGTCTGTTACATCGAATAAACACCGCCACTGAGCCGCCAAGGAATCGTATGCCCAGCGCCAAAACAGCTAAACGTAAAGCAGCAGCGGCGCGCACAAAGCCGAGATCAATATCGCGAAAATCGGCGACGCCGCAGAAACCCATCGCCATCTATCACGAACATCCGCGCTGGTTCGTCCCGGTTTTCGCGGAACTGGATCGCCGCGCCATCCCCTACCTGCGCCTGGACGCCGCGCACCATCACTTCGCCATATCGCCCAACGGCGATCAGCAATACGGCCTGGTTTTTAACCGCATGAGTCCCTCGGCATGGACACGCGGCAATGCCCACGCGATTTTCTACACGCTCAGTTATCTCGCGCACCTGGAAAAGCAAGGTACGCGCGTCGTGAACGGCAGCCACGCCTTTCGCGTGGAAACTTCGAAAGCCTTGCAGCTTTCGCTGCTCGAATCGCTGGGCCTGCCGCATCCCCGTTCGGTCGTCATCAACCATCCATCGCAAGCCATTGCTGCGGCAAAAAATCTGCGCTACCCGATCGTGGTGAAGCCGAACATCGGCGGCAGCGGCGTCGGCATTGTGCGCTTCGATTCTCCCGAGCAGCTGGCATCCGCCGTGCAGAATGGCGCAATCCAGCTTGGTCTCGATTCCACCGGCATCGTGCAGGAATTCATTCCCGCGCGCGGTGGACACATCACCCGCGTCGAAACGCTCGGCTACAAATATCTCTACGGCATAAAAGTTTTTACGTCCGGCGAAACTTTCGATCTGTGCCCCATGGACATCTGCAAAACCACGGACGGCGCCGAAATAAAAACCGCCTGCTTGGTGGAAGGCGCGAAGACCGGCCTGCGCGTCGAAGGTTTTACACCTCCCAAGAAAGTGATCGCCGACACTGAAAAGATCTTCCGCGCCGCGCAAATCGAAGTGGGCGGCCTGGAATACATCATTGACGAACGCGACGGCAAGCTCTACTACTACGACGTCAACGCGCTTTCAAATTTCGTTTCCGACGGCCCGCGCATCGTCGGCTTCGATCCCTTCGCGCGCCTGGTGGATTATCTGGTGAAGGAGGCGCGCTGATGCGTTACGGCTACTGGCTACCCGTATTCGGCGGCTGGCTGCGCAATGTGGCCGACGAGCAGATGCCGCCTACGTGGGATTACGTTTCGCGCCTGGCGCGCCGCAGCGAAAAAATCGGCTACGACTTGACGCTCATCGCCGAGCTGAATCTGAACGACATCAAAGGGGTGGATGCCCCTTCGCTCGACGCCTGGTCCACCGCCGCGGCGCTCGCAGCCGTCACCGAAACTTTGGAATTGATGGTCGCGGTGCGGCCTACTTTTCATCTGCCGGCGCTGCTCGCGAAACAATCTGCCAACATTGACCGTATCAGCAACGGCCGCCTCTCGCTGAACGTGGTTTCCTCTTGGTGGGCCGAAGAAGCCAAGAAATACGGCGTGCAATTCGATCAGCACGACGACCGCTACGCGCGCACCTCCGAATGGCTGGATATTGTGGATGCGGCCTGGAAGCGAGACCATTTTTCGTACGTCGGGAAATATCATTCCGTGCAGGATCTGGTGCTGCAGCCGAAGCCGGTGGCGAAACCGCGCCCCACGATTTACGCCGGAGGGGAATCGGAAGCCGCGAAAGAATTAATCTCACAGAAGTGCGACGCTTTCGTGATGCACGGCGATTCGCCGGCGCGCGTCGCGGAAAAAATCCGCGACATGTCCGAACGGCGCGAGCGCAAGAATCTTCCGCGCATGCAATTTGGCCTCGCCGCGTATGCCATCGTCCGCGATACCGAAGAAGAAGCGCAACAGGAGCAAGCGCGCATCTCTGACGTGCAACAGAACGCCGCTGGCTACCAGAATTATCAGCAATGGCTCGCGAACACGCAGCTGGAGCAGCGCGTCTCGCTCGAGGAATATTCTGTATCAAATCGCGGCTTGCGTTCCCGCCTGGTTGGCACGCCGCAACAGGTGGCCGACCGCATCGGCGAATTCGAACGCGCCGGCGTGGACCTGCTGCTGCTGCAATTCAGCCCCCAAGCCGAAGAAATGGATCGCTTCTCCCAAACCGTGATCCGCCCCGCCACAGCCCACGTGGCCAGCGACTAGTTGTTGCGCCGACCCGTTGCGCTCGCACGCGCTACCGGACGTATGGTTTTGCGTCGGCTTGCCGCCGCTCTTGCGGACACCTAAGATTCGCCGCGGTCGAACCAGGCGAGGCTTGCCTCGCCCATCCTTGCCGCGCGGGCTCAGTGTATCGTTTGAAGGTACGCGCTCAGCTGAACTTCCAGCATCGCCACTCCGTTACTCATGATGTCATTGTGATCTGCCCCCTGCGAAAGATACAGCTGCTTGGGTTCGTGCGCTCTTTGCAACAGCGCCTGGGCCATCGCGGGGGGCGTTAAAGTGTCCGACGTACCCACGGCGATGAATATCGGAATATGCACCGCGTCCATCTTCGACAAGTTATCAAATCGATTGTGCGAGAGAAATGAAAGCGGGAAAGGGTGCAGGTACCAGATCGTTTTCGCAATATCAATCGTGCTGGTAAACGCGCTTATGAGAATCAGTCCGCCAGCTTCGGGATGTTCCTTCGCCATTTCAGTTGCGGGGCCCGTGCCGATGGAACGACCCAGAAAGATAATGTCGCGACTCGGTATCCGCCGTTGCACGCTGAGATAGCGGAATGCCGCTCGGGCATCTTCATAAACGCGTCTCTCGTTCGGAGTTCCGGGGCTGCTCGATCCGTATCCACGATAGTCAATCATAAGAAGATTGGTTCCCAGGCCATGCAGGGGCGCCAGTTCTCCGCGCACAGCCTGTTCCAGAACGTATCCGTTGCCATGAAACAGCAGTAAAACTTTGTCGGAAGCGGTTGCTGCAGGAATCCACCAGGCATGGATCTGTTCCGACCCATCGACAGGAATGTGGAGATCCTCAAAAGGGATGCCGACGTCCGAGGGCGTGGCCCTTGCGTATTCGAGCGGAGCCGGGAACGCCATCTGGTCTTGCTGGAGATAGAAAAATGCGCACGCCGCGACATAAATCACGACCAGCAGGATCAGGAATCCGGCGACGAACCTGCCAAATCGCGACTCCCCTTGATGAACAGCGACTTTGGCGGCAGGCATATGGGGCGCGCCGAAGTATAGCAAGCACCAGCCGCGGCGTGACATCATCTCCACACGCGCTGGCGGGTCAGTATCGGATAAATGCGATTCTCAGAGGGTATGTTACGGTCGCGGCTTTCCATGTTCTGCCCCCAATGCCAAGGCGAATATCCGCCCCACGTTCACCGCTGCTGCGATTGCGATGTGCTGCGAGTCGAACGTCTCGCTGTCAAACACGGCCATTCCGAGCGTAGACAAGTATCCGGCTTTATACTTCTCAAAGAACTGGGAGGGCTCATTGTTATCCCCAGTTATGCTTCTAGCGACGTTTCTTGTCATGGTTGCCCTCGGAGACAATCCATTTGAGGCTCAAATCGCCTCGGTCATTGGATGTACGAGTGTCGTGTTCCCTTTAGTATTTTGCGATGTCGGGCCGGGGCATGCGATCAGAGGGAAGGGGACGAAGGGGTTCAGCCTGGGTGAGAAGGCGGTTAGGAAAAAGCTGCCCCTGCTGGTGTGCATCCACGCAGGGTCTCTTGTGGTCCTGTTTGCTGGCGTGACGGGAGCAGCACGGTTACCCCCCACAGGTGGTCTCGCTGGCATCTCGATACTGAATATTTCGACTTGATCCTGCTTTTTACTGGTGTCGCCTTGGCATTTGCTCGAATACATTTTTTCAGACGACTTTTCGGGCACGCTCTGAACGGTGAGCAAAGAAGTCGACTTTCTTGACGTTTGCAACGTGCCTTGCTTCCCAAGTCCTGAGAAGTCGCGCGGGTTCACGGGGGCGGGCAACACGCGCGTCCTTGTCTCGCACCAGGCTTCCCTGTAAATTGTTCTGTCGCGCCATGAAGAAACGATCTCCACGCAAAATCTCGAAGCGTCCGCGCCGACAGCGCGCCACCTCGCCGCGCATCCCGTTGCACCGCCGTGACAAACTCGCCGGCGAATGGTTTGCGAAACTTGTCGCGCTGCAAGCGCGGCTGCGGGCACCGAACGGGTGTCCGTGGGATCGCGAGCAAACGCACCAATCCCTGCGCAAATTCCTGATCGAAGAGACCTACGAAGTGCTGGATGCGATGGAATCTTCTGACCCGCAGGAATTCGCTTCCGAGCTCGGCGACTTGCTGCTGCAGATCACCTTCCATTCGATCCTCGCCGAAGAAACCGGGGCCTTTACGATTTCCGACGTCATCGAATCCATCCACTCGAAAATGGTCCGTCGCCACCCGCACGTTTTCGGCAGCACGCAAGCGAAAGACTCCGCCGCGGTCCTGAAAAATTGGGAGGAGATCAAAGCGGCGGAACGCGCGCGAACAAACGGCAGAGAAGGGAAGGCGCCCAAGCAAAACGACGCGAAAGCCGCGCCCGAGTCCATACTTTCAGGCGTACCGCGGTCGCTTCCGGCGGCCCTTGAAGCCTACCAACTCACCCGCCGCGCCGCGCACATCGGTTTCGATTGGGACAATCTCGCCGGCATTTTCGAAAAGCTCGAAGAAGAGAAGCGCGAGATACTCGCATCGCTCGAAACCTCCGCGCTCGCTTCGTCGCCAGCAGACCGCCGCGCTAAGCCCACCGCCGCGCGACGATCTGCCGTCGCGCAAGCGTCCGCAACCGCCGTGCCCGCCGCAGCGGCAGTTCACGCTGCGCCCGCTTCAGCGCATCTGGAAGAAGAAGTCGGCGACCTGCTTTTCGCCGCGGTAAATGTGGCGCGATTTCTCGGCGCCGATCCCGAAATCGCGCTGAAAAAAGCAAATCGCAAATTCCAGACGCGTTTTCAGTGGATGGAATCAGCCGCGCGCGCCGAAGGCCATCGTCTCGCCGACCTGCCACGCGAGCGCATGGAAGAATTGTGGAATCTCTCGAAGCTGCAACAACCTCTCGAGGCCGCGCACACGAAATGAACGCATCCGCCGAATCGTCATCAGCCCAAGCGCACGAAATCGAAATTCGCCACTGCGAATCGCTGGCCGAATACGAAACCTGCGTGCGCCTGGAAAAACAGATCTGGGGCGCGCACATCGCAGTGCCCTCGGCGATCTTCGTCGTCGCGCACCACACCGGCGGCCAAATCCTCGGCGCATACGATCGCGGCAAAATGGTCGGCATGACACTCGCGCTTGCCGGCACGCGCGGCGGAAAGCCGTTCCTGCACTCGCACATGACCGCCGTGCTCCCCGAATATCAGAATCTAGGTGTTGGCCGCCGCCTGAAATTCTTTCAGCGCCAGGATGCGCTGAAGCGCGACATTCGCCTGATCGAATGGACTTTCGATCCGCTGGAGTTGAAAAACGCGCATTTCAATTTCGTGCGCCTGGGCGCGATCGCCCGCCGCTACATTCCCAATTGCTACGGCGTTACCGAAAGCCCGTTGCACGCGGGGCTTCCCACCGACCGCCTGGTAGCGGAATGGTGGCTCGATTCCGACCGCGTGAAAAGCATCCTCGCCGAGAATCCGCTGCCGACTGCAGCCGGCACACAGACCATTTCGCTGCCTGCAAATCTTGGCACCGTGAAAGCCCAGGATCGCGAATCCGCCGCGCGCTTGCAGACCGCAACGCGCGATCACTTCCGCAAATTGCTGCATCAGGGTTTCATCGCGACGTCCGTCGAACGCCGCGGTGAAACCGTGCATTACATTCTGGAACCCGCCGCTTCCATCGCGGGCCTGCGTCTGCCAGAATATCGCCCGGAAGAATTCGAAGACTAAACGCGAGAAGCCGAAGCTCAAAGGCCCCCAGCCACCATGCGCCTGCGTAAAATCACTCTGCGCGAAATCCATATGCAGTTGGTCGCGCCGTTCCAAACCAGTTTCGGCAAAACTTCGTTGCGTCGCATTCTGCTGCTCGAACTGGACGCCGATGGCACAACAGGCTGGGGCGAATGCACCGCAGGCGAAGACCCCTATTATTCGTACGAAACCGTCGAAACAGCCTGGCACATCATCCGTGATTTTCTGTGGCCCATCGTTAAGTACAAGGAAATCGATTCTGCGGCCGAAGTCTGGGAGCTGCTCGCCCGCGTGCGCGGCCACAACATGGCCAAAGCCGCGCTGGAAACCGCCATCTGGGACGCCGAAGCCAAACAAAAAGGCCTTCCACTCGCGAAACTACTCGGCGGTACGCGCGACGAAATCTCCTCGGGCGTTTCCATCGGCATCCAGCCCGATATCGCGACGCTGCTCGCCAAAGTGGAAAAAGAACTAGCCGCCGGCTACCAACGCATCAAAATAAAAATCAAACCGGGCAACGATGTGGCCCCCACGCGCGCGCTGCGTGAAAAATTCCCGCGCATGCGCCTGATGGTGGACGCCAACTCCGCCTATCGCCTGGAAGACGCGCAGCTGCTGAAGCAGCTCGACGCCTTCTACCTGATCATGATCGAGCAACCGCTCGGCCACGACGACATCTACTCCCACGCCGCGCTCCAGCGCCAGCTCGATACGCCGATCTGCCTCGACGAATGCATCCACGATATCGAGCACGCCCGCGCGGCCATCGAAATCGGTGCCTGCAAAATCATCAATATGAAACTGGGCCGCGTCGGAGGCCACACCCCAGCCCGCCGCATCCACGATCTTTGCCAGCAGAAATCCGTCCCGGTGTGGTGCGGAGGAATGCTTGAATCCGGCATCGGCCGCGCGCACAACATCGCCATGTCCACGTTGCCGAATTTCACTCTGCCCGGCGACGTCTCCGCCAGCCGCCGCTACTGGACCGAAGACGTCATCGAGCCGGAAGTGGAAGTCACGCCGAAGGGCACGATAAAAGTTCCCAGCGCGCCCGGCATCGGTTACACGCCGCGCCTCGATCGCATCGAATCGCTCACCAAACGCTGCGAGGTGCTCGAATGAAGGCGAAAACCCGAGCCCGCGAGTGACCTCACCACTGGCCACCCCGTTGACGTCGCCCGCCACCACCACGTCGAACCCCGAACCGCCGCGTCCCCGCAAACTAACGCTCGCGTTCTGGCTGTTCATGATGCTCGTCCTCTGGTCCGGCAATTACGTCGCGGGAAAAATCGCCCTGCGCACGCTCGACCCGATCACTCTCACCTGCCTGCGCCTGCAACTCGCCGCATTCATCATGTTGGCAATTTATTTCAGCAGGCGCGAACGTCAACCCCTGAAGCTCGCCGACGCGTGGCCCTTCCTCTATCTGGGTTTCCTCGGAGTCGTCGTCAATCAAGGCCTCTTCACCGTGGGGTTAAACTTCACCACATCCGACCATTCCGCCGTGATCATTGCCATCGGCCCGATCATCATTTTGCTTCTCGCGCGCGCCCTGAAACTGGAAGCCCTCACCACCGCGAAAATCACCGGCATGGCGATCTCGTTCGTCGGCGTCTACCTGCTCGAAACCGAGCACGGCTCTCCCGCGCATTCACCGCTCCTCGTCGGCGATATGATCACCTTCGGCGGCGTCATCGGCTTCTCCGCCTACGCCGTCCTGGGCAAAAGGGTAGCCGCGCAATACGACGCTATCGCCATGAACACTTTCAATTGCGTCGCCGCCGCGCTGCTGCTGCTGCCAATAACGATTCGCCAGGTCATCCATCTCGATTGGCACGCCGTAGCACCCAACGGCTGGCTCGGCATGATCTACATGGCGGCCGGCAGCTCGGTCGGCGCCTACACCATTTTTTACTGGGTGCTGCGCTACATGACGGCATCGCGCGTCGGCGCCGTGAGCTACTTCCAACCAATCGTCGTAATCCTGCTCTCCGTGGCCTTTCTGGGTGAACGCCCGTCCCGCATGCTACTGGAAGGCACCGCGCTGGTCCTGGTAGGCGTATTCCTGGCCGAACGCGGTAGATCCTGAACCCCCGCACCTCCGGCGGACCTGTCCGCAATTTCCACCGAAACTTTTTCGAACCAGCCGTGTTGTACCGGACGAGGGCAGGCGTGCGAGTTTCGCTGCGTGCGTGGTTGGCTGAAGGTGAAAGACTTAACCAAGTTGCAACCAACCATGCTCCATGCGAGTCCAATTGATGTAGAATGGCTTTGGCGTTCCGGCCGCCCGCACCGCTTCGGATGCAGTTGGGTGGAGGTACCAAACATGAATAGGTCCGCTAGTCTGAAGTTTCTTTTCACTGCAGTCGCTTCAATGGCGCTGCTTTGCGCGCCGGCTGCGTTTGCGCAGCGTGGTGGTGGTGGTCACGGTGGTGGTGGGGGCGGAGGCTTCCACGGCGGCGGTGGCGGAGGCGGTGGTGCCCATTACGGCGGCGGAGGCGGCGGCAGCTACCATGGCAGCGCTCCGTCTTCCGGCGGTGCTCGCTACGGCGGAGGGGGCTACGGGGGCTACCGCGGCGGAGCCTATGGCGGCTATCGCGGCAGCGCGAACCGTTACTCCAGTTCGCCCAATCATTATTCCAGTTCTGCAGCCGGCCGCCCGTACGGCGCGATCGGTGGCCGCACCGGCAATTCCTATAGTGCGGGCAACCGCGCGGGCGTAACGCCTCCTTCGAGTGCGCGCTTCGGCTCCTCGGCGTCAGCAGCCAATCGTGGCTCGTCCGCCTCGTCGAACTTCGGCCGCAGCGGTCCCGCGAATTCCGCGTCCGGATCGACTGCGCGCGGCGGCACGGGTACGAATTCCAGCACGTACGCGAACTCCCGTGGTGCCTCGCCTGCAACGAACACAGGCGGCGCGCATAATTCCACTTCACTTTCCGCTGCCACGACGAACCGCAGCACGAGCAATTCGCTCTCTGCGTCTTCACGCGGCGCTTCAAGCGTTTCTACCAGCCGCGCAGTCTCAAACATCGAAAATTCTCATTTCAACAGTTCGGCGACGTCCAGATCAGCTTCCGCCGGCGGTCGCTCCTCCACGTCACATTTCAGCAACACCACCCTCACCAGCGCCCACTTTGGTTCCGCAGGCTCGATGAGCGCTCCACATCTCGGCGGCGCGCTGAACGTGCACGGCTCTTCGTCGAGTTTCGCAGGCGGCCACTCGTTCGCAAGCAACTCCGTGGGATTCCACGGGAATAGCTTCGGCGGAGGCTTCCACGGGAACGGAATTAACAGCGGCTTCGGCTGGCATGGTGGTGGCTGGGGTGGTGGGTGGCATGGCGGCTGGGGCGGTTGGGGTTGGCGCGGCGGCTGGGGATGCTGCGGGTTTGGTTGGGGCTGGGGTTGGGGCGGCTTCGGCTGGGGTTGGGGCTGGGGCGGCTTCTGGGGTCCTGGCTGGGGTTGGGGCTGGCCCGGGTATAGCATCGGCTACTACCCTTGGGGTTGGCCGGGCTACTATGGTGATCCTGGCTACAGCATCGGGTACGGCGACAATGGAAATTACTCCAGTTCGGACAACGGTCCGGTGGACAATAATTCCGGAAACTACAACGCCGGCCCTGTGGCGCCAGCGCCAGACAATTCAGGCGGCATAGCGGAACCGGAACCTTCGCCGAACGACAATCCGGTTACCGGAAACGTCTCATCGTCTCGGCCGACCGTGCTGCTCTATCTGAAGGACGGCACGACCTACGCCGCGAGCGATTACTGGCTCCAGGACGGCGAGTTGCACTACACCGTCAACTACGGCGGCGAAGGCACGCTGAACATGGACGAGCTAGACCTGCAGCGCACGGTGAACGAAAACGCGCGCCGCGGCGTCAACTTCTCGCTGCATCCGAATCCAGCCAGCGCGAACCCTCAGCCCAGCTCGAACGGGAATCCGGCCAGCGGTTCGTCCAGCGACCAGAGCAATCACTATCGCACGCCGCAGTACGGCAACGGCAATCGCAACAGCGCAGCACCGGCCGCGACGCCCACTCCCTCGTCCGCGCCGCCAGTGCCGCAAACGCAAACAACGTCGCAAACGCTATAACCACGATTCAGCTTTCAGGGCCGCGGCAGGCCAACACCTATATCCTGCCGCGGCCTTTGTTTTTGATCTTATCTTCGACCTTGCCTTTGTAGCGGCCGCCTGCTTTTGCTTTTTACGCGGTATTGACTTGGATTTTCTCTGCGAACTTTGCGAACCTATCTCTGCGCACTCTGCGCTAAATCTTTAGCGTCAACTCCGCGAAAAAGTACAGGTCCCACATTCATCGCAACGGCCAGCTATTTTACAGACGCGCGTCCATGCTACCGTCGTGCGTGAACCAGAAAACGCAAATCGAAATTGATTCTCACGCACGCCCAAAGCGTCGCGCAAAACCCAGCCACGGCGACCATTCCGCCACATTTCGAATCGGCCAGTCCGCGATTAGAATTCGTCGCAACCCACTGAATCAAAACCAGCAAACTTTTTCTAATCGATGGAAAATTGCGCGTTTCCGTGCACCATTTGTGCGTCACAAATCACAAGTCACGATTCCCCGGCCCGTTGCCCCTAATCGCTACCCAAGTACCAGAATTTCAACGAACCGCTTCAAAACAAATGACTGCACTTTTTCGAATCGCTACTTTTTCGGCCTGTTTTCCTCGTCACGATCCGCGAATCACAAATCGCGATTCGCGGCTTCTCCCTAAAAACAAGAATGGCGCCGCAACCCTTCGGTTGCAGCGCCATTTTGAATTCTGCCCGCTCCGCCACGGCCTGTCTTGGCTATCCGTCTGCGGCCGGGGTTGGGAATTTGGCCTACGAGTTGCTGCCGACGCCCGCCCCCACCGGCTCCAGTTCCGCCGATGCTTGCTTGTGCGACTTGCCGCGCTCGATCTCGATTTGCCCCTTCAAGTACGCGCCATCCTCGATCAACACCCGGCCGCCGGTGATATTGCCGATTACCGAGCCATCTTTCTTCACCTCAATGCGATCTTCCGCAAACAGGTTGCCGCGCACTTTGCCATACACGATCACTTCCCGTGCATGCACATCCGAAACAATTTCGCCGTTCTGTCCGACGGTAAGGCGCTGGCCCTTCAGCGAAATCGGGCCCTCCACCTTGCCGTCAATCTGCAAATCTTCCTCGCCCGAGATCTGGCCCTTGACGGTCAGCCCCGGTCCCAAGGTCGCCAGGTTGCGCGCCGTAGGAGCGCTGGAGCGATAAGTCTGCGACGCTGCCGGAGCGGAATTGGCGTTAAAGTTGGACGACGATTGCGCTGGTGGATAAGCTGCCGGTTGTGCCGGGCCTGGGTTAGGAGAATCGGACTGCTTGCTGTTGCTCCACATATTCCCTCCGGGTTATGGTTCCAAGTCGTCGCTAGGTACTGTGAGACGCTGAAATCAATGTATGCGCGCGCAGCGAGGCGAGCAATCGCAATTGGAACGCGAGTTGTTCGCAATGCCACTGTACGCAAGGACAGGGAGAACCGGGCGAAACGTGAGCGTCCGATTCCGCGCAGTGCATCCCATCTTCGAACATCGCGTCGCGGGCCAAGAGTTTGCGCGGCAGCGGCGTTCCGTAAAACATGAATCGGTTCCGTTGGCGCCGAACTTCAGTTCCGCCATCAAGTTCGCAAAAGAAGGGCATTTAGCGGTAAAACAAGCGCATTTGGTCGCGTCGCAGATAACTTGTACGCTTAGTCCTCGCACCCGCTAGAACTTGTGCTGCTTGGCGTGGGGATTGCACTGTGTAAGGCTGATTGCTCGCGGAGGAAATGATGGGTGCTTTGTGGCAGGATGTGCGCTACGCGCTACGCGTGTTACTGAAATCGCCGGGCTTCACCGCCACGGCGATCCTCACGCTTGCGCTGGGCATCGGCGCCAATAGCACCATCTTCAGTTGGATCAACTCCACTCTGTTGAATCCGATACCCGGCGCGGCGAACACCGGCAACATTCTCGCCTTCACCTCTGGTGGAGATTCGCGCAATCCCATTCCGTTTTCCTATCCCGACTTCCTCGATCTGCGCGAGCGCAGCAAAAGTTTTTTTGCGCTCACGGCTTTCTCCATCGAACCCATGAACCTGACGGGCAAAGCCAGACCTGAACGCATCTGGGGCTCGCTGGTTTCCGCGAACTACTTCGATTTTCTGGGCGTGCGTCCCATTCTCGGACGCGGGTTTCTGCAGTCCGAAGACACCGCGCCGGGCGGCGCTCCCGTGGTCGTCATCAGCTATCGCATGTGGCAGCTGCGTTACGCCGGCGAGCGCTCGGTGATCGGCCGCATGCTGCAAATCAACGAGCACCCCTATCGCATCGTCGGAGTCGCGCCGCCTGTCTTTCAGGGAACCCAGACCGGGCTGCGCAGCGAGCTTTGGCTGCCCATCATGATGGCGCCGCAAATTATGCCCAACTCGGATCGGCTGCACGATCGCGACAGTACCTGGGCCGTAACGCTGGGCCGTCTCGCGCCCGGCGTCTTGCCGGACCAGGCGCAGTCGGAAATGAACCTGCTAATGAAGCAGCTTGTGTCGCAATTTCCCAAAGAACATCAAGGTGAAAATGTCGTCACGCTGTACCCGATGTGGCGCGCACCGTTCGGAGCCAATGGCTACCTGTACGTGCTGCTGCCGATGCTGATGGCTATCGCCGGGGCGGTGTTACTGCTTGCGTGCGCCAACGTTGCGAATCTGCTGCTGGTGCGCTCAGTCGCGCGGCGACGCGAAATCGCGATTCGGCTTTCCATCGGCGCCAGCCGCTGGCGGTTGGTCCGCCAACTGCTCATCGAAAGCCTGATCCTGGCGCTTGCCGGCGGTGGCGTCGCGATGCTCATCACCATATGGACCGCGGGCACATTTTCCCAATTCATTCCGCCCACGAATATTCCTGTGGCTATGGATATTCACGCTGATTACCGCGTGCTTCTCGCGACCATGCTGCTTTCCCTTTTCACCGGGATTATTTTCGGTGTGCTACCTGCGTGGCGCGCTTCCGACCTTGCGCCTATTGCCGTCTTGAAAGAGGATTCGGGCAGCGTTTCGGGCGGACTGCATCGCGCGCGTCTGGCGAGTATTCTGGTCGTCGCGCAGATTTCGCTCTCGCTCTTCCTGCTGGTTTGCGCCGGTCTGTTCATTCGCAGTTTTCGCGCCGCCCAGACGTTGAACCCCGGCTTCAATCCGGATCACGTGCTCCTGGCTTCCTACAGTCTTTTCCCGTCGGGCTATAACCGCGATTCCGGCGTGCAATTCCATCGTCAGTTGCTGGATAAAATTGCGGCGCTGCCCGGCGTGCAATCGGTTTCCATTGCGGACTGGGTGCCGCTCGGCTATAGCTGGGACGTCACCACCACGAACCCCGAAGGCTACGTTCCACAGCCCCATGAGTCCATGAATATTGCTACGGCCGCGGTCGGTCCGAATTACATGCGAACCATGCAGATTCCGCTTGTAGGCGGCCGCGATTTCAGCGAGCAGGACACGGCAACTTCGCAGCCCGTCGCGGTCGTCAACGAAGCTTTCGTGCATCGCTATTGGCCCAATCGAGAAGGCGTGGGCAAGCGCGTGCAAGCGCAAGGCGAGTGGCGCACCATCGTCGGCGTGACGCGCAACGCCAGCTATTTCTCGCTGCGCGAAAATTCGCTGCCCTTTATTTATTTGCCCGTGCTGCAGGGGTATCAGGACGAGGTGGCGATTCACGCGCGCGTTACCGGCGACCCGCTGCGCTACACTGCCGCCGTGGAAAAAGCGGTGCACGAACTGAACGCCAATCTGCCGGTGTACGATGAATCCACGCTGGCATCGCGCGTACAAGTGGCCAGCACGGGGCAGCGCATCGCCGGCACATTCGTCGGTGCTTTCGGTTTGCTGGCGCTGGTGCTTGCGGCGGTGGGAATTTACGGCGTCATCGCGTACACCACGCGCCAGCGCACGCACGAGATCGGTTTGCGCATGGCTTTGGGCGCGCAGTCCACGGATGTGTTTCGCATGGTGCTGGGCAACGGCCTGCGCTTGATCCTCACGGGCCTGGCCTGCGGACTGGTGTTATCGCTCGCGCTGACTCGTTTTCTGCGCACGGTGCTGTTCGGCGTGGGCGCCACCGACGCGATCACCTTTGCCGCCGTCGGTCTGCTGCTCAGCGCCGTCGCCCTGCTGGCCTGCTACATTCCCGCGCGCCGCGCCATGCGTGTGGATCCCATGGTCGCTCTGCGTTACGAGTAACCCTCGCCTCACGCGCTGATCTTCAGCACCGCACGAAACCGCACCGTGCCGTTCATCATGACGTCGTAGGCTTCGTTCACTTTATCCAGCGGAAAAACCTGCGTCATCGGACGCACGCCTGTGAGCGCGCTGAAGCGCAGCGTGTCCTGCGAATCAATCGAGCTGCCCGAATACCAGCCGCGCAACCCCGCGCGACTGAAGATCGCCGTAATCGCATTGACCTGGATCGGCGCGTCCGGCACTCCGAGGACCATCAGCTTGCCGTCAATTCCCAGTCCGCCGAACGCGGTGGTCATCGCGTCTCCACCAGGGGCGGTCGCAAGGATCGTCTTCGCGCCACCCAGTTTCTGCAGCTCGGCGGCGGGGTCCTGCTGGTCGCTGTCGATGTAAACGTGCGCGCCAAGCTTCTTCGCCAGCTCGGCTTTATCGGCTCCGCGCGCAATCGCCACCGTCTTGCAACCGCACTTCGCCGCGAACTGCACGCCGAGATGTCCCAGGCCGCCGATGCCCAGCACTGCGACGACTTCACCCGGGCCCACTCCCGAATTGCGCAAGGAATTGAACGTCGTGACTCCCGCGCACATCAGCGGCCCCGCATCTACCGGCGAGACTTCGTCCGGAATCAGCGCCAGCGTCACGGCCGGCGTGACCATGTATTCCGCGTAGCCGCCGTCGCGCGAGATGCCGGTGACCTGGCGATCAACCAGGCATAGATCGAAGCGCCCGCGGCGGCACGAATCGCAGTAGCCGCAGTGGCCGCCGTACCATCCCACTCCGACACGGTCACCGAGCTTCCAGCCCTTGACGCCGTCGCCGATCGCGTCCACCACGCCTGCGACTTCGTGTCCCGGAATGCGCGGATATGCGATGTTCGGAAACAAACCCTCTTTGGTGATCGAATCGCTATGACAGACGCCGCACGCTTGCACCTTCACGCGGACATCGCCCGGTCCGGGCTGCGGAATTTCGCGTTCGACGATTTCAAATGGTCCCTTGGCTTTGGAAACTTGCACTACACGCATTTTTGCCATGATTCCTCCGAGGGGATTCGTGTTACGACCGCGCTGGTGTTATCGCGGTCTTTCCCTTCGATGCCTTGGCACCGTGCGGCGGTTCTAACTATTCTCGCACTTCGCGCCTGCCCGCGTGCCCGCGTTGACAGCACCGGACCCGCATGTTAGTTTGCGCGACGGCATGAATGCAACGAGTTCGTCCAGCGCGCGCAAGCGCATCGCCGTGATTCCCGGCGACGGCATCGGCAAAGAGGTAATCCCTGAAGCGGTAAAAGTTCTTCAGGCTGCGGCCGCGGCCGGCGGCAGGGAAGTTGCGCTTGCGGAATTTGATTGGGGCGCGGACCGCTATCTGCGCGACGGTACTACGCTGCCAGCGGACGCGGTGGAAATGTTGCGGCGCGATTTTGACGCGATTTTGCTGGGTGCGATGGGCGATCCACGCGTCCCGACGAACATTCACGCTGCGGAAATTCTGCTGGGGTTGCGCTTCAAGCTTGATCTGTACGTCAACGCGCGGCCCTGCGTGTTGTTCGACAGGCGCTTTACCCCGTTGAAATACCGTACCGAAAAAGATGTGAACTTCATGGTGTTGCGCGAGAATACCGAAGGGCTGTACGTCGGCATGGGCGGAAATTTCAAGAAGGGGACCGCGGACGAAGTTGCGATTCAGGAGGATGTGAACACGCGCAAGGGTGTGGAGCGGATTATTCGTTATGCCTTTGAGTTTGCGCGCAAGCGCGGATTGCAGCGGGTGTGCATGTCCGATAAGTCAAACGCGCTGACGTTCGGGCATGATCTGTGGCAGCGCGCCTTCAAGGAAGTTCGCGGGGAATATCCGGGGATCGAATCCAGTCATCAGTATATTGATAACTTGCTGATGCAGATGGTGCGCGATCCTGCGCAATTTCAGGTGATCGTTACTTCGAATCTGTTCGGCGACATCGCGAGCGACTTGGGAGCGCAGCTTGCCGGCGGCCTGGGCTTGGCCCCGTCGGGGAACATTCATCCGGGGCAGGTGTCGTTGTTCGAGCCGGTGCATGGCTCGGCTCCCAATATCGCGGGTAACGGTACCGCCAATCCGATAGGCGCCATACTTGCCGTGGGGATGATGTTCGAGTTTTTAGGATGGGAGTCAGAAGCTCGGGCCATCGATCAGGCTGTGAGGGCGGCGCTGCGGGAAGAAAAGACGCCGGCCGAGTTGGGCGGATCGCGCTCGACACGCGAGGTCGGTGATTGGGTCGCGAACAGCGTCGCTAAGTCCGGCGTCGCCAGTTAAAGCAATCGATCAAAGGTTTAACACAGAGCTCGAAGACAGAAGCTTCGAGGCAAATTTGAGCAAGCAAAAGCATCGAGTCCGATTGCTCAGTTCCGTCGACAGGAATATTGCTAAAGTGTTTCATTAACTACAGGATTTGTCGGCCCTCAGCGATTTCTCGACGACGTTTAGCGAGCCTGCTTGAACATCAACAAACGCATTAATTATTTTTTATGGCTGGGTCCGCTTGTTGAACGGTTCCAGGCGCAAGAACCGTCTTCACCGTGATTTTCTGTTTGGCTAGGAGCGTGACGTCGGTTTCGAATGGCTGGTAGCCGACCAGGTCAATCTTGATGTGATGGTTTCCAGGCGCGATCAGCATCGCGCGGCCGGCTCCGCGAAACTGATTTACGGTCCCAGCAAAATGCCCATCAACGAAAACGGCGGCTCGGTCCGGCGTGACCTCTAGTTTGATCTCACCAGTGACGGCTGAGAACTGCGCTTGCGGGTTTCTCTCCAGTCTGATCGTCAGGATCGTCTTCTTCGCGGGTTCGGCGACGATCTGCTGGGTCAGTTCGAGGTAGCCCGTCTGGCGCACGGCAATGTCGTGCGCGCCCGGCAGCAACAAGACCTTCTTATTGTCCTTCAATTCCTTCACGAAGCCGACGTACTGGCCGTCCACCCACACGCCGGCCGTTTTCTCAGCCTTCGTCGTAGCGACAAAGGCGAGTTCGCCCATGATCTGGTTGCCGGTCGGAGCTTGCTGCGCGGATGCCGCGAGCGGGAAGAGCAGCGCGCCGACCAGGATTGCAGCGGCCACAAACATGCCGGCTAGAGTCGATCGCGCAAGACCAGAATTGCCGTTCGCCATTCCATGCCTCCTTGCTGACATCCAGGAGATTGTTAGTGATAGCACACTGGGCCGGGAGCAGTCGCTATTCTAGACCGGTTCGATGAGCTGGAAACATTTTTATGCGGAAAGAAATACTCGGCGAAAATGAAGGATTCACTTTACGTGCTTCGGTAGGTCGCTTGCTTCGACCGATTCTCGAGTTGTCGGCGCGCCGGCGGCGACGCCAACCAGGACTTAAACTAGCTGTTACAGTTCGCGCAGCGCGACCGCAATGGGTCGGCGAGCGGCGCGAACGGCGGGCGGAACACCGCCGACGATTCCCATCAACAACGCGAAGACGATCCCGATGGCGAGTAGCGGCGGCGTGACTTTGAACGCGAACGCAAGATGCGAGAACGTCTGCATGTTCATGGTGCCAGTTGTGAAGCCGTTGAGCGGCAGTACGAAAATGCAGCCCACGATGCCGCCAATCAGCGCGATCAACACGGCTTCAAAAACGAACGAAATGGCAATGCTGCTGCCGGCGAAGCCGATGGCGCGCATTGTGGCGATCTCACGCGAGCGCTCGGAAACGGCGGAATACATGGTGTTGAGCGCTCCGATCACGGCGCCAATGCCCATTATAATGGCGACCAGCGTGCCCAGTACGGTGATCAAGGTGGTGAGCACCTGCGATTGCCGCGCGTAATATTCGATTTCGCGGTCCATTTCTACCGTCAGCCGGGGATCGGAGGTGAGTGCATCCTTCAACTGGTTGTACGCCGCGGGAGAAGTGAGACGCACGGTAACGGATTGAAATAATTCGTCGGGCCGCTTGTAAACCTGATTGACGACGCGACTGTCCGCCCAGACCTCCGAGTCGAACGCGCTGCCGCCCGCGTCAAAAACACCGACGACGTTCCAAGTACCGCCGCCGAACTTGGTTGGTTTGCCCATTTCCAGGCCGGAATAGGTGGATGCGACGTTTTTCCCGATGATGAGCTCGGTGAGGCCCGGCTGAAAGAAGCGACCCTCAATCATGTGCACATTGGGCCGGACTTTAAGTGTTTCCAGAGAAACGCCGCGTACTTGCACGTTGGCATCGGTGCCGGTCGCGATCAGCGGGAACGCCGCAATCACCACAACTTCGGGACTGATCAACGGGCGGCCGTCTTCGCGCGCGATCCCCGGCGCATCCTGAATCACTTTTACTTGATCGAGACTGATTGAGCCATCCAGTTCGCTGGAGGCGCCGGCGCGGCGGATCAGAGCATTCTCGGGCGAGCCGGAATTCACGAGCGTGGCGTGAAAGCCGCGCGCGAGCGAAAGCATCGCGAGAAACACGCCCACGGTCCCGGCGATACCGAGCACCGCGACAATCGCGGAGACCCAGCGGGCGCGCATGCTGCGCAAATTGTAGACAATCGGAATCGCCATCTGTCATATCCTCCGAAGCGCATCGACCACGCGCAGGCGCATCGCGGAACTGGCTGGCAGAATCCCGGCGAGAATGCCTACCGCGAATGCGGCCAACATGCCGAGCAGCATTGCGGAAGCAGGAAGGAAGAAGGATTGTAATACTCCGCCCGTTGGATCGCCGCTCAACGTAAACAGCTTCGAGAAGCCCAAACCAATCGCGCCGCCAACTACCGCTATCAGCACCGATTCCGCGAGGACGATGAACAGCACAAAGCGGTCCGAGAACCCCACCGCCTTCATTACTGCCAGTTCGCCCATGCGTTCGCGAACGGCGAGGGCCATGGTGTTTCCGGTGACGAGCAAGAGGGTGAAGAACACGACTCCGCCGATGGCGAGAATCAGGAACTCGATGTTGCCGGCCTGTTTCACCCAAGAAGCGGCCATCGCCTGCATCGTTTCGGTCTTGGTTTCGTATGGTGAGTTCGCGAAGCCATCATCAATCGTTTTCACCACCCGGACCGCATCGTCGGGGGAGTCCAGTTTTACGGCGTACCAGCCGACATCGCCTTTGCCGACCGTGCGGCGCTCATCGAGATAGTCGTAGCGCAGCCAGAACTGCGTAAGGTCGGCGCCTTCGCGAGGATCGTTGTAAATGCCACGAATGTTGAACTCCCAGTTGCCGCCGTAAATGGGCGCTTTCAGCGGGACGCGATCGCCAACTTTCCAGCCAAAACGCTTGGCGGTGCGCGAGCCGACGATTGCTCCTTCGCGATCAGCCAGGAAGGCGTTCCATTGGTCCTCGGGAACGGCGAATTCCGGAAACACCTCGTGCTGAGTGACGGGATCAATCGCGAAGCTAGGAAAGAAGTTCTTGGGGTCCTGATAAATTCCGCCAAACCAGCTTTGGATGGCGACGTACTTGACGCCGGGGATGCGCTGAATTCGATCGCCGTAAGAACGCGGCAGCGTTTGAATGATGGAAACTTTGTTGATGACCATCAGGCGGTCAATCCCGGCCAGATCCACGCCGCCATTGAAGGCGCCGTGGATGACTGCGAGGAATCCGAACAGGAACAGCGCCACGGCGAAAGAGCCGATGGTCAGCGTCGTGCGCAACTTCTTGCGCGATAAATTCGCAAGTATCAGTGGAAGGAATTTCATGCGAGGCTCCCGACGCGCGCTCCTTCTACGAGCACGCCTTTGTTAAGGTGAAGTGTTGCTTGAGCTCTTTCGGCGGCCATGGGATCGTGCGTCACCATCAGGATGGTCTTATTGTGTTCCTTGGAGAAACGCGTCAACAGTTCAAGTATTTCATCAGCACTCTTGCGGTCGAGGTCCCCGGTGGGCTCGTCGCAAAGCAGGAATGTAGGGTCGGCGACGATTGCGCGGGCAATGGCCACGCGCTGCTCTTGTCCGCCCGAAAGTTGTCTCGGGTAATGGTTGATGCGATCGGCAAGGCGGACAATCGCAAGCGCTGCTTCAACGTGAGTGCGGCGCTCGGACTTCGAGAGTTTCGTGAGAAGTAGCGGTAGCTCTACGTTCTGAAACGCGGTGAGCACGGGGATCAGGTTGTACATCTGAAAGATAAAGCCCACGTGCCGCGCGCGCCATTCGGTGAGTTTGCCGCTGGACATGTTGGTGATTTCGTCGCCTGCCACGGTGATGCTGCCGTGGGATGGAACGTCGAGCCCGCCAAGCAGATTGAGCAGAGTTGTCTTGCCGGAGCCGCTGGGGCCCATGAAGGCGACGAACTCGCCCTGGTCCACGTCGAGATTCAGCCCCTGCAGGACGTCAATCTCCTCGCCGCCGCGCTTGTACTTCTTATCGAGGCCGCGAATTTTGATCAGGCTATTTGCGCTGCCACTGCCATCCACTCGCACCATTTTGCGCGCTCCTATTTCTTGATCTGAATCGCTTCACCATCGTGCAGATCCGTGGGCCCTTTGACGACGACCGTGTCGCCCGCCATGAGGCCCGCCATAATCTCGGCATCGCTGCCGCGCGTATTGCCTACGGTGACGGCGCGACGCTCCAGCTGGTTATCCTTAACAAGGAAAACGATCTTGTGGCCGCTCTCCTCACGCAGGGCGCCAGAAGGAATCAGCGCGGCTGGAGCTGCGCCTGTTGCTTTATCCGGCTCGCTACCCAGGAAAGTGACCTTGATGCCCATGTCCGGCAAAATTCTGGGGTCGAGCTTCAAGAACGAAATGCGAACTTTAACTGTAGCTTTCTGGCGATCCGCGGTGGGAATCACGGTCCGGACTTTCGAAGGAATCTGCCAGTCGGGATAGGCATCGAGAACAGCGGTGACCGGCTGGCCCGGCTCGACGCGCGAGATGTACGCTTCGTTGACGTCTACTTCAATTTCGTTGGAGTTCATGTCCACGATGGTGGAGACGCCGGTGCGCGTGAAACCTCCGCCAGCGGAAATAGGAGAGATCATCTCGCCCACTTGCGCGTCCTTGGAAACGGCGATTCCATCGAACGGCGCGCGGATCACGCAGTTGTCAACGGCTTGCTGAGCTTCGGCGATGCGCGCTTCGGAGCCGGCAACCTGCACTTTGGTCAGCGCGATCCGGGCCTTCAGACTGTCCACGGTGGTGCTCGCGTTGTCGAGCACTTCCTGACTCTGCACACCGGCAGTTTGCAATGCCTCCGCGCGATGTTTCTCGATCTCCGCGTTCTTGAGCTGGACTTCGAGGTCGGCAATTTGCGCGCGCGTGGAATTGCGATCGGCGACGGCGGATTCGAGCGCGCGTTTCACGTCGGAATCATCGAGTGTCGCGAGGATTTGGCCTTGTTTTACGTGCATGCCTTCATCGAAGAAAACGCCCGTGACGCGCCCGGTGATTTTCGCTGCCACCGTGGCGCGGCGGCGCGGAGTGACGTAGCCGCTGGCGTTCAGCAGGGCAGGGCGGCCGGTTGCAGCCTTCTGTGCAACGGCAACCTCGACGACTGGCTTCTGGTCTCGGAAGGCCAAGGCGGCTCCGGCGATCAGGGCGACGACTAGCACGATGGCTGCGACAATACCCCAGCGCTTGCCGCCTTTTTCGGCCGTGCGCTGGGTCTTATCGATGCGCAGCGTGCTCAGGTCAGGTTTTGCCTGCGACGACGTGGACATGTACGGCCGATGCTCCTTCGCTTGGGCGCGAGGACTACAAACCTTACTACGCGCGACGGGTTACAGAAGTAACGCCGGGCGCGCGGACTGAATGCGTGCGCACATTGTATATTGGGTCCGCTCCGTAGGGGAGCTCGTTTCGTCGGGTCAAGCTATGGATGCGCTGGCGGCGAATGGGATGCAGGGGGTTCGCTCGCTCGTTCGAACACACCTTTCGAGTTCGCTTGAATTGTCCCTCCCCTATGTAGAACGCGTGTGGACGAGAAACGTCACTTGAATATTTTGGACCGCGCGCAACTCGCACGAAGGGGGTTCGGCTCGGGACGGTTCAAGTAAGAACTGAGGTATCGTTTTCCGCCTGTGAGGCAGCGAAATCTCTAAAAATTCTCTTTAACGACGCGGTGCGAAGAACTCAACGATCGCTGGAGTTGTCGGCAGGGCGACAGGTCAGGCACGCGCAACACTTTGAGTGCTAAGTGACATTATGAATGCGATCAGCATGCCGAGCAGAAATCCGCCGACGTGCGCCCACCACGCGACGCCGCCCGATGCCGATGCGCCGCTCGTGCCCAACGAGCCGATGCCGCTGAGGAATTGCATCACGAACCACAGGCCGATGAAGACCAGCGCGGGAATCCGCGCCCGGAACCAGAGGATGAACAGAGTGATCAGCGTGGAGATCTGCGAGCCCGGGAAGAATACGATGTAGGCGCCGAGTACGCCGGAGATCGCGCCACTGGCGCCAAGCGACGGGACGTGCGAGCCCCAGGAAAATAGCGTTTGCGCGACGCTGGAGCCGATGCCGCAGACCAGGTAGAAGAGCAAGTAGGCGATGGGGCCCATGCGGTCTTCGACGTTGGCGCCAAAGATCCACAGGAACCACATGTTGCCGATGATGTGCAGCCAGCCGCCGTGCAGAAACATGCAGGTGAAGAGCGGGAGCAGGGCTTGTTGCAACGTGTAGTGGCGGCCGGCGAGCGCCATTTGAATTTTGTAGGGAACGACGCCGTAGGTCATGATGAAGGCGTCAGCGGCGTGGGGGGGCAGCGAGAATTGATACAGGAACACGACGGTGTTCGCCAGGATCAGCAGCAGCGTCACGGTAGGGAAGGAACGGCGCGGCGTTAAATCTTGCAGAGGGATCACTGATGGGTATCCCGACGCACGGTGGTCTTTCGCTTTGGCGCGAATTGCATCATCTAAATGACTGTATCTGACGTTGCGCCATTTTCAAGAGGCAATCATGGTCCGCGCGAGCGTGAGGATGTAGAAAACTGCAGTAGCGGCGCGCGCTAACGTCGTTTTGCAATTGCGCCGGATGCCGCGCTGTGATAAAAATTTTCGTTTCGCATGCGCGCAGCTGGGCGGCGAGGAGTGTCGCTCCGAGATTGGGGAAGCGAATCGCTTCTTTGTATGGCGGCGCGCCGGCACCCTGATGCCAGTTCACGAATCCGAGGCCATCATCCTGCAGAGTTATCCGCTAGGCGAAGCCGACCGGTTGGTCAGCTTTCTTTCGCGTTCGATGGGCCGCGTTCGCGGCGTGGCTTCGGGCGCGCGACGCACCAAGAGCCGCTTTGGCTCGACGCTGGAACGGCTCTCGCACGTACACATCTGGTTTTACGAGAAGCAAAACCGCGAGTTGGTCCGGATCAATCAGTGCGACCTGGTTGAATCATTTCTGGATGCCTTCCGCGATTACGGTTCGGGTGTGGCGCTGGCGATTCTGAGCGAAGTGACGGAGACGGTGCTGCCGGACCATGAGCCTTCCGACGCGAATTTTCGTTTGTTGCTGCTCGTCGCGCAGAGCATTAAGAAGACCAGCAAGCCGGAATTGCCGCTGGCTTATTTTGTGCTCTGGACTGTGAAACTGGGCGGGTGGCTGCCCACGCTGGACGCTTGCGCGCGCTGCGGTAAGAAGCTGGATCCCAAGGAAGCGGCCTATTTTTCGCCGAGCGCTTCGGCGATCTCCTGTAGCAAGTGTCGCAAGCCGGGGATGCGCACGCTCTCGCCGGCGGTGCTGGCTGCGGCGCGCAAGATGCTGGGCGAGCGGCTCGATCGGCTGAGCGAAGAAATGATTTCGCAGCGCGCCGCGCGAGACCTGAGCGATGTTATGCTCGACGTCATCGAACATCAAATTGACCGCAAGCTGAAGTCGCGGGAGCTTCTGGAGTCCCTGACGTGAAGAAACACGTGAAGAAAATCGCGGACGCGAAACCTGCGGCGAAGCTTGTGAAGGGCTTGAGCTTTCAGGATCTTCTACTAAAGCTCGAAGAATATTGGACGCGACGCGACTGCATCCTTCAACAGCCGTATGACATTGAAGTCGGTGCCGGCACCATGCATCCGGAGACTTTTCTGCGCGTGCTGGGACCGGAACCTTACCGCGTGGTTTATGCGCAACCGAGCCGACGCCCCGCGGACGGACGTTACGGCGAAAACCCTAACCGGCTTTACAAACACACGCAACTTCAAGTGATACTGAAGCCCGCGCCTGCGGACGTGCAGGATTTGTATCTTGAGAGCCTCGCTGCGGTTGGCATCAACTTGAAGGAACATGATATTCGTTTCGAGGAAGACAATTGGGAATCGCCGACGCTGGGCGCGTGGGGAATTGGCTGGCAAGTGCTGCTCGACGGGCAGGAGATTACACAGTTCACTTATTTTCAACAGAGCGGTGGGCAGAATCTGGATCCGATTTCGGTGGAACTGACTTACGGCCTGGATCGCATTGCTTCCTATCTGCAGGGCGTGGACAACGTTTTCGACGTACGCTGGTCGGAGACGGTGACTTACCGGCAGGTTCGGCTGGCCGAAGAGCAGCAATTTTCGGCGTACAGCTTCGATTATGCGGACGCGGTGTCCACACGCAAACAGTTTGATCTGGCCGAAGCGGAGTCCGCGCGGCTGCTCGCGGCTTATGCCAGCCTGAAAGGCCCGCAGAAGAAGGGGTTTCCGATTCTGCAGGCTTACGACTTGTGCCTGAAATGCTCGCACCTTTTTAATTTGCTGGACGCGCGCGGGGCAATTTCTGTGACCGAGCGCGCGGCAATGATTGCGCGCGTGCGAAAATTGGCGATTCGCGTGGCTGCTGCTTGGTTGGAACAGAGCGGCGGAGCAGCGAGGGATGCGGCGAAGGTGGTCGCATGAAAGCCAAGGCGGCTGTCGAAGGTGGGAAATCGCGCGGAGATTTTCTTTTTGAAATTGGGTGCGAAGAAATTCCCGCGGGAATGATTTTGACGGCGTCGCGAGAACTTAAAGCATTACTTCAGAAGCAATTTCTCGCGAACGGATTACTGGAAGAAAAATCGGCGGAGGCTTCAATTGAAGCTTTCGGCGCGCCGCGGCGCCTGGTTGCGATCGCGCGCGGCGTGCGCATGCGTCAGGAAGATGTGACGCGCGAAATTACCGGGCCGCCGAAGTCAGTTGCATACGATCAGGTCGGCGAGCCGACACGCGCGGCGATGAGCTTTGCCGAAAAGCAGGGCATTCCAGTTTCGAAGCTGAGCATCGTGAATACGCCGAAGGGCGAATATCTTTGCGCGAAGCAGGTGGTGATCGGCAGGCCTGCGCTGAAAATTCTCGGCGAAGTGCTGCCACAAGTAATTCTGGAAATTTCCTGGCCGCGCTCGATGTATTGGACCGGTGCGCATGGGCCGCGCTTCATTCGGCCGATTCGGTGGATCGTCGCGCTGCTGGGCGGCAAGGTTGTGCCGTTTTCGTTTGCGGGAGTTCAAACGGGGAGTCATACGGAGGGTCACCGTTTTCTCGGGAAGAAACACATCCCGGTTAAGAGTCCCGCGGATTACGAAATAAAGTTAAAGAAAAACTTTGTATTGGGCCGGCCCGCGGAGCGCGAGAGCAAAATCGCAACCGAGATTCGCGCGCTCACCAGTCGCGGCGGATTGCGCACGCACGAGGATACTGAGCTGCTGCGGCTCGTCGCCTACCTCAACGAATACCCGAGCGTGATCGTAGGTGATTTTGATCCAGCGTATCTGGCGCTGCCGGATGAGATTCTGCTGACGGTGATGCGCGACCATCAGAAATATTTTGGCCTGGAATCGCGCAACGGGGAATTGGCGCCGCATTTCCTGGCAGTCATTAATCTACCGAAGGATCCTAAGGGCCTGGTGCGGGCTGGCCACGAACGCGTGCTGCGCGCACGCTTTGCCGACGCGCAATTCTTCTGGCAGACGGATCAGAAAATCAAGCTGGGTGACTATCTGCCGAAGCTTGCAGCGGTCACTTACGAATCGCGGTTGGGAAGTTATAGCGATAAAGTCGCGCGGATGCGTTCGCTGGCGCGGTGGCTGGCGGAGCAGTGGTTCAGCGGCGGGGTATCGCAGGCGGACGTGGCCGGGTCCGACCGTGCCGCGGAACTCGCGAAGTGCGACCTCGTGACGGGGATGGTCGGTGAATTTCCGGAATTGCAGGGCGTGGTGGGCGGGCTTTACGCGCGGGCACAAGGCGAGGCGGAAGATATCGCCTGGGCTGTGTATGATCATTACAAGCCGCTGGGGCTGGATGATCCGCTGCCGCGCAATCTGACGGGATGCGCCGTGGCGCTTGCGGACAAGCTGGATTCGCTGGTGGCGTGTTTCGCGGTAGGCGCCGTGCCGACGGGTTCGAGCGATCCCTTCGCGTTGCGTCGTGCGGCGCAGGGAATCGTCAAGATTATTCTAGAGCGCAAGCTCCCGCTGTCGATTTCTGCGGCGATTTCTGCGGCCGCGAAGGCTTTGAAAGAGAATGCGCCGCGCATTGAGGCTTCCGAAGCGGTGCAGAAGCAGGTGCTTGATTTCCTGTTGGAACGCGCGCGCTACATCCTGCGCGAGCGGCATGGATTCGCCTACGACGAGATCAATGCGGCTTTTGCGGCAGGAGCGGACGACCTGGTGGATGCGGTTGATCGTGTGGCTGCGGTGAAAGCGATCCGCAACATGAAGAACTTTGTGCCGCTGGCGGCTTCGTTCAAACGCATTCGCAATATTCTGGAAAAGTCCGCCTCTGGAATCGATAAATCGCAGCTGACGGTGCAAGCCGACCTGCTGTGGGAGCCGGCTGAACGTGAGCTGTACGCGGCGGCGCAGCGGATCGGCGAGGAGGCTACGCGCAAGAAGAAAGTCCGAAAGTATCGTGAGGCGCTGGAAGCGATATCGGAACTTCGTCCGGCGGTGGATTTGTTTTTCGACAAGGTTCTAGTGATGGTTGAGGACCAGAATGTGCGACGAAATCGCGTGGCGCTGCTCGCGGGGCTACTTAAAGAATTCTCTACGATTGCAGATTTCTCGGAACTGGGTGGAGAGGAAGCGAAGTAATTTCTGAAGTGGCGCCGCGTGCGTTGAGGCGTCGGTTTAGTTGTCGGAGCGCCGACGGCTTTCGTTCAAGTGTTTCGTGAGATGGTCACAACGGCCGCCCCTTTTTAGGTTTTTATAAACTTCAAGTGAATCTGGAGCCAACAGATGAAATACGTTTATTTCTTCGGAGCAGGGAAGGCGGATGGAACCGGCGACATGCGCGATCTGCTGGGCGGCAAAGGCGCCGGACTCGCAGAGATGACGCGCATCGGTCTGCCGGTGCCGGCCGGGTTCACTATCACGACCGAGACCTGCGACCATTTTCTGACGCACGGCCGGAAATATCCGAGCGCGCTTCGCGGAGAGGTAGCCAAGAGCATCGCGCGCCTGGAGAAACTCACGGGAAAGAAACTCGGTGACGCGAAGGATCCGCTGCTGGTGAGCGTGCGCTCCGGTTCAGCGCGGTCTATGCCCGGGATGATGGAGACGATCCTGAATCTGGGGCTCAACGACCGCGCGGTGCAAGGTCTGGCAAAGGCCACGAAGAACGAGAGATTTGCGTATGACGCTTATCGGCGATTCGTGCAGATGTACTCGTCGGTCGTGATTGGATTGGCGAAGGAAGACCTCGAACATCGTTTGCGCGCACTAAAACAATCGCTCGGCGTGAAGGACGACACGGAAGTGAGCGCCGAGGGCTGGAAGAGACTGGTCGGAGAAGACAAGGCTTACTATAAAGAAAAGACCGGCGAGCCATTTCCGGATGATCCGCAGGAGCAGTTGTGGGGTGCAATCGGCGCCGTGTTCGATTCCTGGATGGGCGAGAAGGCGGTGACCTACCGGCGTGTCGAGAAAATAGCGGGCCTGTTGGGCACGGCGGTGAACGTGGTACAGATGGTGTTTGGCAATACCGGCGACGACTCCGGCACCGGCGTCTGCTTCACGCGCGACCCTTCAACCGGCAAGAAAACTTTCTTCGGCGATTTCCTGCTGAATGCGCAAGGCGAAGATGTGGTGGCGGGAATCCGCACGCCGATGCAACTGCAAGAAATGGCCAAGCGCATGCCGAAGGTGTACCCGCAACTGGAGCGCGTGCGACACAAACTGGAAAAGCATTATCGCGACATGCAGGACCTGGAATTCACGGTGGAGAACGGCAAGCTGTACATGTTGCAAACGCGCACCGGCAAGCGTTCACCTTCTGCCGCGTTTCAAATTGCCGTGGATATGGTGAACGAGAAGCTGATCAATATTGAAGAAGCACTTGAACGTATCAAGCCTGAAGATGTGGAGCGACTTTTCTATCCGGTCATTGATCAGAAATTGTCGCGCACAGAATTGTCCAGCCGCTTGCTTGTGACGGGAAACAACGCGGTGCCGGGAGCGGCAGTGGGCAAGGTAGTTTTCACGGCGCAGGCTGCGGAGGAGTGGGCGGCGCGCGGTGAAAAAGTGATCTTGGTGCGGCATGAGACCAGCCCGGAAGACGTGGGCGGTATGTTCGTCGCGCAGGGAATTCTGACGGCGACGGGCGGCAAGACCAGCCACGCCGCGGTGGTGGCGCGCGGCTGGGGCAAGTGCTGCATCGTGGGCGCGGAAAAACTGGGCATCGATCTCGCGAAAAAGACGATTCATGCCAATGGCAAGGCGGTTCGCGAAGGCGAATGGATAACTCTCGACGGCGGCGATGGCTCGGTGTACACGGGCCAAATCGATCTGGTTCGCCCGCAGCCACCGAAGGCGTTCGCTACGCTCATGAAATGGGCCGACAAGGTACGCCGTATCGGCGTGCGCACGAACGCAGACACGCCGCACGATGCGAAAGTGGCGCTCGAGATGGGTGCGGAAGGCATCGGCCTGTGCCGTACCGAGCATATGTTCTTCAAGGATTTCGAACATCCGGAGAAGAGCGTCGAGCGGCAACGCGCGATTCAGGAAATGATCCTGGCCGAGGTGCCGGAAGCGCGCCGCGCGGCGCTCGATAAGCTGCTCCCGTTCCAGCGGCGGGATTTCATCGGCCTATTCGAGGTGATGGACGGGCTGCCCGTGACGATTCGCCTGATTGACCCGCCGCTACACGAATTTGTGCCGCACGATTCGGCAAAGCAGGCTGAGCTCGCGAAGCAGATCGGCATCTCCGCAGAGGCCGTGGCGCGTCGAGTGGAACAATTACATGAAGCTAACCCGATGCTGGGTCATCGCGGCTGCAGGTTGTGCATTACTTATCCGGAAATCTTGGAGATGCAAGTTCGAGCGATCATTGAAGCCGCGATTGACTGCCAGAAGCGCGGCATTAAAGTGATACCTGAGATCATGCATCCGCTGACTCTGGATAAAAAGGAACTGAAAATTCTCGATGATCAGACCCGCAAGGTCGCCGAGGAAATTATTTCGCGATCTAAAGTGAAACTTCACTATCTGGTTGGCACGATGATCGAATTGCCGCGCGCGGCATTGCTGGCAGATCAGATTGCAGAGGTCGCCGAGTTCTTCTCGTTCGGGACCAACGACCTGACGCAAACTGTCATGGGGCTTTCGCGCGACGACGCTGGCCGCTTCCTGCCGGAATATGTGGATGAGCGCAAGGCGGGAATCTTCAAGGAAGATCCATTCCAGTCGCTCGACATTCCCGGCGTGGGCATGCTGGTTGAATGGGGCATCGAGCGGGGGCGAAAGACGAGGCCGCACCTGGAGATCGGCATTTGCGGTGAACATGGTGGCGACGCGGAGAGCGTGAAATTCTGCCATCGCGTGAAGATGGATTACGTGAGCGCTTCGCCATTCCGCGTGCCCACGGCGCGGCTGGCGGCGGCGCAGGCGGTGATTGAAGAGAAGAAGGCTAACAAGCCGGCTCGAGCGAAACGCTAAAGACCCGTAGGTCAAGTCATGCGCCACGTTTCTTGGACCGTTGGCGAGGAGCGGACCATTTCGCCAGGGAAATTGCAGACGACGGACGGGCGGCCGCTAATTGTTGGTATTTGCGGCGGGACCGGCTCGGGCAAGACCACGATCACTCGGCGAATCATCGAGGCACTGTCCGAAACCAATGTAGTGGTGCTGCAGCAGGACAACTATTACCGCGATTATCCCGGCATGCCGTTCGAAGAGCGGGTGAAAGTGAACTTCGATCATCCCGATTCGATGGACACCCCGCTGCTCGCCGAGAACGTGCGGCAATTGCGCGCGGGCCAGGCGATTGAACGTCCCACCTACGATTACGCCAACTTTCAGCGGTTGAAGGGAACGGTGCGTATTGAGCCGCGCGCGGCGATTATTGTGGAAGGGATTTTGATTTTTGAGAACAAGGCGCTGCGCGAGTTGCTGGACATAAGAATCTTCGTGGATACCGACGCGGACTTGCGTTTCATACGGCGGCTGGTGCGGGACATACGTGATCGCGGGCGCACCACGCAGATGGTCGTGGAGCAATATATGAAGACGGTGCGGCCGATGCACCTGGAGTTTGTCGAGCCGTCGAAGAGATATGCGGACGTGATCATTCCGGAGGGCGGGCATAACGACGTGGGGATTGACCTGGTGATTCAGAAGATCAGGTCGCTGGTGCCGCGAGCGGCGGAGCAGTGAACGAAATTCGAGTTTCGTGCGTATCAATCTATGTGGGTGAGTGCAGGAGCGGAGTAAGGAGTTGATGGTGAAATTTCTACTTTGGTGCATTTTGCTGGTGCTGTGCTGGCCGCTGGCTTTGCTGGCGCTGGTGCTGTATCCGCTTTTGTGGCTAATCTTGCTACCGTTCCGAATTTTGGGGATCGCCGTGGACGGCGTGTTCGACCTGCTGCGCGGGATTTTGTTTTTGCCGGGGCGGATATTGCGCGGGCCGCGCAGCGCTTGACTGAGGCACGGGGAAAGCAGAGCCCTCCCTGCGTCCCGCGCCCGTCCCACGGCTGTGGGACGGGAAAGAAAAAGCGCGGGACTGCGATCGGGATGATACTCCGTACAGTATTTCGCAGGCGTCGAGAAAACGTAGAGGATTCGTTTAACGATGGGCTGGCCGACAATTCGGGCGACGGTTTAGATTGTGAGCGTGAAGCAAAAGCTACAGAGATGTGTTAGACCGCGTAGTGAGAGTGCGGCCTCTGGAAGCATGGCATCAATCAAGCTTTCAGTTTCACTTTAAGGTTTTACGGCGGCTTGTGGATCGGCAGTTTGCACGATCACCGGAAACACCGGCGCGGTGGTTATCGCCGGAGCGACTTGAGATACAGGTTGAGGTTGGGCTTGAGGTTTCGCGGCGGCCTGCTTAACGTTTGAAGATCGCGGTACGCGCAGCGGGATGTTGCCGTCTACCAGCGCCGTGTAGTGGTCGGACGATGCAGAGATTGCTGGCGCACCCTTGCGGTACTCCGAGAGGAAGAACGGATAGCCGGCGAATCTCCCAATGGCTGCTTTCGAGTCTTGCACCGCGGCAAAAGTCGCGGGGACGTGGTCCCCGGTTGCCGCTGTAATATCCTGCATGAACCAAACCACCTGCCCAGAACTTCCCAAACTAGATCGCCTCACCGCCATGATTCGCGCGCGCGCTTCCGCCCCTTTGGGAATCACGGTGACGCCGTTCAACGTCACGGGTTCGGCGACCGTCATTTCCACGACGGAGCCTTCTTGTAGGTTATCGGCGGGAACATCGCTGCTCACGGCCACTTGCACCGGCGTTTGATCGGGAATATTTACTTCGATCGAAGGCGCGCCGTCCGGCATGAGTGCGGGGAATGCGGCTGGCGCATGCATCATCGCCAGAATGATGCGGTCGGAAACGCCGGACAATTTCAAGCGATGAAGCGCCGCGGGCGAGGTGTCGAAATCGCAGCGAGAGGCATTTAGCCGCGTAATAATCTCATCCGGGCTGAGGTGCGCGCCTTGCATTTTCATTACGTTCACGTTGGTGAGGAGCGGCGCGGACTCGCTGGGTCCCGCGACAATGGACCGTTCGATCGGCTGTTCGGCGAAGGGGACGGGCACCTGTGCGGCCGGTTGATTAGCCGGCTGGCTCGGCGCCAGGGCGATCGACTCGACGCTCGGCTGAACGATGGTTGGACCGGGCGCGGTAGTGAGAGTGGAAGTGGGAACAAGCGTCTCGACAATCGTCGGCGCGGGCGCTGGCGCCGGAGCAGCTGCCTCGACAATCGGCTGTATGGGCGTGGCCGTCGGCGCGACGGTCGGAACAACCGCTGCTTCGGGCTGCGCCTGAGTAACCGCCTGTTCGACCGGGGCCTCTGACTTGAGCTCGGGCTTTGGCTTCTGGGTCCACCCGAACGTGTAGACCGCTTGAGGAGGAGGCGCTGTGGTCGAAAGATCGCTGGTCGGAACCCAGCCGAATCGGCCGTCGGCGGTTCGCACCTGGGTGAATCCTCCATCCTGGCCAGTGATTACAACGTTTTCACCGCAGTGGAGTTTTCCTAGCTCTTCGAACTTCTGAATCGATTTATAGAGCAGGATGTAGGAGTCGTAGGTTCCGCATTGCGCGTAGGCAGTCGTGTTCGCAGGCGCGGACTGTGGCACAACGAAAAGAATCCCCAATACCACCAAAGCGTATTTCATTTCCAGCCCCCAGGCCGGTCCAGGAATCGCAGCTGGCGGCGTCCCCGGTCCCGAGTTGAGGCATCTTTTCGCCGGCAGGGCTTGGCGGCAATAGTACTTTGAAACAGCTGGCGGATTGGGTTGGTACAGGCGACCTAAAGTGTAGGCTTCGTTAAGGATTAGCAGATCGGCTCAGGAAACTGACATTTTGCGGCGAGCGGATTGCGAAAAGTTCGCGTACCGCACGAACAATTTTTCTCAAGTTATTGATTAAGTATCGAAAACAGCTTGCTGCGAGGTGCAATGATTCATGTAAAGGAACACTTCAATTATATTTTCGAAACTGTGCGAGAAGCACTGAGTCGAAAGCGGAGCGTTTTCCGCAGTACTGGTTTATGTGGGCATCTTCAAGAAGAAGTAGACGCCAAGAAATCCAAAGATAGCATCCGGCGACCAGGCGGCGAGCAGGGGCGGGAGCTGGCCTACCGAACCCATCGCTTCGAACAGCGCGGCGGTGGCCCAGTAGATGATGGCAACGCCGACCGCGACAGCGAGTCCGCCGACGGCGCCACGCGTCCCGGTGAGGAACGCGAACGGTGCGCCCAGAAAAACGATGATCCCGGCAATCAGCGGGAAGGCGAATTTCTTCTGCCACTGGACGGAAAGGCGCGCCGTGTCAAACCCCGCCTGTTTCAAGCCTTGAATGTATTCGCCCAGCTGACGCCAGTTCATCTGATACGACTGGCGCACCTCGCGGCGGAAATAACTGGGTGGCTCGGAAATCTCGGGGAGAGATTGCACTTTGAAGGGGGTATAGCGACGAACTTTGCCATCTTCGAAGTCGCGGATCCAACCTCCCGTGAGGGCCCATGTGTTTTCGGATTGCACCCAAGTGGCGCGCGTAGCAAAGACCCGGCGGTGAATCTGGAAGGTTTCCGGGTCGAGCTCGAACACGCTCAAGCCCCCGAATAGGTTTTGGTCGGGGTCGAAGAGCTCGTAATTATAGATTTTGGTGTTCTCGCCGAAGATCCATTGGTGGGCGGGCTGAAAATACGTTTGCGCGGGGCGGCCTTTGATCTGGTTGCGCAGAGCGTCCTGGCGCTGGTTGGCATAGGGAAGGTAGGTGTCGTCGAGGAGGAACATTCCCGCGGCAATCACGCACCCGGCCAGAGTGAGCGGCAAGACCAGGCGGTAGAGGCTCATGCCGTTGGCCTTGAAAGCGATCACTTCGTTATTTTTTGCGAGCACGGCCAAGGTGACGAGCGTCGCGACCAGAGTGGCGAGCGGCGCAAGCTGATACGTCATTAGTGGAATGAGGTAGCGAAAATAACTCAGAACCATGGAGACGGGAATATTATTTTTAGAGATGTCGCCGAGCAAATCGAAAAGCGTGAATGCGTCAAAGATCAGGATGAAGCCGGCCAGCAACACCAGAAAATAGTAGAAAAATTGCTGCAGCAAGTAGACGTCAATCAGCATCGGGAAAGCGACAGCGCTGCCTTCCGGAACAATTTTCCGGGCGTCCGCGCGGGACGCGACGCCGCGTGCGCCTGCCGCTGCACCATTCGACACGGGGATCGGCGCGGCATCGGCTTCGCGGCGACGAGCCGGACGCGAGCGGCGGAAGAACGCGTCGAGCCAAGCCACAATTGCATTGGGCTTGCGGATGGTTTCGATGCGACGCAGAAAGATTAAGCCTAGTATCAGCCCTGCGATATTTCCAGCCCAGATGCCCGCCCACGGCGCGATCGAGCCTTGCTGGGCCATGTGCGCCCCGGTTACGAAAAGAAAGTAGTACCCGCCGATCAGCACCAGCGTCAGGATCAATCCTGCCGCGCGGCCGCCGCGGCGCGGACGAACGCCGATGGGCACACCGAGCAGCGCAAATACCAGGCAAGCGGCGGGGAAAGCGATGCGGCGATGGAATTCCACGCGCGCGTCGCGCCAGCGCGGGCCGCTTTCGGCCAGCAATTCTGAAATCGATCGCTCGGAATCCAATATGGCCGCGTTCTTAGGTCCGGCGACCGGGCTGGAAATCTCCACGGGAATTTCGCTCTGGCCAAAAGTGGTGACATTGTAATGTTGAGGTTCGCGCGGGTCGTATTCGTGCGTGCTGCCGCTGCCCAAGTGCAATTCGAATTTGTTGTTACCGGCGTTGGCAACTACTTGCGCGTCTTGGGCAATCGTCACGTTGGTGGCGGTGCTGGCCTGTGCGGAGGAGGCTAAGAACACGCCGCGCCAGCGGGTCGCTGCGGCTTCCACATCTTGCACGTATAATATGAAGTGCGGAACTTGTTCGTTGAAGACGCGCGGCTGAATCGCGTAGGGTGCTTGAGTGAGGAGCAGTCGTTCTTCCAGGCGTTGCAGTGTGCGTATGGCCGCGGGGCTAAGCCAGAAGGTCAGCACCAGCGTGCCGAGGCTGCAACCGAGCGCCACCAGGCCGATGGGGACGAGAAGGCGGCGCAGGCTGATGCCCGAAGCGTGCAGCGCAACGATTTCGCTGTCGGCGGACAGACGCCCCAGGCCGATCAGGACGCCGACCAGCACGGCCATCGGGATGGTGAAGGCCAGTACAGGCGTCAACGAGCAGAGAAAAATCAGCGCGACGGTGAAGACTCCGCCGGAGTGGCGAACGACCAGGTCCATCAGGCGCACGAGTTGAGGGACGAAGAAAACGAAAGTAAAGACAGCGAGGCCCAGGATGGCGTGCGAGCCGACTTCGCGACCGATATATTTATCGAGCAGGCGCATGATTGCGCTTGGGGATTCTAGCATGGACGTTCCGAGCGTGCGGCCGAGTTAAGTTTTGTGTTAACGAGGATGTGGAGGACAGAAAGTTGGGCCGAGTAAATTTAGTTTTGGTTTGGCACATGCACCAGCCGCAGTATCGCGATCCCGTTTCGGGTCGCTACATGCTGCCATGGACGCGTCTGCACGCGTTGAAGGATTACTGGGGCATGGTGAAAGTGCTGGGAGAATTTCCGGGAGTACACGCGACGTTCAATATCGTTCCGCTGCTCGCCGCGCAGATTGAGGAATATGCCAGCGGAAAATTTCGCGAGCCGTGGTTTGAACTGGCGTTTGCACCGGCCGACTCGCTGAAGCCCGAGCAGAAAAGGGAAATACTGGAGCGCGCGTTCCAGGTGAACGAGATTTATGTGCAACGCTGGCCGCGCTTTTCTGATCTGCAAGGGCAAGTGCGCTCGGCGGGCGCCGAAGCTTGCGCCGCGCGTTTCAACGAACCGGACTGGCGCGATCTGCAATTGCTCTCGCAGTTGGCGTGGATGGACGAGGAATACATCGCCAAAGATCCGGTGGTGAATCTGCTGGCGACAAAGGGCACGGGCTTCACCGAGCGAGATAAGACGCTCTTGCGCGAGAAGCAACTGGAATTACTCGGCGCGGTGCTGCCGGAATATCGCATCGCGGCGGAGAGCGGGCAAATCGAAATATCCACGACTCCTTACTATCATCCGATTCTTCCACTTCTGTGCGATACCGATATTGCGCGCGTTTCCAATCCGCACACGCCGTTGCCGCAGCCGCCCTTTCGGTTTCCCGGCGACGCACGCGAGCAACTGCTGCGCGCCCGGAAGTATCACGAGCGCGTGTTCGGTAAACCGCCGGCAGGGTTGTGGCCTTCCGAGGGCTCGGTTTCCGATGAGGCTCTGGCGATCGCCGCGGACCTCGGATTCAAGTGGTTCGCAACGGATGAAGGTGTGCTGGGCCGCACGCGAAATATCGGATTTTGGCGCGACGCGGGAGGTTATCCGGAAAATGGACCGGACCTGTATTCGCCGTGGAAATTGCAGCACGGCGGAAAAGAAATGTACGGATTTTTCCGCGACCATTATATTTCGGACCTGGTTGGCTTTGTGTACAGCCGGATGGGCGCGGTGCAAGCCGCCGAGGATTTCCACCGCAGGATTCGCGCCATCGGCGATCGCGAGCCGGCCGGGCGCACGGCTACTGTAAGCATCATCCTGGACGGCGAAAACGCCTGGGAATATTACCCGGAGAACGGGCGGCAATTTCTGCGGGAATTTTACCGCCGTGTGCAGAACGACGGCGATATTCGTGCGCTCACGGCCAGCGAAGCTATGGAAGCAAACGCGACTGCGCAGGCCATGCCGGGAATTTTTCCAGCCTCATGGATCAACGCGAATTTTGACGTGTGGATCGGCCACCGCGAAGATGTGCGCGCCTGGGATCTGTTGCGCGACGCGCGCGAAATGTACGAGCGAGTCGCGCAGCGCAAATCCGGAGGCGCTACCGTCGCGCAACTCGAGCGCGCCTATGAAGCAGTGCTGGCCGCCGAAGGCAGCGACTGGAACTGGTGGTACGGGCCGGAGCATGGTTCGGCGAACGACGCAGAGTTTGACGAACTCTATCGCAAGCACTTGACGGAAATTTATACCGCGCTGGGAGAGCCTGCACCCGACGTGCTGGCGCATCCGATCAAGAAAGCACCGGAATTGGGGCGCCGCGAGCCGCCGGAATCGTATCTGGACGTGACCGTGGACGGCCGCGAGAGCAGCTACTTCGAATGGCTCGGCGCGGGTTTATATGCCACGGATCCGCGCGGCGGCACGATGCACGGACGCACCCGCGTGCTGGGTGGGCTGTATTACGGTTTCGGCGAGAAGCATTTCTACCTGCGTGTGGATCCCGTGGCGGAAGCAATAGCGGAAATTCCGGATTTTCAATTGCGGCTCACGTTGTGGGATTCGCGCGAAACGCGCATCACGGTGCGCGTGGCCAATCGGAAGTTCGCTGGATGCGTGCTCGAGCAAGGTGGTGCGTGTCTGCTGCATCCGGAGACGATGGTGACGGCCGCGTTCGGGAAAATCATCGAGGTAGCCATCGCGCGGGAATTGTTCGATTTGCGCGGGCGCCGTCAGCTTCTGCTGAGCGTGGCGCTGTGGGAGGGTGGTCTGCCGGTCGAAGTCCTGCCAGTGGATGGAATGCTGGAGCTGGTGCTGGGAGAAGAAAATTTCGCGTGGAGAACCGAAACCGGGGCAAAGGTGTAACGGTCGCGCTCGACTGCGCGGATCCTACGTCGTCCAGCACTTGCACGGTGCAGCCGGCGACGGTGAATCTTACTTCCGGTGGGCAGGTCCCCATCGTCTGCAACGTGGTCACGGCGACGAATGGAGAAACGCCATTCGGCAGAGCGCCAGAGCATCGGCGGCTTGAACCGACTTTTCCGCCTCGGGCCGAATGGCGTTGGCGCGGAATTGCGCTCTGGCTGCTTGTGCGATTTGCGCCAGTCGCGGCGTGGGCGTCGGCTGCAAAGTGTCCGCTGGCGCGTGGGGTGCGATTCGCTCAAACGGGTGCGATGGCTGTTCTGCTCTCGATCGGCCTGGCGGCGTGTTTGGGAAGCAGCGCCGGAACTGTGGCGCCTGTGCGAACGCCGACGGGAACTTACACGATGACGGTTACAGCAGCATTTACCGGCACTGGAGGAAGCACGACGCGCAGCGTGCAGGTCACTGTGCTCGTCCAGTAGTTTGCCAGGAACGGCAGGCGACGCGCGATCAGAAAACTTTGATTGCCAGATCGCGCGGATGCGAGCCTACTGCAATCAGCGCCGTAGGAGGACGCGGCGGCGAAAGCCCGGGCTGGCCCGAGGGCAACGTTTTCGTGCGGATGGCCGCGACGTCGTTCGACGCCGTGTCCACCACCAGCAGAATGTCTCCTCCCGGAGTGAGCGCGCAGGTAACCGGCGACTGTCCTGCCTGGATCGGCTGACCAACTTGACGAGTCTCAACGGCGACTGGCACGACGTGGCCTGCAGCCGTATCGGAAACGTACAGCGTGTTCGTGACCGGCGCAAAGACTGCAGAAGTGGGCGACATTCCCAAGAGCAGAAAATCGGCGACTTCGTTTGTGTCCGTATTCACGATCAGCAGGCCGTGCGCTGAACTCGATGTGATGTAAAGTTCGCCGCCGTCGGGCTTTAGGTCCAGGCCGTCGGCCGTGCCACCCACCGCCAGATTCGCCAGCAGAACTTTTCGCTTCAAATCCACCACGGAAACCTGGTTGTACACACTGGAGGTGACGAACGCTTTGGAATTGTCCGGCAGGATCGCGATTTGCTCTGGATCGGGCGCCGTCGCGATGGTCGCTATCGGCGCGAGTGTGCCGCTGTCGAGCACGGAAACGGTGGCGTCATCGCGATTACTCACAACGAGCATCTTGCCATCCGGAGAAACGCGCGCGATCCACGGGCGGCGGCCGGCGCGGCCGCGCGCGACAATCTGCCGCGAAGCGGTGTCTATGGCGACCACTGTGTTCGATCCGGAAGCAGCCACATACGCACGGCGTCCGTCAGCAGAAAAATCCAGCGCGTAAGGCAGCGTTCCCACCGGAATGCGCGCGACGATTTGGTTCGATTGCACGTCGAGAGCCCACGCATATCCGCCGGCGGAGCTGACTCCCCAAATTTCCGGACGCTTCGGATGAGCGCGCAAGCCGCTCGGTCCGGGGCCCACGACGATGGTCGCGATGCGCGAGAGTTTAACCAGGTCAATCACCGAAATCGTTCCGTCACCCGTGTTTCCCACGTACGCGAAAAGATGCAGCCCCGGACGCAGAAACGCGGGACGAAGCTCCAGCGCGACTTCGCGAACGGCCAGCACAGCAAGAATTACCAGCAGGAAGACGAGGCGAAAATTGAAGCGCAGTTTCAATTGATAGTGCGGCCCAGCACGGCAGCGATCTGGCGAACTTCCCGGATCAATTGTTCGAATTCCGCCGGTAGGATGGATTGCGGCCCGTCGGAGAGTGCGCGGTCGGGGTCGTGGTGAACTTCCACCAGAAGCCCATCGGCGCCCACAGCCACGGCGGCGCGCGAAAGCGGCAGCACTTTATTGCGCCGTCCCGTGCCGTGCGAGGGATCCACCACAATGGGAAGATGGCTGCGCTTCTGCACGGCGGGCACGACGGCCAGGTCCAGCGTGTTGCGCGTGAAATCCGAAAAAGTGCGTACGCCGCGCTCGCACAGAATCACGTTGTAATTGCCCTCGGACATCAGGTATTCGCCGGCCATCAGAAATTCGTCCAGCGTCGCGGACATGCCGCGTTTCAGCAGTACGGGTTTTTTGGCACGGCCGGCGCGCTTGAGCAGCGAAAAATTCTGCATATTGCGCGCGCCGATCTGGATCACGTCGGCATATTCGGCGACCAGGTCCAGCGATTCGTGATCAATCGCTTCGGTGATGATGCCCAGGCCGAATTCCTTGCGCACGTCGGCCATGATTTCCAGGCCGGGTTCGCCCAGACCTTGGAAACTGTACGGCGAAGTGCGCGGCTTATAAGCGCCGCCGCGAAACAGGCGCGCCCCCGCCGCCTTTACGTGCTTCGCGACGGTGAAGGCCTGCTCGCGCGTCTCGATGGCGCAAGGCCCGCCGACCATCGCGATATCCGCGCCGCCGAAGGCGACTTCGCCGAGCGGCGTGGGGACGCGCACGACAGTGTTTTCCGCTTTGACGTCTCGGCTGACCAGCTTGTAAGGCTTGCTGACAGGGATGCATTCGATCACGCCGGGCATGGATTCCAGCGAGCCCAGCTCCACCGCGCCGGAATTGCCAGTGATGCACACCGCGGTGCGCCCAGCGCCGGGAACCGGCAGGGCCTTGAAACCCAGCGACTCGATGCGCTCACAGACGGCGCGTACCTGTTCGTCCGTCGCGTGCGACTGCATGACCACCAACATGAACGCCCCCTGAGAGAAAGCGAATCCAAGAGTCTACTGCAGGGGGGAAGCGGGCTGCAAATGACGCGCACGGGAATTTAAGGATGGAAAACGCACGCCCAAAGCAGCGCGAGAAAGCCGAGCAGGCTTAATAGAGTGCGCACCGAGTGCAAAGCAGCCCATTTCGCGAGCAGGGATTCCAGCGTCTGCGTATCGAGCTTCTTGGCCTCGTCCAGAAGCAAGCGATTGGTCGGCGCACTGAACAGGAATGTAAAAGGCACGACGGATCCTACCAGGATGCCGCCCAGCAGCCACAGCCAATGTTGCGTGAGCAGTGCCAGCGACACGCCGCAAACAAAACAAACAATCGCCAGCGCGGCCTGTTGCGGTGCGGCGCGTTTGTAGCTGGGGCGGAATTCGCGCAGCGCAACCGAAGCGCCCAGGGACATTCGTGCCGGATGTTCGACGGTCGTAAGATAAAGTGCAGCGCCTGCGAACATGCCGGAGCTGAGCAGCGCGAGAAGTTTCAGAATGCTTTCCATGGCAGGATTCAAGCACAAATCGAGAGAAAGACGCAAAGGCCGAAGCGGAATCTCGCAGGGAGAAAAGTTGGAGGCGCGGGGCGGAATCGAACCGCCGATAAAGGTTTTGCAGACCTATGCCTTACCACTTGGCGACCGCGCCGATTGCTTGTGGCGAAACCGAATCATAACATCGGAAGCGCGGCTTGATGTATCGAAGAATCGCAGGATGTTGATTTACCAGCCGACAGGCTGCGCGGAACGAGAACGCTGGAGGGGACCAACCGATGAAAGCGAATGAGAAACGCGGTGCAGGTAGCCTGATCCGCACGCTGCGTGTGCGCACCGCCCGCCGGACCGAGATGCAGGACGTCAGCGATGAGATTGAAGCTGCCGTGCGCGATTCCGGCTGTAGAGACGGCGTGTGCCATCTCTACGTGCCGCACACCACCGCGGGGGTGACGATCAACGAAGGGTACGATCCCGCCGTGGCGCAGGATATCGCCGCGGCATTGGACCGCCTGGTTCCGCGCGTCGCGAATTCAGCGCACGCGGAAGGCAATTCGGATTCGCACATTAAGACAGCCCTGGTGGGTTCGTCGGAAACAATATGGATCGTTGCAGGGAAGCTCGCTCTCGGACGCTGGCAGCGAATCTTCGTCGCGGAATTTGATGGCCCGCGGAGCCGCGAGTTGCGCGTGAAGGTCGTTCCGGACGCTGCCGCATAAAACGCCCCGCGAGGTCTTCAGGTGAAGTGTATTCCGTTTGGTTGTAAACTCTTTTTCCATGAAACGATTGCTGTTCACAACGGCGTCGCTGTGCGTTCTGGTGCTGGTAGTCAGTAGCGGAGTCCGCACGGGCGTTCCTCCGAAGGACGAACTTTTGATTGAGGTGGTGGGCGATCAGCAAGTTGTCGGCAAGCCATTCGCGATTCGCATCAAGAACAACGGCGAGAGACGCCTCACGATCTGCTTGACGGCCTGCGGCAGAGCGATCGTAAGCGCCGACGGTCATCCTCTGCCTGCGTTCGCGGTGCAGACTCGGGTGCGCAAGAAATGGAGTAAGGAAATATTGGGCTGCGATCCTGGCAGCGACGCGACTGCCAGCATCCTGCATGGCGGCGAGGTGCAGGAGTTCCAGGCCAAAATGGTGCAGCCGGGACGATACCGGCTCTACCTGTCCTACAAGGACGTCAGCGTGGAACCGGTGGGCGCTCATTGCGAGGCGATGAAGGACGGCAAAGCGGTGCAAGAAGTCGTAACGGACGAATTCGAGGTAATCGCGGCACCCAAATGAACGTTGGCATATACATTCAAGTGCCGTTTTGCCAGACGAAGTGCACGTATTGCAATTTTCATACGGGCGTCGTGGCGCGCGAGAAATATGCGCCGTACGCCGCTGCCGTGCGCCGCGAGATTGTGGAGCTGGTCGCGAGGGACGAAATTTCCAGCTTGCGCGACGCCACCGTGGACACGGTGTACTTTGGCGGCGGCACACCGAGCTTGCTGGAGCCTTCCGCGCTCGCGGGAATTCTGGGTGCGCTGCGCCGGAATTGGGGACTTGCTGGATCTGCGGGACAGGATCCTGAGTCCGCGCGCGAAGTGACGTCTGCTGCGCTTCCCGAGATCACCCTGGAAGCGGACCCGGAAACCATCACACCCGAAAAAGCGCGGGCATGGATTGCGGCCGGATTCAATCGCATCAGCCTGGGCTTGCAATCGTTTGCCGATCGCGAACTGCAGGCCGCGGGGCGAATGCATCGTCGTGCGGATATTTTTGCGGCGGCGCGGATTCTGCGCGAAGCTGGGTTTCGCAATATCAGTATGGATTTGATCGCCGGCCTCGCGCAGCAGACGCGCGAATCGTGGGAAGAATCAGTGGCGCGCCTTCTGGAAATTCGGCCCGAGCACATTTCTATCTACCTGCTGGAAATTGACGAAGGCAGCCGGCTCGGCAAAGAATCGCTCGCGGGCGGCAGCCGTTACAGCGCCGAAGCGATTCCGACCGACGACGCGATGGCGGAATCGTACGAATCGGCCTGCGCGCGGCTGGCGGACGCCGGGTACGAGCACTACGAAATCTCGAACTGGGGTCTGCCGGGCTTCCGTTCGCGCCACAATTTGAAATACTGGCGGCGCGAGCCATACATCGGCCTCGGCGCGGGCGCGCATTCGTTCGATGGCGCGCGGCGCTGGTCGAATGTGCACGATTCCGCGAAATATGTCGCGAGCATCGAAAGCGGCGCTTCACCGCGCGAGGTGATCGAGCCCGTGACGGCGGCGCAGGCGCTCGACGAAGAACTATTTCTGGGCCTGCGCCAACTCGAAGGCATTGACCTCGCTCGCGTCGAGAAAAAGTACGGAGTGAGCTTACAAGCTCGGATTGCCGGGCTGCGGCAGCAGGGATTGCTGGAAATGAATGGCGCAAATTTGCGTCTGGCGCCGGCGCACCTGACCGTATCGAACGAGGTGTTCGTCGAATTGCTGGGATAAGGAGCGGAGCGTGCACAGCGGACGGGCAGAAGCGCCAAACAAGAACGCCGTGGTGGATTTGCGCAGCGATACGGTGACGCGCCCGACGCCGGCGATGCGCGCCGCGATGGCCGCCGCGGAAGTGGGCGACGACGTTTACGGCGAAGACCCCACGGTGAATCGTCTGCAAGCACGTGCGGCAGAACTTTTTCAGCGCGAGGCGGCGCTTTTCGTGCCGACCGGCTGCATGGGCAACCTGCTCGCCATCCTGGGCTGGACGCAGCGCAGCAACGAAGTGATTTGCGAGCAACGGGCGCACGTGAATTTGTACGAGCTGGCTTCGATGTCCGCCGTGGCGGGAGTGATGCCGCGCACGGTTCCGGCGCCGAGCGGGATTCTGACATGGGATAGGATCGAGCCGCTGATACGCGAAAAAATCTACTACGATTCGCAGACCGCGCTGGTGACGCTGGAGAACACGCACAACATGCACGGCGGGACGGTGTACCCGACGGCGGTGGCCGAAGACATTTGCGAGCGCGCGCACGACGCGGGCTTGCGCGTGCATCTGGATGGCGCGCGGATCTTCAACGCTGCGGTCGCGCTGGGAAAGAGTGTGGCGGAAATCACGCGCAAATTCGATTCGGTGATGTTTTGTCTGTCGAAAGGGCTGGGTGCACCGGTGGGCTCAATCCTGCTAGGCGCACACGAGTTCATCAAGCAGGCGCACATCCGCAGAAAAATGCTTGGTGGCGGAATGCGCCAGGTAGGAATTCTCGCAGCAGCTGGATTGATCGCGCTGGAAGCATCTCCCAAGCGCCTCGTGCTCGACCACGAAAACGCGCGACATCTCGCGAAAGGCCTCGCCGCACTAAAGGGAATCGCACTCGATCCAGCGCACGTGGTGACCAACATCGTGATCTTCGATGTGCGCGGAACCGGACGCACGGCGGCACAGATTTGCGAGCAACTCGCCGGCAAAACGGTTTTGTGCTCGGCCAGCGATAAGTATTCAGTGCGTATGGTCACGCATTGCGATGTGGACCGCACCGGAATCGACGCAGCTCTGTCGGCGATCGCGCAAGTTGTGGCCGATAAGGCGCCGGCAGCCGCTGCCCATTAAGGTAAGCGACTCCGGCGCGGGCCGTTTTGATCCCTCGCGGCGCACCGTCACTTCTTCAGTTATACTTTCGCGCGGATTGCTGTTCGGCAGGGGCAGCCGACAGGCCGCAAGAACAATCCGGGGGTGCAAACGTGAAGATAACGAATTTTTTGCCGGTCTGCATCAAAGCAGGGTTCCCGGTTATCTTAATTACAGGTGGACTGATGACATTCCAATCGCAAAGAGCAGCCAGCGCAGCACAACCCCAGACCGCGGCGCCTCCCACGGTCGAGGAAGCGCGGCAATTTACGGATGCCGCCGAAAAACGCCTGCTCGATCTGTGGATCAAATCCGGCCGCGCGCAGTGGGTGCAGGAAACTTTCATCACCGACGACACGGAAATTCTAGCGGCGCAGGCCGATCAGAACGTGAAAGCAGCAACGTCCGAGCTAGCCGCGCAATCGCGACGCTTTGAGCCACTCGATCTGCCGCCGGACGTAGCTCGCAAGTTGAAGCTCATCAAACTATCAGTGGACATCCCCGCGCCACGCAATCCCAAAGAGAGCGCGGAGCTTTCGCAGATCAATGCGTCGCTGCAGAGCGACTACGGCAAGGGGAAATGGTGCCCGAATGGCGCGCAAGGGAAATGCCTTTCGCTGAACGATCTGGAAAATATTATGGCCACCAGCCGCGATCCTATCGAGCTGCAACGCGCATGGATCGGCTGGCACGCCATCGCGCCGCCGATGCGCGAGCGCTACTCGCGCATGGTGGAACTGGCGAACGAAGGTGCGCGCGAAGTTGGCTTCGGCGACGTGGGCGCGATGTGGCGCTCGAATTACGATATGCCGCCGGGAGTTTTCAGCGCGGAGATGGACCGGCTGTGGGAACAGGTGCGCCCGCTGTACGTTTCGCTGCACGCATACGTGCGCACGCAGCTGGTGAAAAAATATGGGCCGGGCGTGCTAGGAACGGACGGCGCGATACCGGCGCACCTGCTGGGAAATATGTGGGCGCAGGATTGGGCGAATATTTATCCGCTGGTGGCTCCTGCGAATGCCGATCCGGGCTATGACCTGACGCAAATTCTGAAAGCCAAGCAAATTGACCCCATCGCGATGGTGCATTACGGCGAGCGGTTTTTCATGTCGCTGGGTTTCGAGGCGCTGCCGCAGACATTCTGGCAACGCTCCATGTTCGTCAAGCCGCAGGACCGCGAAGTGGTCTGCCACGCCAGCGCGTGGGATATTGATTATGTTGACGATCTGCGCATAAAGATGTGTATCGAGCAGAAGGGCGAAGATTTTTCGACCATTCATCACGAGCTGGGGCACAATTTTTACCAGCGCGCATACGACACGCAGCCGCCGCTGTTCCGCAACAGCGCGAACGACGGTTTTCATGAAGCGATTGGCGACACCATCGCGCTTTCGGTGACGCCAGAATACTTGAAGCAGATCGGCCTGCTGGAAAATGTGCCGCCGGAATCCGCCGATATCGGCATCCTGATGCGCAAGGCGCTGGAAAAGGTCGCGTTCCTGCCTTTCGGCCTGCTGATTGATAAATGGCGCTGGGAAGTTTTCTCCGGGAAAATCACGCCCGCGGATTACAACAAGGCCTGGTGGGAACTGCGTGAAAAATATCAGGGCGTGAAACCTCCCGTCGCGCGCAGCGAACAGGATTTCGATCCCGGCGCGAAATATCACGTCGCGGCGAACGTGCCGTACGCGCGTTATTTCCTGGCGGACATTCTGCAGTTCCAGTTTCATCGCGCGCTGTGCAGGGAATCCGGATACAAAGGCCCGCTCCATCGCTGCTCGATTTATAACAACAAGGCCGCGGGCGAGCGCCTGGACAAAATGTTGGAGATGGGTCAGAGCCGCCCCTGGCCCGAAGCGCTCGAAGTGATGACCGGCGAAAAGCAGATGGACGCCACCGCGATCCTGGATTATTTCGCGCCGTTGAAAAAATGGCTCGACGAACAGAACGCGAAAGACGGCGCGAAGCTCGATTGGTAGCGCGCGTCGCGTCGTCGTACACCGGACGTCATCCCCAAAGTGACGAAACAAAAGCGGACGGAGGGCGCCGCTGCGCTTACCCTGCCGAAAAAGATCGGTGCGGGACGAAAGGGATTTTGATCAGGCAAGGCCGCATGACCAAGAACTTGGTTCGTCGGCTTTTGTTTGGCGTGCTTTTTGTCCTGGCCGTCTACTTAGGTTGGGTGTTCGCGTATTGTCTGTGGGTTGCTGGCGGACCTCCTGAGCCTCCGGATGTACGAGCGTATTACACGAAGTGGGCAAACATTTCCGGGATCCTGTTTTTGACCGCGGGCTGGGAGCTGTGGTCCTTCTTATTCGCAACGTTCGCCGGCGCTTGCTGCATACGCGCGGGTGATCTCCCTCACTGGCTCAGGACTGAAATCCTTGTGGTATAAATGAATTGATAGGCTCGGAATAACTCCTGCTTATCGGTGAGGCCACGTGGAATTTGCGCTGACGGATGAACAGCAGCAGCTGCGGCGAACGGTACGCGAGTTTGCCGAGGGTGAAATCCTGCCGCACGTGATGGAGTGGGACGAGGTGTCGAAGTTTCCCTCCGAATTAATCCCCAAGCTGGCCGAAATGGGTTTTCTCGGCGTGATTTTCCCGGAGAAGTATGGCGGTGCAGGAATGGGCTACGCCGAATACGCCATCATCATCGAGGAACTTTCGCGCGTGGATGGTTCGGTGGGCATTATCGTCGCCGCGCACAATTCGCTGTGCACCAATCACATCTATAAATTCGGCAGCGAAGAGCAGAAGAAAAAATACGTCACGCCGCTCGCGCAAGGGAAGAAACTCGGCTGCTGGTCGCTCACCGAACCCGAAGCCGGCTCCGATGCCGGCGGCACGCGCACCACGGCCGTGAAAAAAGACGCGGGCTGGGTCCTCAACGGCTCGAAGACTTTCACCACCAACGGTCATTATGCCGATGTCTGCGTGGGCATGGCCGTGACGGACCCTGCGAAGAAGAGCCACGGGATTTCCGCGTTCGTCATCGAGAAGGGCACGCACGGATTCAAGCCGGGGAAAAAGGAAAACAAACTGGGACTGCGCGCGAGCGACACCAGCGAAGTGGTTTTCACCGATTGCCATGTCCCGGCGGAAAATCTGCTCGGCAAAGAAGGCGAAGGGTTCGTCAACAGCTTGCAAATTCTGGATGGCGGCCGCATTTCGATTGCGTCGCTGGGCCTGGGCATGGCGCAAGGCGCTTACGAGGCGTCCCTGCGTTATGCCAAGCAGCGCAAGCAGTTCGGCAAAGCCATCGCGGAATTTCAGGCGATCCAGTTCAAGCTGGCGGATATGGCGACGCAAATCGAAGCGGCGCGGCTGTTGACGTATCAGGCCGCGTGGCTCGCCGATCGCGCCATCGCATCTGGCAATCATGACGCGCGCATCACACAGGAATCCAGCATGGCGAAGCTGTACGCCGGGGAAGTCGCCGTGAGCGTCGCCAATGAAGCCGTGCAGATTCACGGAGGCTATGGCTTCATCAAGGATTATCCGGCGGAAAAGTTTTATCGCGACGTGAAGTTGTGTACGATTGGTGAGGGCACCAGCGAGATTCAGCGCCTGGTGATCGCGCGGCAGATTCTAGGCAAGAAATAATATAGTTTTTGGGCGTAGGCACTCATCGGTTCCGGCCGTTCCAGTGCTACCATTCCGAGGCTGCAATCCGCGTGGCTATGACTGTGTCTATCGAAAACTGGGCCGAGCAAGTGCGCGCAGGTGACGTGCGCGCAATTTCGCGCGCGGTTTCCGCGATTGAAAATCGCGAGCGCGACGCCGAAGAAATTCTGCGGCAACTTTTTCCGTTCACAGGCCGAGCGTATCGCGTGGGCATCACCGGCGCGCCTGGAACGGGCAAGAGCACGCTGGTGGATCGCTTGGCAAGCCACTATCGCGTCGAAAAGAAAACGGTTGGGATTATCGCCGTGGATCCGTCGAGCCCTTTCACCGGCGGCTCGATTCTGGGCGACCGCATCCGCATGCAAGGCCACGCAACCGATGCGGGCGTCTTTATCCGTTCGATGGCCACGCGCGGATTTTTGGGCGGCTTGTCGCAGGCCACGCGAGACACCACGCTGCTGCTGGACGCCGCGGGGAAACAGATCATTCTGGTGGAGACGGTGGGCGTGGGCCAGGGCGAAATTGAAATCGTGCGCTTGGCGGATTGCACCATCGTGGTGCTGATGCCGGGCATGGGTGACGATGTGCAGAGCCTGAAAGCCGGGCTAATGGAGATCGGCGACATCTTCGTGTTGAATAAATCCGATCGCGAAGGGGCGGATCGCTTCGAGCAGCAGCTGAAGGGAATCTTGCAACTGGTGCCAGAGCGCGACGGCTGGAAACCGCCGGTCGTGCGCACCATCGCGACGGAAAATAAAGGCGTAGCCGAATTGGGCCGTCAAATCGAATTATTCCGCAAGCATTTCGAGCAGGCGCACGAACGCCAGGCACGCGAAATCGCCCACTGGAAAGAATGGATTCTGCAACTGCTGGAAACGCGCCTGATGGAGCGCGTGGCAGGAAAATATCTTGGTGAAAAAGAGCTCGACGCCATCGCGGCGGCGGTGGCCGAACGAAAAACGGACCCCTACGGCGCGGTAAACGAAATCTTGGCGCGGGCCGGACTTGGAGAGGATCATTGAAGCTAGGGGACCTGGAATTTCATGTGCTGTTGGATGGGTATGTGTCGCTCGACGGCGGAGCGATGTTCGGCATAATACCCAAAGTAATGTGGGAAAAGAAAATTCCCGCGGACGGACGCAACCGCGTTCAGCTGGCGATGAATTGCCTGTTGGTGCACGCGGGCGGAAAAAGAATTCTGGTCGAGACCGGCATCGGCGCGAAAATGTCCGCGAAGTTACGCGACATTTATGGCGTGGAAGGACCCTTCTTGAACGACCGGCTGAAGGACTATGGTCTGGATCCCAGCGAAATTGATGTCGTGATCAACACGCATTTGCATTTCGATCATTGCGGCGGGAACACACGCGTGGAGAAAGACAAGATCGTCGCCGCATATCCCAACGCGAAATATGTGGTGCAGCGCGGTGAGTTCGAACACGCCAAGCACCCCAACGAGCGCGACCGCGCCAGTTACATACTCGAAAATTACGAGTCGCTGCCCACCGCGAAACTCGCGTTGCTCGAGGCCGACCGCGCCATCGCTCCCGGCGTAGAATTGATTCGCGTCCCGGGACACACCGCGAACATGCAGTGCGTGAAACTGACGGGTGGCGGGAAGACGGCTTTCTTTCTCGCGGATTTGGTGCCTACGACCGCGCATTTGCCGCTGCCCTGGACCATGGGCTTTGACCTGTACCCGGTGACCACGCTCGAAAATAAACGGAAATGGATACCGGAATTGCTAAAGGAAGGTTGGATCGCGCTTTTTTGCCACGATACCACGACGCAGGCGGGCTATATACGCGAGCGCGCTGGGCATTGGGAAGCCGAACCGGTAAAGGTGGACTGAAAATGGCGAAAGCTGCAAAACGCTCGACGAAATCCGCGGCGAAGTCGGTGGGAAAGTCTGGGCCGAAAAATGAGAATGTAAAGATCGGCATCATCGGCGGCAGCGGGCTGTATCACATGACGGGCCTCACCGACACACGCGAAGTGCGCGTGAAGACTCCGTTCGGCGATCCCTCCGATGCAATTATCATCGGCACGCTGGACGGGAAGCGCGTGGCATTTCTCGCGCGTCACGGCCGCGGCCATGTGTTTTCTCCCAGCGAGATCAATTACCGCGCGAATATCTGCGCGCTGAAGATGCTGGGCGTCGAAAGGACCATCTCCGTCAGCGCCGTGGGTTCGCTGCGCGACGATTTGCCGCCGCTGGATTTTCTGATCCCCGATCAATTTTTCGATCGTACCCGCGGACGCGTGGCTACTTTCTTCGGTGGCGGAATCGTCGCCCATGTGGGATTTGACCAACCCACCTGCACGCATCTGTCGGCACACCTCGCCGAAGCCTGCGATAGCGCGGGCGTGAAGGCCCATCGTGGCGGCACATACGTGTGCATGGAGGGTCCGCAATTTTCCACACTGGCCGAATCGCACACCTACCGCCAACTCCGCTTCGACGTAATCGGCATGACCAATTTGACCGAAGCGAAACTCGCGCGCGAAGCGGAACTCTGCTACGCGACGATCGCCATGGTCACCGATTACGATTGCTGGCACCCGCAACACGACGCCGTAACGGTGAGCGAAATCATCGAGAACCTGAATCGTAATACCTCGAACGTGCAGCGCGTGCTGCACGAGGCCGTAGCACACTTGCCCGAAGACCGCGCCTGCAAGTGCGCAGCGGCCCTGGCTCACGCGGTGCTCACCGATCGCAAAATGATTTCCGCGGCGACCAAAAAACGCCTGGCGCCGATCATCGGCAAGTACATCTCGTAACGGCCACGGCCCTCAATTCATCGTGCAAGGAGAATTTATGTCGTTACTGGTGGTCGGATCGGTCGCATTCGATGGAATCGAGACGCCGCACGGCAAGCACGATCGGCTGTTGGGCGGCGCCGCCAGCTACTTCGCCCTGGCCGCGTGCCATTTCGCGCCGGTGCGCCTGGTGGGCATCGTCGGCGATGATTTCACGGCGCAAGACGTGGCCGTTTTCAAACATCAGCAGATTGATTTGCAGGGCCTGGAGCGTGCCACCGGAAAAACATTCTACTGGGCGGGGCGCTACAACCAGAACATGAACGAGCGCACCACGCTGATCACCGACCTCAACGTTTTCGCGAATTTCAAGCCGACTTTGCCGCCGGCATACACGGACTCGGCCTTCATATTTTTGGGAAATATCGACCCAACGCTGCAGCACTCCGTTCTGAAGCAAGTCACAGGCAAAACAAAAGTCGTGGGCCTGGACACCATGAACTACTGGATCGAGCGCACGCCCGCCGAGCTAAAGGAAACGCTGAAACATATCCAGGTGCTCGTGATCAACGACGACGAGACGCGCCAGTTGACCGGCCAGCACAATCTGACGCGCGCGGCAAAAGAAATCTTCAAAATGGGCCCGAAAACACTGGTGATCAAGCGCGGGGAGCACGGCGCGATCATGATGCACGAAAAGTTCTTGTTCTCGGTTCCGGCATTTCCGCTGGAAGAAGTTCACGACCCCACCGGAGCAGGCGACAGTTTCGCCGGCGGCTTTATGGGCTATCTCGCGGGCGCCGGGAAAGTCAACGAGCGCACGCTGCGCAACGCGATGGTTTACGGCTCCGTGCTGGGAAGTTTCGCGGTGGAAAAATTCGGCGTGCAACGCCTCACCACGCTCCGGCGCAGCGAAATCCACGCCCGCGCGCGCCTTTTTTCGAAGCTGACGTCGTTCAAACTGTAAGAACTCAATTCGCTGGTCTTGCCGTAGAGGGATGCTTGAAAAACATCGCAGCAATCCAGGGTTCCTTCCAGTAGAATCGCCGGGCGCAGGGCATGGGGGTGCCATGCTTCACGATCTAAACTCTTACATTCTGCTGCGACTCGTTCTGGCCGCATTCCTTGGCGGTTTGATCGGCCTGGAACGCCAGCTGCGCCGCAAGCCCGCCGGCATCCGCACCAACATGCTGATCTGCTTCGGCGCCGCGCTCTTCACCATAATTTCGTATGAAATGGCCGGCTCGGTTGGCGGAGACCACACGCGCATCGCCGCGCAGATTATTCCGGGCATCGGCTTCATTGGTGCCGGCGTGGTGATTCGCGACCGCGGCGCGGTGCTGGGAATTACCAGCGCAGCCACAATCTTCGTGATGGCCAGCATCGGCATGGCTGTGGGCGCCGGAATGCTGGGCACGGCCATTCTGGCCACCTTGATGGTGCTGGTTGCCCTGGTGGCGTTGGGCTACCTGGAAGATCGCCTGGGATTGCAGACGCGCCTGATGACGTTTCAACTGATGGCCCCAGCAAACTCCGATCTGCTGGTTCCAGTGCATCACATCGTGGAGGTCGCCAAGATTGAGGCGCGCCGCTGGCAGACCCACCAACTCAACGACGAATTAATCGTGGATTTCGACGCGGATGTCACCTATCACCAGGAGCGCGACCTCTTCACAAAATTTGCCGCCCTCAACGCCAAGGTCGAGGCGCGGCCGTCGCGGGCTTGAAGAATCGTTCGTTCCAGCGCAGTGTGCGGGCGATTTGCCACCACCACGGTCGTCCCCGCCGGGCTCGGCAACCTCGCAAAAGCCCCCCTGCACAACAAGGCAAGTCCCACAAATTGTGGGCCAACCAAACAGCGCCTCAGGGAATCCGAGTTGACGAGTGTTCGCCGGGATGCTATCAATTCTTGGGCATTATTCAGGGGACTCGCAGGCGTTTGTATCGTTTCCCTCGTTCGGCTATCCCAGCGACTTCAACGAACGGCGGCGCCAGTTTTCGTGAACACTACCGGTAAAAATTGCAGGAGGACAGGCTTGATGCGTTTGCGGTGGACCGCGTTCGGGGTGGTTGCTGTGCTGACGATTCTCACGTCTAGTTGCAGCTCCAGCAACGGGAACACCGTCGCCCCAGGCCAGCCGAATCCCACTCCGGCTATTACCGGGCTTTTCCCATCCAGCGTCACGGCCGGTAGCCAGTCCTTCACGGTTTTCATTGCCGGCAACGGCTTCATAGCAGGATCCACCGGAACTTCGACGGCGTTCTGGAACGGCTCCGCGCGCTCGGCCACGGTGAATATTGCGACGGGGCAGATGGCCATGACCGTTCTAGCTTCCGACATAGCGTCCCCTGGAACTTCGCTCGTGACTGTTTCCAATCCGCTGCCCGGAGGCGGCATCACCATCAACGCCGCGCCATTCACGGTATTCCCGACGCAAACGAACACACCGCTGATCGCCAGTCTCAGTCCGGCGACTGCCAGCCCGAACGGCGCTGCATTTACGCTCACCGTGAACGGTTCAAATTTTGTTTCTGGTAACGCCAATATTCCTAACCCGACCATGCCCCCGCAGCCGCCATTTTCAGGTTCCATCGTCGCTTGGAATGGCGGTCCTCGCACCACAACGTTTGTGAGTTCCACGCAGCTGACTGCACAGATCAATGCCGCAGACCTGGTTGGTGCCAGCTGTAATGGCGTGAGCGTGTTCACGTACACTGGCGGCGGCAATGAAATTTTCTCGCCTGCGGTCAGCTTCATTGCTTCCTCTGCGAACGCACCGGCGATATGTTCGCTTTCGCCCGCCAGCGTTGTGGCCGGCGCTTCCGATTTCACGATTACCGTCAGCGGCGCGAGTTTTGCCGCGAACTCCACCGTAAGGTGGAATAACAGCGCGCGCACTACCACGTTCGTCAGCGCGAATACTGTGCAAGCTCAGATCAAGGCCACGGACGTGGCGAACGCCGGCGTCGAGCCGGTCACCGTGGTGAATTCCGGCGGGGGCTCCTCGCCAGCGCTGAACTTTTCGATTTTGCCCACTCCGCCTGTCACACCCGCAATTACTTCCGTTACGCCGGCGAATGCCACCGCCGGAGGCGCCGGGTTCACGCTCACCGTGACTGGCACGAATTTCATCCCCGATTCCGTGGTGGATTGGAACGGCGCGGCGCGCACTACCACGTATAAGAGCGCAACTTCGTTGCAGGCGCAGATACTGACTACGGATCTCGCGACAGCCGGAACGATTGAGATTACGGTTCTCAACACTGCCTCGAACGGCGGAGCTGCCTTCTCGGCGCCGTTTCCATTCACGATCAATCCGGCGGCCGGGGCAGCGCTGAAATTTCCGCAGGTGATTTCTGTCAGCGTGGCGGGAGGTCCGGCAGACGGGCCCAGCGAAGCGCCGGCGATCAGCTCCGGCGGACGCTACGTAGCGTTTTACTCCCAGGCCAAGAATCTGATGACGCCGGCAGTCTCCGGAAATATTTTTGTGCGTGATACTTGCCTCGGTGCGACGAATTGCACGCCGAAAACCGTGGCCGTAGACCTGGCACCGGACGGCAGCGCTCCGAACGGAAAATCCAGCAGGCAAGTCTCCATCAGCGGCGACGGTCGCTTTGTGGCTTTCGTTTCGCGAGCGACGAATCTAGCTCACGGGAATGCCGTGGTGTCACTCGGTTACTGGGAATTGTACGTCCGCGACCTCTGCGTCGGCGCGAACGCGCCTTCGGGATGCACGCCGCACACCGAAATTATCTCCACGGGTCCGGAGGGCGAAGCTGCCAACGGCCCTAGCACCAGCCCGTCGCTGAGTGGGGACGGTCGCTTCGTTGCTTTTGTTTCCGCCGCTACGAATCTCGTCGCGGAACAGTCTCCTTTGCTCCCGCAAGCGTATGTACGAGACACCTGCGCGGGTCCTACGGCTACCAAGTCTTGCATCGCGCGAACCGTGGCCGTTCCAGTCGACGACGAGGATCGCGTCGCAGGCGCGCAGGCTGGACGCCCCGCAATTTCTGCCGACGGCCGCTACGTCGCGCTGGAGATGTGGGCGGCAAAATCAGCGGCGCAGAACGCGACCGGCACTTCGCAGATTGTTCTGGCGGACACTTGCATGGGAATTGTTCCGCCGGTCACCTGCGACGGGTCGGCGGAGAGAGTTTCCTACGCGCCGGACGACGCAACTCTCAGCGGCGCGAATATTTCGCCGTCTCTCAGCAGCGATGCGCGCTTCGCGGTCTTCGAATCGCAACCCGCGGATTCCTCGACTGGAAGCACGGCACACGTGAGCAGGGCCTACCTGCGCGATACTTGCCTCGGCGACACGGCGCCGGACGGCTGCGTTCCGTCTACAACTCTGATTGCGAACGACAGCGCCACCCCTGCCACCAAAATGCAAAATTTCTCGCCGGTCATTAGCGCCTCGGGAAGGTACATTTCGTTCGTTTCCGGCGCCGCGTCCACTGCCCCTGTCGGCCAGGTTGCCACGGAGGGCTCCTTGGTAGTGCGCGACACCTGCTTCGGCGCCGTGCTTCCGTGCACGCCGCACACTTACCCGGTTTCCGAGGCCGCGGCGTCTCTGGCGGCGACGCGCGCCACGCTGGTGGTTTCCACTAACAGCAAGTCCGCTCCACTGGTTGCGGATCGCTACAGCGCGGCTCCGCTCAGCGCCGATGGACGCTTCGCGGCGTTCTATGCGCCGGACACGATTGCCGCCGGGCCGGCCAGCGGCATGGGCGACGTGTACTTGACGGTCACGCCGTTTTAAGCGTACCTCCCACTGCTGCTCGGATGTAAACACCTTCGCGCACACGGCTGGACTCGCTGCGCGAAATTCCTTATTCTCCTTTGCGGCCCATGCCGCAAACTCTCAAGCCTGAAGCGCTACGTCCCGCCGATGCGGTGCGCATTCTTTCGCTCGCCAGTCCCGTGGACCCACCTCGTTTGCAACGCGGCATCGAGGAAATCACGCGGCTGGGCTACACCCCGAAGCTCGATGTGGAGCGGGTGCTCGCGCGCGGAGATTTTTTCGCCGGTAGCGCAGCGGACCGCGGCGCGGCCCTGAAGGAAGCGCTCACGGAAACCAGCACACGCGGAATTTTCTGCTCGCGCGGTGGTTACGGTTCGAATTACTTGCTCGACGGTCTCAGCGTCGCTCTGGCCAATCCCAAAGTTTTAGTGGGCTACAGCGATCTCACCTCGCTCCAGATTTTCCTGTGGCAGAAATTTCGCTGGATCGCTTTTTACGGTCCCATGGCGGCCGCCGGGCTGGACAAAGGTGCGAATGTTGACGATGGTTACGATTCCGAAACTCTCACGCGCGCTCTAACAGAAACGAAGACAGGCTGGACGATTCCGCTCGTCGGCACGGAAGCGATCATGCCGGGTTCGGCCGACGGCATTCTTCTCGGCGGCTGCCTGACGTTGATTGAGACGGCGCTTGGTACGCCCTGGGAACTCGACACGCACGGCGCGATTCTGCTACTCGAAGACCGCGGCATGAAACCCTGGCAAGTTGACCGCGCTTTGATGCACCTGAAGCAGGCAGGCAAGCTTCGCGGCGTCTCGGGCGTGCTGCTCGGGGAATTTCCCGAATGCCACGGACCGGCCGGAACCGAGAGCGTGCTGGCTGTGGCGCGGCGAATTTTAGGCACCCTGGGATTTCCCGTGGTGTGGGGCGCAGCCGTAGGTCACACACCGCAGCCAATGCTGACGCTGCCGCTAGGCGTGCGCGCGCGCCTCAAAGCCGACGAAACATCGCAACTGGAAATCCTGGAACCGGCCTGCCGCGCATAGAAACTCGGCAGCCTCGCGATCAGACACGCTTCACGACAAGAATTCGCAGCGAGCGGTAACCAGGGCAAGGAGACAACAAATTTCGACGCGAGCAAATCAAGTCACCGAGCACGTCCATCTGCTCGGCATCGCGGGCGCGGCCATGGCGTCCGTAGCAGGTATGCTGAAAGAACGCGGCTTTCACGTCACCGGCTCGGACGTGAACGTCTATCCCCCGGCTTCTACACTGCTTGATTCCCTCGGGATCCGTTGGAACGAAGGATTTCGCGCGGAAAATTTGCAGCCCGCGCCGGACCTCTGCGTCGTGGGAAACGTGATCGCGCGCGGCAATCCGGAGATCGAGCACATCCTAGACGCACACTTGCCCTACTGCTCGATGCCGCAGCTTCTCGAGCAATATTTCGTTCCCGGCCACACCTCGATTGTCGTCGCCGGCACGCATGGGAAAACCACCACCACGGCCATGCTCGCGTGGATTTTTCAGACGGCCGGACGCAAGCCGGATTTCCTCGTGGGCGGCGTCTCTCCGAATTTTGGCGAACGCAGCTACGGCCTCGGCGGCGGCGAAGAATTCATCATCGAAGGCGACGAGTACGAAACGGCCTTCTTCGATCGCGGCCCAAAATTCCTGCATTACCATCCGGACGAGCTGATCCTCACTTCGCTGGAATACGACCACGCCGATATCTACCCAGACCTGGCATCCATCGCTCTGCAATTCCGCAGACTGGTGAACTTGGTGCCGCGCCGCGGGAAAATCCTGATCTGGGGCGAGAGTGCGGATCTGCGGCAAGCCGTCGCCAAGGCGTTTTGCCCGGTGGAAACCTTCGGCTTCACGCCGGAATGCGATTGGTGCGCTGGCGATATTCAATGGCACGACGAAGCCACCGAATTTCGCGTGGCGTTTCGCGGCAAGGAAGTAACTCGCCTGCGCATGCCGATCGCGGGAAAACACAATGTGCTAGACGCGCTCGCGGCCGTCGCTATCGCCTATGGCCGCGGCGTCGAGTGCGACGCCATCGAGCGTGCCATGTCCAGGTTTATAAGCGTTCGCAAGCGCATGGAGACCAAGGGCGAGGCCAACGGAGTGCTGGTGGTGGAAGATTTCGCGCATCATCCCACTGCGATTCGCATGACGCTGGACGCCACGCGCACGCGCTGGCCCGGGCGCAAAATCTGGGCGGCCGTGGAACCGCGTTCCAACACCATGCGCCGCAAAATCTTTCAGCACGTGCTGCCGGAAGCGCTGGCCATCGCGGACGCCATCGTGATTGGTCCGGTGAGTCGCGCGCAGCTGCTGGAGGAGGGCGACCGCTTGTCGCCTGAGTCCATCGCGCAGTCGCTCGTCGAGCTGGGCAAACCCGCGCGGGCGTTCAATTCGTCAGACGCGATCGTAGAATTTCTGGCCGCCGAAGCCAGGCCCGGAGATATGGTGATGGTGATGTCCAACGGAAGCTTCGACGGACTGAGTGGAAAATTGCTCGAAAAATTTAAATCGCTCGAAGGAGCTCGGAAATGAAATCGGCCCGGCGGATCGTGTTGGCAATCGTCCTCTTGTTTTGTGCGCGACCCGCGTCCGCCACCATTGGTTATCACATTTCCCTGAAGAATCCGGAGCAGCACGTCTTTCACGTTTCCATGGAGATTCCCGCGGCGGCTGCGGACCAGGAGATCGTCGTCGCGCTGCCTGCGTGGAACGCTTTGTACCAGGTGCGGGATTTTTCCTATCGTGTCCGCGACGTGCGTGCGCGCAATTCGGCGGCCGCGGCGGCGCCACTGCCCGTGCGCATGCTCGATAAACAAACTTGGAGGATTTCGCTCGCTGGCGCGAGCGGCGGTGCCGAAGCGCATGCCGCGACACTCGATTACAGCATCGAATGGGACGATCCCGGTCCGTTCAATTCGCAGTTGAACCCGCACCACGCTTTCCTGAATTTTGCCGAAGTGCTGATGTACGTTCCCAGTCGCCGCGCAGAAGACACCCAAGTCCAGTTCGACGACGTGCCGCTGGGCTGGCGCATCGCGGTCGAATTAGCAGCGGGCGCGGCGCCGAATTCGTTCGTTGCGGCGAACTACAACAAGCTAGTGGACGCCCCCACAGAAGCAGGGAAGTTCGCTGAATTTGGATTCGATCAAGCCGGCGCGCACTTTCGCGTGATCGTGGACGGCAAAGAATGGCACCGCGAACGCCTCGAATCGATCTTGCGCGACATCACCCAATACGAAGTGCATCTGATGGGCGGCGCTCCCTTCAGCCAGTACACTTTTTTCTTTCACTTCGGCCCATACCCCGAAGTCGGCGGCGGAGGGATGGAGCACTCCAATTGCACCGCGATCTCCACTTCGTCCGGCGACGCAGCTGCCTCCGTGACGGCGCATGAATTTTTTCACGCCTGGAATGTAAAGCGCATCCGCCCGCAGACGCTTGAGCCGGTGGATTACACCAAAGAAATGTACACGCGCGCGCTGTGGTTCGCCGAAGGAGTCACCAGCGCGTACGGGGACTACACTCTCGAACGCAGCGGCCTGTGGAGCAAAGATCAATTCTACGCGAACCTCGCCGGAGAAATCGGCGAACTTGATTCGCGCCCCGCGCATCGCTGGCAAAGCGTCGAGGAGGCCAGCCTGAACGCGTGGCTCGAGGGCTATGACGAATACCGCCTCCCGGAACGCAGCATTTCGTACTACAACAAGGGCGAAATTGTCGGCGACATGCTGGACCTTGCGATTCGCGACGCGACGGACAATCACAAATCACTCGACGACGTGCTGCGCCGCATGTACGACGTCTATGCGCAGCAAGGTCGCTTCTACGACGATTCGCAAGGTGTCGAGGCCATCGCCGAAGAAGTCGCTGGCGCTAAGTTCGATGATTTCTTCCGTCGCTACGTGGCGGGCACGGACGAAATTCCGTACGACAAGTTTTTCAACGCCGCCGGCCTGGAACTGAAAGTCGAAAAACGCGCGGCACCGGCACTGGGTTTCTGGACCACTAACCGGAGCCCCGATGCGCAAACGCGCGTATCTCAAGTGGTGCCGGGGTCCGCCGCAGAAACAGCGGGCCTGCAAGCAGGAGACGCGCTGGTCACGCTGAACGGTCAGCCGATGCCGCGCTATTTGCCGATGTGGCTGCGCCAACACGAGCCCGGCGAGACCGTCACCCTGCGCGTGCAGCGCGATAACCAAGAGTTGGATTTGAAATTCGTGCTTGGCTCGATTGACCTGAATAAATTCACGCTGCTCGAAATGCCGGACGCCACCGAGAAGCAGAAGCGCGTTCGCGAGGGCTGGCTGAAAGGGAAAACTGATTGAGGCGTCCGGCATCGTCGTGCCGCTGAACCCATGATTCGCACCATCATGGTCTTGACGTTCGTCGCTCTGGCACTGCTGTTCGTGCAGCCCCTGCTGATTTTGTGGACGCTGCTGACCGGCGACGCGAATTTCATGTATTGGACGTTCATCGGCGCCCTGCGCATCGTGTTGCGTCTGGCCGGGATTCGCGTTCGCGTCGAGGGCCTGGAAAATATTCCCAGCGGCGTTTGCGTTTTTACCTCGAATCACGCTTCAAATCTGGATCCCGTGGCACTGGTGCCCAATATTCCGCGGCGCGTGGGACTGCTCGCCAAGAAGGAAGTGTTTCGCATTCCAATCCTTTCGAAAGCTCTTCTCCTGGCCAAGCTGGTTCCCGTGGACCGCTCCGACAAAGAGGCCGCGGCGGAAAGCGTGGACATCGCAGTTGATTACTTGAAGGAAGGCCTGTCGTTCCTCGTCTATCCGGAGGGAACACGCAGCAGCGAGGGCCGCCTGCTCCCGTTCAAGAAGGGAACTTTTCTGATGGCGATCCGCGCCGCCGCTTGGGTGGTGCCCGTCTCCCTTGCCGGAACGCAGCGCCTGATGCGCAAGGGCGATTGGACCATTCATCCCGGCGAAGTGCTGGTCCGTTATGGCCCCGCCGTCAAAGCGACGGAATACGCAGAAGACCAGCGCGACGAACTGCGTCGGCGAGTACAGGAACGAGTCGCCGCAGGCTTACCCGATGATCAGAAGCCATCGGCGGGGAACTGATCGCAGCACGTAGCGCCCGGCTTAGAGTTCCATTCGGGCGTTTGCGCAGACCCCTACTTCGCGCTCAATTTCCCCACCGTCCCTCTGAGTTCGCGCAATTCCTTCAGCAGCTCAGGCAAGTGATTGAAAACCGCCACCGATTTTCGCCACGCCAGATTCTCCATCGCCGGATACCCCGAATAAATTGCGCCTGCGGGAACGTCTCCCGGCACTCCGGACTGTGCCGTGAGCACAGCGCCATCGCCGATCGTCAAATGTCCCGCCGCGCCCACCTGCCCAGCGAGGATGCACTTGTTCCCCACCTTCGAGGTCCCGGCAAGCCCCACTTGCCCGCACAGCAGCGTGTCCTCGCCAACTTTGCAGGCGTGACCCACCTGCACCAAATTATCAATTTTCGTTCCGCGCGCGATCCGCGTCTCACCCACGGTCGCGCGGTCAATCGCGCTGTGCGCCTGAATTTCCACGTCGTCTTCGATCACGGTAATGCCGGACTGCCTCATCTTGTGCCAGCGCCCATCATCGTCGCGCGCAAAGCCGAATCCGTCCGCGCCGATCGTGACGCCGTTCTGCAACAGCACACGATTGCCAATGCGGCAGTTCTCGCGCACGGTCACATGCGAGTGCGCGAAAAAATCATCACCTATTTTCGCGCCCGGATAAATCGTCACAAAACTGTGCAACACGGCGTTGCGCCCAATCGAGACGTCTTCGTCCAGGAAACAATAAGGCCCAATGTGCGCACCCGGAGCGATTTTCGCCGTCTGTGCGATCACCGCGGTGGGATGAATCTCCATCGTGAAACGAGGCGCCGGGTGAAACAGCTCAATCGCCCGTGCGAAATCGAGGTAAGGATTAGCGGAACGCAAGGCGGCGATGCGCACCGGACCAGCGTCCTTTGCGACAAAGATCGCCGAAGCGCGGGTCGTCTCCAGCGCCGGCCGGTATTTGCGATTGACCAGAAACGTCAACTCGCCCGGCTGCGCCTCTTCGATCCCAGCCAGGTCGGTGATTTCCAAGCTTGCATCACCATCCACCTCGCAGCCCAGCTGCTTCGCGATCTCGCCCAATTTCATGATGCCTCTCCTCCCGCTCGTTATTGCGCAGCCTCAATGTACAACAGAGACGCAATCGGGCATACGGCGCCCATATCAACCGTTCAGCACACGGAAAAAGCAGAGCCCTCACGGTTTCCGCGGGTTTGGAATAAGGCGACGGGGACTCTTCGCGGACTGGACTTCGGGTCGCAGCGCCTCGAATGCCTATTCGTTGAAAAGTTTCGATTGCGAAGATGCCGCCGCGCCGGCCGCCCGCGGAGTCCGCCGCGCCGCCCCCACCACTCCCAACACCTTCATCTCAGCAAGCGCTGAACGGGGGATAAACAAGCGCAGCGTATTGCCATGCAGATCAGGCGGCGTCAGTTGTACGGCATTGTCCAGCAGGTCCAGCAGATCGTTCGCCACGATCCCTTCCATCACATCCTCGTCGCGGAACCGCAACCGCACCCACAACCCATCCAACTTAGGCCGGCTCAAAAACACTTTCCTTTCGGGCTGAAACGTCTCCGCGAACTCGCGCACGAAATACACCGACTTAACGGTAGGCATGGGTACCGACACTTGCTCCCCGTCCGGTGTCAGCAGGTCAATCGTCTCCGCCCGCGCGAGGGTGGCCGGGTTCAAGTAGCCCTTGCGGTGGCCACGATCCAAAAGCAACACGACCACTTTCTTCCGCGTCGAGGCTGGGACTCGATCTTTCACTATTTTGGGGCCTTTTTCGGCGAGATTCTTGCTAAGTTCCCAGGCGTTATGTTATTCTTGCCGCTGTTTTTCGTCAAGTTATTGGTGCTTAAAGGGTTAGCATCGGAGTCTCCGCCGATTGACCGAAAAGGGCAAGATCCTAAAGTCTGCCTCGGTAATAGCCCTAGCCACCGTTATCAGCCGGATTTGCGGATACTTACGCGATCAGCGAGTAGCGCTGTTGCTCGGCACTTCGCCGGCCGCCGACTCGTTCATCCTGGCGTTTCGCATTCCTAACCTGATTCGCCGCATGACCGGCGAAGGCGCCCTGGGAGCCTCCTTTATACCCGTGTTTGTCGGGTATCTGAGGGGAAAACCGCAGAAGGAGTCTTGGGCGTTCGCGCAGAGAACCTTCTGGGACCTTGCCGTGATTCTGGCAGTGGTCGCCGTCCTGGGCAGCATTTTTTCGAAACAGATTGTCGGGTTCTTTACGGTAATGGGCGGCAGCCGGGTCCGGTGGGATCTGGCGATTTACCTAAATCGGATCATTTTTCCGTGCGTATTTTTCTTGGGTCTGGCGGCGCTGGCAGCGGCGATTCTGAACAGCTTTCATCGCTTTGGGCTTCCGGCCTCGACGTCGATCTTTTTTAACGTCGTGTTCATCGCGTTTTCGTTCGGAGTTCTTTACAGGCCCATCATGAATTGGGCGCCGCCGGCATACCGAACGCCCGCGGTTGGCCTTGCGGTTGGAATCGTCGTGGGTGCGACGTTGCAGTTGGTGATGCAACTTCCAGCGCTCGCGAAGCTGGGCATGCGTTTCCGTCCGGACGTCAGTTTCGCCGATCCCGGCGTGAAGCAAGTGGGAAAGCTGATGGTGCCGGTGTTTTTCGGCATGGGCGTCTTTCAAGTGAATTTCGTCGTAGATACGATTTTCGCTCTCTCGTCGCGCATGCCGGAGGGCAGCGTCATGTCCCTGTATGTTGCGGACCGAGTGATGGAGTTGGTGCTGGGCAGTTACGCGATCGCGCTCTCAACGGCGATCCTTCCCACGATGTCGCATCAAGCGGCGGAAGGAAAGCACGACGAAATGAAGCAGACGTTCGGGTTTGCGCTGCGCGTCGCGTCGTTCATCACCATTCCGGCGGCGGTGGGCTTGATTCTGCTGCGCGTGCCGATTACGCAAGTGCTCTTTCAACACGGCGAGTTCATGGCGCGTTCCACCGCGCTCACGGCCCACGCGCTACTTTTTTATTCGCTGGGACTGCCGGCGTTTGCGGCCATCAAACTGATTACGCCGATGTATTACTCGACGCAAGACACGGTGACGCCGACGAAAGTAGGAGCGTACTCGCTGACGCTGCACGTGGCGCTGAATTTCATCCTGCTATTCGGGTTCGGGCGCTATTTATGGAACGCCAGCCCGGCGTTAGCCAGCACGCTGGCGGCATATTTTAATTTTGGCGCGTTATTCGTGATTTTTCGCGGACGTTACGGGCGCCTGGGCGCCTCGGCCATATTTAACTCGCTCGGAAAAATGGCGCTTTGCGCGGTGGCGATGTCAGTAGCGTGTTTTGCAGCCGTGCGGTATTCGCATTTGGTGACGCTGGAGCACTTCCTGGCGAAAGCCGCCTGGCTCGTCGGAATCATCGCGCTTTCATCCGGAATTTATTTCAGCTTGGCCTGGGCGTTGCGCTGTGAGGAATTGCCGGAATTGTTCCTGCTGCTGAAGCGCGCAGAACCAAACGCCGCAGTTGGCGGCCTGGACGCCTCATAAGCCGCGCGGCCACCCAGCGCAAATTTTCTGCCGGAAGCCTTGTCGCGGCGCGTGAAATCGGGAGATGTGAGTTGGAACCACAGATTCGATCATTTCTAAATTACCTGCGAGTCGAAAAAGGACTTGCGGCCAACACCCTGAATGCCTACCGCCGGGACCTCGAGAAGTTCGCGGCCTTTGCGTCCAAGCGCGGCCTGACCCTGGACCAGTTCACCCACAGCGATGTGATCGACTTCCTGCGCACGCTCTATCTGCGCAAGCTGGATAGCCGCACAGTCGCGCGCCACCTCGTCACCATCCGCCATCTCTTCCGCTTCGCGTTCACCGAAGGCATGATCACGGAAAATCCGGCCGCCAATGTGGCGGCGCCGAAATTCCGCCGCTCGCTTCCGGAATTTCTCAGCGTCGAGGAAGTGGACCGCCTGCTGCGTCAGCCGGATATCACCGCCAGGCTCGGCCTGCGCGATAAGGCCATGATCGAGTTGCTGTATTCCACCGGTTTGCGCGTCTCCGAACTGTGCGGCCTGAAGGCCAGCGATGTTCAGCTCGAGGACGGCTGCCTGCGCTGCATCGGCAAAGGCAGTAAAGAGCGGCTGGTCCCGGTAGGTCGCGCAGCGTTGGATCTGGTCCTGCAGTACATGAAAAAATCGCGCCCGGAAATTCTGGGGGAGAAGACTTCGCCGTATCTTTTTCCCACCCGAATCGGCACAGCTATCAACCGCATCGCGTTCTGGAAAATTTTGAGCGGTTACGGCCGCAAAGCAGGGTTGCGTAAACCCCTTACCCCGCATATGCTGCGGCACAGTTTTGCCACGCACCTGCTGGATCGCGGAGCAGACTTGCGCTCCGTGCAAATGATGTTGGGCCACGCGGATATAGCAACAACGCAGATTTATACCCACGTCGTCGAAGAGCGTTTGAAACAAGTTTATAAAGCGCACCACCCGCGCGCCTAGAAGGTCGCGCGCATTAATTCGAGGAAGGCGGAAACTTCATGCCCGATTACATGTACTTGCTGGAAAGCCGGCTGTCGCCCGAACAACGCGCCGTAATGGAGCGCGTGCAGGAACTTTCGCGCACGCAAGACGTGAATGTGTATCTCACCGGCGGGGCGGTGCGCGACCTGATCTCCGGCATGCCCATCCGTGATCTCGATTTCACGGTCGAAGGAAATCCCGTGAAGATGGTGCGCGAGCTGGAAAAGGGCGGCGCGCGCGTCGTATGGGAAAGCGAGAAGATTCGCCACCACGAAATGGTTTTCGCGGGCGACGTGGATGGTTCCATCTCTGCCGCACGCGAGGATTTCTACGAGCGCCCCGGAGTGAAGCCCGAGTACCGCTTCTCCAGCGTGATGGAGGATTTGCGGCGCCGCGATTTTGGCATCAATGCCATCGCCATCTCGCTGAACACGCAATCGCGCGGCCTGCTGCTTGATCCCATGAATGGCCTCGCGGACCTCGAAAAACAGGAAGTCCGCGCGCTCTCCATCCACGCCTTCACCAATCAGCCCATCCGCTTGATGCGCATTCTGCGCTATGCCGCGCGCATGGGATTCAAAATGGATCCGCGCACCCAAGAGTGGTTTGATCTGGCCATCGAACGCGGTGTCACGGACCGCATCGAGGGCGCCGAAGTCGGCCACGAAATGCGCGCATTGGCGCGTGAAGATAATCCCGTCGCCACGCTGAAGCTTTGGGAATCGCACGACATGCTGGCGCTGATTCATGCGGCGCTGCAAAAACGAAAGCCGGATTACGACAGCCTCAACAAGCTGGCGCGCGTGCGTTTCAATCTTTACAGCGCAGGCTTGCGGCCGAGGCTGCATTTGGCCGTGGCCTATTACACATTGGGCCGGCTGAAATCGCGCGAAGCGGCGGCGGCACTACGCCACCTGGAATTCAGAACCGCCGAAATCGAGGAAGCCGCTGAGTTGGTTCCCGAGACGCAAAAAGTGGTGAAAGTACTGAAGAGCGCCAAAACCAATGCCGCGAAAGATGCCTACTATTACCTGGCGTCCTTGCCCGCGGAAACCCTCGCCTTCATCGAAGTGGAAATGCCCAATCCCCGCGCGCTTTCCAAGATTCGCAATTATCTCCAGAAGTGGCGCCCACTGCGCATGGCGTCACCGGCCGGTGAACTCGAAGCGCTGGGCGTCGAGCGCGGACCGAAATTCGACAAAATCATCGAACAATTCTTCGAACTGCAATTACGCGGCAAGGGCAAGATTCCCGAAGACCGCACGAAAATCCTGAAAAACCTCGCGGGTATCAAAGACGAAGTCAAGAAGCCCGAAAAAGAGAAGAAGAAGCGTAAAGGTGCGCCCGAAACAGCGCCACACTCAGACACGAAGCCGCACGGGAAGTCCAAGCCACCAGCAGCCGGCGGCAAGGCAGCGCCTGCGGCGGCAAACGATGGCAAAGCCGCAGCCGCAGGAAAATCCTCCGCCGCAGCAGCGAAGGCAGGGCAATCTGCAGCGGCGGCAATCGGCGCCCGAGCGCAGGCTAAGCACGACAAAGCAGCGCACGATGACAAAGCGGCGCACGCCGGAAAGAAATCGAAGCCTCGTCCAGCGAAAAAATCACGCCGCTAGCACCGATCCGCGCCGCCCGAGTGCGAAATGCTTACTCTCGTCAGGGGCCGCTTCACGCTCCGCCGAAAAAAGGGAACCACCTGTCATCCCGAACCGAGTCCCGCGCTTTTTCCTTCGCACCGCAGTTTGGCGGGCGCCCGACGCAGAGAGGGATCTGCTTTTCACAGGCGCTGATCCGCAGCCCTGCGGGAAAAAGTACAGCCGCAGATTGGTGTTACGCGCGGCTGCAAGCTGGTTTAGAATGAACTTCGCATGGATGCCTCGAACTTTGTTCACCTTCATCTGCACACGGATTACTCTCTTCTGGACGGCGCTTGCGAAATCGGCGAACTTACCGCCGAAGCCGCGCGCCGCGGGATGCCCGCCGTCGCCGTAACCGACCACGGTAATCTTTTCGCCGCCGCGAATTTCTATCATCAGGCCACTACCCACGGTGTTAAGCCCATCATCGGTTGCGAAATGTATGTCGCGCCGGACCATCACAAGAATCGCGGCAGCGGCGCCGAACGCTCCAATCACCTCGTCCTGCTCTGCGAAAACGAAAAGGGCTACCAGAACCTCATCAAGCTGGTTTCCACCGGATATCTCGACGGCTTCTATTACAAGCCCCGCGTGGATCACGAACTCCTCGCGAAACACAGTGAAGGCCTCATCGCTCTCTCCGCCTGCCTGCGTGGCGAAGTGGCAGACGCGCTCCTCTGCGAAAAATACGATCAGGCGCAGAAGAGCGCCTACCGTCTGCGCGATATTTTCGGCAAAGGGAATTTCTTTCTCGAAGTGCAGGACCAGGGCCTCGAGCAGGACATACGCGTTAATCGCGACTTGGTGCGCCTCTCGAAAGAATCCGGCATTCCGCTGGTCGCGACCAACGACTGCCACTACCTCACACAAGCCGACTCCCATGCGCAAGAAGTTCTGATGTGCATCCAGACCGGCAAAACCATGAGCGATACCCAGCGCATGAAATTTGCTACCGACCAGTTTTATTTCAAGACTGCCGAAGAAATGGCGCGCGTGTTCCGCGAACTGCCGGACGCCGTCACCCGCACCGTAACCATTGCCGAGCGCTGCAACGTGAAAATCCAGCGCGTCAGCAATCCGTTCCCCGAATTCAAAGTTCCCGAAGGCCACACCACAGATTCCTATTTCGAGCGCGTCGTGCGCGACGGCTTCGCTTCGCGCGCTCCGCAAATCGAGCGCCTCACCACAGAAGGCCGCCTGCGCCACCCGCTAGCGGACTACGAGGCCCGCTTGACCGCCGAAATCGAAATGATCAAGAAGATGCGCTTCGCGGGCTACTTCCTGATCGTCTGGGATTTCATTCGTTACGCGCGCGCGCAAGGCGTGCCGGTAGGCCCCGGCCGCGGTTCGGCCGCGGGCAGCCTGGTGAGCTACTCGCTGCGCATCACCGATGTGGATCCCATGCAGTACGATCTACTCTTCGAGCGCTTCCTCAATCCCGAGCGCATCTCCATGCCGGATATTGATATTGATTTCTGCATGCGCCGCCGCGGCGAAGTAATCGAATACGTCCGCAAAAAATACGGCGCCGAAAGCGTCGCGCAAATCATCACCTTCGGTACGATGGCCGCGAAGGCCGTGCTGAAAGACGCCGGCCGCGCTCTCGACATGCCCTACGGCGACGTGGACCGCCTGGCGAAAATGATCCCGACAACGCTGAACATTTCGCTCGAAGACGCGCTGAAACAATCGCCGCAGCTCGAAGCCGCGCGCAAGGAAGGCCAAGTAAAAGAATTGATCGAAGTAGCGCTGCGCCTCGAAGGGCTCGCTCGCCATGCTTCCACGCACGCCGCCGGCGTAGTCATCTCGCCTCGTCCGCTTACAGAAATCGTCCCGCTGTACAAGTCGAACAAGGATGAAATCACCACGCAGTACGATATGAACGCGCTCGGGCGCATCGGCCTGCTGAAAATGGATTTCCTCGGCCTGACCACGCTCACCATTCTCGACGACTCCGTGCGCATGATCAAACAAAACCGCGGCATTGATCTGGACCTCACCACGCTGCCCCTTGACGACGCGCCCACCTACGCTCTGTTCGCGCGCGGCGATACCACCGGCATCTTCCAGTTTGAATCGCACGGCATGCGCGACATCCTGAAGCGCTATCAGCCCACGCACATCGAGGACTTGACCGCGCTGAACGCTCTCTATCGTCCCGGCCCCATACAGGGCGGCATGATTGACGAATTCATCGGCCGCAAACAGGGCAAGAAAAAAGTCACCTACGACTTGCCGGAGCTCGAAGAAATTCTCTCGGAAACCTGGGGCGTAATCGTCTTTCAAGAGCAGGTGATGAAAATCGCCAATCGCCTGGCCGGATACTCACTCGGCGATGCCGACATCCTGCGCAGCGCGATGGGCAAGAAAAAGGCAGACGTGATGGCCGCGCAGCGCGAAAAATTCCTGGCAGGCTGCGCCGCCGGAAAAGTTCCCGCGAAGAAAGCCACCAAGATTTTCGATCTGATGGAAGAATTCGGCCTCTACGGCTTTCCCAAAGCGCACGCCTGCGCCTACGCGCTGCTCGCGTACCAGACCGCCTTTCTGAAAGTCCACTACCCGGTAGAATTCATGGCCTCCATGCTCAGCTCCGAAGCAGGCAACACCGAAAAAGTGGTGAAGTACATCAACGAAGCCCGCGGCATGGGCATTCGCGTTCTGCCGCCGGACGTCCACGAAAGCGGTCTCTACTTCACGCCGGTCAGCGACGACATCCGCTTCGGTCTCGCTGCCATAAAAAACGTCGGCGAAAATACCGCCAAAGCTATCTGCGAAGCGCGCGTTACCGCCGGAGGCTTCCGCACGCTCTTCGAATTCAGCGAAGCCATCGAACCAAAATTCTTGAACAAGCGCGTACTCGAAAGCCTGGTGAAATCCGGGGCCCTCGATTGCAGCGGCGGCTCACGCGGGCGCCTTTTCGCCGCGATCGACCAAGCGATCTCGCGCGGCCAGAAAAAACATCAGGAGAAAGCCGTAGGGCAGGGCGGCCTGTTTCTCGCCGGGCCAAGTGCGTCGCACGATAGCCAGCCGTGGCAAGAAGCCGAACTCCCGGAAGCCGATGACTGGTCCGAAGAGCAACAACTCGCCGGAGAATATTCAGTTCTCGGCTTTTACATTTCCGGCCATCCGCTCGATAAATACGCCGGCCGCCTGAAAGATTTGAATGCCGCCGAGCTGGCGACGATGGAAAGCCGCAAGAACAACGAGGACATCGTCGTCGCTGGCATCATCGTGCAGATTCGTCCCATGCGTTCGCGGCGCGGCGCCCGCTGGGCGATTTTGACCCTGCAGGATCGCACGGGAGTGATCGAAGCGCTCGTTTTTCCCGAAGCGTTTGGAAAACTCGAGGCGATTCTCAAATCCAATACGCCGCTACTGGTGAAGGGCCGCGTAGCGGTGGAGGATGTCGGCACGCGCCTGATCGTCGCGGATGCCCGCCTGCTCGATCAACTCGCGGATCGTCCGCCCAGCCTACTGCGCGTACGCATGGATCTGAGCACCGTGAACACCGGCGCGCTCGATCAGCTGAAAGAACTATTTGCGAGACGCCCCGGCCGCTGCCGCGTATCGTTCGAACTATTCAAGGACGACGGCAGCGCCGCAACGCTCGACGCCGGCAGCGCGGTCCTCGCAGACTGCGAACTGGTCGAACGGGTGCGCGAAATTTGCGGCAGCGATTCCGTAGCGCTGGTGCAGTAGACCGCCTGCGATAAAATAAAATGGCTTGGCCGGCAAAGTCGCGCCGTGACCTGAAGCATGAATCTCCGCAAGCTCCAAGAGGGAAGAGAATTGAGTGAAGGTGATCCAGTGAGCAAGCACCAGATTCTCGCTGAGAAGCTGCGCAAACGCCGCGAGCGCAAGGAGCGCATGAAGAAATTCCGTGCGATCAAAAAAGCGCGTCGCGCAGCCCGCGAAGCCGCCGCTGCCAAGCTCGCTGCTTCAAATCCTGCAAAACCAGCTCCGTCAAGCGCAAAACCGGCAAACATCAGCTTGCGAGCCGGCGTAAAACCACCGACATCGCTGAAACCAGCCGCAACGAATTCCGACACCGCTCCGACGCAAGGGGAGATCGACAAACTCAAGCAGCGCGCCATTGACTCACTAGAGCGCGACGTCGCGGACCTGAGCCGCCTCTCCGCCCCCACCGGAGAACAGTCGGACGAAATCGAACGCATTCGCAAAGAAGTGGATGAACTCAAGCGTGAGTTCTACATCCACCTGGGCGCATGGCAGCGCCTGCTGCTCGCACGCCATCCGCAACGTCCTTACACCGACGATTACATCCGCCTCCTGTTTGAGAATTTTTCCGAAATCCACGGCGACCGCAATTTCGCCGACGATCCCGCTCTGATCACCGGCATGGCCAAATTCCACGGACAGCCTGTAATGATCGTCGGCAGCCAAAAAGGCCGCGACACCAAGCAACGCCTCGCGCGCAATTTCGGACAAGCCAAACCCGAAGGCTACCGCAAAGCTCTGCGCGCCATGCATCTTGCCGCGAAATTCAGCCGCCCTATCTTGGTTTTCGTGGATACGCCCGGCGCGTATCCCGGCGTTGACGCCGAAGAGCGCGGCCAAGCCGAAGCCATAGCGCACAATTTACGCGAAATGTCGCGCCTGCCGGTGCCCATTGTGATCGCGATTACAGGCGAAGGCGGTTCAGGTGGCGCGTTGGCAATCGCTGTCGGCGACCGTGTCTACATGCTGGAGAATTCCGTGTACTCGGTGATTTCCCCGGAAGGCTGCGCTTCCATCATGTGGCGCGATTCCAGCAAAGCCGAAATCGCCGCCGAAGCCCTCAAAATCACCGCACCGGATTTGCTGGATATGAAGCTAATCGACGAAATCGTGCCGGAACCGGAGGGCGGCGCGCACAACGATCCCGAAGCCGCCGCGAAAATGCTCGATCCCTTCCTCACCCGCGCGCTCGATGAACTTTCGCAGCTCTCTCCGCGCCAGATCGTCGACCAACGCTACGAAAAATTCCGCCGCATGGGCCAGTTCTTCGCGTAGCGAAGGAATTTGTGGAGTGAGCGTGTGGGCCGTCGAGAAGTTTTAGGAGGTACCAATGCGAAATCTTGGAATTTTGTGGGTTCTCTACGGTCTGCTCCGCCTCGTCGGCGCGCTGGGTGTCTTTCTCTACAGCGGCACGCTCACGCTGATGTGGGGCGCGTTGCTCACCCGCGTGCCCAATCCGTTCACGTTGATGGACCTGTTCCACAGCTTTCTCATTTTCGCGATCATTCTCGGAATTGTCGCCGGAGTCGTATCCATAATCGCCGGGCTGAGCCTCATCTCCAGCGGCACTTCGGCCAGAAGCCTGGGCCTGGTTGCGGCCTTCTTCGGATTGACCAGCGGCCCGCTCGGCATCGCGATCGGCGCGTACACGCTGGTCCTGCTCGTCCCTGCGGGCGCACGCAACGCCTAGAATTCATCCAGCACAGCGCGGGCAAAAAAGTCTTCGTAATACCTTACCCATTGGAGCATTGAACACGTCACGGTTCTGTTTCGATTGCCCTCTGTCCCGGCGTGCTTTAGTTTCGATAGCGGGGACACCAATCCAATGGCAGACACGAGCACACCGCTTATGGACGAGATTTTTCGGCCGTACGAAAAACTGGTTGAAATCACCATTCTGGGCAAGACGTTCCTGGTCCCGGAAAGGAATTCGCTTCTGCGCGCGTTCCAATTCATCAGCCCGGAAACCATCCCCTATGGCCGTTTCTGCTGGAACCAGGAATGCCAGTATTGCAAAGTGAGCTGCCAGCTTTCTGATGACGATCAGGCGCGCCCCATCCTAAGCTGTAAATTCCTGGTGTCCGACGGCATGAACATTTCCGAAATGGCCCCGGAATTGGTCGGCTGCCTGCGCAGCAAGCTCGGCGCCGCTGCACCCGCCGCAAACCCCCCGTCCGAAATCACAAAGCCCGATCGCAAGCTCGACAATCAAAACGAGAAGCTAGAGCGCTAGCCCGTCCGATCACACCGCCCGCAACCGCGGTTTTCCCTTATTTCCTCTACCTCCTCCATCTCTCCCGCTGTCTTCGACGCGAGTGTCCCCACCTTGCACCGCCTACACAGCGCATGTCATCCTTACCTTTCACCATTTCACGCAACGGAGATTTCCGAATGCCAATTTGTGATGGATGTGCGGCTCAGGTTGATGAGGCCCACATTCGCCGCCGCCTTGAGCGCCTCGAACTGGCCACGCGCTTCCGCCCGATTCACATTCAGACACTTTTTCTCGACGCCGCACCGCCGCCTGCGCCCCATGATTATTTCTACCGCGCCGCAGGCTCGGCCGAACGCTCCGTCGCATCCCAGATGTTCTTCGACGAACTCACCAAGTGCGTCGGTCGCAAGCCCGGCGCAGCGCTAGACGACGATTCAGCTCTCGCCGAGTTTCAGCGTCACGGCTTTTATCTGGCATACGCTGTCGAGTGCCCGGTCGAATCGCCCGAGCAACTCGCAGCCGCCATCACGCGGCTCGCTTCCACCGTCCTGCTGCGCGTGAATACCTCCTACAAGCCGAAATTCGTCGCTCCCATCTCGTCTGTGCTGCGACCCCTGATCCCACTGCTTGAAAACAATTCCTGGGGCGGGCGCTTGATCCTACACGAAGGCAAACCGTTCCATGATCCATTCCTCGGAGACCCGCAGCGCCAAGCCGAATTCGGCACCGCGCTCGGCGATCGCTTGCGCAGAGCCCTCGCCCATCACCATTGATCCGCCGCGCAGCCACCAGCGCGATCGCTACGAGAATTGGGAATCTCGGGTTGCGAAATGCGCGCGGCAAAAAGTTCCACAAATCTCAAGAAATATTTGCGACGGTTGCCCGCAATTCTAGCAACCCATATCACGCCCTCGCCGTCCAACGCACTGGAGCTCCTCCGTGTTCACGTGATGGGTATTGACCCCGCGGGCTCAGACGCGCTGGTAGTTCGCCGATAGCTCTCAAAACAAAAATGCACGGTCCTTCATGCCCACGGGTGTGCCCATACCCGTGCAGCTGCGGACGAATCCAAAAACGAACGGAGGCATCAGGAAATGCGTATCAAGATAGGTCTGCTTTTAGCGGCTCTGGTTGTGCTATCGCTGCCGGCGCTCGCTCAGGATGGCAATTCAGAAGTGTCCGCGAACTTTACCGGAAACTTTCAGAAGCAAGCGAATGGTTTCGGTGTGATTGACACCGCCACCGATTCCGGCGGGTTTCTGGTGAACTATCGTTATCATTTCAATCGCTGGAGCGCACTCGAGGGCAACTACGGCAATACGCTTTTTTCGCAAGTCTATAATTCCGGCACGGTCACGCGAGCGCGCGTTCAGGAAGCCACTTTCGCCTACGTCTTCACGTTCGGTGTGGATCGCGACGCTCGATTCCGCCCGTTCCTCGAAGCCGGCACCGGCGCCTTGTTCTTTTCGCCCACCGTCGCCGGTTCCACCGGACCTTCGGTCAGCCAAAATCGCCCCGTCCTGCTTTATGGCGGCGGAGTCGCGTACAAACTCACCAACCGTTTCAGCGTGCAGGCAGGATACCGCGGGCTCGTCTATACCGCCGCTGACTTCTCCGTCCCGACGCAGGTTACCAACGCCAAGACCAACATGGCCGAGCCCTACGTAGGCGTCTCGTTCCGCTTCTAATTTACCCCTGTAGCAAGCACCCTGCCGCGGCGGTAGCTTGTGCAACCACAGGCTACCGTCGCGGATATCCTTACCCGTCGGCCCGCCCATGAATTTGACGCTGTAGCGGCCGCCTTCCGGCGGGTGATTTTGCCGTTGGAGCTCTCTGCCTCCCCCCCGCGCTCCGGACTCTGTGTTCTGTGCCTTAAATCTTCCCGCCTTTCTCTTCGCCCGCCTTCATCACCGCCTTCACCGGTGTTCATCGGTGGTCGCTTGGAACCTCGAACTCCTCCGCCACGAAGACATTTCGAACCACACCTGGCTCGACTCAACTCAATGTGGCGAATCGCCTTGCGGCCCTCCGCTTGCGTTATGTTAGAATTCCCGTGTTTCACTCAGGAGTTCAGATGGAGCGTTCCCATGCATGCTCGGCATAAATTCCTCATTGGTTCGGGAATTATTGTCGTAACGCTGCTGGCCCTGGCCTACGTCGGCTTCACTCAAAGCAAGACCTACTACCATACGATTACGGAGCTTTCCACGCTGCAAGGCGCGTCTCTGCACCAACGCATGCGCGTCTCGGGTAACGTGCGCGCCGGTTCCATCGCACACGTGGCCGGCCGCGTAGATTTCGTTCTCACCGAGCAGGGCAGGGACCTCCCGGTGAGCTACGTCGGCCGCGACCCGCTGCCGGACACATTCAAAGATGGCGCGCAAGCCTTGGTAGAAGGCAAGATGCTGCCCGATAATCGTTTCGAGGCCGAGCAAGTCCAGGCCAAGTGCGCCTCGAAATACGAAGCTGCGCCGGTGGGCGCTCCAGCCTCGCCGCAACCGGGGCAAACCTCGACGGGCGCCGGCGCGCGACCTTCAGGGAATTAGTCTCTTGGGAAACTGAGAAAGCATCGCCGGAGAATCCGTGGATATTTTAGGTTCATTTGCACTGCTGCTCGCCTTCCTGACCGCGGTTTACGCGGTGCTGGCGGGAATAGCGGGCATCCTTACGCGCCGCACGCTGCTAACGAAAAGCGCGCGCAACGCCGGCATGGCCGTTTTCGTCCTGGTGACGGTCGCGGTCGGCTGCCTGGAATATTTTTTCTTCAGCAACGATTTTTCCATCGTGTACGTCGTCGAGCACAGCAATCGCGCGCTCCCCGGCTTCTATAAATTTGCCGCGCTGTGGGCAGGTCAGGAAGGCTCGTTGCTTTTCTGGTCCTGGCTCCTTTCCATCTACGCGTTTCTGGTCCTGTTCCTGAATCGCAAGCGCCACCCGGAACTGATGCCCTACGTCGGCGTAGTGCTGGCAGGCGTGCAAACATTTTTCCTCACGCTCAATAATTTCGTGGCCACGCCTTTCCGTGTGCTCGCCGGACCCGACGGCGCGGGCGTGCTGCATCTGGCGAAAATGTCCGAAGGCCACGGCCTCACGCCGCTGCTGCAGTATCCCGAGATGGTGATTCACCCACCGATGCTCTATCTCGGCTACACCGGTTTCTCCGTCCCGTTTGCGTTCGCACTCGCGGCGCTACTCGGCCGCTATCCCGGCGAAAAATGGATCCACATCACCCGCCGTTGGACCATGATCGCCTGGTGCGTCCAGAGCATCGGCATTCTCCTCGGTGCGCATTGGGCCTATGCGATGCTCGGCTGGGGCGGCTACTGGGCCTGGGACCCGGTGGAAAATGCCTCACTGCTTCCGTGGATCACCGGCACCGCCTTTCTGCATTCCGTGATGATGCAGGAAAAGCGCGGCATGATGAAAGTCTGGAACGTCTGGCTGGTCTTCACGACTTTCATGCTCTGCATTCTCGGCACCATGCTCACGCGCTCCGGCGTCGTCAGCTCCGTGCACGCTTTCGCGCAATCGTCCATCGGCAGCTGGTTCGTCGGCTTCCTGATCATCACTTTCGTCGTCTGTTTCGCGGCGTACTGGAAAAATCGCGATTATCTACGCAGCGATAACCAGCTCGATTCGCTCGTCTCCCGCGAATCCAGTTTCCTGTTCAACAATCTGATTCTTCTCGCCGCCTGCTTTGCGGTACTGTGGGGCACGCTGTTTCCAGTCCTTTCGGAATGGGTGCAGGGCAGCAAGATCAGTGTCGGCGCGCCGTTCTTCAATAAAGTAAACGTCCCAATCGCGCTCTTTCTGTTGCTGCTCACAGGCGTCGGCCCGCTACTCGCCTGGCGCAAAACGTCCTTCGACGCCTTGCAGCGCAATTTCGCGTGGCCCTTCGGCGCTGGAATCCTCGCCGGAGTAATCGGCTTCACATTCGGCTTTCGCGATATTTATTCCCTGCTGTGCCTGATCCTCGGCGTATTCGTCACGCTGACCATCGCCTCGGAATTCTTCCGCGGCGCCCGCGTTATCTCCGCCCGCGACGGCACGAATTTTTTCACCGCCATGGGCGAGCTAACCATGCGCAACACCCGCCGCTACGGCGGCTACGTCATCCACTTCGGCATGGTGCTGGTATTCATCGGCATCGCCGGCACGCCGTTCAACAAAGATCTACAAAAGGAAATGGCTGTCGGTGATTCGTTGCGCATCGGTCCGTACACGGTTTTGTGTCAGAACTTCGATCACTTGGATAACGCCAACTTCGAATCCGACCGGGCCACGCTAGAGGTTTTCAAGAACGGCAAGTCGGACATGATGCTGTTCCCCGAGCGCCGCCTCTTCCACGCCAGCCAGGTGACCGAGACCATGGTCGCGATTCAGTCGTCGCCGCTGCGCGACCTGTACATCGTCTACGCGGGCCGCAGCCCCGAAAGCGGCAAGCCTGTGATCCACGCCTACCTGCTACCTCTGATCAAATGGATCTGGTTCGGCGGAATCGTAGTGGTGCTCGGCACCGGACTGGCGCTGCTGCCGAACCGCCGCACAGCTCTAGTCCTGCGTCCCGCCACAGAAAGATCCTGGGCCGAGGCAATCGTCGAAGCCGCCCCTGCCATCGGGGCAGTAGCCCGCAGAGTGGAAGGCCATGACTGACATTTACAAAACGCGTAAAAGTGAGCGAGCGCCGCAGCAGTCTCTTTGTGCGCAAAACCGTTTCTCTATGTTCTCTGTGTTAAGGATCTCGCTTCGAGCCGTAACCCTAGCCACGATCCTAGCGATGAGCGCGATCGCGCCCGCAAGCGCACAAGATACACCGAGAGCCAAAGCCCTCAGCAAGCGTGTCCTCTGCATGTGCGGCGGCTGCGAAGATTCCGTCGGACTCTGCAATCACCCCGGCGGCACATTCTCCGGCCCCTGCGAAACCGCCCGGGGCATGCAAAAAGATCTCGACGCGCACGTAACGCGCGGTGAATCGGACGACCAGATCCTCCAGGCCATGGTCGAACAATATGGCCCCACAGTCTTAGTCGAGCCGCCGAAAAAAGGTTTCGACCTGCTCGCCTGGATCATGCCCATCGCGGTTCCGCTCATCGCGCTGGTCCTCGTCTGGGAAGTGGTCCGCCGCTGGCGCCACAAAGCCACTCTAGCTCCGGCCGGTGGCCCGCAAGTAAGCCCTGAATTCCTGGTCCGCGCGCAACGCGAAGCCAACCGGGAACCGGGACGTGAACACGATGAGTAGCGTGGACATCGCCGTAGCCTGCGCCTTGCTCGCCGCCGTGATGGTCTATTTCATTTTTGGTGTCAAGTCCGACGCCTCCGACAACGCGCCGCATCGCACCAAGCTCGACCAGCTGATGGAGCGCCGCGACGCCATCTACGAGAATCTGCGCGACCTGCGCTTCGAATTCCGCGCCGGAAAGTTTTCCGAGCAGGATTACGAGGAAATCAAGCAGTCGTTGGAGGTAGAAGCCGCGCGCGTCCTCTCAGAAATGGACCACTTGACCGGCGGCGCGCCTACGCCCGCCACGCGCCAAGCCTCCACTCGGCTGACAGCCGCAGAAAAGGTGCGCCAATCATGATTCACGGCTTCGCCAACGGTTCAGCTCGACCCAAAATCGTCCGCGGCAGCAGCTGCGTTGCGCTCGCGCTGCTGTTTCTCGCCATTGCCGCGGCCGCGACGAGCGCTTCAGCCGGCACGCTCACCGGCACAGTGAAAAATGGCACCACCGGCCAACTCGCCGTCGGCGCCGATGTGATCCTCATCCAACTGCAAGGCGGCATGCAACCGGTTGCCAACACCAAAACCGACGCGCAGGGCCACTTCCACTTCGATAATCCTCAGCTCGGCAGCGGCCCCATGCTCGTCCGTGTCGTCTACAAAGGTGTGAACTACCACGAGCCCATCACCCCGGGAAAAATGTCCGCGGAAATCGAAGTCTTCGAGCCGACGAACGATCCCAAGTCATTCAACGTGGCCAATCACGCCATCATTCTCCAGCCAAACGGTGCGGACCTGATGGTCGGCGAAGAATACATGATCGCGAATAAAACCCAGCCGCCCCTGGCGTTCTATCGCGCCGACGGCTCCTTCGATTTCACGCTTCCCGATGGCGCCGATTTCAATCAAGCCTCCGCGTGGGGAGCGTCCGGCATGCCAGTAGTGCAAGGCACGATCGACAAGGGTAAAAACAAAATGGCGATCGCCTTTCCATTTCGCCCGGGCGAAAGCGGCGTGCGCCTCTCCTACAAAGTTCCGTACGCAGGGAATCATCTGACGTTGCGCAATGTCTCGCAGTATTCCAGCGACCGCCTGATCATCGCCGCCCCGCCCACCGTGCAAATCTCCGGCGCCGGAATTACCGCGGCGGGCCAGGACCAAGGTTTCAACGTCTACATGCGCGACAACGTCGCCGCCAACGCCGCGGTCGAAATCAACGTCTCCGGAACGGCGCCCATGCCTTCCGCGAGCCAAGGCGGCGGTCCTGCCGGCGGTTCCAGCGCTGCCGCCAGCGCAGACGATTCGCAAAATCCTTCCGTAAACTCGCGCGCTGATGCAGGTTCGGCCGATGCGCCTTCGGCAAGCGCCACAACGGTTCCGGCGCGCCTCGACAGCCTGAAGTGGATTCTCACCGGCGGATTCGTTTCCATCTTCATCCTCGGCTTTGCCTATCTCTGGCTGCGGCCGCAACCGGCTGGCACTGCCGACGGCGCGTGGGCCAGCGAAGCGGACGTCCCGACTCCGCGCCCCGCGAAAACATCGGCAGCGCGTGCAGCGCCGCAGCCCGCACCGTACGCATCAGCGGCGGCGCCAGCACCTGCAGCATCCGGCACGCCGCCGTCGCAAACCGAAGCCTCGCGCGGCGCGGTAGAAACCATCGCCGATGTTGACAGCCAAGTTCAAGGAAGCCTCGACGACCTCAAGAACAATATCTTCCGCCTCGAGCTCCGCCGCCAGGCCGGCACCATCAGCGAAGAGGATTACGCCCGCGAACGCGCCCGCGTGGAAAAAGCCCTCCGCGACCTGGTGCGAGGCTAGGCGCAAAGCATTGCCCGTGCCGGCGACGCAAACGTCATCTCCACCCGCCTCAATCGGCGTATCGTTCCATAACGTCGAAAAACGTTTCGGCTCGCTAGCCGCACTGCGCAGCGTTTCCCTCGAAATCGGCGCCGGCGAGTTCGTAGCGCTCCTCGGACCCAACGGTGCAGGGAAGACCACGCTCCTGCGCATGGCCGCCCTGCTCATGAATCCCACGCGCGGCTCCGTGCAATTCACGAATGGTCCAGCGGTCGTCCGTGAATGCGTCCGCGCGCAAGCATTTCTGGTCCGGCCGAAGCGCTGCATCGGCCTGGTAGGACACAGCACGCTGCTCTACGACGAATTGACCGCCGTCGAAAACCTCACACTTTTCGCGCGTCTCTACGCTCTAGACAAAGTCGCCGACACCGTCACAGCCGCGCTCGACGACTGCGGCCTCTCCGCCCGCACCGGAAGCCCCGTACGCACGTTTTCCCGCGGCATGCGCCAGCGCCTGGCCATTGCCCGCGCCTTACTGCATCGACCAAGCGTGATTCTGCTCGATGAGCCGGCCGCAGGCCTCGATCGTCACGGCCTCGTCTGGTTCAGCGCCCGCCTGGCGCGCCTGAAGGCGGACGGCTGCACCGTGCTGATGAGCACCCACGCCCGCAACGAATCGCTGGACCTAGCCACCCGCGCCGTCGCGCTCGCGGGCGGAAGGGTCGAAAACGATAGCGGCCCCGCAGGCGATCCGCGCGCACTGCTCGCGCCGCTGCGAGCGGAGGCGTGAGGTGACCGCCACGTGCGTCGCGGCGAAGGACGGTGCAGTCAGTTCGATGTTCGTGCATCAGGCGGGCGGGAGCCCCAAGATTTTGCTTGCCCAAAACAAATCATTGTCATCGCGAACGCAGTCCCGCGCCTTTTCATCCCCGCCGCACTCTGGCGGGCGCGGGACGCAGAGAGGGATCTGCTTTTGACCACCGCCCAAGCCGCCGGAATCATCCTAGCCAAAGAACTCCGCCTGGAATTCCGCACGCGCGAACTCCTCACTGCCACAGTAATCTTCGCGCTAGTCGTAGTCGTCCTGTTCAGCTTCGCCTTCGACCCCACCGCCGCCGAATCCCGCCGCTACGGTCCCGGCCTCCTCTGGATCGCCTTCCTCTTCGCTGGCTCTCTGATGCTCAATCCATCCTTCGCGCGCGAACAAAATAACGAAACGCTCGACGCCCTGCGCATGGCTCCCATCTCCAGCTTCGCGATCCTCCTGGGAAAAATTCTCGCCAATTTTATTTTCATGTCGCTCGCCGAGCTCGTCCTCGTCCCGGTCTTCGCCGTGCTCTACAATTTGTCGCTCGCAGGCATCGTCTGGCGCCTGATTCTCGTCCTGGTCCTCGGCACTTGGGGCCTCACGGTCACCGGCACGGTCTTCTCTGCGGTCTCCGCGCACGCCCGCATGCGCGAACTCCTGCTGCCGCTGCTCCTGCTCCCGCTCCTCACGCCCCTCCTGATTGCAGCGGTAGAATCCACCTCCGCGCTATTCGCCGAGCAGCCGGCCCTCGACCGCACCTGGCTCGCGTTCCTCGCTGGATTTGATATTGTGTTTCTGACGGCTTCCTGGCTTTTGTGCGATCATCTTTTGGCGGAATGAGCCGTAGCGAGTGCTGCGCCGCAGCGACAATGTGCGCAGGCATCAACGAACAAGGAAAAGGCCGCAGTAAATGAAGGCACGCTTCACAATCACCGCGCTCGTAGCCCTGCTGATTTTCTGCGCAGGCTACGCCGCCCTATTCATCGCGCCCGACGAAGCAACCATGCACGCCATCCAGCGCATTTTTTATTTTCACGTCGCCTGCTGGAACGCCATGTTCTGCGCCTTCTTTGTCGCCTTCTACGCCAGCGTCGCCTATCTCGTCACCGGCAAACGCAAATGGGATGCGCTCGGCGTCTCCGGCGTGGAAGTGGGAGTCATCTGCTGCACGATCGGCCTGGTCACCGGCCCGCTCTGGGCGCGCCCGGTCTGGGGCATCTGGTGGACGTGGGACGCCAAGCTCACCTCCACCTTCATCCTCTGGCTGCTCTTCATCGCCTACCTGCTGCTGCGTGGCTTGATCGAAGATCCCGAAAAGAAAGCATCCCTCTCCGCCATTTTCGCAATCTTCGCATCGCTCGATATTCCGCTGGTCTATCTCGCGAATCGTTTGTGGCGCACGCAGCATCCTCAACCTGTGATCGCTGGCGGTCAGGGCTCGGGCCTCGACCCCACCATGAGCAAAGTCCTGCTGCTTTGCCTCTTCGCCGTATTTTGCGTAATGCTATTGGTGCTGATCGATCGCTACCGGCTGGAGCAGTTGCGCAACGAATGCGCGGAACTGAAATTTGAAATCGAATCGCAGGGCATCGACGCATTCGACGGCGCCGCAACCCCCGCGCTGCAAAAAGGTGGACAATGAAGAACTTCGAATTCCTGTTTACGGCGTGGATGGTCGTCTGGGCCGTATTTTTCGTCTACGAAGTCACCGTCGCGCGCCGCATCACGCAAGTGCGCGAAGAGATCGAACGGCTCAAGCAACAATTGCAGCAACGCTAGCAGAATTGGCAAGAGGTGCACGAGGTAAACGATGAGCGGGCCCAAGAAAATCGCAGTGGTGCTGTTCCAACTCGGCGGCCCCGATAGCCAGGCTGCGGTCGAGCCTTTTCTCTACAATCTCTTCTGCGATCCGGACATCATCAATTTTCCCGGCGCCTTTCTCGCGCGCAAAGCCATCGCCAAACTCATTTCCACCACGCGCTCCAAAGTAGTCGGCCGGCACTACATGGAAATCGGCGGCGGCTCGCCCATTCGCCGCCTCACCGAACAGCAAGCCCGCGCGCTCGAATCCGCTCTCAAGCCGCACATTTCCGCTCGTGCGATCGTCGCGATGCGCTACTGGCATCCTAACACCGCAGAAGCTGTCGCTGCACTGGACCGCGAGCCCTACGACGAACTCGTCTTGCTGCCGCTATACCCGCACTATTCTTTCGCGACCACCCGAAGCAGCCTCAAGGAATGGAATCGCCAGTACAAGCCAACCGCGCCCGTAAAAATCATTGACCACTTCTACGATCATCCCGATTACATTGCGGCCATCGTCGACCGCGTCAATGGCGTTCTGGCAGATCTAAAACAACCCGATGACATCCATCTAGTGTTCAGCGCTCACGGGTTACCTCTGGCCCTGGTAGAGAAGGGCGATCCCTATGCAAAACAAATCGAAGAAACCGTGCAAATGGTCCGCGACCTGGGTGCGTGGCCCAATCCGCACGTCCTGTGCTACCAAAGCAGAGTCGGCCCGCAGAAGTGGCTGCAACCCTCGCTCACGACTACGATCGAACAGATGGCCCACAACGGCATGAAGCGAATGCTAGTAATTCCCATCGCCTTCCTGACCGAACACATCGAAACCCTGCACGAAATCAATATCGAAGCCCGCGACGAAGCAGAAAAACTAGGCGTAACCGAGTTTTGCATGATGCCCGCGCTCAATGATTCGCCGCTCCTCATCCGTGCGCTCGCCGATCTGGTGCTGCGCTCGGTCGGCATGCGCAGCGGTGTCGCCTCTCTTGCTTCGTAGCCGCGCCGCCCGACCCAATCCGCAGCCGCTTGCCGTAAAAACCACGCGAAAAATTTTACTTGAGAAAGTCTTGACACAGCCATCCGCAAATCATATAACCCTCTGTTGATCAGCAAACCTTGATACGGGAATTCTCGACTCATAGATTTTCGTCAGTGGTACCAGCAGCACACGGGCCTATGGCAGAAATTCCGGAAGGGAAGTCGGGTCAAGCCGCACCGTCGCCTGTCGCGTCGGGAGCGGTCGCATCCCAATCGCCGGAAGCGCAAGCTGCGGCTAAAACCCTAAACACTGGCCGCCGCAGAATTGTCTGGGCGCTGATTTGGGGGTATTTGGGCGTCAACTTCCTGATGTTCCTCCGTTTTTTCTTTCCGCGCGCGCTCTACGAACCCAACACCGTCTTCAATATCGGCTTCCCGGTGGATTTCGGTCTCGGTATTGACCAGCGCTATCTGATGACCAACCGCGTCTGGGTCGTGCGCGAACCCGACCGCCTGTTCGTCATCTACGCCCGCTGCACGCACCTTGGCTGCACGCCCGAATGGAAGCCCGCGGAAAACAAATTCAAGTGCCCCTGCCACGGCAGCGGCTACGACAGTGAGGGCGTCAATTTCGAAGGTCCGGCGCCACGCCCGATGGACCGGGCCAACGTCATGCTCGACCCCACGGGGAAAATTTCCGTGGATACCAGCCGGCTCTACGTGGACGATCCGCGCGCCGGCGTCAACCATTTCAACGATCCAGGAGCTTTTCTGAACGTTTAGCACGAACAAACGCGCCGCAAATAATTTTCCTGCGGCAAGAGTTCCCAGCAACACAGACCACGTAGGTTTGGGTTCGGAAGGGATAGCACCGAATGCCTGAAGAAAACGGCGGCAGCAAAGAAAAAACCGGCGTCTTGGAAAAAGTGCAGGCCGACGCTGCCGCGCTGCGCGAGACGCTGAAAGAAAAGACCAAGCAGCAGGTCGACGGGCTGAAAGAGCCGGAGAAGACCCAGCTCTACCGCTCCATGTTCCGCGTAAAGCACGACGACGAGCCGCGCAACCGCGCCCTCAGCGTCCTCTCTAACGTTTTCTTCCATCTTCATCCCGCCAAAGTCAATCGCGACGCCACCAAGTACAATTTCACCTGGGGCATGGGCGGCATCACTTTCTACCTTTTCATCGTGCTCACTTTCACCGGCGTCCTGCTGATGTTTTATTACCACCCGACGAAAGTGCAAGCCTTCCGCGACATTCTGTATCTCGAGAACGACGTCCCCTTCGGCAAACTTCTGCGCAACATGCACCGCTGGGCTGCGCACTTGATGATCATTGCCGTCTGGCTGCACATGTTCCGCGTCTTCATGACCGGCTCCTACAAACGCCCCCGCGAATTCAATTGGTGCGTCGGCGTGCTCCTGATGGTCTTGACGATGCTTCTCAGCTTCACAGGATATTTGCTCCCGGACGATCAGCTAGGATTCTGGGCCGTCACGGTCGGCACGAACATGGCCCGCGCCACGCCGTTCTTGGGACACGAAGGCCCGCTCGGCGGCCTTCTCGGCATGACGCCGTATAACGACGTCCGATTCGCGCTGTTAGGCGGCTCCATCGTGGACGCCAACGCACTGCTGCGCGCCTACATCTGGCACTGTATCGCCATTCCACTGATCGTTTCGATTTTCCTAGGCGTGCATTTCTGGCGCGTGCGCAAAGACGGCGGCATCTCCGGCCCAGCCCCGGTCATGTTAGAAAGCGAAATCAAAGAAGAACGCAATCCGCGGCCCGTAGTCCTAAGGCCCAGCGGCATGAGTCAGCACGATAAGTAAGTTCGTAGCGCCGGTCCCGCAAAGCGAGAGCGGCTCTTTGCAGTTGCTGTTGCCTTTGTTTTGATCTTGAATTTGTAGTGGCCGGCTCAGCTTCATCGCACCGGGCAGCCTTATGTTTCGATTTTCATTCTTGCATTCGTTTTCGTACTCGTAGGAGCGCAACAGATGGACTGGCATCAGCTCTGGGAAATCGCCTCGGCGCCGGACAACGTGCCCATCGTGGCCATGTTGTTCCTGATCCCGTTCTATCTCTGGTACGCGCTGAAGCAAGGCATCGAGAACGACAAACTTATCGCCATCCTCGAATCCGACGCCAACCTGGCCAAAACCAAATATCGCAAAACGCAAGAGTGGGATCCCAAATGGGAGCGCGAAGTTCACACCTGGCCCTACCTGATGCGCATGGAATTTCTGGTGGCGATCATCGTCACCGTGCTGCTGATGGTCTGGTCGCTCACCCTGAATGCGCCGCTAGAAGAGCCCGCCAATCCCAACGTCACCATGAATCCTGCGAAAGCCCCGTGGTATTTCCTGGGCCTGCAGGAAATGCTGGTCTATTTCGATCCGTGGATCGCGGGCGTCGTCATGCCCACGCTCGTAATCGTCGGCCTGATGGTCATCCCCTACATTGACGCGAACCCGCTAGGCAACGGCTACTACACCTACAAACAGCGCCGCTTCTCCATCTGGACCTTCATGTTCGGCTTCGTAGGACTATGGGTGCTGATGATCGTGATCGGCACGTTCATCCGCGGCCCGGGATGGATGTGGTTCTGGCCCGGCAGAACCTGGGACGCCGAACGCGTGGACTACGCGGTTAACCGAAACCTAGACCAGGTTTTCGGGATTGACGGCTCGTGGACCTCCGCCATTTTTCACGTGACGAAAGATCAAGGCGCGATCTGGGCGCGCGTGGTTTTCGGAATCTTCCCGCTGATCGCGTTCTTCATCGTCGCGGCGATCCTTGTCCACTGGATCTGCATGCGCACCGAATTCAGCCGCAAGATCTACCAGCGCATGAGCTTGCTGCAGCTGGTAACCATGTACACATTCCTGATTTTCATGTTTTCGCTGCCAGCCAAAATTTTGCTGCGCCTGGTTTTCACAATCCATTACGTCTGGGTAACGCCATGGTTCAGCATATGAAAGTCGCGCGTTTCTCCATAGACGAGATCGCGCGGCGGCACGCAGCCGTGGGGATCGGTCTTGAACCCGCACGCCGAAAGGTATCCCTAGAGGCGGGTCGAAGCCCCTCCTCTACAACTGAACCCAGTCGAGCCCGACGGAATTTGGCCGGGAGAATTTTGACACCCGCGCAGGAGGCCCTTGGTGCCTGATCGTGCTCCAGAACTCGGCCCCGACGATCCGATCAAGAGCCGTTCCTTCGCCTTCCCGCTATTGATCGCGTCGCTCCTGTTGATGTTGACGGTCGCCTGGTCGTTCTACGTCGAATTCTACGGCTTGCAGCCCTGGCGCGAATATCAAAGCCGCTTCGCCAAAGCCTATTCCACGTATCTTGCGAAGGCAGTCAAAGACGAAAAGAAAAATGAAGACGCGGTGTACGCCTCAGCCGACTACAAAGCTCTGCTAGCAAAAGTAGACACTGCCGAAAAAACCGCCAAAGCCCAAGACGATCAAATCGCCAAGCAAATCGCGCTCCTCGATGAGCAGCGCGCTGCTCTCGGCGACGCCTTCAAAGACGCCCGCGGCAAAATCGGCTCGCTCGTTTATCAATACGAGATTGTTCCGGACTCGGACAAAGACACCAAAGCCGCGCGCAAAAAAGATTTGCTAGCCGGCCGCGCCAGCATCTGGAAAGTGGATTGGCCCCTCGGCGACGGCAAGATCCAGAAAGACAAACCCTTCACTGGCGACGAACTCAACGACGTTTTCACCGGCATCATCGCCCAGCGCGCCGCGCTCGTCGGCCAGCGCGGCGATGTAGACAAACCCGCGAAAGAAGCCCGCGACGCGCTAAACCAATACGCCTCCGAGCATCTTCCCGGACTCAGCTCCACGTCGCTCGAACTCCTGCGACATTCCATGCGCGATTTCGATGAGCGCATCATTCAGATCAACGTGAATCCCCCAGGCGCGTCCCTGAATAATCTGGGTGGCGCAGGCCTGGTGGATCGCTGCCAGTCCTGCCACGTCGGCACGGAAACGCGCTACGTTCCGCCGCAAGTCACGCTCACTAAAGCCGACCTCGGCTTCGCGAAAAGCAAAGACGCGCCCTACAACAGCCATCCCGACCTGCAACTTCTGGAATGGCATCCGCTCGAAAAATTCGGCTGCTCGCCCTGCCATGGCGGCAATGGCCGTGCCGTCAATTCCGTCCAGCGCGGGCACGGTCGTTACGAGCACTGGCTCTATCCGCTCTACTATCCTGAAAATTACAACGCCGGCTGCCAGCAATGCCATTCCGCGGACATGGTCACCGAACACGCGCCCGTCCTCAACGAAGGCAAGCAACTCTATCGTCAGAAGGGCTGCATCGGCTGCCATCGCTTCCAAGGCTTCGATAATCAGGACGAACAGCTCGTCAACGCGCGCCAGCAAATACTCGCGCTCGCCAAATCCAAATCCGACGGCCTGCTCGAAATCCCGCGCCTGCAGAAACTCGGCGACACCGCCGCCAGCAACGCCGCCGCGGAGGCCTTCTACGCGCAAGCCACCAACCTCACCGTGGATATCTCGCGCATGGATGCCACCACCGAATCGCTCGAGCAACGAAGTCACGATCTGCTGCAAGAAATAAAAAAGGTGGGACCGGACCTGAAAGAAGCCCGCCAGAAACTGCGCAAGGAATGGATTCCGTACTGGATCGGCCACACCACGGAATTCCGCCCGACAACAAAAATGCCGCAATTCCGCATGTCGCAGGACGAAATCCAGGCCATCGCCGCATTCATCTGGCAGGATTCGCTCCCCGGTCCCGCGCTCGAAAAACAAGCGCCAGGAGATGCCGCACGCGGGAAGGACTTGTTCAATGAACGCGGCTGCCTCGCCTGCCACGCTATTGGCGAAGGCACGAACGCCGTCGGCGGTACGTTCGCAGCGAACCTCAGCCGGGTCGGCGAAAAAGAAAACTACGATTATCTGGTTCGCTGGGTCCACAATCCGCGCCAGCGCACGCGCCCCTACTGCCCCTACGAGAAAAAGGATCTCGGCCCGGAAGATTACGCGAAACACAATCTGCCGTACGTCTTCGATCTAGATCACTCGCGCTGCCCCAACGACGGCCACGAACTCCTGGTCCAGCAGCCCACCATCATGCCCAGCCTGCGCCTTTCCGACGCAGATTCGCGCGACATCGCCAGCTTCCTAATCACCCAGAAGCACGCCGACGCTACCTACGCCGCCGCCGATTACATGGACGATCCGAAACAAGCCGCCAAAGGCAAAGATCTCGTCCGCCACTACGGCTGCGCCGGGTGCCACGAAATCAGCGGCCTCGAAGACGAAGGCCGTATCGGTACCGAACTCACGAACGAAGGCAGCAAACCGATCGAGCGCCTCGATTTCGCGCTCTGGACCGAAGACGCCAAGCGCGGCGAGCAACCGGTCTTCCATGCCGACGGCACATTCACCCTCAGACCGTATACGCGCGATGGTGAAAAAATGGCCTGGTTCGATCCCAAAGGTTTCTTTGAACACAAACTTGAAAACCCCGCACTGTACGATACGGGAAAATATCACGCGAATCCGATGGACGCCCTGCGAATGCCCAAGCCCAACCTGCAATCGCAGGACGAAGTCCAGGCGCTGGTCACCATGCTGCTGGGCAGCACCGATCCCACTCTGCCGCCAGAATATATGTACAAGCCGGCCGATCGCCGCAAGTACATTCAGGACGGTTGGTGGATCGTCACCAAATACAATTGCATCGGCTGCCATCAGATTGACGTCGGCCAAAAATCCGTGCTGCAGACTCTGCCCATGTATCAAGGTGATCTCAAAGGCAACCTGCCTCCGGTCCTAACCACCGAAGGCGCGCGCGTCAATCCCGAATGGCTCCGCGGCTTCCTAGCGAATCCCGCGCTCAGCACCACGGACACGAATCGCAACGGCGTCCGCCAATATCTGCAAGTGCGCATGCCCACGTTCTCGCTTTCGAACGATGAAATTCGCAAGCTCACGCTATTTTTCGAGGCCATGTCCGCGCAACCGGATCCTTTCATTCCGCCGAAGGTCGAGCCGCTCAGCGATGCCGAGCGCGCCATGGCTCGCGGCCTGTTCACCAGCCCCGCCGCGCCTTGCCTGAAGTGCCACATGACCGGCAACGAAGCGCACGACAAAAACGCTTCGGCGCCCAATTTCCTGCTAGCACACGAGCGCCTGCAACCCGCATGGACCGCCCGCTGGATCACCGATCCCGCGAAAATAATCCCCGGCACCGCCATGCCCTCCGGCCTGTTCCGCAAAGAGGGCGACATCTGGGTATTCGCGGGCCCGACGCCCGGCGCCATGCAGCAATATCACGGCGATCAAGCCGACCTGTTGGTGCGCTACATGTTCACGCTGACGCCCCAGGAGCAAGCCGCCCTGCTGGGCCGCACGCCATCAGCCAGCAATACCGCAGCAGGGAAGCAGTCCGGCGGAAAGTAGTTCGTAGCGTCGGCGTCCCGCCGGCTCTTCGCAGTTGATGTTGCCTTTGAATTTGAGTTTGATTGTGCCTTTGACGTCGTTGTTGCTGTTGGTTCTGTAGCGGTCGGTCCCGTTTTTTGCGACCGGGCAGCCGTTGCTGTCGGTGTGCCGCTGCCTTTCATCGTGCCGCTCACAAACGCTTTCGGTCTCGCAGCAGAATTCAGGCACTATCGGTATCCGAACTTGTTAGAATACGCAGTTCCGCCAAGGAGGAATTTTTCAACATGAGTAACAGATGTTTTCATCTAGCCCTAACCGCCATCCTGGCCCTCGCCATCAGCGGATGCGGCAATAAGGAAAATACAACGACCGAGCAGCCCGCGACCCCCGCCGCGCCTGCCGGAAAAACGGTGGATGCCACGACGACAGGCTCCGTCGCCGGCAAAGTAACTCTCGACGGCAAAGCCGCGCCCGAAAAACCCATCAACATGAGCGCCGAGCCGTACTGCCAGAAGGCTAATTCAGGCCCAGTGGTACCGCCCACGGTCGTAACAGACGATAAGGGCGATCTGGGCAACGTAGTAATCTTCGTGAAAGACGGCCTGGGCGATTACGTCTTCGACACGCCGAAAGACTCCGTGCCCCTCGAGCAAAAAGGCTGTATGTACTCCCCGCACATCATCGCCGTCATGGCCGGCCAAACCTTTGAAGTGAAGAACGACGACCAGACCACCCACAACATTCACCCCATGCCCAAAGACAATCGCGAGTGGAACAAATCGCAAGCTCCCGGCACCTCTCCCATCGACGATTCCTTCGCGCGTCCCGAGCTCGCCATCCCGGTAAAGTGCAACGTCCATCCCTGGATGAAGAGCTACATTTTCGTTTTCAAGAATCCCTACTACGCCATCACCGCGAAGGACGGCTCCTTCGAGCTGAAGAACCTCCCTCCGGGCACCTATACCATCGAAGCGTGGCAGGAAAAGTACGGAACGCAGGACCAGACCGTAACCATCGGCCCCAAAGAATCAAAGACAGTCCAATTTAAATTCAACGCCGCCGCGCCAGCAGCGCCACCAGCGGACTAGTCCAAGCATCAAACGCAGAGGGGGCGGGTCCCGCAAAGCGGGACCCGCCCCTCGCTCTTCGCAGTTGACGTCGCTTTTGAATTTGTAGCGGCCGCCTGCTTTTTAGGCGAGCGTCCTTGACCGTGCCGTTGCTTGACGTTGCCGTTGAAAGTGTAGCGGACGGTCCGGCCTTTTAGGACCGGGCAGCCTTCGGTTTGCTTCAGCTTTTGCAATCCATCGGCGCCGCACACACCACATGAATCGCGGCCCCAAATGTGTTAGTTTACTTTCTTGAAAAATATGCTCGAAACCACGACCAACGAATCAGCAATCACCCCGGGCCTGCACCGTTTCGCGTTGGCCACCTCTGCCTGTACCGTCCTACTCCTGATGGCCGGCGCCCTGGTTACCAGTAACGACGCCGCCGATTCAGTCCCGGACTGGCCCCTAGCCTACGGAAAAATAATCCCGCCGCTGGTAGGCGGCATCCGCTACGAATACGCGCACCGCCTGATGGCCGGCAGCGTAGCAATCCTCACGCTCGTCCTAGCCATCCTGCTAGCTCGTTGCGGCTCCCGCTTCCTCGGAAATCTCGGCTTTATTGCATTAATCCTGGTAATCGCCCAAGCAGTCCTGGGCGGCATGCGCGTCCTCTTCCACAATCCAGCGCTAACCGCCACGATCCACGCCATCCTCGCCCAGATTTTCTTCATCACGGTGGTGAGCCTAAGCCTGTTCACCAGCCGCTGGTGGAATAGCGCTCCGCCCAAGCTCGACGACCCAGCCTCGCCGCCGCTACGCACGCTCTCGGCCATCACCGCCGCCGCAATCTTCGTGCAGTTGATTTTAGGCGCGGGCTTCCGTCATGGCGCCTTCGGAATCCTTCCGCACATCATCGGCGCATTCGTCGTACTATTCCTCGCCATCTGGACCAGCCGCACCGTCCGCGTCCGCTTCGGCAACGTAAAGCAACTCCGCCGCTGGGGCGTCCTGCTGATGGCCTTCATCGGCACGCAATTTCTGCTGGGAATCGCCGCGTACGGGGCGGTAGTGCAGGAAATCAAAGCCCAGCAGCCCACCACAACGTATGTGATCCTCACCGTAGCGCACGTTCTGGTAGGCGCACTCACCCTTGCGGCCAGCGTAGTCGTCGCGCTTTCTGCTTTCCGCGCGATTCGCAACGATGCTACAGTCTCAGCCGCCACCGCGGTTACCGGCTCGCCCGCGACGGGCTCCAGCACCGAAGGCTCGCGAGCGTGAGCACCGTGAGAATCATGCGCACGACGGACACGACGCCATGAGCAACGGCCGCGCCGAAGCCATCACCGCCTATGAAAAGCCGTGGGCCTACGTCGTGCTCACCAAGCCCGACGTCACTTTCCTCGTAGTTATCACCACCGTCGCCGGCTTTTACCTGGGCTCCAGCGGCCCCATGGAATGGGCGCGCCTGATGAACACGCTCTGCGGCACTCTGCTCGTCGCCGGAGGCACCGCCGCGCTCAATCAATACGTCGAACGCCACATGGACTCGCTCATGCGTCGCACTGCCTCGCGTCCGCTCCCTCTGGGAATTCTGCAGCCCAAAGAAGTCCTGCTCTTCGGCGTTGCCACCATCGTCGTCGGCACCGTCTGGCTCGCGCTCGCAGTAAATGGCCTCGCCGCATTCATAGCGCTCGCCACCAGCGTCTCCTATCTCGGCGCCTACACCCCGCTGAAGACGCGCACCACCCTCGCCACCGCCGTAGGCGCCATTCCTGGCGCGCTACCACCTTTGATCGGCTGGGCCGCCGCCCACGGTTCACTCTCCGCCGGCGCCTGGATCCTCTTCGCTATTCTATTTTTCTGGCAGTTCCCGCACTTCATGGCGATCGCCTGGATGTACCGCGAAGATTATGGCCGCGCCGGCATCCTCATGCTCCCGGTAGTTGACCGCTCCGGCGACCGCACTTTCCGCCTGATCATCGCCACCGCCGCGATCCTGATTCCAGTCAGCCTGCTGCCCGCGGTGCTCGGCATGGCGGGTATCAATTATTTCTACGGCGCTCTGATCCTCGGCTTGCTTCTGTTGCTGGTCTCTTACTGGGCGAGTCGCATCCGCACCAACGTTCGCGCCAAGTGGCTCATGCACGCCACCGTCGCGCATATTCCGCTGCTGCTCGGCTGGATGATTCTGGATAAAGTCTCCCGATGACCACAGCCGCAACAGCAGGAGGCGTGGACAGGATGTCCAAAGCGCACCGCATCGAAATCGGTGCACTCTGTACCGCGGCAATCCTGATTTGTCTCTGGGGAATCGTCTGGGACATCACCAGCGGCCTCCTTACCAGCGGCATTGACGGCATCATGCTGCTCCTCATCGCTCTGATGATCGCCGGAATTTTCAGCCTGATGCTAGCGCACATGCTCTGGCAGGCCGGCCTGATTCCGTTCTTGAAGCCCGCGCCCGCGGTGGCCGCTCCAGCGAAAGCAGCAGCCGCGCCCGCCAAGCCCGCAGCAGCAGCCACTCCTGCCGCAACGGCGGCACCGCCGAAAGCTCCAGCCGCTACCGCAAACGCTCCAGCCGCGGCGCCAGCAGCACCGACACCGACACCGGCACCGAAGCCAGCGCCAGCCACGCCACCCGCAACACCGCCCGAGCCCAGCACAAAGTGAATTCCAGCGCAGCCCTGCTTGATGGCAGCAGCAGATGAATTCATCAGCTCCAACTTCCGCTCACCTTGATGCCGCCAAGTCGCCGAAATCTTTCGGTGGACGCTGGGCGCTAGGCATCGTAGTCCTCACGCTCTGCTTTGTAGTCATGCCGTTCTTGTTCTGGAACGCCACCTGGTTCGGCCGCCCCATCACCGACGCGCAAATCTCCAAAGCCCTCGCCGACCGCTCCCACCCGCGGGAAATCCAGCACGTCCTCTCGCAATTCGAAACCCGCATCGAACGCGGCGACACTTCCGTCCGCAAGTGGTATCCGCAAATGGTCGCGCTCTCGAAAGATCCCATTGACGAAATCCGCGTCACGGATGCCTGGGTCATGGGGCAAGACAACACCGCACCCGAATTCCACCAAGCCCTGCTGCCGATGCTGAACGATCCCAACCCCATGGTCCAACGCAACGCCGCGCTCTCGCTGGTCCGCTTTCAAGACGATTCCGGGCACGCTCAAATCGTCTCCATGCTGCAACCCTACCTGATGAATGCGCCGCGAACAGGCCTGCTAATCACGCGCCTAAGGCCCGGAGACGTCGTGAATCCCGGCACGCTGGTAGCTCACATCGACACGACAGGCAATGGCAGCGCAGCAGGAAACAGTAGCGAAGCAGGGAAGAGCAACGAAGTCCGCGCCAAAGTCCCCGGCACGGTAGATCACTGGCTGGTGCAAACCGGCGTCACTGTTTCGACAGGCCAGCCGATCCTAGCGCTAGCCCCCAACGAAAGCATGGCCTGGGAAGCCCTACGCGCGTTATTCCTCACAGGCCGCCAAGAAGATTTACCCTACGTAAACACGTTCATCCGCGGCGCAGACGGCATGTCTCCCCAAGTCGGAGCCCAAGCCCAAGCCACAGCCCGCGCTATCCACGACCGCCAGACTCCGCGGCCGTGAACGTCAATCTCGGCAACGCTAACCCCGGAACGCCACCCCCGGAGAACGCCCATCTCCCGATTGGCGTTTTGAACCCCGTCGCGCCAGCGCTGTCGATTTTGAACTGGATTTTGGCGTTGTAGCGGCCGCCTGCTTTTTAGCGGGCGTTTTGACGTTGGATCCGGAATCCGCAAACTCCGGGGTCACTGCTTGTACTGAATCACCGCCTTCCCATCGACAATCTTGATATCACTAATATCCGCCGGCAAACGCAACTTGTCCCGATTCTCCGGCGAAGCCATCATCTTCTCCACCGCCGCATTCAAAGTAGACTGCGGCAAAGGCAGCGATCCCAACTTCCCACTAACCGGCTCAAATTTCATCATTCCATTCTCCGAGCTCAAGTGCCCATCCAGCTCCAAAGAAATATCCTTCCCATGAAAATCGAAAATCACATAAGCCTTTACCAGATCGCCCACCAGATCCACCTTCACATCCTTCACCGACGACTGCACATCCTCCAGCGATCGCGGATCGCCCGCAGCCAAAGCCGCACTCGGATCATTCGCCGCATTGCCACCGCCATCCGCCGCCGGAACCACAGGCGCAGCGCCCGAACCACTGCCGGAAACCGCGGTCGAACTCCCTCCCGGAGCCTCCGTCTGCAAACTCTGCGCCAGATAAGAATTCAATTCGCTGCGATCTAAAGCCACCGATCCCGGCTGTCCCGCAGCCTTAGCCTGATCCGCCGCCGCAAATTTCTGCTCCGCCCGCGCTGCCGCACCAGGATCAAACGGAATCACTGGCGCCGGCGACTTGTGCAACACCAGCACAATCGTCAAAATCAAAGCCGCCAAACTGCTCCACGAAAGTACCTTGTAAATTATCCCCACCAGCTTCGCATCAGCCATAAGCCATGCTCCTATGCCGCAATAGCGCGCGAATGAATGCAGAAATGCCAGCATAGCAGCCAGGAAGGGAACCAGAGGATTACAGGCAAGCAGCAGTGCTCAATCACCCATTGAACCAAAGTACAGCCCACGCCCGGCAACGCCAATCTCCCGATCGGGGGACGTGGCACTCGCCAAAAAACAACATGTCATCCCGAACGTAGTCCTGCGCTTTTTCCTTCCCGCCGTAGATTGGCGGGCGCGCGACGGACAGAGGGATCTGCTTTTCGTGCCACGGCCACGCCGCTCACCTTTTCTGTGCAAAATATTTCGCGTAATACAAAATCCCCGCCACCGTCTTCCCGTCCCGTATCTTCCCCCGCCGCATCCACTGCTCTACCTCATGCAACGAAAAAATCCGCTGCTCGATCCTCTCGTCCGGCTCCGGATTCGCCGCCCCCTTCTTCAACCCAGTAGCCAAAAAAATCGCCATGTTCTCACGTAAAAACCCTGGACTAGGAAACAAATCCACCAGCAGGCGCATCGACCGCGCCGTATACCCAGTCTCCTCCTGCAATTCCCGCCGCGCCCCCGAAACAAAACTCTCGTCGCCATCCCGCCGCCCCGCCACCAATTCCCACAAATACTGCTGCACGCTATGCCGATACTGCCGGATCAACACAATGCGCCCGTCAGGCAGCACAGGCAGCACGACCACCGACCCCGGATGCACAATAATGTCCCGCGTAGCCTCCAGGCCGCTTGGCTCAATCACTTTCTCCCGCTGCACATCAAACACCCGCGTATGCAAAACCAACTCGCTGCTCAAAACTTTCGCCGTAGAAGTTTTCTTCGCCACAATCGCTCCCGTAACTCCCAACTCGACAAACATACTAACCCACCTGACGATGCGAAAAGCATCGTCATCCCGAGGGCGGCGCCTTTGCCTCAAGCCGGCCGAAGGAGCTCTCGGGCTTTCTCTGTGTCGTCCGCTTTTCCTCTTGGCTCTCTGTGTTGAATCTTTTGACTTGCGCACAATCAATCGAACAAACGCTTCCCTGATTTGTTGCCGCCCCCACCCCCGTTGCATATACTGACTACGGCAAACCCATGCCCATCAATACAGTCATAGTCGACGACGAGCGCCCAGCCCGCGACGAACTCCTCTATCTCCTAAAAGGTTTTCCCGAAGTAAACGTAGTAGCCCTGGGAAAGAACGGCCTGGAAGCCGTCACGCTGATCAAAGAACACGAACCCGACCTGGTCTTCCTCGACGTGCAAATGCCCGGCCTGGACGGCTTCGGCGTAATCAAGAAACTCCTGGAGCGCAAACTCCGCGTCCCACAGATCGTTTTCGCCACCGCCTTCGACAACTACGCCATCCAGGCCTTCGACGTAAACGCGGTTGACTACGTCCTGAAGCCCTTCGACAAAGCCCGCATAGCTAAAGCCCTGCAACGCGCCAAAAAAATGGTCGACGCGCACACCTCCCCAGTCGAACGCCTCGAAACGCTAATGGGCCAGCTCACCGCGCCCACCACCGCCGCGAAATCCGCGCAACCAGTCAAGCTTCTCGTGAAATCGCAAGAACGCATGTTCCTCGTCGACGCCGACGACATGATCTATGCTTCGATCCAGGACGGCACCATCACAATTTTCACGCGCGACTTCGAAGGCGTCTCCAATTACCGCACCATCGAGGAGCTTTCCGCCTCTCTCGACGCCGATCGCTTCTGGCGCGCGCACCGCTCTTACCTCGTCAACATCAATCACATCAAGGAAGTCGTGCCCTGGTTCAAGTCCAGCTACATTCTGAAAATGAACGACAAGCGCGCCAGCGAAATTCCCGTCTCGCGCGCCCAAACCAGACGCCTGCGCGAGCTTTTGAAGCTTTAGTGGCCTTTGCGTGAATGGCGGAAACGGAAGGGCGGCGCTTCAGCCCCGCCGTAAAACCGCGCAATCGAAAGGGGCTTTAGCCCCTGAAGCCCGGGGTTCCCATCGCGGCTGACTGTTTATGAGACGGGTTCCAACAGCCTCGAAGCAAGCCCGGCGGCTCGGCCGCCGCATCATAATTTTTCAGGGGGCAGCATGCCACGCACGAATCACATTCCATATCTCACAGCCGCAGCCTGCATCGTCTCGATCTCAATCTTGCTCCTCACACGGGCCATGCCAATCCAAGCAAGCGCTCAGGCTTCCGCCAAAGCACCGGCCCCAGCCCACGCCCCAGCGAGCACCGGCTCCATCTCCGGCAACGTCTCCGATCATCAAGGCTCCCCCCTAGCCGGCGCACAAGTCACCCTGACCAAACTCACCACCAAAGAATCCAGCAACGGTTCGACCGACGGCACCGGCGCCTACAGCTTCGAAGCCCTGAAACCCGGCCACTATACATTGGTCTTCGAATCCAAAGGCCTAGTAGCAAAAACGCAATCCGTCGAAGTAAAAGCCGGCAAGAAATCAAAAGTAAGCGAGCGCCTAAAGCCCCCCGAACTCCAAAAGAAAACCAACGTCGAATAACACGAGCGGCGCAAGCTTTTGACGTTGTAGCGGCCGCCTGCTTTTGCTTTTTAGGCGGGCGTCCTTGACGTTGGTTTTCTCTGTGCCCTCTGCGCTCCGCCCTCTGCGTTCATCAGTGGTGCCTTTGGCCTCCGCACTGTGCTAGCATCGCTCCTACACCTCGCGATGGATTTTTCACTCAGCAGCGACCAAATCCTAATCCGCGACACCGTCCGCCAATTCATGGAGACGGAAATGCGCCCCATTCTCCGCGAATACGAGCGCCAGGAGAAATTCCCTGCGGAACAGCTAAAGAAACTAGGCGAACTAGGCTGCTGCGCCATGCTGGTCCCCGAAGCATGGGGCGGTGCTGGCACAGACACGGTCAGCTACGCCCTAATGCTGGAAGAAGTCGCTCGCATCGACGCCTCTACCGCCGTAGCCCTAAGCGTCACCAATTCCGTAGTAACCGTCCCGCTCTGGAAATCCGGCAGCGAGCAGCAAAAGAAAAAATATCTCTCCCGGCTCTCGCGCGGAGAAATTCTCGGCGCCTTCTGCCTCACCGAACCGCAAGCCGGCTCCGACGCCGCCGGCATCCAAACCCGCGCCGTCCGCGATGGCAACCACTACATCCTAAACGGCACCAAAGCCTGGGTCACCAACGGCGGAGTCTCCGGCCTCTACATCATCTTCGCGAAAACCGATCCCGCAGCCGGCAGCCGCGGCTTCACCGCCTTCCTCGTCGAACCCGATTTTCCCGGCTTCCGCATCAGCCGCTACGAAGATAAAATGGGTCTGCGCCTGTCGCGCTCCGCGGAAATTTCGCTGCAGGATTGCCGCGTGCCGGCAGAAAATCGTCTGGGCGCAGAAGGTCAAGGTCTCCGCATTGCCCTGGAATCGCTCGACGGCGGCCGCATAGGCATCGCCGCGCAATCCGTAGGCGTCGGTCAGGGCGCGCTAGAAGCCGCCACGCGCTACGCCAAACAAAGAAAAACGTTCGGCCACCCGATCGCCGAATATCAAGCCATTCAATGGATGCTGGCCGACATGGAAACCGAAGTCTCCGCCGCCCGCGCCCTGACGCACTACGCGGCATGGCAACGTGATAAGGACCTGCGAGATCAGGAAGCACGCGGAAGGGAACTGGGCGCCACACAAGAGGGCCCAAGCGACGCAGCTGACGCGCAAGCGAGCCTGCCCGAAGCGCGCGATGCCGCATCGCGCCGAGCGCGCGGCTCGAGCGCCTCTCGCGCCAAGCTATACGCCAGCGAAATGGCCAACCGCGTAGCCTACAAAGCCGTTCAAGTCCACGGCAGCAGCGGCTATTCGCGCGAAACGGATGTCGAGCGCTACTATCGCGACGCCCGCGTCCTAACAATTTACGAAGGCACCAGCGAAATGCAGCGCCTGGTAATCGCCCGCGACCTTCTGCGGCACTGACAGCCGTGCTCCGCAGTTGATTTTGTAGCAGCCGCCTTCAGGCGGGCGCCTTTGACCTTGGTGTTGATGTCGCTTTTGTAGCGGCCGGTTCCGTTTCATCGAACCGGGCAGCGGTTGCCGTTGGTGCTGCGTCTGTAGCGTCGGCCTGTTAGCCCGCAGGGTAGGCGGGCGGATGAGAGCTAAATTCGCCGAGCCCGAAACGCGAGCACCAAGCCCGAACCTAGGAGATCGATCTAATCTTGTCTAAACAGAAACGAGTCCTCAGCGGCATGCGCCCCACCGGCCGCCTCCACCTAGGCCATTTCTTCGGCGCCCTTGCCAACTGGCTAAAACTCCAGCAAGAATACGACTGCTACTTCTTCGTAGCCGACTGGCACGCGCTAACCACGCATTACGAAGACACTTCCTCGATCGCCGAAAACACCCTGCAAGTAGCCATGGACTGGCTAGCCGTAGGCCTCGACCCCCAAAAATCCACGCTCTTCGTGCAGTCCCAGGTCCTGGAACACGCCGAGCTCCACGTTCTCCTCTCCATGATCACCCCGCTAAGCTGGCTAGAACGCGTCCCCACCTACAAAGAACAAATCGAAAATCTAAAAGGACGCGACCTAGGCACCTACGGCTTCCTGGGCTACCCCCTCCTCCAATCCGCCGACATCGTAATGTACGGAGAACCGATGCAAGACCTGCTCGTGCCGGTTGGCGAAGACCAAGCCCCTCACGTCGAACTTACCCGCGAAATCGTGCGCGCCTTCAATTTTACATTTGGTTTCACGGTGAAGATTCCAAGCGATACCGAGACTCGAAACCGGATTCGCCAACAACTCCCTGAAACAGACGTTGCATTACCCAAAACGCCGCCGTTCGCGCAGCAGGCATTCGACGATCATTCGCGCCGTGACTTTCGCGAGGCTGCGCGAAAAGCTATGACCGAATGGGGCTACGATAACTTTCGTGAGAAGATGGGCGCGAACGCCAAGTTCTTCACGCTGACCTCTGTTCTGCAGGAACCCGCATACATCGCAACCGAAACCCCCCGCCTCCCAGGCCTAGACGGCCGCCGCATGGCCAAGTCCTACGGCAACGCCATCTGGCTAACCGATCCCCCCGATGAAATCCGCACCAAAACACGCAACATGCTCACCGACCCGCAGCGCGTCCGCCGCACCGACCCCGGTCGCCCCGAAATCTGCCCAGTCTTCGCGTATCACAAATTATTCTCCCCACCCGAGACTGTCGCGCGCATTGACCACGACTGCCGCTCCGCCGCCATCGGCTGCGTAGACTGCAAGAAAGAGATGGCCGAAAACCTGGTGAAGTGGATCGAGCCCATCCAGGCACGCCGCAAACAATTTGAGGCCAATCCACAGCAAGTTTGGGATATCCTCGACACCGGCTCGAAGCAAGCCCAGAAGGTCGCGCGCAAAACCATGAAGCGTGTGCGCAACGCGATCTTCCAATGGGACGAAGCGCGCCAGCAGAAGGCCTAAGGCTTCACCGATGGATGGCTTTGCATCCCTGCAAGGGCCTGTGGAGAAAGTGGACGGAAATCTCGTCCTGCGAATTCCGCTCGCTGCCGGCGGTGAAGAATTTGTTGAATGTTCTCGCGGAGTTTCGGAAATAAAGGATGGTTACCTGGTTATCGAGATCAAAGAGTGGCTTGCAGGTGTGTTGCGGATCGAACAGGGTGATCTCGTCTCAGTGAACAACGCCGACGGCAAACTCAACATCACACCCGTCAATCCGCGGCCAGTTCAATGAGATGGGGACAGGGCAAACACTGTCATCCCGAACGGAGCCGCGCGCTTTTTCTTTTCCCGCCGCAGTTTGGCGGGCGCGCGACGCAGAGAGGGATCTGCTTTTCGCTTTTGCAGTTCGCTTTTGTGCATCGCGAATGTCCATCCCTGAAGCACTAGCAGGAGGCTGACGCACAGAATGGCATCACCCTATCGCATCAATCTACCATCGTACGAAGGCCCGCTCGATCTCTTGCTCGATCTAATCCGCAAGCAGGAGATGGACATCCACAACATCCCCATCGCTAAAATCACCGAGCAATATCTCGATTATCTCCACCAACTCGAAAAACTAGACATAGACGTCTCCGCCGACTTCATCTACATGGCCGCCACCCTGATCCACATCAAATCCAAAATGCTCCTGCCGGTAGACCCGCTCCTAGCCGCCGAAGAGCAAGACCCGCGCGACGAACTGGTCCACCGCCTGCTCGAACACGAAAAATTCAAGAATGCTGCCCAGCTCCTCTACCAAAAACAACAAGTCGAAGCGAACGTCTGGTCGCATCCCGACAAATCCCTATACGGCGGCGACGAAGTCCAGGGCGAGCTAGTCGTCTCGTTGGTAGATCTGGTCAAAACATTCCAGCAAGTCTTAGAACGCCGCAAAGAAGTCCCGCAATTCGGCCTGCGCCACGACACCGTCTCCATCGCGCAAATGATGGACCGTCTCCGCCAGCGCCTGGTAGTCACAGACGATCCCGTCTCCCTAATCGAATTCTTCGAAACCTGCGAAACCCGGAACGCGATGATAGTCGCCCTGCTAGCCGTCCTCGAAATGGTTCGTATGCAAGCGGTCCTGCTAGTGCAATCCGATCTGTTCGAAGACATCCGCCTCCGCAAACACAAGATGTTCGACGCAGTCTTCGCCGGCCCCGACGCCATGTCCCAAATCGAGGAGCAATACCTGTGACGGCATCCCCAGCAAGGTTCGATACCCTGACGTACGACTGTCATCCCGAACGGAGTCCCGCGCCTTTTCCGTCCCGCCGCAATCCGGCGGGCGCGGGACGCAGAGAAGGATCTGCTTTTGCCGTAGCCGCCGCACCACCAGCTCCAAGGGGAAACGCATGACGCCACAAGAAATCCAAGCCTCGCTAGAAGCCATCATCTACGCCGCCGACGAGCCCGCCACGCTCGACCAAATCTCCAAAGCCCTCGGCATCGAAAAACCCGAAGCCCGCGCCGCCCTCGAACAGCTCACCGCCGCCTACCAAACCGAAGACCGCGGGATCGAAGTCCGCAAAGTCGCCGGCGGCTGGAAGTTCTACACCAAAGCCCAGCATCACGACGTAGTCCGCAAATTCATCAAGAGCCTGCAACCGCCGCTTCGCCTCACGATGCCCGCGCTGGAAACCCTAGCCGTGATCGCCTACAAACAACCAGTCACAGTCCCCGAAATCAACGAAATCCGCGGCGTCCACGTAGGCGGCGTAATCAAAACGCTCTTGGAAAAGCGCCTAATCACCACCGCAGGACGCAAAGAAGTCATCGGCCGCCCTATCCTCTATCGCACCTCCAAACAGTTCATGATGCGCTTTGGCCTCTCCGACCTAGACGAACTCCCCAGCCTGAAAGAATTCGAAGCTCTAGCCCAAGCCGCCCTAGGCTCCGACGAAGGCATAGCCGAACCCGAAGAATCCGCAGCCATCGCCGAAGAAGTTGTCGATGCAGAAATCGTCAACGTAGAAGTAGTCGCCGAAGCCGGAGCCGGACCCGCACTCAGCGATGACCTGTCCGACGACGCTGTCTCGGAAGTCCAAACCGTGACCGAGAGCGCCAAAGACTCCATCTCCAACGCGCCGCCAGAACCGGAAGCGCCCGCGACCAGCACCACCGATGACGCCGACAAGTCCCGCGCCGCCGCGGCTTCAGCAGTCTCCGGCAACCGCTCACCTGAATCCGAGCGCTAGTCGCCCTTCAAGCTCGCTCTCCGCCGGCGTATTGCAGTTGACGTTGTCACGGCCAGCTTCAACTGGGCGCCTTTGATTTCGTTTTTGCCCTGGGATTTGCCTCTGCTCTTGACGTGGTCCTTGACTTGGCCTTTGTAGCGGCCGCCTGTTTTTTAGGCGGGCGTCGTTGCCGTTGGTTTCTCTGCGTTCCCTGCGCCTCGGCGGTAATCCTTCGCCGTTGCTTAACAGAAGGAAAGTTGCGCGCGTCATCCCGAACAAAGTCCTGCGCTTTTTCCTTCCCGCCGCATTTTGGCGAGCGCGGGATGCAGAGAGAGATCTGCTTTCCGCGAATTCGCCAGGCACAAATGTCGTGGTCGTCGATTTTGTTCGTGCTTCCGATTCGCTCCAAACCCATTTTTCCGTTAAGCTATATGCGCACCACGGAGCCACTCAACCCACCCATGCTCGAACGATTACAGAAAATCATTGCGCGCGCCGGGATCGCTTCCCGCCGCCACGCCGAAGAACTAATCAAATCCGGCCTGGTCACCGTAAACGGCCAAACGATCACCGAACTAGGCAGCAAAGCCGACGAATCCAAAGACCACATCAAAGTCCAAGGCAAACTCCTGCGCCCCGAAACCGAGCGCGTCTATCTGCTCCTGAACAAACCGCCCGAAGTAGTCTCCACCATGATCGATCCCGAAGGCCGCCGCTCGCTCACCGACCTGCTCCACGGCGTCTCGCAGCGAGTCTTTCCCGTAGGCCGCCTCGAATATCATTCCCTTGGCCTCGTCTTTCTCACCAACGACGGCGAGCTAGCGAACCTGATACTGAAAGCCCATCACCTGCCGCAAACCTACAACCTGAAATTGAAAACTCTCCTCACCTTCGAAGAAATCGACAGCCTCGCGCAATCGACAGGCGCTCGCATCACGCGCATCAAAGGCAAAGACGCTCCCTGGTACGAAGTGACGCTCTCTGAAGCTCGCCGCGACCAGCTGCGCAACCGCCTGTTCCAGACCGGCCATCCCGTGGAAAAAATCAAGCGCGTCAAAATCGGCAACCTTGCGCTCGAGGATCTCTCGGCAGGCCACTATCGTCCGCTGTCAGACGCCGAAGTCAGCACGCTGCGCCATATGGTTCAGCCAGGTAGCGCGCAATCAAGCCCAACAACGCATCTAGCCATCCTCAGGAGCACCCAGCCAACTCTGTCGGCGACGCCAACAGCACCAGACACGCCCAAGCCGCATTTTCCCGTCGCGGTGGCGCGCCGTCCCTTCGTCAAGCGCCGCCCCTATCAACCCAAGCCAAAACCAGGCGAAGCAAAGCGCCCGCCTCAACCGTTCATCCCGCCTGATAGCGGCGCCCCGCGCCCGCCTCAAAAGTTCAAGAACCCGCCGCACGATCGCTCCGTGCCGCCAGGGCCACCGCCAGCCGCAGCAATTCCATTCTCCGCGCCGCCACGAAAAAGCTTTCAGAATTCGCGCCAAGGCCATCCCGCGCGCCCGGATTTCAAAGCGCGTCCCGCAGCCGCAGGCGGACGTCCCTCAAAACCGCCGTTCGCAAAATCATACGGCGCAAAGTCTCACGGCCCGAAATCGCACGACGAAAAACCGCGCGGCCCCTGGAAGTCCCGCCCACCCTTCAGAAGGGAAGGCCGCGGCGGATCAAAACCACATCACGGCGGAAAACCATTCCAGAAATTCCGCCCAGATTCCGTCCCGCACCAAGACCAAGACTCATACTACGATCGCCCAATCAAACCAAAATCCGAAGCCCCCTGGCGCCGCAGCGAATCCTCGCAACCAAGTGGACGCCCGCATGCAGCCGTAGACGGAAAATTCCGCAGCGGTCCACCCACCGGCGGCAGCCGCAAACCCGGCGCCCCCTGGAAATCGCGCAAGCCCTCCGAACCCGGCGCCTTCGGCCGCGCCAAAAGCAAATTCACCCAGCCCGGTGGACGCCCCGCCGGAATGAAGCCACGCACAGGCGGACCAAAACGCAGCGGAAACGGCCCAGGCCATCACAAACCAAGACTAGGAAATTTCACAGGCCCCAAGGGAAGGCGCTGAGCCAACCCACTGAATGACCAAACGGATTCATGATCTCGTCCCTCCTCACATTCGCGCGCTCGCTCCCTACGTGCCCGGAAAACCAATCCAAGAGGTCGAACGCGAACTGAAAATGCACCCTATCAAACTCGCATCGAACGAAAATCCCCTAGGCCCGTCGCCGCTCGCCCTGGCCGCCGCACAAAAAGCTCTCGCCGATTCCAATCGCTATCCCGACGGCAGCGGCTTCTACGTCCGCGAAGCCCTCGCCCAAAAACACGCCGTCCCCGCCGAAAATATAATTCTCGGCGCAGGCTCAACCGAACTGATTGACCTTGCCGCCCGCATCATGCTCACCAGGTCCGATTGTGGCGTCGCCTCCCACGGCTCTTTCCCGCTCTACTACATCGCCATTCGCGCCGCCGGTGCCCGCCTGCTCGAAATCCCGCTGCGCAATTACGCCTTCGATCTGGACTCGATCGCCCGCAATCTCCCGCCCGATGCGAAAATCGTCTACCTCGCGAATCCCAACAATCCCACCGGCACCATGTTCACCGCCGACGAGCTCGACTCCTTCCTGGCCCGCGTTCCCGAAACCGTACTGGTAGTAGTAGACGAAGCCTACTTCGAATACGTCGAGCGCCCCGACTACTCGCGCTCCATAGCAGTCGCGCAACGCCGTCGCAACGTAATCGTGCTCCGCACATTTTCGAAAGTCTACGGCCTCGCCGGTCTGCGCATCGGCTACGGTATCGGCCCTGCCGACCTGCTCAACGAAATGAACAAGCTGCGCGGCCCCTTCAACACTTCCGGCGTAGCGCAATCCGCAGCTCTGGCAGCGCTCGAGGACGCAGAACACGTGCGCAGGTCCGTCGAATCCAATCGCGCTGGCCTAGCCCAACTCTGCGCAGGCTTGAAATCTCTAGCCGTCCAATTCGTCCCGTCCTTCGCGAATTTTCTGCTCGTAGAATTCGGACGCGACGCCGAACCCGTCAGCGAAGAACTCCTCACCCGCGGAGTAATCGTACGCCCCATGCGCTGGATGGGCCTGCCCAGCGCCATCCGCGTCTCGGTGGGCACCCCCGAAGAAAACAAAAAATTTCTGGACTCGCTCGCCCTGGTAAGAGACACTACGCCGCGCGAATCGCAACCATCCATTCGCCAATTTCTGGAAGGAGATTCCCGGGACATTTAATGACTGAATCCACCGACGACTTTAACTTGTCCACAAACCTGCCCGTGCGCGGAAGCACCCCGGCCGCGCCCCACGATCCGGTCACAGAAATCCTGAAGACCAGTCGCACCATCGCCGTAGTGGGCCTCTCCAATCGCAAATTTCGACCCAGCTACGGCGTAGCCGATTACCTGAAATCCGTCGGCTACCGCATCATCCCCGTAAACCCGCTGGAAACGGAAGTCCTAGGTGAGAAGTGCTACGCGCGCCTGGAAGACATTCCCGAAAAAGTAGACATCGTGAATATTTTCCGCCGCTCCGAGTTCGTGCCAGACATCGTCGACTCCGCCATCCGCAGCAACGCCCGCGCCATCTGGATGCAAGAAGGTGTAATCCATCACGAAGCCGCCGAGCGCGCCCGCCGCGCCGGCCTCTTCGTCACAATGAACGCCTGCATCCTGAAAGAACACGTCCGCCGCCTCCGCCTAACAAAAGATCCCGCCAGCATCTGAGCCTGACTTTCACGCGTCAGGGTTAGCAGGCAATCGACCGCATCACGGGTTTCTCATCCTATTGCCGTCAGCATTGCCTGTATCAGTGTTCTCCTGCGTTCATCATTGGTGCCGTTGAATTGCCTCAGACCCACACTAAAACCGATACATCACTAAAGCCCGTTTCCCCGGCTCCGTCACCCCGACCGTCTCCCCATCCGGCGCAATCGCAAAACTATGAAACTCCAACCCATGAAAAAACGGCTCGAACGTTCCACTATAAACTCCCACCCAAACTAGATTGTTCGATTGCTGCGGCTGCCCGCGCTTCAACAAAATATGCTGCTCGTCCCGCGCCCACTGAAATTCCCCAATCGCCACGCGCACCACCACCGGCCGTGCAGAACCGACCACGTCGCGCACCTCAAGCGTATCTCCATCCTTGAAATAAGCGATTTTCTTAGCCGAAGGAGCCACCGTCAAAAATCCTGCGTACTCATCGACGGATCCAAGCTCCGTCACCCGCTCCGCCGCCAAATCCAGCTGCATGATCTTCGGCGCTCCGACCAACCGCGTATTTTCTTCAATCGCAAATGCCTGATTCCGCTTCGTATCCCACGCCACCGCCGCGAACGTGAACCCATCAAACAACACGCGCTTCTTCCCGTCCGCCGGACGCAACGCATTAATCTGGCTCAAACCACCGGTAGTTTTCGACAAATACACCAAAGTCTGCCCATCCGCCAACCACGCCGCGTTAAACGCATCCGAAAGCGTCGCAGTCTTCGATCCAGAAATCGAAATTTCCCGGCCGTCCGCATCCATCAAATACAAAATCGTGTTCGGCCGCACCGTCTGCTGCTCATCCAGCTGCTGCACGATGCTCCCCCGCGGCTGTGCCAGCTCAGAAGTATCCATCTTCACCACAATCCGCTTGTTGTCCGGCGACCAAGTCAGCGTGTCCACCTGGTAGCTATGCTGATGCGGCAAAGGCGGGTGCTTGGAATCCCCCGGATCGCTAGGCTCCTCATCCGGAGAGAAGGGCACTGGCGTGAACTTGTCTCCATCAATAATCTTCCGCTTTTTTCCGTCAACGTCGCCCACCCAGAAATCGTCATGCTCCACAATCAATTTCTTGATCCGTTTCATCCGCTCCACGGCATACACCACATGATTGTCCTGCGAAATCGCAAACGCCTGCACGTCCTGGTCAAACACCGCCACCTGCTTCACTTCCGCAAGCCCCAACACAGGCAGCACAAGCACCATAACCACGACGAGCCATAAAAAATAATTAGAAGCCATGCCAGGAACGGCTGAGCCGGAAGAATCGGAAGGCCGGGAAGAGCAGGGAGGGTGGGGAGACCGAGAAGGGCGGGGCTTCAGCCCAGCCATGCAGCCGTACCCAAAAGGGGCTTTAGCCCCTGAAGCCAGGCTTTTCCGTCGCATCACTTTTCTTTCGTCTCCGCCGGCTTTTTCTGAATCCGCCGTATTTCCTCCAACCTCTGCCGAATACGCGCCTCGAATCCCTGATCCGTCGGCTGATAATAAGTCCGCCCCGCCAAACTTTCCGGCAAACAACTCATGTCCGTAACCTTATCCTCGTAATCGTGTGCGTACTGGTAGTCCTTCCCATATCCAATATTTTTCATCAACCCGGTCACCGCGTTCCGAATCTGCAGCGGGACCGGCTCAGCTATGGTGCTCTGCAAATCGTCCTGCACGCGACCGTAAGCCTTGTACACAGCATTCGATTTCGGCGCGAGCGACAAATACACCGCCGCCTGCGCCAAAGCCAGATGCCCCTCCGGTGGTCCCAACAATTCAAACGCCTGCATCGCCGCGATCGTCACTTCCACAGCGTGCGGTTCCGCCAATCCAATATCCTCACTCGCCATGCGCACCAGCCGCCGCGCAATGTACAGCGGATCCTCGCCGGATTCGATCATGCGCGCCAGCCAATACAGCGCCGCGTCCGCATCCGAATTGCGCACCGACTTGTGCAGGGCCGAAATCAAGTTGAAATGTTCTTCGCCCGACTTGTCATAGGGCAGCAACTTCCGCTGCAGCACATCCTCCAGCCGCTCCTGCGTCAAAACCCGCCGCCCCTCAGGCCCGGGCTCCGTCCCCATCACCAAAGCTTCCAAAGTGTTGTAAGCCGCCCGCGCGTCTCCATTCGCCAAGATCGCAATTCGATGCAATATCTCCAGATTTGCCGCGACGTTCAACTTTCCAAGCCCGCGCACGTCGTCCGCCAGCGCCCGCTCGAGCAGCGCAACGACCTGCTCCGCCGTGTGCGCTTTCAACACATACACTTTCATCCGCGAAAGCAACGGCGCAATCACTTCGAACGAAGGATTTTCCGTAGTTGCGCCAATCAATAGAATATTCCCAGCCTCCACATGCGGCAAAAACGCATCCTGCTGCGCGCGATTGAAGCGGTGCACCTCATCCACAAACACAATCGTGCGCCGCCCGTAGCGTCGCGTGGTCTCCGCCTTGGCCATCACCTCCTTAATCTCTTTGATTCCGGAAAGCACCGCACTGAAAGGAACGAACTCCGACTTCGTAGTCCGCGCAATAATTCGCGCCAGAGTCGTCTTGCCGCAACCAGGAGGTCCCCACAACAGCAGCGAAGTCAAATCATCGCGCTCAATCTGCACGCGCAAAGGTTTACCAGGCCCAAGCAATTCTTCCTGCCCGATGAATTCATCCAGACTCTGCGGACGCATCCGGTCCGCCAGCGGGCGCCCCGCCGACGATTCTTCCTCAGGTTGAATAGCTTGAAAGAGCCCCATGGTTTTAAATCAGTTCCAAGGCACCAGTGATGAACGCAGATAAACACAATTCAATTGGACCCACCGCAGCGCAACACATCGTATCGACTGCAAATCTAGACGCGCCGAACTCAATATTAGTTGTAATTCGATCGGTAGTTCGAGTTCTCGTTCTTTTCGTAGTCCTCGTTTTGGTCGCCGTTTCAATTTCTGTCCTGGCTTGAGGCCTCGTCCTGGTTTCGGCGTAATCGTTCCTCTGCGTTCATCAGCTTCTATTAGTGTTCATCTGTGGTAAAGCCCTTCCTCTGCCGTGCCGCCTCGTACAAAGCCACCGAAGCCGCAACCCCCGCATTCAAACTCTCCACCCCCGCGCTCATCGGAATCGAAATCCGCGCATCCGCCACATGTTCAATCTCGGCTGGCAAGCCAGCACCCTCATTCCCAATAAATATCGCCACCGCCTCGCGCAAATCCGCCGCAGCACCTGCCCCCGCGCCGGCCAGAGCAACAGAATGTGAACTGGCGGCCACAATCTTAACCCCAGCCACTCTCAGCTGCGCCAGCAACACCGGAATCGCCATCCCCCGCAAAACAGGGAAGCGCAAACCAGATCCCGCCGAAGCACGCAACGCCTTCGGCGACCAAGGATCAGCACACCCGCGCGTCGTCACCACCCCGGTCGCACCAAACGCCTCCGCCGACCGCACAATCGTCCCCACATTCCCCGGATCTTGCAGCGCAGCCATCACGACCACCAGCGGCGCGTCGCCACGCAAAGCCCCGTCAGCCGCAGCCGCCCCGTGTACCACAGCATCAAATTGCCACGAAGGCTGCACGAAAAGCGCGGCCACTCCCTGCGGCGCTTCCGTCCCCGCCACCGACGCAAACAGTTTATCCGTAGTCCGCATCACCCGCGAACGCGGAATCCCCGCCTCACTCTCGCCAGCCGCGCGCAAAATCCGTTCCAGGTCCGACGCCTCGCCGGCCTCGCTCACCAGCAATGCCTCCGCCTGCAACCCCGAACGCAGCGCATCCTCCACCAACTTCGGCCCTTCGACACCAATCGGATCGCCCTCCGTCGGCCCCGTCCCGCGCAAAGCCGCCCGAAATATCTTCAGCCACTTATTCTCGCGGCTAGTAATCAGCTCTTCACTCAAGTGTGACGCCACGCCCCCAGCCTAACAAACGCCTCAAGCCCCGTCGAGTTCTCCTGCCCACGGAATCGCATCGCAAGCTGCAACTTGCTTCTATTGCGGAGCATATGATAGCGTGCGAAGCGAACTTGAGGCGTAACCCGCAGAGAGTGATCACTTGCCCGTCGAAGTCCTGAAAATTTCAGCCGCAACTCCGGAACAACGTGTGGTGGACTACGCCGCCGGCTTCATCAAACGCGGCCAGGTGGTCGGCGTTCCCACCGACACCTTCTACGGCCTCTCCGTCGATCCATTCAATCTCGCCGCTATCGAAGCTGTCTTTCGCGTGAAGGGGCGTCCCGAAACCAAAGCGCTCCCGATCCTGGTGAGTTCGATCGAACAAGCCGTCACACTCATCCGTGATGTCCCCGACGCCTTTCTAACGCTAGCTCACAAATTCTGGCCCGGCGCCCTAACGCTTGTCGTCGAAGCCACGCACCGCCTACCCCTGAAAGTAACAGGCAACACCGGCCGAGTAGCACTCCGCTGGGCAAACATGGCGGTTCCCACTGCAATCATCGAAGCCGTAGGCGGCCCCATCACCGGCACCAGCGCCAATCTTTCCGGCTTTCCCAGCTGCACCGCTGCCACCCAAATCGTAAAGCAACTCGGCGACCGCCTCCCCCTAGTCCTAGACGCAGGCGACACCGGCGGCATCCTGGCAAGCACCATCGTCCGTCTTGACGGCCACCACTGGAACGTAGTCCGCGAAGGCGCCATCCCCGAATCCGAAATCAAATCAGCATTGCACGCCTGATGATCTTGCCTCAGGTTTTCTCTGCGCCTCTACGGTAAATGCCTCTATCTTTTTCAGATTTTTCTCTGCCCTCCCCCTGTGCCCTCCGTGTTGAATCCTTTGACTTGCGCGCCTACTTCAAAAACGCCGAAACCAAAAAATCATAATCCCCACCAGGAGACATCGTGATCCCCTCAAGCCTGTCGCGATGCAGGCAAACATTATCCACATACCACAAATCAATATAAGGCTCATCGGCAGCCACAATCTCCTGCACCCGCGCCAATATCTCCTTGCGCTTCGCCTGATCCATCTCCACCCGCGCCTGATCCAACAAACCATCCAACTCCGCATTCCGGTAATGCCCGCGATTAGCCCCCACCGGCGGCATCCTCTTCGACCCAAACACATACTCAAAAACATCCGGATCCGTATTCGCCCCCACCCATCGCAACGTATACATCTGAAAACTCCCCCGCGTAATATCCGTATAAAAAGTCGCGAACTCCAATGGTCGCAGCTCCAAGACCACCCCCACGCGCTTCCACTGATCCGCAATCGCCGCGCTAGTCAGGCGCGTAAACTCATCCGTCGAGGTTTTCAACGTCAATCGCAACCGCACCCCATCCCCCCTGCGCGGATATCCCGCCGCATCCAGCATCTTCTCGGCCCGCGCCGGATCGAAATCATACTGCTGCACGTCTGCATCAAACGCCCAGTGATTCGGCGGCAGCAAACTCTGCGCCTGTCGCGCCTGTCCGCGCAGCAAATATTTAATAATCGTCGCGCGATCGGTGGCGTAAGCGAGCGCCTGCCGCACCTCGCGCTTCGCCAGAATCGGATCGTCGAAATTGAACGAAAGATATGCCACCGAAGTTCCGGGCTCCTCCACCGCCGCAAGCCCGCGTTCCTTCGCCAGCGTCACCACCGTGTCCGGCGTCAGGGAATTGATCGTCGCATCCGCCGAGCCCTTGCGCAGCTCCAGCGCGCGGACGATCGGGTCCGGCACGATGCGCATCCGCAGCCGCTCGATCTTCGGCGCGCCAGCAAAATAATGGTCGTTCCTTTCCAGCACGATTTCTTCATCCGTAGTCGCGCTCGCAAACCGAAATGGCCCGGTGCCAATCGGATGTTGCGCTATCTCCGCACCCGACCCGCGCGGGACGATCCCGATCGCCGGCGAAACTATGGTAGAAAGCAGCGACGCGTACGGTTCGCTCAGATGAAAAATCACCGTTGCCCCGTCCGGCGCCTCCACAGACGTAACCATCTTGAATCCGCCGCGTTTCGGCGTCTTCAGCGCGCCAAATAGGATCGTATCAAACGTGTACTTCACGTCCGCCGACGTAAGCGGCCGCCCATCGTGAAATTTCACGCCAGGACGTAAATGGAAAACGTAGGTCAGCGGGTTGGGAATGTCCCAGCGCTGCGCTAGGTCAGGAATCACATTAAAGTGTGCGTCGCGTGCCACCAGACTGGAGAAAATCAGCCCATCCACGTGCTCCGAATAAGCGTCCGCGCCAATGCGTGGATCGAGATTGGTCGGCGCAGAATCCATCAAAAAATTGACGGTAGCGGAATCAGCGGAAGCTTTCGACGAGCCGCAGCCACTCAGAAGAAACGCACCACACAGCAGAGCAGCAAAAACCGCACCCGAGCCCAGCGGCGAAACTCCCGAGCGTGAAATCCTAACGCGCGTGGCCGTGCACCAATTTCCCCAGAATCGCGGGACGTTTCGCGCCTGTCGCAGAAGGCAAATTATTCGCCCGCCCGTGAAACGCCTCATAAGCCAGCACCGCAAATGCCAGCGCTTCCTTCGCCTCCGCCGGCACCCCAAATCTCGACGACGGCACAATCTCAATCCCCGGTAAAGCCGCTCGCAGCTGTGCCATCAGCAGCGGATTCTTCGTCCCGCCGCCCGCTACCATCAGCTCATTCACCCGCACGCGCGAAAAAATAAATCGACGAAACGCATCCGCAATCGAAAGCGCCGTAAAAATCGTCGCGGTCCGCACCAGATCTTCCGTCCGCGCACGCCGCTTTCGAGCCCATGAAATCAGCTCGTCCGCATACTCGAGTCCAAACTGCTCCCGCCCCGCCGTCTTCGGCGGCGGCAAACGCAAATAAGCGCTGCGCAGCATCGTCTCCAGCAACGGTCGAATCACCTGCCCGCGCAAAGCAATCCGCGCATCGCGATCGTAAGCCAAACGCCGCCCGGTGCTGCGTTCCACCAGCGCGTCAATAATCATGTTCCCCGGCCCGGTATCGAACGCAAATACATCCTCAGGCCGCGCCGCCCGCGGAATCACAGTAACGTTCGCGATCCCCCCAATATTCAAAGCCACGCGCCCCAGCTTCGCATCCCGGTAAAGCAAACAATCCACAAACGGCACTAGCGGTGCCCCTTGCCCACCCGCAGCCATGTCTGCAGGACGAAAATCCGCGATGGTCGCAACGCCCGTCCGCGCCGCAATAATGCTAGACTCGCCGATCTGCAAAGTGGAAGCCACGCGACGTCCGCCAAGAAATCGCGCCGCCACTCCCTGATGAAAAATCGTCTGCCCGTGCGACCCAATTAATCCAATTTGACGCAAGGGAACACGCCACCGTTTGCAAGCGGCCACAGCCGCCGCCGCAAACTCCTCGCCCAGCAAAAAATTTAGTTGGCTGATTTCGGCGGTAGTAGTCGCCCCGCCATTGGCAAGCCGCAATATCGCCCCGCGCACCCGCGCAGGAAACCGCACATGATGATGCCCTTCGAATTTCACCGAAAGGGAAGGGGGCGCGCCCGAAATACGCACCAGCGCGACGTCAATCCCGTCGGCCGATGTCCCAGACATCATTCCCAGTACGCGCATCGCTCTGCTGAGTCTAGAAGCCCCGAAGTGCAGTTTACAACCGCCATTTCGCAGAAGGTTTACACATTGCCACACGCTCTCGGCGCTCGGCCCACCTCACATACCTAGCCCTATATGGAGTGGGGCGGCTCGCCACCGGTTTCGTCGAAACGAAACCTCCGGCGACAGAACGATCCAGGCGAGGCTTGCCTCGCCCGTCTCGACTTTCCTCCGTGCCCTCTGTGTTAAATCTTTTGCACGAGCGTTACGAAAGCTGCTTCTGCAAAGCCGCTAAAAGCACCATAGCCTCAATCGGCGTCAACTTATTCAAATCCGCCGCCCGCAAAGCCTCCACCACCGACGCATCAATTGCCGCAAAAGCAGTCTGCTCCGCGATCATCGCACCGCCAGCTCCCGGCGAAAGCTCCTGCGTCAATTTCTCCTCACTCTGTTCATGCCTCCGCAAAATCTCCCGAGCCCGCGCAATCACATCATTCGGCAAGCCTGCGAGCCGCGCCACCTCAATCCCATAACTCTTGTTCGCGCTCCCCGGCTCGACCCTGCGCAAAAAAATAATCTCGTTGCCAGCCTCCTGCACCGAAACATGCACGTTCCGCACTCCCGGCAAAAGCTGCTCCAACTCCGTCAGCTCATGATAGTGGGTAGCAAAAAGCGTCCGCGGCCGCGCCCCCGAATGCAAAGCCTCTACCACAGCCCAAGCAATCGAAAGTCCGTCAAAGGTAGCCGTCCCGCGCCCCACCTCATCCAAAAGCACCAAACTAGCCGCCGTAGCCGTATTCAAAATCGCCGCCACCTCGCTCATCTCCACCAGAAACGTAGACCTGCCGCGCGCCAAATTGTCTGAGGCCCCAATCCGAGTGAACACCCGGTCCAAAAGCGGCAATTTCGCCGACGCAGCCGGAACAAACGACCCCATCTGCGCCAAAATCGCAATCAAAGCCGCCTGCCGCAAATAAGTGGACTTCCCGCCCATGTTCGGCCCAGTAATCAAAAGCAAAAATTGCGCCTCATCATCCAAATACAAATCGTTCGGCACAAACCGCTCGCCGCGCTCCTGCAGCAACTTCTCGATCACCGGATGCCGCCCGCCCGCAATCAGCAGCACCCCGCGCTTTCCTTTATTCGCAAGCAACGTCTCCGTAAACACCGGCCGCGCATAATTTCGCGAAGCCGCAATGCGCGCGAAATTCACCAGCACGTCTAATTGCGCAATCCCCGCCGCCACACGCCGCAGTCGCCCCGCCTCCCGCGCAATCGCTTCGCGAATTTCCCCATAGAGCCGCCGCTCGATTTCCAGCACGCGCTCTTCCGCGGACAGCACCTTCCGCTCATGCTCCCTCAATTCCGTGGAAGTAAACCGCTCCGCATTCACCAAAGTTTGCTTGCGCTCGTAATCCGCCGGCGCCAAATGTAAATTCGGCTTCGAAATCTCGATATAAAAACCAAACACCTGGTTGTAACGAATCTTCAGCGACGCAATCCCACTCCGCTTGCGCTCCCGCTCTTCCATCGACGCAATAATCTGCCGCCCCTGCCGCGTAATGTCGTGCAGCTCATCCAGCTCAGCATTGAATCCGCGCCGAATCACCCCCGGATCGCTAGCCACCGCCGGAGGATCATCGGCAATCCCGCGCGCAATCATCTCCCGCACGTCGGTCATTTCATCGAGCTGCTCGCGAAGCAAGCCCAGCCGGCGACCAGGCGCAGCTGCAGCCGTCAGCAGCGGTTCGAGCAACCCGCGCAATGGCGGAATCTTCTCCAGCGATTGCCGCAACGCCAGCAAATCCCGCGGCGTCGCCACACCCAACGTAATCCGGCTAGTCAATCGCTCCAGATCCAGTATCCCCTCAAGCATCCGGTGAATTTCCTCGCGCTGCACAGTCCGCGATTTCAGTTCGCCCACCGCGTTCAAACGATCCTCAATTTCCGCAAGGCGAATCTCCGGACGCAAAATCCACCCGCGCAGCAACCGCGCACCCATCCCGGTAGCCGTCTCATCAATCGCCTTCAACAATGTCGCCGACGCATCATCCCCCAGCGAAGGCTCGACCAATTCCAAATTTCGCGCAGTCACGGCATCCAAAATCATCGAATCCTGCTGCTCGTAATAAGCAATGCGATCCAGATGCTCCAGCCCCGCGCCCGCGGGACGCAACGAAGGATTCGTCACCGAATCTTCCGCAGTCCGCGCCGCAATCGCCGAAGTCTCCCGCAAGTAATGCACCAGCGCCCCGGCCGCAGCCGTCGCCTGCGCATGACCGTTCAATCCAAATCCTTCCAAAGTCGCCACGCGAAAATGCTGTTCCAGCATCCGCGTCGCATAATTCGCCTCGAACACCCATTCGTCCAATCGCGTTTCCACCGCGCCCAACCCATCCATCTCCGTCGGCAACGTCGCCGGAAATAAAGTCACCGCCCGCGCCAGCAAAACCTCGCGCGGACGCAACATCCCCAATTCATCCCGCAGCCGTGCCTCCGCCTTCTCCCCAGAAAATTCCGTAGCGCGAAATTCGCCAGTCGAAAGATCCACGAACGCCAACCCAACCATCGGCTCCGTCCCGCGCCCACCGCCCGCGCCGCCTCCGCGTGTCCCCGCCGCAGCTCCCGCAGCGACCCCCGCAGCTGCACTCCGCGCCACCGCCGCCAAATAATTATTTTCCTTAGCGCCCACGAGCCCCGCGCCGCTAGCCGTACCCGGCGTCAACACCCGTATCACTTCCCGCCGCACAATTTTCTTCCCCGGCCCCGGCACTTCCATCTGCTCGCAGATCGCCACCTTGTGCCCCGCCCGGATCAATCGCGCAATATAATTTTCCGCCGCATGATAAGGGACGCCGCACATAGGCACCGCGTGCCCCTTCTCCTTATTCCGCGCCGTCAAAGTAATCTGCAACAAGCGCGAAGCCACCACCGCATCGTCATAAAAAAGCTCATAGAAATCCCCCAAACGAAACAGCAATAAAGCAGACGGATGCTGCTTCTTGACCGAATGATATTGCTGCATTAAGGGAGTAGTCGGTTCGTTCATGGAAACAAACAGATTATGCTGGCACCCCAGCAGCATTGCCACCGGTTTCTCTGCGCACTCTGCGGTTCTGCGGGAATCCTTTCTTTCTCAGATTTGCCTCCGCCTTTCCTCCGTGCCCTCTGTATTAAATCTTTTGACTTCCTCCGACAATCGCACCGACACTATCCCCATGCCCCAATCCAAAAAAACAAGCCCGGAAATTGAAATCAAACTCCGCATCATGGACACTCGCGCGATCCCGTACAAGATCAAATCCCTGGGCGCCACACCCCGGCCCCGCGTCCGAGAACAAAACGCCCTCTACGACACCCCCCAATGCCACCTCCGCCGCCGCGACATGCTCCTGCGCCTGCGCATCGAAACCCCAGCCGCCCGCAAGGCGCAAAGCAGCCGCAGCGAGCGAGTAATCCTCACATCCAAAGCTCCCCCGCACCGGCCACCCACGAAGAAACCGCCCCGCTACAAAGAACGTGCCGAACGCGAACACGTCGTAGCCAAATCCTCTCGCCAAACCGCCGCGGCGCTGACCTCCCTCGGTTTCCGCCCCACCTTCCGCTACGACAAATTCCGCACCACTTTCCGCCTCCCGAACCTGCACCTGGACCTCGATGAAACACCCGCCGGCACGTTCCTCGAACTAGAAGGCTCACCCAAAGCAATCGACAGCGCAGCCCGAGCATTAGGATTCACAAAAAAGGCCTACCTCCGCGCCACCTACTGGGACCTCTACGTCGCCGATTGCCGCCGGCGCGGCACCAATCCGAAAAATATGCTCTTCCCCGCAAAATAATTCGCGGAAATCGCACTCTTCGCTTGACAAACTTTCCGTCTGCATTTACTAGTCAATTGGGACTAAAGCACAACAGCACAACGCAATGGAGCTGCCGTCCAATTCGGAACCGGGAAGTCACCGCCTCGCCGCGCAATTCGGGAACGCTCGGCTGGGGCAGGGAACTTCCCCGCAAGTGTCGGTTCGCTGGACCTGCGAATTATGCGGGGACAGGGAGGCGAGGCCCGGCCTGTAGCGACGTAGGGCGATTTCTGCGCGCCCGTGGCCGGTTCCATTCTCCGGCCCGGGCTTTTTTTTTGCTCAGACACGCAGCCCAAGGAGCACCCATGTTGCACGCCACAGAGATCATTGGCGCTGAGACCTACGACTCCCTCGGCAACTACGTCGGCCGCGTAAAAGAAATGTTCGTCGAGCCCGCCGACCAACCCAACCGCGTCGCGCACCTCCTGCTGGGCCGCGGCCAGTATCGCCCGCTCGTCGCCCGTTACGACCAGATCGCCTCGGTCGCCCCCGGCCGCATCAGCCTCACGACCGACGAATCCGCCCTGGCGCTCTATCATCCCAACGAAGCCTGGCTTGCAGTAGGCAAAGACCTCCTGGACCAGCAAATCATAGACACCAACGGCCGCAAGGTCGTTCGCGTAAATGACATCGATCTCTCCGACCAGCGCACCAACGGCAACACCGAACTCCGCATCACGCAAGTAGACGTCGGCCTCCCCGGCGCCGTCCGCCGCCTGCTGCAGGGAATCGTCCCACCGATGGCCATCCGCCAGATCCAGCTGAAACTTCCGCCGCGCAAGATTCTCTGGGAATTCGTCAATCTCGTCGAACCTGATCCCCTCCGCCGCGTGAAGCTGCGCCTCTCCAGCCAAAAACTCGAAGCCCTGCATCCCGCCGACCTCGCCGACATCATGGAAGAGCTATCCCCCGACGAGCGCCAAGGCATCATCAGCTCCCTCGACGAAGAAACCGCGGCCGAGACCATCGCCGAGCTCGACAAGCGCCTGCAAACGCAAGTGGTCGAAAAACTGGACACCGAACGCGCCGCTGACATCATCGAAGAAATGAGCCCCGACGCTGCCGCGGACCTCCTCGCCAACCTCGAGCCTGAAACCAAGAACGAAGTCCTCGAGGAAATGGAAAATCGCGAAGCCCAAGACGTCGAGACCCTGCTGAAATTCGAACAGAATACCGCCGGCGGCATGATGACCACGGAAATCGTAGTCGTCGGCGAAGAAGCCACCCGCGGCGAGGTCGTGGACTACATCCGTTTCCACGAGCTTTCCCCCGACCAGCTCGACAACGTAATCCTCATCAACAAAGAGTCCGCCCTAGTCGGCACCGTTCCCATCGCGCGCCTCCTGCTCTCCGATTCCGATCAACGCATGTCCGAGCTGGCCTTCGAGCCGCTCCTATCCGTAATGCCCGACGCACACGATAAAGAAGTCTTCGAACTATTCGACAAATACAATTTGCGCGGCCTCACGGTAGTGAACGCCGCGCAGCATCCCATCGGCAACATCACAGTAGACGACGTAGTAAGCCGCATGCGAGGAAAAATCTAGCATCACGCAGCCGTTTTCGTAGCGGCGGTCTTCCGACCGCCAGCCGTTGCCGTTGAATTGGTAGCGGCCGGTTCCGTTTCATCGAACCGGGCAGCCGTTGTCCTTGGTGTTGGGTTTATCGCGCCACGGCACATCGTGCCCGGCTTTGCTGCAGAATTACGGACTCACTTTCGAAATTAAATGAACGACCAACTCTCCAACGCGGAACCCACTGCCGCCAGCACCTGGAAATCCCGCGGCGCCAACATCCTCCGGCGCACCCGCATGACGCGTCGCCGCCTAGCCCTCTTCCTAGCCGTAGTCGGCCCCGGCCTAATCACCTCCAACGTGGACAACGACGCCGGCGGCATCACCACCTACACCACCGTAGGCGCGCACTTCGGTTACACCATGCTCTGGTCGCTAATCCCCATGACCATCGCCCTCTATGTCTCCGAAGAAATGTGCGCCCGCATGGGCGTCGTCACCGGCAAAGGCCTCTCCGATCTAATCCGCGAAGAATTCGGCTTTCGCTCCACCTTTTTCGTGATGCTCGCGGCCCTGGCGGTGGATCTGGGCAACACAGTCGCGGAATTTGCCGGTATCGCCGCCTCCATGCAGATCTTCGGTGTCAGTAAATTTATTTCGGTTCCTCTCGCGGGCATCGCCGTGTGGTTGCTGGTAGTGAAGGGAAGCTATAGCCAAGTCGAGAAAATATTCCTGATTGCCTGCGGGTTTTATCTCTCCTACGTAGCCTCCGCGCTGCTCGCAAAACCGGACTGGCTGCTCGCAGCCAAAGAAACCGTAGCCCCCACGATGCATTTCACCACCGACTACCTGCTAATGCTCACAGCCCTGGTCGGCACCACCATCGCCCCCTGGCAATTCTTCTATCTGCAAGCAGGCTTCGTCGAAAAACGGGTCGGTCCCAAACAATACAAGCACGCCCGCCTCGACGTCCTGGTCGGCAGCATCAGCTGCATGGTAATCGTCTTCTTCATCATCGTCTGCTGCGCCGCCACGCTGAACAAGAACGGCATGGTTGACATCGTCGACGCCGCGCAGGCCGCCGCAGCCCTCGTCCCGCTTGCCGGTCGGTGGGCGGGCTATCTCTTCGCCTTCGGCCTGCTCAACGCCTCGCTCTTCGCTGCCTCCATTCTCCCGCTCTCCACCGCCCACGTAATCTGCGAAGGCCTAGGCTTCGAAGCAGGCATCGATCACAAATTAAAAGAAGCCCCCGCGTTCTACGGTCTCTATACGGGTTTAATCATAGTAGGCGGCGGCTTCATCCTCCTCCCCAACGCCCCCCTCTTCAAAATCCTGGTCCTCTCCCAAGTAGCCAACGGCGTCTGGCTCCCGGTCGTGCTGATCTTCATCCTCCTCCTTATCAACCGCCGCGACCTGATGGGCGAACATACCAACACCTGGGGATTCAACCTGGTAGCCTGGGCCATGAGCATAATAATGATCATCCTCACGCTGGTGTTGGTCTATGCCGCAATCACGCAGCCATCGAGCGCAGGCCTCGTCGGCACCCTAATCCATTCCCCGTGACGCCGCGACACGCAGCTCTCCTCGCCGTTACTTATGCGCATCGTCATCCTGAGCGCAGCGAAAGATCGCTCCCGCCTTTCTCTGCGCATTCTGCGTTTCTGAGGTAAAAGTTGCTTCTCGCCGTTCGTTTTTTACTGTTAACTGTCGACTCCGCCTTTCTTCGTGCCCTCAGTCCCAAATCTTTTGCTTTCGCCCCCACCTTGCACCCACCACCACCCTGTGCTAGCTTTTCACTCCGCGCATCCCCGAGTGAATCCGAGTGATAGCATCCGATCTCCTAAAACCCGCCAACCGCGAAGAAGCCGACCTTCTCGATAAAATCGCTCTAAACCAATTGCCCCAGCACCTCGCCATAATCATGGACGGCAACGGCCGCTGGGCCCAACGCCGCCATCTCCCTCGCATCGCCGGACACCGCGCCGGAGTAAAAGCCGCCCGCGTAATCATCGAAACCTGCGCGCGCCTGACACTCCCCTGCCTAACCCTCTACGCCTTCTCACTGGAAAACTGGCGTCGCCCCCAAGCCGAGGTCGATTTCCTGATGCGCCTACTCCGCGAATATCTAAAACGCGAACTCCCCTCCATCCATAAAAACAACATCCGCCTCCTAATCATCGGCCGCTCCGAGCAACTCCCCGACCCCGTCCGCAAAGACATCGAAGCCGGCATGCGCCTGACCGCCAAAAACACCGGCATGAAACTAGTCGTCGCGCTCAACTACGGCGGCCGCGCCGAACTTGTTGACGCCTTCAACGCCATGCTCGACCAAGTCCGCGCCAACGGCATGTCCGCCTTCCGCGCCGACGAACAAACCATCTCCGAGCATCTCTACACCGCCGGCCTCCCCGACCCCGACCTGCTCATCCGCACCAGCGGCGAAATGCGCGTCAGCAATTTTCTTCTCTGGCAAATCGCCTACGCCGAACTGTACGTCACCGAAACTCTCTGGCCCGATTTCTCCCGCGCGCGTCTCCTCGAAGCCCTAGCCGATTTCCAAAAACGCGAACGCCGTTACGGCGGCCTCGGCGCAGCCCGCGGACGGGGCAGGGCAGCGGTCGCAAGCGCCGCAGCACACAAATCCAACGACACCTCAGGCCGAGGCTAGCGCCGAATGTTCCTGCGTCTAGCCACAGCCGCCGTCCTGATTCCGATCGTTGTCGTGTTGGTGTGGTGGGCGCCGCCCATCGTGCTAGCAGGCATAGCAGCCGTCGTCACGATCCTGGCGCTGGTGGAGTTCCTGAATCTAGGCGAACGCATCGGCCTGCGCGGGTTTAAACTCTGGACCTACTTCTGCACAGTCCTGATGTTCTACGCACAATTTTCGCTCGGCCGCATCGAGACGCATACCCTGGCAGGCGGCATCTCCATGGTCCGGGACGCGGCAGGCGGCACGCTTTCTGTCGAAGCCTCGCTCCTGATTTTTCTCTTCGGCTGCGTGCTCCTGGGCCTGATAACGAAGCGCCCCCTGCACGAAGTCCTTCCCGCAATCGCCATCGGCTCCGCCGCTCTGCTCTTCGTCGTCTTGCCGTTCAGCTACATCGTGCGCCTGGACGAAATCGAACCCGTAGGTCGCCAATTGGTCCTGTTCACGCTAGTTCTAGTCTGGGCCGGAGACATGCTGGCCTACTTCGTAGGAAAATCCCTAGGCCGCGTCGCCATGGCTCCCGCGCTCAGCCCCCAAAAAACCTGGGAAGGCGCGATGGGCAACGTCCTGGCCTCCATGATCGTAGCCGTCCTGTTTGCCCGCTGGATGCAAACCGATGTCCTCACGCTGTTAGTAATCGCCGGCGTAGCAAACATCGCAGGCCAAGCCGGCGATCTAATCGAATCCGCCTACAAACGCGGCGCCGCCGTAAAAGATTCCGGCGGCCTGCTCCCAGGCCATGGCGGCATGCTAGACCGCATCGACAGCCTAATCCTGGCCACCCCAGCAGTCTGGATCCTCTACCAATGGCTAGCCCGCTCCCAATAATGATCTCGGTGTCGCATGGTAGGGCGCTGCTTGCTGCGCCCCAGCTTGCCACGGTGTTAGCCACGACGCCGACTCGCGGTCGCCGTTGCAGTCGTGGCGCCGGCGTCTCGCCGCCTCTACTGTCGTTGTTCTTGAATTGGCCTTTGAATTTTCTCGTGAATTTGTGGCGGCCGGTTCCGTTTCATCGAGCCGGGCAGCAGTCGCCTCAGATTTTCTCTGCGCCGCTGCGGTAAACGCCTCTTCTCGCCGCGTGGTTTACTTTTAACTCTTACCTATCAACTCTTAACTCGGTCTCGCTCGGATTTTCCTCGCCCTTTCCTCTGTACCCCCGGTGTTAAGTCTTTTGACTTCCGTAGCACAACGCAAAACCGAAATTCGCATTCCGCGCCAAACCCCTATAAAATAATCCGCGCAAACAAATGAAACGAATCTCCATCCTAGGCTCCACAGGCTCCATAGGCCGCCAATGCCTGGACGTAGTAGCCACCAACCCCGGCAAATTCCAAATCGTAGCCATCGCCGCAGGCCAAAACGTAAAACTAGCAGCCACCCAAGTCCAACAATGCCACCCGCAAATAGTCTCAGTAGCCACAGAAGAAGCCGCGAAAGAACTATGCGAGGCTCTAAAAAGCCCCAGAGAAAAGCTCACGCCCCAACCAGAAATCCTCTTCGGTCCAGAAGGCATGGAACGAGTAGCCACTCACCCAGAAGCAGAAGTCGTAGTCTCAGCAGCAGTAGGCGTAGTAGGCCTGCCCGCCACCTACAAAGCAATCGAACAGGGCAAACACATAGCCCTAGCCAATAAAGAAGTTCTGGTAGCCGCCGGTGAAGTAGTAATGGCCGCCGTCCACCGTGCCAAAATCGCCCTGCTCCCAGTCGACTCCGAACACAACGCCATCCATCAATGCCTGCGCGCCGGAGAACCCAAAGAGGTAAAACGCCTGATCCTCACTGCCTCCGGTGGCCCGTTCCGCAAGACGCCGCTATCCCAATTCGCAAAGATCACGCCAAAGCAGGCCCTGGCGCATCCAAACTGGAAGATGGGCCAACGAATTACAATTGATTCCGCCACGCTAATGAACAAAGGCTTCGAAGTCATCGAAGCCAAGTGGCTCTTCGGCACAGACCTCGACAGAATCCAGATCGTCATCCATCCGCAGTCCACAATCCACTCCATGGTCGAATTTGTGGATGGTTCAATCCTGGCACAACTTGGCCCAACCGACATGCGCATGCCCATTCAATATGCGCTAACCTATCCCGAGCGGGTCCCGTCCAATACTTGTGCTCTGGACTGGTCCACTCTGCGCAAACTCGAATTTGCCGCAGTACCCGCGAAGAAGTTCCCGTGCCTCGCTCTGGCAAGAGAAGCCTCTCGCCGTGGCGGCCCGCTGCCTTGCGCGCTAAACGCAGCGGATGAAATAGCAGTCGCGGCATTTTTGGAGAAGCGCTTGCCTTTCTTGGGAATCGCAGCAGTGATCGAAAAAGTGCTCGAAAAAATGCCGCGCACCACGCTGCACAGCATTGCCGACGTGCTCGAAGCCGACGCCGAAGCCCGCCGCCTCGCGCGTCTAGAAATCCAACTCGTACTCCGGCGCGGAAAGAATTAAAATACTCTTTGAGGTCTTATGCATAATTTGCAGTCATTCTTGGTCGATCTCGTCACCGTCAGCATCGTCCTGGGCATCATGATCTTCGTCCATGAGTGGGGCCATTTCGCGGCCGCCAAACTCTGCGGCGTGCGCGTGGACGTTTTCTCCCTCGGATTCGGCCCACGCCTTTTCGGCGTCAAGCGCGGCGACACCGATTACCGCCTCAGCGCCCTCCCGTTCGGCGGCTACGTGCGTATGGCCGGTGACAACCCGCTTGAGGAACGGACAGGCGCAGGATACGAATTCCTCTCGCGCCCCCGCTGGCAGCGCGTAATCATCGCCATCGCCGGCCCTGCAATGAATTTCGTCCTCGCGCTGGTAATTCTCTGGGGACTTTTCTGGAGACTCGGCATTCCCTCGCCGGTGTACGAACATCAGCCCGCGGATATCGTCGCCGTGCCGCAAAGCATGCCCGCTTCAGGTGTACAAGCAGGCGACCGCATCGTCGCCGTGAACGGCGTCCCCAGCCCGACGTGGAAAGGCGTCTACGCGGAATTCGAAAAGGCCAAACCCGGAAGTCTGATGACGATCGCCGTCTCGCGCAGTGGCGCGAACCAGATCATCACCGCCACTGTGCCGGAGCATCTCGCCTCGCCGGATACTCTGTTCGGATACCCTCCGCTGCCCGCCGTCATCGCCGACGTCGAGCCCGGCACGCCCGCGGATCGCACCGGGCTAAAACCCGGCGACACCATCGTCGCAATGAACGGCAAGCCGATCGTCACGTGGCCACAGCTGGTCGAAGGCGTTCATCAATCCGGCGGTCATCCAGTTCGATTCCAGGTCCTGCGCGACGGCCAGAATATCGAATTCGATATCACTCCCATGCAGGGCATGGACGTCGACGGCCAGCCCGTCTGGCAGGTCGGCGTGGCTTCGGACGCCAAAGAAGATTACGTGCGCCAGCCGTTTTTCTCCGCGGGCAAAGAAGCCGCCGCATCCACCGTTGCCGGCATTCACCAGATCGGCCAAGTTCTCGTGGGCCTCTTCAGCGGGAAAGTTTCCATCCGCCAGTTAGCAGGCCCGGTTGGCATCGCGCGCATTTCCGGCGAAGCCGCAAAGCGCGGTCCCGCAATCCTGCTCGGATTCATGGCCGTCATCAGCCTCAACCTCGGCCTGCTCAATCTTCTGCCCATCCCAATCCTCGACGGCGGCCACATCCTGATGCTGGCAATCGAAGGCATTCTGCGCCGCGATCTAAGCATTACCGTAAAAGAACGCTTCGTACAGGTCGGCCTGGTCTTCCTGCTGGGCATCTTTGCCTTCGTAATGTACAGCGACATCCTAAAAGCCGTTCAGAGCCACCGCTGACGATGTGACGGGCACCGTCATCCCGCCTTCCCCGAGTGATTTTTCAAGAGAAGGCCGACGCCCCTGCGCACGTCGGGCGCGTGAATCGCAGAGGTAGGGGCGCTGCTCTTGCTGCGCCCCAAATTGCCACGATGTCCGCCACGCCGCCTCTGACACCATGCGCCGTCATCCTGAGCGGACGAAGGATCCGTCTTCGCGGTAATGGTTGCATTTGGTTAGCTAACGTTAGCCGTTCAAGCGTTTCTGCGTTCAGAGGTAAGAATGACCAAGATCATCCTGGCGGTTTTTCTGCTCGCCCTCCCCGCGTTCGCGCAAGACTCGGGCTCAGCCGCTCTCGCCGCCGCAGGATGCGGCGCGCCGAATACCGAATTCAATGTGAAGGTTAACAAGAAGCACCACCCCATCCCTGAGCCTGAACCGGGCAAAGCCACGATCGTAATTCTCTCGGAGTTCGGCGGCCTTTGCATCGGTCCGTGCTTAACCATAAGGGCGGGAATCGATGGAACCTGGGCCGGCGCAGTTCTGGGCCCTTCCTATATGTTTTTCACGATCCCACCGGGCGATCATCGCGTCTGCGTCGCGTATCAATCGCGACTCAAAGGACGCTCCGAGACCGCCGCAGCCGCCACGGTAACCGCCCAAGCGGGCAATGTGTACTACTTCCGAGTTGGCTCTTTTCACGACAGCAGCACGTTAGCGCTGCAACTGGTCGATAGCGCCGAAGGACCCCTGCTTATCAAATCCGCGGCCCTCAGCACCTCCACGCCCAAGAAGCCATAGCGCCCCAGCTTGCCCACGATCTCAGCCACGTCGCGCGCTCGCCTTTGTCTTTCTCTCGTGCCCCTGCGTGTTAAATCCTTCGCCGTTGCGTTTCTCCGCGCACGCTGCGTCTCTGCGGTCGAGCCTCTTCTCACCGCCGCCGTTAACAATCAAGTCCTACCCTCGTCCCCTCGCCTCCTTTGGTATAATCTCTCCATACCATGTCCGCTACACCAGCACATCGCGTCTCCACCGGCGAACGCATCAATCACGAACTCCCCGGCCACCTCGAACGCGAGCTGGGCGCCCGCGGCATCCGCCTAACGCGCCAGCGCCGCGTGCTCCTCCAAGTAATGGACACCGCCCGCCGCCATCTAGACGCCGACGAAATCCTCCAACGCGCCCAAAAACTCGACCCGCGCGTAACCCGCGTAACCGTCTATCGCACTCTCGATCTCCTGAAACGCCACGGCCTGATCGACGAGCTTGACCTCCTGCATCTCCGCGGCGACCGCCATTTCTACGAAAGCCACGGCCCGCGCGACCACATCCACGTAGCCTGCATCCGCTGCGGCAAAGTCCGCGAATTCGAAAGCGAACTCTACGAACAGCTCAAGAGCCAGATCTCCCGCGACTGCGGCATAGAAATCACAGTAACCCGCACGGAAGTAGGCGGCCTCTGCGCCGACTGCCGCAAACCCCGCTAGCTCGGTAGCCTAGGCAATCTTGCCTGTGCTCCTTCTTTTGCATTTGAATTTGTCTTTGACTTTACGGGTGCCGCATCCTTCCCGCCTTTGCTTTATGGGAAGGGTGCGGGTTTACACGCAACTATCTTGCACACTTAAGACGGGGATCCAAAACGTAAAGAAGTTGTACATCCGATGACCCAACGAAGAATATCCAACTGAAGTTTTTCCCTGCAGAATCCCCAAGAAGCCCTCTGCGTTCTCTGCGGTTAACGCCTCTGGCTTTCGCAGATTTTTCTCCGCAGTTCCTCTGCGCCCTCTGTATTAAATCCTTAGCCTTACCCGACTAACACATAACCCTAAAACGGCATCACCCCATACTTCCCCTCAAACTCCGCCAAAGGCACCATATCAATCGCATCCCAAGGACACCCCTCCAGAAACGACCCATCCGGCCCCTTGCTAGTACAAAGTTTGCACCCAATGCACAAAAGCGGATCCACCAAAATCCTCCCAAACGGCGGATGCTCGCCATCCGGCACCCAGAACATGCAATCCGCCACCGGGCAATACTCCACGCAAGCGGGCGACCCCGCGCATCCCGTGCACATCTCGTTGATCACCGCCACAATGTGCGGCTTGCGTTTCCGCTTGGTAGTAGTCCCCTCGGAAATCGGCTCATACTTCTCAATCTCGCCATTCACATAACGCGCCACTGCCGGGGTATATTCAGTCACGCTCGCTCCATCGAACCACCGAACTCGCCAACATTCTCAACGCCCAGGGCAGGGAAGTCAACCGAATCGCGCTGCAGCGCGATTCGCCCTGAGAACCGGCGGTGCCGGGTCGAAGGATCCGCGCCCCCAGCACCAACCCGATTCGTCCTTGCTTTTCTCTGCTTCTCTGCGGTAAAAGCGGCATTCTTTCTCAGATTTCTCTCCACCTTTCCTCTGTGCCCTCTGTGTGAACTCTTTTGACTTCCGTCACGCAAACGCCGCGATCACCGCCGCAGTAAACTCAGCAGTCGAAGCCGTCCCCCCAACGTCCCGCGTAAGCACCTTGCCCTGCCGATAAACAAGATGCAAAGCTTCCTCAATCCTCGCCGCCGCCTCCCTCTCCCCCACATGCCGCAACATCAAAATCGCGCTCATGAGCAAGGCAGTGGGGTTCGCAATCCCCTTACCAGCAATATCCGGCGCAGTGCCATGCACCGCTTCGAATATCGCCACCGTCTCGCCCATGTTCCCACTGGGCACGACTCCCAATCCGCCCACCAATCCCGCTGCCAGATCACTCATAATGTCGCCATACAAATTCGTCAGCAAGAGCATGTCAAACTGGTGCGGATTAATCACCATCTGCATGCAAGCATTGTCCACAATCAATTCCTTGTACTCGATCTCTGGAAAATTCTCCGCCACCTTCCGCACCGAAGTCAGGAACAATCCATCCGACAACTTCATAATGTTCGCTTTATGAATCGCGTGAATCTTCTTCCTTCCATACTTCCGCGCATACTCAAACGCGAACTTGGCCACCCGCGTCGAAGCTTTCTCCGTAATAATTTTCAAACTCTCCACCACGCCGGGAACCACAGTATGCTCCAGCCCCGAATAAAGGTCCTCGGTGTTCTCGCGAACCAGCACAATATCCACACCCAAATACCGCGACTGCACACCCTCCAAATTCTTCACCGGCCGCAAATTCGCGTACAAATCCAGCGCCTTCCGCAACCCCACGTTAATGCTAGGCGGCCCACCGGCCACCGCCGTCGCCAAAGGTCCCTTCAACGCCACGCGGTTCTTGCGGATCGATTCCAGCACCCCCGAGTGCATGAAATCCTGCCCCCGCCGCTCGATCTCCGCCCGCGCCGGAATTTCCTCCCACAAAATGTCCACGCCCGCCGCCCCAATAATCTGCTGCACCGCGTGCGATACTTCCAAACCAATCCCGTCGCCAGGTATCAAAGTAATCGTATGTCTCATAGTCGCTTTTCATTTTAGGGGAATCCCCCCAGCTTGTACACGCCAGCCGCTGCATCCAATCCTCGATGGATAAGCGATCCTGCGCGCAGGCTGGCGTTTAAATTCAAGTTTCGCTATTCTTCGACGCAGTCCCGACGGCGATCTCGAATCGAAGATGCGCGCCAAATTCAGTCTCGTCCGAGGGTTCGCGCTGGCCCTTTTATTCGCCGGCTGCGTGTTTGTCTTCTTCACGGAAAACACGCGATGGTGGACAGTGTTCAACTCTGCCGCCAGCCTCTGCATCTGTTTCAATTTGTACGTTTCTACCTCTCCGCCAAACCTCTCGCTGTTACATCCTGGCGACCACGCCAAGCCCAAACTTCGCCCGAACCTGCTTATGGGGAGTGTATTCGCGCTCCTGTTCAGCGGATACGGATTCAGCTCTCGCATCCGGCTGTCAGCGCTGATGTTGCTGTCAGTGCTATGCCTCGCGGCCTTCGACCAATACCGGAGAACCAACGCCAATAGCGTCGCGCACAACTAAGCGGCCGCCTCATGCCGCAGTCGCGGCCGCCGCCGTTTCAACTTGCCGTTCTTCGATGCGCGCTTCTTGTCCCAACCGCCCAGCTCGAGCGCCACCTCGGTACAAGCACCTCGCAACTCATCCGCGAGCCCACGATCGTCCAAAGTCCGCGCCACAACCATGCCTCCGATGCACAAAGCCGCAATACTCTCCGCCGTAACATGCCGCCGGCCACTCGGAATCAAGCTCCGCTCGAGCACGCTGACCATCGCCTTGAACACCGTTTCGAACGCAACCTTCGCGGACTTGCCGCTGCGCGCCACATCAGTCGGCAACGCCACCATCGGGCACGAATTCTCCACATCCTCGAAATGCTGCCGCGACAAATATGCGCGCACCACTTGCGGTCCTACATCTGTTGACGTCAAATCCACATGCACGCCCTCCCAGCAACTCTTCCACTCCGGGTCGGTAAAGAAGCACCCCAGCACCGCCGCATACAAATCGCTCTTGCTCCGGAAGTAGCTGTAAAATCCGCCGTGCGTCAGCCCCGCTCCCGCCATGATCTGCTGCAGCGACACACTTTCAAATCCATTCAAGTTAAAAAGCCGACGCGCGCTATCAATAATCCGTTTCTTCACTGCCGGGCGATGACCAGCGGGGTAGGGCATACGACCTCCTGACACACGGTCCGCCAAAGTATGCTCCGATCCGCGTCCATCCAACCATTAAAATATTATGTTGAACATATTTTCACCCAGTGTTGTCATACAGCCGCACCCAAACAAGCAAGCTCCGCGGAACTCAGGAGGATCTAGATGAGCAAGCGACCAAATCAAATAGCTCTACCCGACGACCCGGCACGCAGGCAAATCCTCGTCGGTGCCGCACTGGCCGTCAGTGCACTTGTCCTCGGCCAAACACAAGCTCACGCAAACGCCGAAGAGCCCATCTCCCGCACCGCCGAATCGATTCACCAGGAAGTCATCTTCACAGCCAGCCCCAAGCGCGTCTACGAAGCTCTCACGGACGCGAAACAATTCCAGCGCGTTGTCGAGCTCAGCAACGCCATGAAGACGCGCATCCCTGCAGGCGCCCCAGCCACGCAAATCAGCACCGAGCCCGGCGGCGCATTCTCCACCTTCGGCGGCCTCATCGTCGGCAGACAAATCGAGCTCGTGCCCAACGCACGCATCGTCCAAGCCTGGCGTCCCGCCTACTGGAATCCCGGCGTCTATTCCATCGTGAAATTCGCATTAGCCGACAGCAACTCCGGAACCAAACTCACCCTCGATCACAGGGGTTTTCCCGACGGCGACGCCTCAAGCCTCCTCGACGGCTGGAACAAGAACTACTGGGAGCCACTCGAGAGATTTATCGCGCAACCTTAGCGGGAAATGCGCTTGGCGCGCATGAATCGGCAGAGAACCAAGATTCCTGGGGCTGGCCACCTAGCGGGGAAGCCGCTCAACGCGGAACCTCCCTCGATACAAGCAGTTGCAAAGTCACCAACCCCAAATCTTTCGCAACCGTTCCACGCCCCAAGAAATCTGATACAATGTACTTGGAATTGTGCACCGGGTCAGGCCCGGACATTTTGTGGAGGAACCGAGAATGGTCCAGTTAACGCCAGTAGCCATCACCAAAGTGAAGGAAATCCTGACGCAGCAAAATCCCTCTCCGACTGGCCTGCGCGTAGCCGTCGTGGGTGGCGGCTGCTCGGGTTTCAGCTATCACATGGCTTTCGAGAACCAGGTCAATCAGAACAGCGACAACGTCTATGAATTCGACGGCCTGAAAGTTCTCGTCGATCAGATGAGCGAAATGTATCTCGATGGTGTGCAGATTGATTACATCGAGACAGTCGAAGGTTCGGGCTTCAAGTTCAACAACCCGAACGTCAAGAGCACCTGCGGCTGCGGCAGCTCCTTCAGCGTTTAATCGCGCACGCTGCGCCGGCAAGAACGCTCCGCCTGACCTTGTTCAAGTCCGGCTGGGCATAGCTCCCGAAGGCACCTTCCTTCGGGAGTTTTTTTTGCCCGCAAGCCTCAGTTGCAGTTCGTAGCGCCGGCGTCCCGCCGGTTCAGTTGACATTGAACTTGAATTTGTAGCGGCCGCCTGCTTTTTCTTTTTTGGCGGGCGTCTTTGACTTTGCAGTCGATTTACCTTTTGCCATCGGCGACGTACCTTGAATTCGCAAACCGATCACCCGCTAACGCACCCGAGGACCAAACAAACGATGTCCACCGCGCACCCTAACCGCCTCTCATGAAAATCGCCCTAGCCCAGTTCAACCCCACCGTCGGCGACTTCGAAGGCAATTCCAAACGCATCCTCGAACTCGCCGCCGAAGCCAAGTCCCGCGGCGCCGAAATCGCCGTCTTTTCCGAACTCTGCGTCTGCGGCTACCCCCCGCAAGATCTCGTAGAACGCCCCTCCTTCGTAGAACGCAATCAACAAGAACTCGTGCGCCTCGCCAAAGCCATCTCACTGCCGTCGCTAGTCGGCTTCGTAGGCGACGCCATGGACAAAACCGGCAAACCCGTAGCTAATTCCGCAGCCCTAATCGCCAGCGGCAAGATCCTCTTCGAGCAGCGCAAAATGCTTCTCCCCACCTATGACGTCTTCGACGAATCGCGCTACTTCCAACCCGCCAGCAGCCAGCTGATTTTCCCGTTTAACGCCGAACAACTCGGTATCACTATCTGCGAGGATTGTTGGAACGACGAACGCTTCTGGCCCTACCGTCTCTACGACCGCGATCCCGTAGCAGAAATTGTCGGGAAGGGAAGTAGCCTGCTGCTGAATCTCTCCTCCTCGCCCTACACAATTGACAAGCGCTCGCTCCGCCACGACATGCTGCAAACCATCGCCCGCGAACATCGCGTCCCCGTCGTTTACGTCAACCAAGTCGGCGGCAACGACAGCCTGATCTTCGACGGCTCCAGCGTCGCCTTCATGCCCGACGGTCGCGTAGCAGCTCGTGCCAAATCTTTCGAAGAAGACCTGGTCCTCTTCGACAGCGTCACCGGCGAAGGCGACATCCGTCCGCTAATCGAAGACGAACACGAAGCCGCGTTCGGCGCCCTGGTAATCGGCACGCGCGATTACGTCCGCAAATGCGGCTTCCGCAAAGTCGTCGTCGGGCTCAGCGGCGGTATTGATTCGGCACTCGTCGCCGCCATCGCCGTCGAAGCCCTCGGCGCGCAGAACGTGACAGGCGTCGCCATGCCCGGACCGTACTCCTCGGAAGGCAGCTGCCGCGACGCCCGCCAATTAGCCGAAAATCTCTGCATCGAATTTCTCACGCTACCCATCACCGAAGCCTTCGCCACCTATCGCCAAACGCTAGTCGGAACTTTTGCCGGACTCCCCGAAGATGTCACCGAGGAAAACATCCAGGCCCGCATCCGCGGCAATTTCCTAATGGCGCTCTCCAATAAATTCGGCTCCCTGGTTCTCAGCACCGGAAACAAATCCGAAATGGCGGTAGGGTATTGCACTCTCTACGGCGACATGGCCGGCGGCCTAGCCGTAATTTCCGACGTCCCCAAAACCCTGGTCTATGAACTATCCAAATTCGTAAATCGGAAAAGGGAACTGATCCCCCGCGAAACGCTGCTCAAGCCCCCGTCCGCGGAGCTCCGCCCCAATCAAAAAGATCAAGACACCCTGCCGGACTACGCCATCCTCGACCGCATCCTGAAAGCCTACGTCGAAGACGTCCGCAGTCCCGAAGAAATCGCCGATCACTACAATCTTCCGCTTGACCTCGTCCGTTCGGTCGCGCTGCGCGTAGACCAAAACGAATACAAACGCAAACAAGCCCCCCCAGGCCTGAAAGTAACCTCCAAAGCCTTCAGCGTAGGCCGCCGCTTCCCTCTAGCCCAAAAATTCTCAGTCTAGCACGGTAGCGCAGGCAATCTTGCCTGAGCTCCTTCTTTTGAATCTGCTTTTGAACCTGGTTTTGAACTTGCTTTTGACTTTTCTGACCTTGACTTTTCGGGTGCTCCATCCTTCCCGCCTTTGTATGACGCGAAGGGTGGGGGATTAGACGAAGCTATTCCGCACACGCAAAATAGGCAGCAAGACGAAAACGAAAAATACGCCTGACGAATGAAAGCGGAAAAGCAAAGCGAAGTTTTTCTCTGCATAATCGCTAACCTGAGGCCGGCGCGTTCGCTTCACGCCGTCCCCTCTCTGTTAGAGCCTTTGACTTTGCAGCACCGCACGCTCGGATTTCACTTCGCCGCCCGCCCACAAAGAATTACAATCCCAACGCTTTTGCTGTCCTAACACGTATCACTACGCGCAAACACGCGCACGCCGTTGCGCAAAAATACCGGGAGCCGAAAAGATGAATCGCTGGTCCATACTACTGACAGCCCTGATAGTATTCACCGCGCCAAACGTTACATCCGCACAATCCGCGTCCACCGCGACGTCAGTTAACATCCCACCCGCCGAAGAAGCACAAATCCTGAAAACCACCGAGACGTTCGTCCGCGAACTCTTCGCCTGGGGCCCAGACTTCAGAGTCAAAACGGGCCCACTAGCCCTCTCGCCCTCCGCATCTTTCTACACAGTCCCTATCGAAGTCACCACAAACGGACAAACCGACAAAGGCACGGTCTTCGTCAGCAAAGACGGCAAAACCTTCTTCCGCGGCGATATGTTTGACATGGCCGCCAACCCCTTCGCCGACAATCTCTCCAAGCTCCACACAGAAGGGAATCCGTCCGTCGGACCCGCCGACGCCCGCGTCACCGTCGTGATCTTCAGCGATTTCCAGTGCCCGCACTGCCGCCTGCTCGAGGGCATCCTCGCAACCTTGATCCCGCAATATCCCCAGGTCCGTTTCGTCTATAAGGACTACCCGCTCACCCAGATTCACCCCTGGGCCGAAAGCGCCGCCATCGGAGCCCGCTGTGCCTTCTTGCAATCCCCGAAGGCCTACGCGCCCGTCCAGGAACAGATCTTCGCCGAACAGGACCTTCTTTCTACCGAAAACATCTGGGAGAAGTTGACCTCCTACGCGGCCCAAGCAGGCCTAGACCCCGACGCCTTCAAAGCCTGCATGTCCTCGCCCGAAGCGAAAGCCGCTGTGGACGCCAGCCACCAGGAAGGCGATTCTGTGGCCATCACCCAGACGCCCACCGTCTTCGTAAACGGCCATCCCGTACTGGGCGGCGACAAAGCCACCCTCGAGCAATACATCAAATACGAACTCTCCGCCACCTCTTCAGCCACCACGCCAAGCCACCACTAGCAGCCATCACAAGGTGTCTGGCCCGAAGAATCAGCCTCCTCTCCAGGGATGCTTTGGAAAGTGCCTTGAGCGCGAGTTGCAAGCGTGCCGATCGCAGCCTTTGAGTGTCGTGCCTCAAGAGGTTGTTGACACGGACAGACCAAAATCCCCTATCATCGGCTCACGTTTCACCTCCTGTCGCCAACTCTGTACCGCGAGACCATCGTTGCCACAATCCTAGTGGCTCAATGCCCATCCTTCGCGCCGGGCTCCCGCCGTCAAAGCCAAACCGGCGGCGCTCAAAACTGGATCAACATCACACGAGCGCAAGGGTTGTGATGAGCAGTAAGCTCTCCATCGTTTCACAAAGTCATAGAAATGCGCCGTTGGTGGATACGACCCAGGCCAACCAGCACCACACCGTTGCAAGCCCGTCCGGAACTCGATCCGCGAACCGCCAAGCGACCGCGACGCCCCAGTTCAGGAAGATGTGCAGCATTCAGCCAAGCCCAATTGGAAGTTCACGCACCACAGCCCGCCGCCGAGTCCACGACGGCAGGGCACCCCCCGGCCTTTCATGCCCTGACGGTACAAATCGCACTCACCCACCGCGCCGAACCAAGCTACGAAACGTACCAGCAGTAAACAGACCCATTCCCATTGCAAACCTCACATGTAACATAATACCCATTCCCGGAAGTTAGGTGACAGATGCGGGCTGAGCGCTGGCGTGGAGCGTATTGGGGTCGTGCACATTGCGCGGGCGGCTGGGGGCACGCGCTGGCGGTGATTGTGCGCGTCGTATAGCCTTGGCTATTGAGCAGGCTCTGAATGGTGGGCATCAGTAGGGAGCGATAGTGGGCGTCGGATTGAGCCTCCTGCGAGATCATTTGGTTCTGATGCGCGAGCTGCTGGTCAGTCAGGTTGCGCGTGGTTTGTATGCTCCGCGGGACATAGGGTGCCTCCGTCGAATTATTTTGCTGGATGATGAAACGTTCCGAAGTGGAGCTGCACTACTGGGTAATGGATTTGTGATGCGTTCCAGTTAGGCCGGGCCCGGCACAAAACATTGGCGTGCGATTTCGGACTTCTGTCGGCGGCGGACCTTATCGTCGAGGTCTCTTGGTAGAACGTGGCGCCGCCGTCGCCCGTGAATGCCAGCAGCCGCAGCACGACGTTCGACTAACTTGTGGCGTGCCGGCGCGCGCGGAAAATTGCGACACCAGCCCCGGGCGCGTCCGGACGCCGCCGGGGAAAAATTCCACGTCGCCCAGGCTCGGCGAAATTCCCGCCGGCACGTCCGAGGGATTGAGGAGAGTCACCCAGGTGCCGAAGACGGTTAACGGCAGCGGAGAAAAAGATTCGATAGACATGATTTGTCGAGCCTTCGTGGCAGGCCCGTTGCTCGTACCCGTCCGCTCGTTTCCTCGAGCACAGGTTTGGAAAACGCGAACGACTACTGCAGTTTCTTAAAGAACCCGTAAAAGGTGATCGTGTCCGATGTGATCGCCGCGGGATACGCTCCCGCCGCGAGTTCGGGAAACGCTCCGGCTGCACTTCCCTGCTGAAGGATTTTCACTTGGTTCGCGTTCATCGTGGGCCAGGGATAAAACACGTAATCGTAGAGGGCCAGCCCGTTCGTTCTGGGCCCGTTTGCCTTTGGTCTGGATTCCGACGGGTGAAGAATCCCGCGCTCGACTGAGGAGTGCGGTCTGCCCTGCCTGCATCGAACCGGTGCGCCCGGCGTTGCGCAGGCCGCCGCTACAAATCATTGCTGTTCACTGCTATGATGTTCAATTCGTGACGCAACCCAAGAGCCTGCAGTTGAATCCTAAGCGTCGAAGTTCTGGCCAAAGCCCAAGAGGGGGAACCTGGTGCGGTTACTGAGAATTGTCTGTGTGCTCGTAGTAACGGGTTTTGCGGCGCTCGCGCTGGGTATGGCGCTTAGAGATCCCGCAAATCACGCCCACGCCCAAGAGCAGATCGAGATTCAGGCGAGTAGCGCCTCGACCGCACAGTCTAGTTCACCGGCTGCATCATCCACCGCCAGACCGGTTTCATCGAGTGGCGTTGCCGCGACGGTAATCGCATCGAATGTTGGCATCCGCACCTTAGCCGTCGCGTCGCAATCCTCTGCGACTGCGGCCGCAAACACCGGAGCGTCATCTACTCAGCTATATCTGAGCGCCATCGATCGTCCGGATCAGGTATTTGCTTATGTCGTTCCCGCCGCACCAAACATCGCGCCCGCTAACGCCGCGAGGCTTCTCGCCGCTCCCGTAGCAGGAGTAGGCACTGTTGGATCGATAGGTGATGGCGGCGCGGCCGCTGCCGCGGAACTCGATCTTTCCTTGAATCAGTTCACCATGCGCAGCGAAGTCGCGATAGCGCCCGACGGCACGGTCTTTATTGCCGACAGCGGCAACGCCACAATCCGCACCGTCGCGGGTGCCGCGACCACTGAGCCATCCATTATCCGCAGCGTCGCGGGACGCTGGGCGCCGCGCCAGAATGTCGAGCTGACCGAGCCGTTCGGAGTGGCGCTCGATCGCGCGGGAAATCTTTATATCGCCGACCACGGCGCGAATGCCGTCGATGAACTCTTTGGCGCCGCTTCCCCGAAAGCCGGCCAACTGGAAGTCGTGGCGCACATGGTTTCGCCCGCGGCGGTCGCGGTCACGCCTGATGGCAACACCGTTTTCGCAGCCTCGCCTGACACGGGCGCGATCGTAGCCATGAACACGCAGACGCATGCGCTGCGCAGCGCCGGCGTATCTCCCGCGCCGCTGCTCGCGACTGCGCTGGCGCGCTCCAATGGCGCGCGCGTCATTCCTCAAGGATTGGCTGTGGATGGAGGCGGAAACTTATTTATCGCCTACACTCTGGCAGGCGGTAATTCGGACCAAATCTTGCGTCTCGATGCCATTTCCTCGAAATTGACCGTCGCCGCACGGGGCTTGAGCGCGCCTGGAAACATTTCCTTCGACGCGCAGGGAGACCTGTTCGTCGCCAATCAAGGCATGCGCCAAGTTCTGAAATTCAATGCGATGGGAGTTCCGGCCACCGGTGTGACGCTGCTGCCGCCAACACCGTGCGCCACGGCGACGGTATTTTGCGACCAAGTAATCGGCGGCACCAGCCCGACGCTTGCTTACGAGCTGTTCAACAACAACAGCAGTGCGATCACGGGGGTCACCGCGGGTTTCACCGCCGGCAACGACACCGACTTCACGATTTCCAATTCTTCCTGCGCCACTTCACTGGCCGCGAACAGCAGCTGCGCGTATAACGTCGCCTTCACTCCTGCGGCAAACGTTACCTCTGCCTGCCCTGGCGGAGCCGGGTCGAACATTCGCTGCGCGACGTTCACAGTGAACTACACCGGCGCCACCGCACCGCTCTCGGCCGAAGCGAGCGGCGTGGCCGATGATTTCGAAATTACCTGCATGAACACCATGGCGTTTACTTGCCCGCCGCCATCGAATGGCGCGCCGTATCAAATCACGATCTCGCAAGGCTTTCCAGCCACGTTTCAGCTGCAGATCGTGCCGGACGACACGTTCAGCGGCTCGGTGACGCTGAACTGCCCCACAAATCTGCCTTCCGCGCCGGCAGGAAGTGCAGGAAATCCCACCACCTGCGGCATTTCGGCCGGCAACACTGTCAGTCTGCCGCTAGCCAATACCCTCACGTTGCCGGTGACCGCCGGAACCGCGGTACCCTTCAATGTCACATTTCAAACAACGACCACCAGCGGCAAGCAGTTCCCCGCCTCAGCGGCTGCCGCAGCAAGACGGCTGGGCGTCATCGCGGGGTTTTTCTTCTCGAGATCCGGCGGATCTGCTAGCTCGGGAGGTCCTGGAGGCCCGCGAAATCAAGCGGTGCGTGAGTTAGCAGCGGCTGTGTTACTAGCCGTAATACTCTTTAGTTTGGTTTGGCTTGTCCGTCAAACGCGTTTGTCGCGCAAGGTCACGGTTGTCCCCTTGACCGTGGCCGTCGCGATTTGCGCCGTATTGGGCGGGTGCCATGGGACCAGCTCAACTGCGAATGTCATTCCCTACACCCCAACGGGTACGTACACGCTCACGGTGCATGGTTTCGTACAAAATGCCTCGCGGGGTTTTACGATGACGCTCGTCGTAGACAACTAGATCTGCCGCAACTTTGCAGCGCGCTCGTGGTTAGGAGCGTCGCGACCGGGCGATACTTTCATTGGGGTCTGCAGGTACGCGATTCCCCGTCGATATCCGTAGGGCTTGCCTCGCCGCCCGGTCGTCTGCTCCGGACGCACGTAACGATTGAACAAATTTTCGATAACGGTCTGCGCCGCGCCCAGCAAGTCCACGGCGAGTGCTCGTGCCCGGCGCGATCGCGCCGCTAGGGCCACCGTGGCGTATCCCAGGGCATCGGTAGCGGAGCGAATCCGCACCGGGTCCGTGCCCCGCGCACGAGTTGCGAGCAGATTTTCCTAACGGACACGCACGGTGATGGATTGCGAGGCGCCGATTAGGGTGATCTTGTCCTCTCGCCATTCCCACAGCCGCAGGTACGTGCTGGGTTGCAGGTTCAACATCCTGCCGCCAGTGGTGAATTTCTAGATGGGCACGAAAACGTCACATGTGTTCGCGGTAGCGCACTCCCACAATACGTGAGGCATCAGGCAGTCGGCGGGAAGCTCCGGGCTGCAGACGTCGCTCGTCTCGGTGTTCGTCACGCCGCTCGTCCCGACCAGGTCCAGCTCGATGTCCTGCTGCTCCATCAGCACGCTTACGCCATTTTCCGCTAGCTCCCGCTGTAATCCCCGGTACGCGGAGTGCAGCGGCGGCATCAACAGCGAATCCGTGAAGACCGCGCCCGAGGTGTCATTCACGAGCGCGCGCGAGCCAGCGTCAGTGCGTCTTCCGCTTGCGAATACGCCGTTGTGGGTAGAACGGGCATGGCTCCTCCGGTGTGGCAACACGTAGGTTCCGAACTCTGTGTTTTGCGCTAGGATGTTTTGCAGCGCATCGAGCACACGAACAAAAAAGGAGCAGACATGGCAGCCACCGACAAACGCCAGTACATTCCACCGCCCGGCGGCGCGGGCGATATGCCGTTCAGCAACGCGGTGATCGCCGGTAGCACGATTTATCTTGCCGGCCACATCGGATTCGATCCGGCCACGAGAAAAGTACCGGAGGATGTCGAACAGGAAGCCCGGCTGATGCTGGACGCGCTGCGCGACACGCTCACCCGCTGCGCCTTGACCATGCAGGATGTGGTTTCGCTGACATTGTATTGTTCCGATGTATCCCTCTTTGACCGCTTCAACGCCGTCTACCGCACGTACCTGCGCGCGCCGTTCCCGGCCCGCGCGTTCATCGGCTCGGGTCCCTTGCTCTTCGGTGCGCGCTTTGAAATCCAGGGCATCGCGGTCAAGCCGGAGGCCTGACGAGCGCTAATCAGTTTTCAAGACCGGAATCTATTTTTGCAGGAACGGAATTTTGGCGGCCGCCCAGTCCATCAGGCTATCGCCCGATAGTCCGAACATCGCCGCGGTGGCGTGTCCTGGTTCGAGAGAAAAATTCGCGGGTATGCCTACTGAGCCAATTGCGTGCGTCGCCGCGTCCGGATGCGCCAGCCAGTAGGAGAATGCTGCTGCGTTTATGAAGAAGCGAATCGTCAGATTCAGCGCATTCGTGCGCACCCATTCCGTGCGCGTTTTGGTTCTGGATAAGACCGATTGCGCCGACAAACCGGCGCGCGGCCGTCATGCGAGGATACGATGGGTGTCCTCCTCGGACCCGTACATTGAAAAGCCAGTCTGTCATTACGTTTTTCACCGAAATTCACCTGACTGTAATTCGCCGTAAACGACTAGCTTGCAACCTGTCCTCGGACAGTCTCAGCCCTCGCCTCGGGCTGCACCTCGGTACAGTTGAGCTATTTCTCGAAATCGCCCATCATCGAGTTGCTGCCCGGTGCGGTGGCGTCCGAAAACAGAAGACAGATCTGATTCCGAATCGAAGCGGGCTTGCGCGTATTCCCCCCTCTACGCGTTGAGCGCGTGGAATTTCACCATGGGGGAATCCCGAATGAACGTCTGTAAATTGTTTTTCGTGGTTGTGTTTCTGCTTGGCGCGATGCTCGTTGCACGGCCCGCATATTCCCAAGCTGCTCGAACAAGCTGTACCGCAAGCCAACAAGCCGCTGTGGAATGTTTCGTGGCCAACGCGGTGGCCACTGACCTGACCAAGCCTCGCTACGGAATGACCTTGGCCCAGTTCGAGTCCTACGGCGTTGCTGTTTCGCAGATACTCCAGACGCATCACACGTACCTTGTTCTGGTGGGTGTTTCGAGCGCCGTCGCGGATGCCATGCCGCCCACAAACGCCGACGGCACATCGAATCAGACAGCACAAGAGAATGCGGTCACGCAAACCGTCGCTGCGGCGACCCATTTGGGTCTCGCCTCGCTGCCTACCGGCACTACTCTGACTGATCTGGAACACTTCTCGATAGACATCACCAACGCCATGAACGACAATAACGGAGTTCTGGAATTGCTCACGCCCGGCATTTCCCTGCGCATCATTGACTCTTACATAGTCACGGCGACCAGCAAAGGCACGGTAAACTGGAGCGAAGTGAACTCCAAGCTTTCCTCCGCTGTCGCCAACTACATCAGCTCCGGCCTGATGAAAGTTCCAAGCGGAATGACCGCGACCCAGGTGACTTCATTCGCCGACGCTCTGGCTCAGGTCATTTACAACTACAAAGTCGCGACGCATCGCACGGCTCTGAGCGCGAACTGAAGCCGCATTGGGGGGGCTCAAAACGGGCTGCCTTGGCAATCGCGTTGACTCTGGACGGAGCGCAGCAAATCGCGTTTAAATGCGCGGTCGCGCCCATTCGCTTCGAGCCGCTTCCCAGGCGGTTTTCACTCAATCGCTGCCGCGTTCGTGCAATGAAAATACTCCATCTGCGCTGGCGATAGCGTGGTGCCGGCTTCTCGCTGGCGGCTTTGATTTGTTTCTTGATTCTGGATTTGGTCCTGAGCCTGTGCTTGCGCTGGCTGTTGCGTTCGATTTGCCTGGTCCGCGAACCATTCGCGCCTGCCGGATGTACGAGCGCTATCGCCCGGTTTTCGCGCCGTATCGTTCGCCAGTGCGTTCATTGCGCGCGCGAGCGATGCAAATGCTTCCGGATTCAAGTTGGAAACAGCGCGTGCCAATCCTGCGTCGTCTTCCGGCCGCCGCGAGAAAAACAGCGCATCCATCCGATTCAGATCTCCGAGCGAAGCGGTCGCGGCCCGCGCCTCTTCCGACATTGCAAATGTTTCGCGGTACGCGCGCGCCTCTTGCCACGCATCGCGTCCTTCGTGATTCGCCTCACGACGAGTTCTGCGCCGCGACTCGGTAAGCAATCCAAGTATCTCGTCGTCGCTGGAATTGCGACTCAACACCGCCGGCGGATTGATCGTGTTTGATCCTATGCGCTCTTCGCCTCCATTCGTGCCGAGCTTGTGCCAAAGTGCACCTGAACTACCCACGCCCTGCCCATGCTATCGCTCTGTATCTAGAGCAGTTACCCAAACCGGTTTGTGGACGCCCGAAGAGTTTTCCACAATGAAACTACAGTACTATTCCCGCTTCGGCACCGCTCTTGTACATCTACAAGTAGCGGGGGAGCTGTACGTTAGTCCAGGAGGACGCGACAGACCCTGCAAATAACTGAGGTAACACCGATGAGCACGCCGCCGAGCGCCTCCGCAGAAACCAACGTCAAATCTGGATCCTCCAACTCGCCAGTGGGCATCGAACGCCGCCGCCGGAAGCGCGCCAAGATCACCGCGCAGGTTCACCTCCGCGGAGTGAATACTCCTGAGCCCTTCGAAGAAATCTGCAAGAGCGTAGACGTGTCGCGTGACGGACTGCTCGTCACCGCTGCGCGCGCCGGCTATCGGAAAGGTCAGCGACTCGACGTGACGTTCCCGTATTCCACAGCCGCAGCAGCGCTGAATTCCGCGCAGACTGCTGAAGTGGTGCGCGTCGCCGAACAGGACGGCCGCTACGCCGTAGCGTTGCAATTCATCAACGCGCAGTCCGATTCCGCCGCGAAGGACGCCGCCAAAGTGGATCCCTCCGTAGCCGGCGTCTCAGCGAATCCCGCCGCTACGCACACTAAACAACAATCGGTCGTGCTCGCCGTCGAGTCTGATCCCAAGACCGCCGAAATCATGCGCAGCATTCTTTCGAATGACGGCTATACGGTCATCATCGTTCCCACGGCGAAACAGGCCTTGGACATCCTGCGCAACACAGTGCCGGCCGTATTCCTTGCTGAAGTGGAAGGAACGGACATGAGCGGCCACGACCTCTGCCTGATCATCAAGCGCAACGACCGCTTGCAACGCGTACCGGTGATCCTGCTGACAAAATCAGCGCAGCCCGCCGACTACTCCGCCAGCCACCAGCTCGGCGCCGTCGTCTGCATGGCGAAGCCCTTCAAACCGGAACGTCTGCTGCATGTCGTGCGCCTGGTAGCTCCGCCGCCAAGCGCCAGAAGCGCCTACGGCGCCTCGCGCTACTCCAGCGGCTCCGTCGAACGCGCCTTATAGCCTAAGCGGCATTTCCGTCACCTACGCCTGCCGGTATTTATCCGAGGTTGCACCGGTGTAGTTACTGCTGCCGCTTGCTGTTTCCGCAGGAAATCCCGATGGAACAGCGCACTGCCCGCCGTGCGCACCGCGTCCAGGCACTCGAGGATGATCGCGAGGGCACGAATCCAACGCACACTGCCATGGGACGGTCTGGAACTATTCACGCGGGGATACCTGCCATAACCGGCAGCGGTGAGAGCGTGATTCTCAGTGAGAGGCGGGTGGGCTCGGCGGATTATCCGCCTTGATTTCTATGATCACCTTGCAATCGCGCGGCGGCGATTTCTCGCCATTGGGCATCTGTGCCGAAACCCCGATGCGATGCTTTCCAATCGCGAACAACATCCGCGGACTGGTGGCCGTAATCCCCTTCATCACGCCTTGCGCGTTCTGCGGCGCAGGAATGGAAAACAGGAGATACGGTTTGTCGCCCGAAATATCGTAGACATCAAATGCCTGCACGCACGCGGTCGTTAGTTTCGTCGAGCACGCGGGCGTCTTCGTGAAGTCATAATCGAAATGGACGGTAATGCTGTGCATCGCCGATCCGCTCGGCGTCGGATTCGGCCCCGATTGTGTCCCGGACGATTGCGGCGCGGCGTTTGATTGTCCCGTCGTTGCTTGCTGCTGCCAGATTCTGCCGCCTGGCGCCGCACCACAAGTCACGCCGGGGCTGGCAACTGCTGCGCCAACGGCGGTCACTTGCGCCGCTAGCAGCAATACGACGACGAGAATGGCTCCATACGCCCGACGATCCCTCAACGACACTTCTCCCTGTCGGCCGCGAAATTACCTTGCTGGAGCGAGCCACGCATACCCTTCACGTTATCATCGCGGGTCTGCACGCGGGAAGCCTCGCGCGGAAGATTCCCGCCCGACGCCGATCGCATCACTGGGCCCCGCAACCCTAGCCGAGAATCTGCACCGTCACGCCCGTGCCTCCGGAAATCGCGATGACCTTCGCGCGCACGAAGTTCGCGCGAACACCGGCAGCCACCAAATTGTCTCCCGCAGTCAGCGTGGAGCTCATCGTTGCGGCACCCGTCGGCACGGCGTATTGCGCGTCCACGTCGTTGATCGCGGTCTGCAGCTGAATGTTCACCGAAGTTGGAGCGGTCGCGAAACTGATCTGCCAACGAATCGTGCGCCCATTCTCCGGAAAACCGGCATAGTTAGGCAGCGCGAACTGCTGGCTCGCCTGCCCCGCGGCTGGGGCTTCATTATTGAAAGCTGGAGCAGCATCCCCGGGGAAAATCGAGTACGGAGGGACTTGCCTATTATAGTTCGGCATCATCGGACGTCTTCAGAAGGGTCGGTGGGTTTCATTGTCCGTACAGCTCGTGCGTCATCCGTTGAATTACAAATCAAGACAAATGGGACCAGAAGAGTGTCTTCAGCTTTTAGCGCGCGATAGCGCGCAGCATCACGCCGTCGCGTATCTCGAGACCCACCGCCAGCAGTGCGTAAGTCAGCAGAGAAAGGAGGGATACGAATCGCCTGGTACTTGAAACCGCATTCGATTTGCTTGCTGCGCTCTGCACATTTCGAGGTTAACGAGCAAGTTTATACGCTCAATGGATATTCTTGCCAAGTCGTTGTGTGTACACAAAAATAATCCAAGGCATTCACACCGTATCGGACTTGCTGTGCAGTAAAAGCAGAAGCCGGGGGAGAAGTTCTCAGAAGGAACTTCTCCGCCGGAGGAACCTAGCGATTGCACCGTTTGACTATTATGGCTTCTGCGGTTCAGGATTCTGCGCAGGCGCTTCGCTATTCGGCAGTCGCTCCGGGCGCAAACTAAAGTCCACGCCTCGCGCGGCATTCTCGTTTACAGTACGTTGCAGATCGATCTGGCCTTCATCAACCGCATTTTCACCGCCATACGAGGTCACGTAGTGCAGCTTCCCATTCGCCATCCAGTAATCGCTCACCGCAAAACTTGAGCCGTCCTTCAGATAAAGCAAAACATACGTTTGCGGGGGAGCCGAATCAGCAGCCGCCGGCGGCACCGCGTTCGGCGAATCCTCCGCCTGCGCGCCGCCCGTACCAGGCGCGGCATACAAATAAGAACTCGGGTTATCCGGAGACGTCACATTCCCGGATCCTTCGGATGACTCATTCGTCCAGCCCGAACCGTAACCGCTGGAATTGCCGCCGTAAGACCCAAGTCCGCCGAAATACCCAAAGCCGCCGCCGAAACCGTAACCAAATCCATAGCCATTGCATCCCCAGAACGGATCGCACGGCCCGAAGCCACCCCATCCAAAACCAAGCCCCCCGTAGTAGGGGTAGTAACCGAAATACGGGTAATAGGGATAGTAGGGATAACCCGGACGCACCGGCTGAAAGGGATGCTCAGCCGCAGCAACCGCCGCTGCTCCATGAGCTGAAGTAATAGGCGCACGAGTCGTAGCAGTAAGTGGCACGAACGGCCGCGATCCGTTCACGTTCGCAGGACCGTAGTAATTTACACGAGCCGCCGCGCGCGCCGATGCGGTCGGCGGTTCCTGCCAAGTATTGTTCCCTGCCGCAAAGCGTTCGGAAGTCGCGCTCGACTCCGACTTGATATTTCCTGCAGGCACTCCATTCGCGCCCTTGGCAGGCATCGCGGTCGCAGAACCACTGTGAAATGGATTCCACCAATGTCCACTGCTACCACTGTGGGCGGTATTGCTGCTTCCGGCGCTCCCACCACTCGCGTGAGACTCGCCGCCTCCAGACGGCGCCGAAGCGCTTCCTCCGCCACCAAAGCTTCCGTGTGACCCGCCGCCACCGCCTCCTCCCCCATGCGAGCCACCACCACCTCCGCCACCGCCGCCATGTTGCGCGAACGCGGGACTAGGCGCCAGCGCCAACGCCAACGCGCCGATGAATGCCAAAGCCGCAGCAAACTTGAGAATTGGCGATCCGCGCAAGGTAGCAATCAAGGTGAACTCTTCTTGGGAAGCCGGAAACCGCTGAGAGGTCGTGGTCATTTTATATCCCTCCACCCGACTGGGCGACTGAAGGGTGGTTCTACTTCTATCGCGCTTCGACTGCATTCTACATGATTGGACGCTTGCCCGCTCCTTTTGGTTTCCTCGAGGTGCCAAACCAGTCAGGCGGAAAGCCTTCCGCGCCTCGCCCGTCCCCGCGCACAATGACGTTATACTATTTCGCGTGATTCCTTTCCTCCACATCGGCTCCTCCTCCATTCCCACCTTCGGATTGATGGTCGCGTGCGCCATGCTCAGCGCATACTTCGTGCTGCGCGCCGACCTCGCCCGCCGCGGAATCGCGGCCAAAAATTCCGGCGAGGCCGAAGCCCTGATCTCTTTTCCGTGCCTGGCCGGGTTCGTCGGCGCCAAGTTGTACCATCTGCTCGAATCGCCCGCGGAATTCTTCGCGGACCCAGTCCATTTATTGTTCAGCCCGTACGGATTCGCGTGGTTCGGCGGGCTGCTAGCGGGCTTCGCCGCCTTTGCGTTCGTAGCTTGGCGCATCGTCAAGCACAATCCAGCCGCCGGTCATCCTGTCTCCCCGCTCACGATTTTCGATGCGGGCTCTCCCGCCGCCGCGCTCGGGTACGGCATCGGCCGCATCGGGTGCCTTCTTTCGGGCGACGGGGACTATGGCATCCCAACTTCCCTGCCTTGGGGCATGAGTTTTCCGAACGGGTTGGTCCCCACCGTCGAACGCGTTCACCCCACTCCCATCTATGAATTGATCGCCGCGTGCGCCATAGCATGGTGGCTATGGAACATGGGCGCGCCCGGTCATCGCACTGCGCTCGCCAAAGAACGCGCTTCCCAACAGTTGCTTACCGATTCAGACGCATTCGCCGCCTCCGGCAGAGCGCCGGGCGAGGTTTTCGCGGCCTATCTTGTCCTAAGTGGTGCTGCTCGATTTCTGGTCGAGTTCATCCGCATCAATCCGCGCTCGTTCCTGGGGATGTCTAACGCGCAATCTGCCGCCGCGGTTTCGGTAATAACCGGTTCTGTCTTGTGGGCATGGTTGCGCAGAAAAGAGTGAATGCGGATTAGCGAGATCTAGGCCGGGCAGCCAGCACGCGCGAGAAGTAGCATCACGCGACGCGCGGAACCGGCGTTTCTAGCCCGGCCTTGCCCATGCGGATCGCCAGTAACCCGTTGGAAAGCACCGCGACACTGCGCCCCGGATCTACCTTCGCCCGCAGCGCCACCACGCAGAGTGGCCGCGGCTCAGGCAAACTCGGCGCTCCGTATTCGGGATTTCGCTCGCCGATCTGCGTCGCTGAACTCTCAGTCTGCAAGTCGCCATTTCGCGCTGCATAGGCTTCGTCTGAGGTGACGGACTCCGACCCTACATCATCGTCGTTGCCGCCCGAACCCGCGCGCCGTTCCTGTGGCGCGCATTCTCCAAAGTCGTTTGTGACGTGTGCTTTCCCGTTTTGACCCGCGTCACCACAGATCAGTAGCCAACATTCATCTACCGCGACCGTAATCTGCCTTCCCGCGCATCCCGGCAGACTAGCGAGTGCGTACAAATTTCCGCCCGACTCTTCGAAGTCCACCGGAATTCTTGCAAACAAATCGTCCTCGGCCGCTTTCCAGTCTTCCCGGAAGCTTCCCTCTTGCGTTCCTCGCACACTACATCGTTGAAACGCGCGTCGCGACACTTCGTCGTACACCGCAAGCAGGCAATCGGACATATCGCTCAGCGGGATTTGTTGACGCAGGGCATCCCCACTATCTTGATGCGGCGTTCGCCGCACTGCCTCCCTCATTTTCACAGGGTGTCTCATCGCGCTAGTCCGTAAACTCCACGCCAGCGTTTAGCGAGCGCTCCCAAGTCGGGAAGCGCGTCTTCAGCCACGAAACGCGCAGTGTCTTCTGAACTGGCTCCAGGCGGCAACGTCGCTCGTCTCGGCGAGGCAATAGTTCGCCTTGCCATCGCATCCTGTCCCGCTCCGTTCTTCCCGCCAGCCTCCCGCCCGCATCTCTGCGCCCCGGTGAGGTCTGCTGGCGCCCTCGCTGGCAGAGCTGGGTCGCTAAGGTCTTCCCCAGCCGCAACCGCGCGGTCCTTACGATAGTTCTCGTGCCGTACGACCGCCGTGTCAGTTGCTCGCAAGATCAACTCCGCCTCTGTCGCCAGCGTCAATGGATTCAGCGAGCGTTGGCCCAGCGACCGGACGCCATTCTCTACTGCGGGAAGCCACAGGCAAGTCTCTGACAGCGGAACCGAGATGAACAAATTACCGGATTGCTGCGCAATCAACGTCGACAGTTCGTACCCTGTCCCGTCGGGAAGTTTTTCGGTTGCCAGCGTCAATTGGAATCGGATTGTGCGCAGAACTGCGTCGGCCTCACGCACGGTCTTCACCGCGTGTGATTCCCAGCCGGAGCGTGCGAGTCCCTTCAGTGTGGATTCAGTACTTACGATGGAGTTTCCGACAACCAGAATGCGCACGGCAGCAGCGGGCATATTGACCCCTTTCGGGAAGGGGATCTTGCGGTCTGGACCTGAAATCTGCCAACTCGGACTCACCGCATCCGCGCTTACGCCCACCACTACGTTCGCCTGCCACCCACCGCAGGTGGCTTCGAACGGTACAACACCCCAAGCCTGGTGCTATTGCAGCCCTACAAAATCAGCGTTCCCAAACGAACCCGTAACCGTTCCCCACCCCGCTCGAGTCGCGCGCGGAGCTTTTCAGGGCGCGGTGTGACGGCTGCCGCGTGCGACCCTAGCGAGGCGAGTAACCAGTTCCGCGAAATCCCATTTACATTATCGGGAGATGCGCCGCAGAACGTGAACTGCCACTACCCCTTCCAGCTAGGCCAGAAAATGTACTCCCGCCGTCGCATCGCTGACAATTCGGAACATTACTGCTTTTGCGTTACGGACCTTACTGATCCCCAAAAATCTAAACGCCGCAAAATCAGCGTTTTATTCTTGACACGCTAATACCACAGGAGTAACTTTTACTTTCTACTTAGGTTTTGCACGTCCCCGTCCTGGGCGTGGGCAATTTGCACGGCAATTGAGCGGCTTTTTTCAGCCTCGAATTCCGATTCGTTCGGGGTGCTTGGCCGTGAGCAAAATGGACCGACATCGCTCGAAAACTTCGAAGCGGCGCTCACAACGTCCCGTTAGCTCGAGGACGCCAAACACCAAATCCCTACCCGAACCTCGCGCCGAAGGCAATTTCTCCAATTCGGTTCTTGCTCTCCCACAAAGGGAACTCCGTAGCGCGCGCGGCGACCCTCTTCACCCCTTCGTCGCTCTCGTTAAAACCTTTAATGAATTCCTCTTTGAATTGGACGCAGACGGCAAGTTCGTAAGCATCTGGACTTCCAACGAAGCCCTCCTCCGCGAGCGCCGCGCCGAATTTCTCGGTCGCCGCGCTCTCGAAGTTCTGGGCGACGAAATCTTCCATCCCTTCTCCAAGTTATTCCGCAGAGTCATCAAGCAAGGCGTTTGCGAAGATATCGAATTCCCCGTCGACTTCCCTGCCGGCCGCCGCTGGTTTCAAGCCCGCGTTTCTGCGGTCGGGCGTGGTGCCAAGAAGTCGCATTCCGTTTGCCTCCTCGTGCGCGACATCACCAAACGTCACCTTGCCGAGGACGCCCTCCGCCAACGAGAGGCACTGCTCATGCATGCCGAGCAGGTCACCGGCACCGGCTGCTGGGAATACAATGTCGCCACCTCTCAGCGCGTCTGGTCCACCGAACTCTTCCGCATTTACGGATTCGATCCCAACGACGGCGTCCCGAGCGAAGAAACCATGTTCGGCATGATTCATGCCGAAGACCGTGCGCGAATTCGCGGCATCATTAACGCCGCAGTCCAGCATTGCTCGCCGTTCGAATCCGAGGGACGCTACAATCTTCCGGACGGTCGCCAGCGCATTATATTTATCCGCGGCATCGCTCTGCCTGACGAAGCCGGAAAAACCGCGCGACTCCTCGCCGTGGTCCAGGACGTTACCGAAATGCGCCGCGCCGAAGCGCAGGACCATCAGCGCGAATCGCTTCTGGCGCAAGCCGAACAGCTCGCCAGCCTCGGCAGCTGGCAGTTTGATGTCGCGCAGCAAAGCTTCACCTGGTCCGCTCAGATGTACCGTATGCTCGGACTTCCGCCGGACAAACAGCCCGTACCGCTGTCTCGCGCCTGCGCCTTGTTTCACCCCGAGGATCGCGCGCGCGTAACACAAGAAGTCGCAGACCTAATTCAGTTCGCTCGTTCATTCGAAAACGAAGTCCGCTTTGTCCTGCCGGATGGGCAAGTCCGCATTTTTCACTCCCGCGCTGTTCCCATTACGAATGAGTCCGGAGACGTCGTCCGCATCGCCGGCATGTCTCAGGACATCACCGAGCAGAAACTAGCCGAGGACCGCTTGCGCAGGAGCGAATCGCTCCTCGCGCAGGCCGAAGAGATCGCCAAACTGGGCAGCTGGGAAATGGACACCATCGGTGCCACCGTTACCTGCTCCGCGGAATGCTTCCGCATGCTCGGTTTGTCGCCCGTCGTCGGCCCACTTCCGATCGATGGCATATGGTCTATGGTCCGCTTGGAAGATCTCCACGCCGCACAGCAAGCCCTTCAAAATGCCGTCGCTTCGAACTCTCCGCTCGAGCATTTTTCCCGTTACATTATGCCCGACGGCCGCATCCGCGCCCTGCACACTCGCGCCATTCCTGTTGCGGATGCTTCGGGCCAGGTTACACGTTTCGTGGGCTTCAATCATGACATCACCGAACAGAAACGCGTCGAAGACGATCTGCGGCGCCTTTCTCGCCAGCTATTGACTCTGCGCAGTGAGGAACAACGCCGCTTGGCTCGCGAATTGCACGAAACTGCTTCGCAAACCTTGACCGCGTTGAAAATGACGCTCAAACAGATCGAGGATTTACTTCCACAGCAGGAAACACGCGCGCGCGAACTCGCAAAGTCCAGCCGGGCGCTCACCAGCGACGCCATCCGTGAGGTGCGCACGATTTCCTCGATCCTGCACCCGCCCTTGATGGACGAGGCCGGCCTCACCGCCGGCCTGGGATCCTACGTCCGGCTCTTCGCAGAACGCAGCGGAGTCGCCGTGAATTTCACCATCCCTGACAATTTCCAACGTCTTCCCAAAGAAGCCGAACTCACCCTGTTTTGCGTCGCGCAAGAATCACTCGCCAACGTCCACCGCCACTCCAAAGCGCGCTCGGTCGAGATCTCCGTTGAACGCTCCTCATCGCACGTCAGCTTGACAGTCCGCGACGACGGTATCGGAATGGCCGCGCCTTTGCACAGCGATCGTAGAAATTCTCTTCTCGGCATTGGCATTGCCGGTATGCGCGAGCGCGTCAGCCAGCTGCAGGGCGAGTTCCGCATCCGCAGTTCTCCCGGGGAAGGTACGACCATTCACGTAGTTCTGCCGTTGGTCGTCGAAGAGAAGACTGAGTGACATTCGCTCAACCATTTCGCTCAAGCCGCGTTGCACATTCTGCTCACGCCGCAGCTGCGCGCGCACCAATTAATCTCCGCAGAAAGTTTCTGATTTCCACAGCTCGCACTCAAGGAGAACACCATGACTAAAGAAGCGCCGGCCCTCAGACCATATCGTATCCTCGTCGCCGACGACCATGCCGTCGTGCGCCGCGGCGTTCGCGCCTTGCTGGAATCACAGCCGGGAATTGAAGTCTGTTGTGAAGCCGCTACCGGGCTCGAGGCGGTCGAGTATGTCAAGAAAGCAAAACCCAATCTGGTTCTCCTCGATCTCACCATGCCAGAAATGAATGGACTAGAAGCCGCCCGCGCCATTCACGAGGAATCGCCAGAAACCGACGTATTAATTCTGACCATGCACTTCTCGGAGGATGTCGCCCGTGAAGTCCTGCGCAGCGGCGCGCGCGGCTATGTTCTCAAGTCAGACGCTGACTCCGAGCTGGTCGCCGCCGTCCGCCACGTCCAGCAGCACAAGCCCTTCTTCACCGGACGCCTGGCCATGACCATGGTCGAAAGTTTCGTCAACGAGCAACGTGAGGGTGAGCCCAGCACCGATCATCCCCTACCCGGCTGCCCCCTCACCGCACGCGAAATCGAAATCGTCCAACTGCTCGCCACCGGAAAAATCAGCAAGGAAGTCGCGGCTGCGGTGGGTATCTCCACGCGCACGGTCGAAAGCCACCGCAATCACATCATGAAGAAAATGAACTTCTCCAGCTTCAGCGAGCTAATGCGCTTCGCCATCCGCAATCACCTGGTCGAGCCCTAACGGTTGCTCTGCTGTCGTTCCTGAACTTGTAGCTCCCGCTTCAGCGGGGCGCCGTTGACTTGGCCTTTGGCGGAGTCTTCGCGGCCGCGCACTTCAGTGCGCCATCGGTGTGGTGGCAAGAATCGATGGCGCTCTGAAACGCGTCATTCGCGCCGCCCCGCAACCACTAACCCGCCGGATCAGGCCCCGCGTCAGCCGTAAAATTATCCGCTCTGCGCAATGCCGGAAACGACCAAGCCCAAAGCGCTGTCACCACCAGCGTCCCAATCCCTCCCAGAATTACCGCCGGCACGGTTCCGAACCAACCAGCCGTTATCCCAGATTCGAATTGCCCCAGCTCGTTCGAAGCTCCGATGAAAATCATGTCCACCGCATTCACACGTCCGCGCATCTGATCAGGCGTCGCGAGCTGCACCAGCGTCACGCGAATCACCACGCTCACCATGTCCGCCGCGCCGGTCAGTGCCAGCGCCGCCAATGACACCGTCAAGCTCCGTGAAATCCCGAACACGATCGTGAAAATCCCAAACGCCGCCACGCACCATAACATCGTCCTTCCCACGCGCCGCCGCAACGGCCGGTATGCCAACAGAATGGCCATCGCGCCCGCGCCCACAGCCGGCGCACTCCGCAGCAGCCCGAGTCCCCACGGGCCGGTATGCAAGATGTCCTGTGCATACGCAGGCAGCAGCGCGACCGCGCCTCCCAACAGCACCGCAAATAGATCCAGCGAGATCGAACCCAGCACCACTTTCTGTTTCCATATGTAGGCGATTCCGGCCAGAACCGTTTTCAGACTGACCGGTTCGCGGTCCCGCGCTTTCGGCTGAAAATGGATGCCAATGGTGCATGCGACTGCGGTGATATAGCAGGCGAGGGCCGCCACGTACACCGCCGTGGGCCCGCGGAACAATGCATAGATCAGCCCGCCCACCGACGGGCCCATAATTGTACCCGCCTGAAAAATGGTCGAGTGCCACGCCACGGCATTCTGAAAGTGCTCTTCAGAAACCAACTGCGGCAGCAACGCCCGGCTCACCGGGCCGTTCAGCGAACGCACCACTCCCAGTAGCACGAGGACAGCATAAATTGGCGCGATCGAATGCGTCGGGCGCCGCGATACCAGCAGAAAGAGCGCCGCACACACGCCAAACGCGGTGTAACAGAGCATCAAGAGTTTCTTACGGTTGAAACGATCCGCGGCGTGACCGGAAACCAAAAATAGCAGAATGCCCGGCAGGAATTGCGCCAGCCCCACGTAGCCCAAATCGAATTTGCTGTGGGTGATTGCGTAAATCTGCCAACCCACGGCCACCGAAATCATTTCCATCGCGACCACGGTAAAAAGTCGCGCCACTTCATACAGCCTGAACGCCGGATAGCTAAACGCTACTCGCCCAGCCAAGCCCCCTTCCCCGGAATCAGCCGTCGCCAAGCTCTCCACCCTCTCCAATCGCGCCACGCGCGACACCAGCATCCATTAAGTTGTAACCGGTTCCCGGGAACGTCAATCTCGCGATGGGCGCCTTTCGCCCTAGGTCCCGGCTCCGCTCGTCAGCGTGTAAACAAGCAGCGCCAGAACTAACAACGTCAGGATCACATACATCCAATCGCGTTCCAATGCGAAGCCCAGCACCGAAAACAAAACCCGCGCCACCGGAGTCGCAATCAGCAGCAGCAATCCGAACTGAATCAGCCCCAGCGGACGCAGCGCAATCGCTTGTCGCACGATCATCGGCACCGCTCTCAAATCCGCAGGCTCCCCGCGAAAAGTTCGATAGTTCTGCTCCACATCGTATGACTTAGCCAAGAACCACACCCCACCCACGAAAACCACCAGCGCCGCCAGCAGCACTCCCCAACGCAGAAGCTTCCCCAAAAATATTTCGACACTCTTGTCGTCCACCTTCCCGCCCACAGCAGCGTCGCGATCCAAACCCGTCATCACAATTTCCCCCGCACGCCCTGAAATATCATCTCGATCGCCAGTACCGCGATAACCACGCCAAACACAATCCGCAAAGTTCGCACTTTCGCTCCCGGCAAAATCTTCGCGCCCACCAGCGCGCCCGCCAGCACTCCCAACATCACCGGCATCGCCAATCCCGGATCAATATATCCTCGCCGCAGATAAATCCCCGCGCTCGCCGCCGCCGTCACGCCGATCATAAAATTGCTGGTCGTCGTCGATACCTTGAACGGAATCTTCATGGCCTGATCCATCGCCAGCACCTTCACCGCGCCCGAACCGATCCCCAGCAATCCCGATAGCACCCCGGCCAGGTACATCAATCCAAAGCCCAGCGGCACGCGCCGCACATGGTAGGACTTCAGACCATCCGCCGTGGGATAAGAAGCGTCCAGACGCAACATCGTCGCGATTCGATCCGGCGCCATCCCCTCCGGTGGATCAGTCAACGTATGCGTCGAAGCGTAGGCCGAGTAGAGCAGCACCACGCCGAACACAATCGCAATAATCGAAGTATGCAAATACCCGGCCAGGAACGCACCGCACACAGCCCCAACCGTTGTCGCGATTTCCAAAAACATCCCCACGCGCATATTCGAATACCCTTCTCGAAGATACGCCGCAGCCGCGCCCGACGAGGTAGCAATCACCGAAACCAGCGAAGCGCCAATCGCATAGCGAATGTCCACGCCAAACACCAGCGTCAGCAGCGGCACAATCACCACGCCTCCGCCCAGACCCGTCAGTGACCCCAGCATCCCCGCCACAAAGGATCCGAGGGCGACCACCAGCGTGAATTCCAGCGTGTTCAATTGCGAATTCAATTGATCGAGTTCTCGCTTCCGAACGCAACACCGCCCGGGAAGCGAGATTCTAGCACTTCAAGGTTTCTTTACAGGAGGGTTGCTGTCACCAACGAGGTCATACACGAACCGAATTTCCACAGGACCATTCGAGCGTGTTCTTTCCAGACGCACAATCTCATAAAGCTGCTTCCCACCAGGCGCCGGCTCAAACGAACGCGAAATCTGCGGCCCGTGACTTCCGCCGATATCCCCAACCAGCCGATAGTCTTCCCAGTGCGCGTCGAATTCCTGATATTTGTCGTCCTTCGCTTTCTGCACTTTGTGGCCGTCGGTATAGAACGCGCGTTGCCGCCCCGAATCATCGGTTAACAAGACCTCGCCATTTTTCGCCTCTGGCGTGTCCTTCATCGCCAGTGTGATTGATCCCGCGGGATTCAGTAATTCCTGCAGTTGCTGGCGGTCATAATCGCCGTCGCTGTTCTTGCTTCCGCCGTTTCTGGGATTGCCGCCGCCATTGCCACTACCACCGCCGTTGCCGCCTCCGCCGCCGGGGTAAGGCGATCCGATCCCGCCCATGTGAATTCCGGTCCCGTTCCCACCACCGCCTCGCGGATTCGCCGGGTTGTCAGCGTTGGTTCCGCGCGCCTCACGCATCTTGTCCTGCGCGTCGTCGCTCTCATCCACATTGAACTTCCACGATGCAAAGAGTTGCTTCTTATCCGGAACAACCATCTCCGGCTGCACGGCCGGCCCGGATGACCCCGCGTGCGAATCTCCCGAATCCGCCCCCGGCCGGATCGGCCCGGCAGGCGCCTGCGCCGCAGCACCGCGCGGGAATGTCGCGCACGCGGTACAAAAAATCGCGCCAACGGCGACGCTTCGCGTCAAAGTCCAAATTGCGTTGGCCCTCGAATTCAATGTCCCCGTCGTTCGCATCGTTTTACTCACCCTCGCTTTATCATTCCTCGGCGGAGGCCGAAGCATCGCCCAAGCCCAACCGCAATCGGCAGCACACCTTCACCCTCCTGCCAATACGGATGCATAAAATTCCTGCCGGGATGCAACGCAACGCTGTACGCCGTCGAGAACCACGCTATTCCCCGGCCGCCGCACTCACACCGCGCGCCTGTACCTTCTGCAGCATCGCCATAAATTCCGCGCGCTTGTTCCCACCCGAGGCAGCGCCGGCATACGCCATGTGAACCAATTGCTGATTCGCCCGCCCGCCGTCATAGACCCAGGGAAACGGATTCACCGCACCGATCGCCCAGTAGAACTCCGCCTGCGCTCCCTGCAAATTCGTCGGCAAATTAAAATGCGCCGACGCTCCCGGAGTGATCGGGCTCAGTCGTTGCGCCGAGAACACGAACCAAGTCATCCCCGGCGACGTGACCCGCTCCATAGGCGCCAGATAAAACTGCGCCGTCATCCCATAAGCCCGCGGCCCATCATTCGTCTGCACAAACGTAATCCCGGAGCTCACCTGCGCACCGAAAAATCCGTCGAGCGTCACGTCATGCCGGCAAGCGTAGGACACCTGCAATACAGGAGGAGCATCGCTGGAACCGCTATTCGGCGCCGGAGCGAAGCTCGCTCGCGTGTTGTTCGCCATCGCCTCATTGATGCAAGTCTCCGACGGCGGGAAAAAATAATAGAACAGGAGGTCAACCATGCTCATTCCCGAGCCGCTGGGCATGTGCATCTGTCCGTCCAGCCAGTTGGCGTCGTGCCCCAGCAGCGGATTATCCGAGGTCGCGAATTGCACGATCGCATTCGCCTGCGCATTTTGCAGCGCCAGAATTCCACCGAGATGAAACGGCGGCGAATAAGGAGCCAGCGCCGCAGGCGCGTCACCCGGTTTGAATTCAGTCCACGCCACCGGTAGCTCCACCGATACGCCGTTGGTGATCCCGTGCTCAATCATCCGCGCCGCGCTCTCACCAGCGGCAGCGCCCGCGGAAGCCTGCGCGCCGGTCGTCCGCGCCATCGTGCCCCAAGCCAGCAGCATTCCCGCCGCTACCACAAATGCCCTCGATCTTTTTCGCCCCAGCTTCATTCGCCCAGTACTCCGCAAGCCTCGTCCCTCATCGAGTTTGCCAGCATCCCGCGCCAAAAAGAAGCCCTTAAGAACATGCAACCGGCCCGGAGTTTGCCCTTCGCTTGGTACAATGGGAGAGACTGTGAGAGAGGCACTGTTCACAGAATTGCAAGAAAGCGTTCGCGACGCGGTCGACCACCGCAAGGGCGCCACGGTGTCGCGGGCAGATCGGTTTAGGCGACCGAAGAAGCTCAAACTCGCCGAGATACGCAGTTTCCGCATCAAGTGGGGCGTAAACCAACTAGTTTTCGGCAAACGATTGGGCGGGCGCGAGTGTTCGTGCCGTGCGGGCTTGGGAGCAAGGAAAGCGTCGCCCAGCACAGCCCTGCAGCGTTTCTCCAGAAGGGTTGATGCTTCGAAACGCCCCAGATCCCCTACAGACTCTCCGCACGCAAATTCACCGATCCCCAAGGCCGCAAGTTGCGAACGAACACACCACCGCCCCCCGGGCCACTCGGCCCGGCAGCGATGTTCAAACGTTTTTAGTTTGTCTTAAGCCTTCTTGACGGACTTGCGGCGTCCACGGCGCTTGGTAGGCGGCGTGGCGGGTGGCTCACCCACCAGCTCTGCGGACCAAATTGCAGTAACAAATTTCTTCACACCGTGATCGTCAAAATCAATCGTAGTGCGCTCGGTGTTCGACTCGGTCACCACTCCCATTCCGTACTGCTCGTGACGTATGGACTGCCCTTCGACCAGTGTCTGCACAGCTGCCTCCGTAGATTATGACTTCACAACTCGAAAAATCCACACCGTCGCGACGCGCTTCCGCCCGCCGCAACGTACGACCAGAAGTTTGTCCTGCGCCCGCTTCCGAAAAGGACAGCGGCTGGGTCCGTCCCTTCCAGAACCATTCCACTGCGCCAGCCGCACCGCTAGCTACAGCCATGCTCGTCTGGGCAAAAAACGAAACACATCCAGCGACCGCGCGGGATTGCCGCCTCGTAGGCCCTGCACCAGCCAGCATCGCACGCGCTGAACAACTGCCCTAACCAGCGCGCCACCGATCGCTACAGCCGCTGCCGCCTAAAACTCAAACTTGGCACTGAAGAATTCGCAGATTTACAGGCCGACCACGTTCTCCGCCTGCAGGCCTTTCGGCCCCTGCTTCACTTCGAATTCTACCGCCTGACCCTCGTTGAGGGACTTGTACCCCTCGGACTGGATCGCGGAGAAATGCACGAAGACATCCTCGCCAGACTGGCGCTGGATAAATCCATAGCCCTTGGCCGCATTAAACCACTTTACTGTACCTTGCTCTCTGCTCACGGAAACTGCTCCTAAATTATTCAGCAGGCGGCGCTTAGCCGCCCTGAAAGCTGCCTGTCGCCCCGCTCGTATCGCCCCGCACAAAAAAAAAGCCGTCGGACGTTTGCCCGGCAGCCGTTCCTCGCGCGCGTCAAAAACGAATCATAAAGCAACAAACGCAAAGGTAGATTACCACGTTCCGTCCTTCGCCGCAATCCCCTCCCCGCCGCGATCCGCAGCAGCCGGTCCTGAACTTGCCTTCCGAACTACGCTTTCAACAACACCGCAGGATTCTTCTTTGCAATATCCAGCAGCCGCAGCGCCGTGCTCTGCGGTCTGCGCGCCCCTTGTTCCCACGCCTGCACCGCCTTGATGCTCACGCAAAGAAAGCTTGCGAACATCGCCTGGCTGGCATTCAGATTCGCACGCACTTGCCTGATTTCCTTCGGCTTCATCGGCTTCGGCCACGCCGCAATTTCCGTCACGCGCAAATCCACCTCTCGCCCGCGCTCAAACGCCAAAGCATCATGCAACGATTGCCGCATCTCAGCATAAAGTTTGACTTTGATTTTCTTCGCCACCGTGTCCTCCTACAATTTCCGCAACCATCCGCCGCAGTGCATCCCGCTCCTTCTCGCTCCAATCTTCCTGCTCGTCCTTATCGAACAGAAACAACAGGTCAGTATGATCGCGGTGCGCTAGGTACCGATGCACGTAGCGGTAACCGCCGCGCGTTCCGTTTCCGCGACCCGGATTGGCTGACCGCGCCGTGCGTATTCCGCTCAATCCTCGAACCACATCCCCTCTGGCCGGATCTCGCAGCAGAACTTTTTGCAACTCCCGCAAGACCTCATCGGCCGCCTCTCCTGCCAGTTGCTGCAGTCGTCGCGTGAATGAGAGCGACGCAACGAATACCACAGTGTAGGATATACCACTCTGTAGTAGTGGCTGTCAGCACCCGTTTTCCATCCTGAGCTTGCAGGATTTTCCGCGATTTCCTGCGCGGAAAACCATTGCGCAATCGCGCCCTCGCCGCCACCCGCCGTCACCCGCTTGACAAGTCCAAAGCCGCAAGTGCAGGATGGCCACGCACGCTCGAGGAGTGACTCCCATGTTACTTGGTGTCCCGGTTGTTACCTGGATTTTAGTAGGCATCGTGTTCGCCGTCGCCTACGTCTTCCTGTCCTTTCATCGTGTCGGACCGGCCGAAGTCGGCCTGGTCCTGAAACGTGTCTCCTCGCGCAAACTGTCCGGCGACAACGTCATCGCATTCCAGGGCGAAGCGGGCTATCAAGCCGATCTGCTCCTGCCCGGACTGCGCTGGATGCCCTGGCTGCTTTATGAAGTTCAGAAATTTCCCTGGGTCCAGATTCCCGCCGGAGAAATCGGAGTCGTCATCGCACAAGTGGGCTCGTCCTTACCGATCGGCGCAAAGTCGGCCGTCTATAAGAAGGCCTTCGGAAATTTTGCCGACCTGCGCTCCTTCATCACTGCTGGCGGGCAAAAAGGCGTCCAGCGCCCCGTATTTTCTCCGGGGACGCTCGCGCCCATTCATCCCGTCGGTTTTCTCGTCGTCACCAAGAGCCAGGCGTACGGACTCCCCATTTCTCCCGAACTCCGCTCGCGCTCCTCAAAAATGGGAAGATTGACGCCCGAAGCCTTCGGCCTGCGGCCTGAGCAACTTGAACTTCTGCGCATCGAACCCAAACCTTGCGGCAAAGACGGCGCTCTCACAGACATGGTCGGAATCGTCACAACTTACGAAGGCGATCCCCTACCCTCGGGTGACATCGCCAGCCGCCTCGGAGGCTTCGCGGATATAGACAAGATGGAAAAGGACAAGGCCAGCGACGGCGACGTGATCGAAATCCTGCTCGGCAACAAAAATAATCTGCACAATAATTATCAGGACTTTCAGGCGTTCGTCGACAACGGCGGCCGCATCGGCTTGCAGCATGACCCGCTGCTCTACGGCGCCTACGCACTCAATCCTTTCCTGGTCGGCGTCGAAATGGTTGGAATGTTGGTCGTGCAGCAGGGCCAAGTCGCGGTCATCAAGGCGTACGTGGGGCTTCCAACGCAGGATATGTCCGGTACCGATTTCAAATTCGGCTCGCTCGTACGTCCGGGGCACCGCGGCATCTGGCAGGAGCCGCTGCGAACAGGAAAATTCCCACTCAATCCGCGCTGCTATCAGGCGGAAATCGTTCCAACATCCATCCTCACCCTGAATTGGGCCGATGCCGTTTCACAAGCTCACAACCTCGACTCTCAGCTTTCGCAAATCGTCGCGAAAAGTAACGAAGGATTCGTGTTCAAAATCGACCTCCAAGTCCAAATCCACGTCCCAGACACGAATGCTCCGCGCGTGATTTCCATGGTGGGCACCATGATCAACCTCGTTAATGAAGTCCTACAAGCTGCGGTCGGCAATCATTTCCGCGACAAACTTCAAAGCATGCCCGCCGTCCGCTTCATCGAAACGCGTCAGCAGGTCCAGGAAGAAGCATTCAAACACATTAAAGAACAGCTCGATCAATACCGCGTCGAAACGCGCGGTGTGTACATTCAAGACGTCATCCTGCCGGAAGATCTCGTCAAAGTCCTAACGCAGCGCGAAATTGCCAACCAGGAGATTGACACCTATCGCAAGCAACGCTCCGCCCAAGATGAACGCATCGCCATGGAAAACGCCAAGGGCACCGCCGAAATGCAGGCCGATCTCGCCAAGTCCAAAGTAGGAGTAGACATCAAGACAAATAACGCCAACGCCCGCACCGAAGAAGCGCGCGGCGAGGCCGAATTCATTCGCCAGACGGGGACCGCGCGCGGCGCCGAAGTTGAAGCGGTAGGACTCGCTCGCGCTCGCGGCTACGAAGCACAAGTGCGCGCGCTTGGGTCGAATGCCACGGCGCTCGTCAACGTCATCGCCGCGCTCTCGGAAGGTACCTCGAAATTCGTGCCGGACATCCTCGTCACCAGTGGCTCCAACGGCGCTGGCGCGCTCGATGGCCTGGCGGCCACCGCGATGCGCTATCTCGCTGGAAACGGCGGCAATGGATCCGCGACCGCGGCCGCCAAACCCACCGAACCAAAGGGCGGCTCGCTCCCCAGCGGCCCCGCCGGAAAACCAGGGAAAGAATAGAAGGATCAAGCGGCGGCGAAAGCGGACGGGCCCGTTGCTCCAGTCAGCTTGGCTAGAACTGCGAAGTGATTATTCCGATCAGCACGCGGGTCGTGTCCGAATCAAAGAGCAGAACCGTGTCCGCGCTCACGACGTAGTAAGCCACGTTGTAGGTGACGTTCGGGTTCATCCCCTGTATCACCGCCGTGCCGCGTCCGCTGGTGGTATTCGGCGCCTTGAGTGTCGTATTCGTCACGAAGATCAGATCGCCCGGAAACACCGCGCTGAAATTGTTGATATCAATCTTTCCCGAGACGGACGCGAGTCCATTCAGCGTCAACTGCCCCGATAAATTCTGCTGATACTTTGCCGGCGCGTTATGAAAGATTCCCTGCCCCGCCAATCCAAACGCAAAACTTCCCGTCAAGCCGGTCGGTATCGTTGTTGTTTGCGCGAAAGCCGAGCCCGTCGAAATCGCCGCCGCGTCCAACTCCAGCATCACCGCGGGTCCTTGCGCCGATTGATATATCGCGAATTCCTGAGTCGTCGTGCTCGGCCCCGCAGCACACGTCCCGCTCGCGGTACTCAAGAGCAGGTCAATCCGCCCGCTCGTCGGATCCACAGTGTAGGTACACGTACCCAGCGTAGTGTCGGACGTCACCGTCCCGGCATTGTTGCTGTCGATCACCCCACTCGTCCCGCCACTGCCACTTGAGACGAATACTCCGCCAGCCGCGTACGCGCCCGTGGGCGACGTTCCCCCCACTGTAAATGGATAGTTGCCGCTAGGAAGACTCGCAGCATTGAACGAGCTTCCCGTGGGCGCAGCATACGCATCACCACCCAGATAGCTGGCCGTATCGATTTCCACCAAATGTAACTGCGTGCTCTGTTCGGAAGCCGTCGTATCCACGATGTAAAACGCATACTGAATCGAACCCGTCGAAGTGCTCGAAAGCGTCAGCGTGCCCCGCCCCCTCCCCGGAAAAGTCGTGTCCATCGTGTATGTTCCCGCCAGGCTCCGGTCTTCGGTCGCAACCCTGCCCGCCGGGTTGCTGCTATTATTGACGTCCAAAATCGGGCTCCCACCCGTAATTTGCCCCGCGCCATTCGCCGAGAATTTTCCCGCCATGCCCTGCGGAAAAAACGCAGCATCAGCCCCAGCCACACTGAACACATACGGCCCGCTAAGCGCCGTCAGCGCAGTCGTCAGTCCGTTCAGATTCTGCTGATCCACGGTGCCGCTTCCCGTGTTTCCTGCGTCAAAGCGCGTCAGCACGCCATGCTGGAAATTCGCCATCGCTAACTGCCAGGTCTGCACGGTTCCTTGCCCCGCTCCCGAGCCCGATCCCAGATTGACCTTCACCGTGGCGCGGCCATCCGCACCCATCAGGTATGTTCCGATGAACGGCACCTGCGTCGCCACGCCCACCGAGAAGCGGTTGCTGTCTTCCACGCCGCTCATGTTCCCCTGCCCATCCGCATTAAAACTTCCCGCTACCGCTACAAAACCCCCGCTGTCGTTACCGGAATATGAAAAAGCAAACGGCCCGGTCAAGGAAGCCTGCGAATACGAAATTGACGCGGTAGCCGTCGCGGTTGTTGTTCCGAATTGAGCAGTGATCGTGACCGTGTTACCCGGCGGCGGCGACGGCGGTGCCGTGTATATTCCCGTGGGACTGATCGAGCCGATGTTTCCACCCTCGCTCGAGGACACCGACCAGGTGATCCCCTGTGTGGTGGTCACGTTATTCAAAATCGCTGAAAATTGCTGAGGACCGCCCGCTGGCACAGTCGCGGTCGGCGGAGTCACGGATAGCCCCGACCCGATGCCAACGGTCGCAATCGCTGTATTCGACGTGATCAAGTTGGTGTTGGTGGTCGAACCGGGAACCTGCGGAGTCGTCGCCGTAATGTTCACCTGCCCGCTGTTGATATTCGGCACGACCGCAGGCGCCGTATAAACCCCCACCAGCGCATCGAGGGTCGAAGTCCCGATCGTTCCGGTGGTCGAATTCCCGCCCGCCACCCCGTTCACATACCACGTCACGATCGTCGTCGTAGTAGAGGTTGAAGAACTCGTTACCGCCACTTGCGCCGTGAATTCCGCCGTTTCGTTAATTTGTACTGTCGCCGCGGTCGGCGAAATCGTTACCGCTGTCACAGTACCCACGGCGGTGCCGCCACAAGACGAAATGCTCAGTAGGCCCGCCATCGCCACGGGCAGCAGCAATAGTCCGCAAATCCGCCTCCGCATCGAACGACCTTCCCTTCCTGCCTCAGTTGTATGCAAAATAGCCTGGCGCGCCATCCGTCCTTCTGCCTGTGTTCCGTCGGTCCGCCTCAGAATGCTCCATATCCGATTCCCGCTTTTCTGTCTGGTCATTTTCCTCGGCCCGGTCTTCCGGCACGTCGTTCTCGGACACACACGTCGATTCCAGTATTCCCGTTCAGATAGAAAAAGTTCCAATGCTTAGAGGTAAGCGCGCAAGATTCGGTTGCACGTCGATAGCGTATTTCGCGAGCCCCGCACCCCGTAAAGCGGGAATCATCTTACATCAATCGCATCCCGTGTCACACCCGCAATCGCGGCGGCAAATTTCCGCATTCCCGGCCCGATTTGGCCGCAAACCGCATGGCCTTTTTCGACGGGGCCGCTACTGCGGCAGCGCCGAACTCCCGTAAAACGCTTGCAGCAGGAGCACTCCCCCAAGCGTCGCCGCCGAAATGCTCAAAAGCGTTCCGATCAGGAAATATTCCGCGAACTGCTCGCGCTTGAACTCCGGATACCGCGCAATTGACTTGGCCGCCAGAATCAATCCCGCAGTCGCAGGCGAATGCAGAAACAATGCCGTCATCACCAAGAACCGCTCGAGCCACCCAATATACATTCCCGCGTTGCTCAATTCTGCCCGCGACTCCCCCGTTTGCAGATGCTTCAGCAGCGGTCTGGTCATGAGCCGGATCAGGTATCCCCCGCCAAAAATCACTGCCACATAAACCACCAATGCCAACAGCACGCGGTTGCTCGGCGTCTGCAACCGAATCAAACCATGCAGCAGAATCCCGGCGGGCTCGACGCGCGCCATCCAGCACGCTGCCACCACGATCGTCAAAAAATGCATTACCTGATCCACCGCGAACGCGGCAGTTCCTTCCGCTAGCGGAGTGCGCCGCGCTAACCGTATCTTGCTCTCTTCGATCGCCAGGTGCACCAGCGTCAATCCCAGCGCTAGGGCCGCAAATCGCAACGAATACGCAATCACCGGCACAAACAATCCCGTCAACACCGCCGCGCACACAAAATAAATCGCCCCATGCTTCACATAACCTGCTGCGCGTCCGCTCTTCTTCTGCTGCAGCTGCGCATTTGTCGGAAACACAAAATCCGTCAGCAAATGCCCCAGCAAAAGTGTCAAAACCGTTCTCGTCAGAATTTCCATCTCATCCTGTCACTTGCACGTTTTAATACAATTTCTTCAACTTGTACGTTTTCGTACAAACTACCCCCAGCGCTCCTCCATCAATATCTTCATCCCCTTCATCGTCTGTTCCACTTGCCAGAAATATCCCCTCTTCAAATTCCGTGACACCGTCGACATGTCCAACCGCATCGCTTTCGCGGTCGCCTGCAGCCGGCGTTTCCTTCTGAACTCGGCGATCGTTTCCCACTGCTTCTCTGTAATCTTCAGCAGCAGTGTATCCTGCAAAGCATAAATCAAATTCGCCGTGGAATCGAACACTGCATCCTTCGTTTTAAATCCGGTCAATACCTTGACTTTATTTCCTGCGCCTCTCTTCACTCCCTCCAGCGCCGCGCGTGCGAACTGAAATGCCTCGCCCCCCAGCCGGTTCACGGGCCCGCGCAATCTCCCCGGCACTCTCCCGATGCCGATCCCCATCCGCAGTCGCAATGGCCACATCCGCTCGCGCAAATCGAAAATCAGTTCCGGCAGCCGTGCACACGATCGCACGATCGTTTGAAACTCATCGCCTGCCGTGATCGCGTACGGCAGCCGGATATATTTCCCGCGCAAATGCGCCCGCGACGCCATCTGCAGCCGCTGCCCCAGTACCGCTCGCAAATCACGCCGCGTCCTCGATCCCACCACATCCGCGATCAACACTGCGTGCCGATCCTGCTTCATTATGTCCGCCTTGTACGCTTTCGTACAATTCTACTTATTTGTACGATCCCGTACAAGCAGTAAAAACACTCCATCTTCGCATCAGTACCGCGGTCCGTCGCGGCGCCCCTCTTCATGCCCTAGCCCCACTGCCCCTCGCTGGTCTCCATGAAACCGCTTTCCTCCGCATGTAAAATCCACCAATCCGTTGCGGCCAGCAAGACGCCCCGCCACCGCCGACCGCACGAGCTACTTCCGAATCTCGCAACGCAGCATAAGTCCCCACCGCGATCGCTCGGCGCGCCGTCGCTTTGCACCCTGACACTCCTTCCCACTACGCCCCTCCCTCCCGCCCGTGCGGCATATCCGCACTTCCGGTTGCGCCCCCACCAAAATCGTCTAGAATTGTCACCCGGGCTCCCTCACCCCGGTACCGCTTCCCGCCGTGGTGACAGGCTCTATGACGCTTCCCATGCCGTTGGAAAATGCAGCTCCAGCGCTCGACGCCAGCATTCTGATCGTGGATGACGACGTTGAGCTGTGCGAACTCGTCTCGGAATATCTGGTTTCTCAAGGCCTGCGCGCCGAAGCCGTCCATGACGGCACCGTGGGCCTCGGCCGCGCTCTCTCCGGTGCCTATTCCCTGATCGTCCTCGACGTGATGCTCCCCGGCATGCGCGGCTTCGAGGTTCTACGTAAGATCCGCGCCACCTCTACGGTTCCCGTCGTGATGCTCACCGCCCACGGCGACGACGTGGACCGCATCGTCGGCCTCGAAATCGGCGCCGATGACTACCTCTCCAAGCCCTTCAATCCCCGTGAACTCGCCGCGCGCATCCACGCCGTCTTGCGCCGCACCTCTTCCGCACCGACGAATCCCGCGGCTGCGCCTTCTCCGGACCTCACCATTCTCGGCGATCTCGAAGTGGATACTCGCGCCCGCCTCGTGCGCCACAACGGCCGCGCCGTCCCGCTCACCTCCGTCGAATTTGAACTCATGGCCGCTTTCTCCAAGCTGCCCGGCCAGGTGATTCCCCGCGATGAACTCGGCAAGCGCGTCCTCGGCAACCAGTTCCTCCACTCCGATCGCAAGCTCGACGTGCACATCAGCAATCTCCGCAAGAAATTGGGCCCGTCGCCGGATGGCTCCGAACGCATCCGCTCCATTCGCAATATCGGTTATATTTATGCCTTGCCGGGGAATTCGTATTAACGGGTGAACCGCATTTGCGTACTTTGTTCCTGAAGATTTTTCTGTGGTTTTGGCTCGCGATGGTCCTCGTCAGCGGCACCCTGATTCTTTCCGTCGTCACCACTCAGTCGCAGTTCACCGCCAGGCGCGCCGCGCAATCCGATCGCACCATCACCCCGATCATCGCCGCGCGCGCTGCCGACGTCCTGGACGATCACGGTATGGGCGCCCTCTCGGATTTTCTCGCCTCGCTCGACACCACACTACACGCCCAGGCCTACCTCTTCGACGACGAAGCGAAGGAAATCCTCTCCCAGCCCGCGCCTCCAGAAGCCGAAGCGCTCGCCCAAACCGCGCTGCAAACCGACGACACTAAAATCGTCATCATTCACGGCACAAAATTCGTCGCCCGCAGAACCGTCGGTTCCACCGGCAGCCGCTACGTGCTGGTCATGAGCACCGCTGTCGAGTCCGCTGCCGACGCTCTGCGCGCTCCGCTCGAAACTCAGTTCATCCGCGCCGCGGTGGTTTTCCTAATTGCGGGGCTCGTCTGTTTTTGGCTCGCTCGCCACATCACTGCCCCCATTCGCCATATTCGCGCTGCCACTCATCGCCTTGCTGCAGGACATCTCGGTGCTCGCGTCGGCGGCAGCGCTGCCAATCGTGGCGACGAACTCGCCGACCTTAGCCGCGAGTTCGACCACATGGCCGAGCAGATCGAAGCGCTCATCTCCTCCCAACGCCGCCTCATCGCGGACATCTCTCACGAATTGCGCTCGCCACTCGCCCGCCTCACCGTCGCCCTCGGCCTCACACGCCTGCGCGCCAATCCGGAATCCATCAGCGGGCTAGACCGCATTGAGCTCGAAGCCGGCCGCCTCGACGGCCTCATCGGCAGCCTGCTCCGTCTCGCGCGCCTCGAAAGCGGCAGCGAAAACATCGGCCACGAATCATTTGATTTGGGCGCCTTGGTCCGCGACGTCGTTGCCGACGCCGAATTCGAAGCTCAGAGCATCGAACGCCACGTTCGCCTCCTTCACGCGGACGCCTGCAGCACCTCCGGTAACCGGCAGCTCCTCGCCAGCGCCATCGAGAACGTCATTCGCAACGCCGTCGCTTACACTCCGGAAGCCACAGCCGTACAAGTCACCGTCGAAAATGGTACTGGCAAAGACTCAGGCTTCGCCGTCGTTCGGGTGCGCGACCACGGTGAAGGCGTTCCCGAAAATTCCCTCGGCGACATCTTTCTTCCCTTCTATCGCGTCGGCGATTCCCGCGATCGTTCCTCCGGCGGTTCCGGACTGGGCCTTTCCATCACCGACCGCGCCGTCCGCCTCCACGGCGGCACCGTGACCGCCGAAAATTGCCCTGACGGTGGCCTGGCCGTCGAGCTCCGTCTGCCGTTGGATGGAAAATCCATCGAAAAGAAGGAACGCGAGCTAACGATTGATGGCCGCACGAACCGCCAAACCACCTGACCAGAACTGCATGAAACGATCATGACGTACCGTCGAATTCAGCCTCCGCACCCCGCTCCGGGCGGCCTGTCAACAAACCTATTATCAATAGGTTACAAAGGGACCACTCTAGTACTAAAACCCCCTCCAGCCTGAAGTACTATACGAATGTGACCTTTCCCCTAGTGTGCCATTCTGCTCCGCCGCGTATTCTCTACTGGTCGGAGCACCCCTCCGACCTGAGGCTCGCACGGCATGAGTAAGGCGTCCAGAATGTTTCGTTCCAGGTCGAACCGGGAGGCCAATCTGGCCATCCGCCCGATCGCCGAATTGGACGTTCCCACATTCGTCGAGCCCGATCTCAGCGCCTGCCTTGCCGCCCTCTACAATTCATCCACCGGTGCGTTTGTTGATAGCGTCCACGCGGAAATGATTCCCGCTGCACCCTTTGCTGATCAATCCGACGCAGCCCCCGAAAGCCATACGCTGCTCAGCTTCACTCCAAGACCCACCGGCGATAACGCCGCAATCGACGACGTGCTGGCCATCCTGTTTCAAACGATAGACTCCGCCGCACCCCGCGAAAATTTCAGCGGCTCGGACGTCATTGCCGCGACCTTCTCAGATGACTCGGCGATAATCAGCACGTCATCCCCGGATCCGCGTCGTGCCGAACTCTTCATCGTTGAGAAGCCCGTCGCAGCCGTCCGCCCACCGGCGCAATTCCTCACCGAAGTCATGGACCTGGAAACGATCGCCGCCTCAGCCCGCGGATCCGCCACGTCCACGTCAGACGACTCGTCGGCGTTCGCCGACGGCGAAGATTCCTGCGCCTCCGAAGTTGTCAAAGAACAAGTCGTCGCGGAAATGAACGCGGTAGCTGAAGAATTTGTCGCCGAACAACGCCACCACGCTCCCGCCGCCACGGGAGCGTCCCCGCACGAGCGCCCGCAGGATCGCCGTCAGAAACGCCGCGCGCTGATCTCCGCTCCTATTCGCGTTCGCGCAGTGGTCGCGGAATCCACCGGCAACCAGGAAATCGCCACCACCTTCGACGTTTCGCGCTCCGGCATCCTGTTCCACACCCGGCTCGATTGTTATTCCCGCGGCATGCAAGTCGCTGTCGTGTTCCCTTATAGCAAATCTCCCAAAGCCATCCACAACGAGCAGAAGGGCCGTGTCGTTCGCATCACCGAACTTGGTGACGGCCTCCGCGGCGTCGCCATCACCTTCACCGCCGCGACGGTCGAAGATCATTCCGCCGCACTGGAAGCCGCGCAGCAGGCCGCACACAACGATATCTACGCGCCGCCAGCACCGACTGAAACCGTCAAAGGCCCGGCGAAAAAACCGATGGTCCTCGCCGTGGACTCGGACACACAGCTCCGCGAATCCCTCAAGATGTATCTGGAAAATGAAGGCTACGACGTAATCGCCGTCCGCAACGCCACCGAAGCCCGCGAAGTCCTCGATCTCTTCACTCCTTCGCTGCTCGTCGCCGAAGTCGAAGGCCAGGGCCTCGAGCGCCCCGGCTACGATCTCTGCGGCCACGTGAAAGCCACTTGGCGCCTGCGCAGCGTGCCCGTCGTCCTCACGACCTTTTCGGCGTACCCCAGTGACTATTCCCAAGCCCATTCCCTCGGCGCCATCGTCTGCATGGCCAAGCCCTATAAACAGGAACGCCTCGGCCACATCGTCCGTCTGCTCGCCCCGCTTCCCGAGCACATTGAGAAGACCGCAGCGCCGCATACCCCCGATCCTACGCGCGTTCCCGGCCGCGATTTCAGCGCCCACAGTAGCCGCGACCGCAAATCCAATAACACAAAAAGCCTCTTCGGCAGACTCTTCAACAAGCTCCCCGCCTTCCGCTAGCCTTCGCCGTTCGTAGCGCCGGCGTCCCGCCGGCTCCGCTGCCGTTGCTCTTTACTGTCGCCTTTCAACTCTTAAGTCCGCCCCGCGGCGGCAATCCTCGCCCGCTCCTATTACCTTTTCCATTATTTTGCCCTTCATGACTATTACAACTTTCGCCCGAAGTTTTGCCCTGTACCAATACTGTCCTTCAAACGCATTGACCCCGCCACTGCCCCACACTACCCTCTGGCACAGAATTAATGTTCGCGTATTCTCGATGTACGGACGCGAACCGCAGTCACGGTCATTCCACGAGTTATCGCCCCAGCATTTAACTTCGGAATAACAGCAACCGGGGGTGTGTCCACTTTCTCCCGCGGCCCGGCCGAAGGAGGTTTTGATGACAAGCTTCACTCGATCCCTGCTCATTTTCGTTCTCGCGTTCTTCATGCTGGCCACCAGCTTGCGCGTCCAGGCGCAAAATCACGATGGCCAGCGCGGCGACTCATCCGGGCCCGGCACATCGTCGGGTGGCGCGCAAGATCCCGGCCCGCGCGCAGGCACGGTCAACGCCGGCACCCCACTCTCCACCCTCACTCCCGCCCAACTCCAGTTCTTCCAAGACGGCCTCTCGCGCTTCCTGCAGACCGACTCCGTCAACGGCCAAATGGCGGGCGAAACAGGCGTCGGCCTCGGTCCCGGTTTCAATTCCAATAGCTGCGGCAGTTGCCACGCGCAGCCCGCAGTCGGCGGCTCGAGCCCGAGCACTTCGTTCTATCCTTTCGTCGGCCCCAATCCGCAAATCGCCGCGGCGACCGACTACGGCGGCGCCAACACGGTTCCCTTCTTCATCTCTCTCGATGGCCCGGTACGCGAAGCGCGCTTCCCATTCGCCGTTTCCGCGAGCGGTAGCATCACCAACACTCCCGACGGCGGCGTTCACGACGTCTACACCATCGCCGGCCGCCAAGATGCCCCGGGCTGTGTCATGACCCAGCCTAACTTTGAGCAGATGAACAAAATCGGTAACCTGATCTTCCGCATCCCCACTCCCACGTTCGGCGCGGGTCTAATCGAAAGCATTCCCGATGCGACAATCCTCGCCAACATGGCCGCCAACGCCTCTTTCAAACAGCAGCTCGGCATCTCCGGCCATCCCAACTACAGCGGCAACGACGGCTCCATCACTCGCTTCGGCTGGAAAGCTCAGAACAAGTCTCTGGAAATTTTCTCCGGCGAGGCGTACAACGTCGAGATCGGCGTGACCAACGAGCTTTTCCCCAACGAACGCGCCAATCCACCGTCCTCCTGCCTCTACAATCCCACTCCCGAAGATTCAACCAACTTCACGCTGTCCGGCGATGAGATTCTCAGCGACGTCGTCGAATTCTCCAACTTCATGCGCTTCTCTAATCCACCCGCTCCTTCGACGCAGGGAATCCCCGGCAACCCTTCCGCAGACTCCATTGCCAATGGGCAGGCGATTTTCAACCGGATCGGCTGCACCGCATGCCACACTCCCTCGCTGCAGACTGGCCCTTCCAGCTTCACGCCGGGTCTCAGCAACCAGCAGGCCGCGCTGTTCTCCGACTTGCTGGTCCATCACATGGGCTCGGGTCTAGCCGACAACGTCTCCCAGGGTGCCGCCGGTCCCGATGAATTCCGCACCGCTCCCCTGTGGGGCGTCGGCCAGCGGATTTTCTTCCTGCATGACGGTCGCTCGACGCCCGCAAACGGCGGCCTGCTGAACGCCATCCAAGCCCATGCCAGCCAAGGCTCGGAAGCCAATCGCGTCATCAACCAGTTCAACAACCTAAGCCCCAACCAAAAGCAGGAACTCCTGAACTTCCTGCGCTCCCTGTAAAAACAATCCGGCGCGGCACACGCAAAAAAATCGCGCGTGTCGCGCCGCGATCCACTCAGGTGGCACAGCCACTCCCGGCAGGGCTCTTTCTCTTGCACTTGGTTTTGACTTTGCGGGTGCCCCATCCTTCCCAGTTTTGTTTCGTGGGAAGGTTGGGGGTTTAGAGGCCGCACCACCGACCTCCCGATACCGCGCGTCGACGATTTGCCGTTGCCTTTCCCCCGCACGTGCCACAGCGCCGCCCCTGTCTTATACTCACCCAATGGCGATTCCCCGCGATATCCCCAAACACCGCTCCCTATTCCTACTGCTCACACTCGTAGCCGCGTCCGCCGTAGCCGATCACCCCAAACCAAAGCCCCCTCTCGAAAATTTCTACGTAGTAACCCAAGCCATCTTCCACGCCGATCCCAAATGGGTAGACCACATCCTCGAAGTCCGCCCCCAAGGCCTCAACGACGTCCAAGTTCGCGAAATCCGCATAGCCCCGCTAAGCGCCTCTTGCCCCCACCACGCGACCGTCCGCGCCATCGAACGCGTAGTCCCAAACACCACCGTAAAAAAAGTAGCGGTCCACTTCGACCTTTGCGCCTACACCGAAGATGACGTCGAAACAATGGTGCATGCCGCCAAACGCACCCACGGTGCTCCCAGCTCCGACGACGATTCCGCCACCCAAACCATCGTCGCCCGCTGCGGCCAGAAACAAAGACTCTTCGAGCTTCCCGATCAAGCGACGCTACGTTTCGACGGCCTCACCCTGGCCGATACGCATCTCGCCGCATTCTGGAATCTCGCCGCCACCGTAGAAGCCCGCACTTTCGGCGACGATTTTTCACTCGCCCACCTCGCCCCTGAACAAGACCGCGACGCTCAAGCCCTCGGCGGAAAACTGGTCGATGAAATCAAATCCGGCAAATACGACCAAGCCTTCGCCGACAACGAATGCCCCTATGCCGAATGCCCCGATCACAACGCCGCCAGCGCCCTACAGGGCTACGCCGGCCCAATATTCTCCTGCCCCGAAAAATAAGCGTTGAAAACGGCAGCCTCGTTGTCGTTGAATTTGCTTTTGAATTTGTAGCGGCCAGCTTCAGCTGGGCGCCTTTGACGTGGGTTTTGAATTTGTTGTGAATGTGTTGAATTTGATCTTGTAGCGGCCGGTTCACGTTCATCGAATCGGGCAGCAGTTGCAGTCGATTTTTGAATTCGTAGCGCCGGTCTTCAGACCACCAGCCTGTGCTGTCGTAGGAGTACGTCGTGCCTGCCGCAAGACGGCCCTGCCCAACCGCGCGATACCTGATCCGACTCGGTAGGGGCGCCGCTTGTGAATCGCGCCGCAGCGCGATTCGTCCTGAGCTCCCGCGAAGCGGGAGCGAAGGGCTGCGCCCCTGCTTGCCCGGGCGTCAGCAGTTCCGCCACGCCGTAATTGCTCTTCATGCTCCACGCAAAAAAAAACGGCGGGCTCCGCATCATCATGCGGAACCCGCCCAGACTGTAAATCTACTCTCGGCGAAAACTACCTCTTCGCGACCTGCTCCCGCACCTGGCTGGCGAAGGTTTCAGCGGTAACCTTCTCGCCATGCCAGGTGTTCGCGCGATTGAGGGGATAAGCGAAAACCACGCTGCCAGTGCTGCGCTCGATCAACTGCAGAGTCGGCGTCCCGTCATGCTTCGCGTTCTTGCCGGCCGCGTCATCGCTGCCCCAGTAAAGGTGCAACACGTAAGTCGCATGCGCATCACTAACCACCGGCGCCAGTCCTACATGTTTCCTTTCAAACGCGACTGACAGGTATCCTTCGAGCCCCTGCATCGGCTCGATATACACCGAAGGGCCGAGCGCAACCGGCGCCTTCACGGCCGCATCAGCCAAAGCCGGCGCCGAAGCGTAAGCGTAACTCGGCACTCCAGCATAAGGCTGCGTCTGCGCCACGGTCATCGGATCCACCGTATTGGCAGCAGAATTAGCGCTCGAGGACGACACAGGACGGCATGCCATCCCGTTCACATAGGTCTCATCGGCCGCTATATAATTCCCCGAACCACTCAAATTGCGGCACTGCATTTGCAAGGTCACTGATTGCTGGCCTTGCGCGGCCCCTGCCCAAACCAACCCTGCTACTAACAAGGAAGCTGCGGCTTTCATGGCGGTATTTCCTCCACGACCAGAATGCGTTACACGACCGCCCGCAGCAATATTACGAACGTACCATTCTGAAGCACCGCTTCCAACACCCCAGCATGCATTTCTGTGCTGCTGCGACGCAGCTCGCTGAGTGATTGCGCCTCGCGGCAGCCCGACGCACAAATTCCCGTCTTAAGGCTGCGGTTTTGCACCACTGTCAGCCGCAGCCGCCTCACCCGGCCCCACCACAAAATACCCAAGCCGGGTTCGCACGGTTACATCTGGACGCGTGACCGTAATTTTGATCGTGTGGAAACCCGCACTGCGCTCGACAGTCGGCGCGTAGCTCACAACATACTGTGCATGCAATTCGCTCCCGATCTGGTCGAGCGCCGTGCGCACCGTGCGATCGCGCAGCGCGCGATAATGCACACCCCCAGTCGCGGCCGCAGCCACCGCCAGCTGATGATTACTTATTTCATTTGTGCCACGCGTGATCAACCAGACTGCCGCGGGCATCAGATCGAGCGTGCCGCCCGGCGGCCCTCCGTTCCCGGGTATCTGCAGCGCTCCAGGGCGCGTGGGTCCCGGAATCACTCCGGGAGGATATTTGATTTGCCGGTCCGGCGGCTTGGGCCCAAAACGCACGTCCGCCGAACTGCTGCTCGGCCCTATCGCGTAAATCGCGATGTCAGCAAGCTGGGCATCTCGCAGCACCAGCCCGAGCTTTGCATCGCTAGCGATATCCTGCGACTCCCCCACAATCAGCATCACTCGCCGATAATTAACCGGTCGCGTTTTAAGCTGCTTGACGGCTTCCGCCATCCCGTCGTACAACCGCATCTCCGGCGCCTCGAATTTCACCTGCGCGATCGCCTGCTGCACGTCGTCGTGATCGTGCGTAAAGACTTGTCGCACATCCACCGTGCTGTCATAAGTGATCACCGCCGCTTCGCCATGCAGCGCCATCACCGTTTCCGTGAAGATGCTCCCCATGCCGCGAATCACCGGCGCCATCATTTCTATATGTGAACTGGTCTCGACCACCAGCGCCACCGCCAGCGGATCGCCGCCGAGATCCCAATGATCAATCGTCTGCTCGATGCCGTTGTCGAACACCTGAAAATCCTTCTGCGCCAGATCCAGCACCGGCGCGCCCCCTTTGTCGAGCACCGTGACCGGCGCGATCACCTCCTCGGTATGCACCTGAATTTTATTTTGTGCCTGACGCGGTGTTTGCGCGGCGCCCGCGGGCGTCGCCGCTTGTGCCTGGGCGCAAATCGGCAGCAACGCAAGACAAGCGACAATTGGCCCGCCGAGCCCGCAGTTCCCGCCGAGTTTAATCACTCGCCCCACTCCGCTGCCGGATGTGATTCCATCCCCCGGCTTGCTGTTGCTCCGATTCCCGCCGCTCTTAGGCTGGTGATTTTGACTTTCGGCTCGCCGCGCCCCTCTTCTCCGGTCGTACCGATCGCCACCGAGCCAGCGCCGTAGGTGCGACACAGCTTTGCCGCTGGCACCAACACGTTCCTGATTTCACCCCGCCGATTATCCAGTGCTATGATTCCGTCGTCCTTTGGAATCGGAGCGCGCCCATGAACACAAAATATCACGCGATCGCAACAACCGCCGCAATCCTCTTCGCGACGATACTCTGCTCCTCACTCGCAAATGCGCAATCTGCAACCCCCACCCCGTCCCCCGCCCTGCTTGTCCTCAACAAAGCTGAAAACTCGCTCGCCATCGTCGATCCCGCGACGCAAAAGGTAGTAGCCCGCATCCCCACCGGCGAAGGCCCCCACGAAATCGCAGCCTCCTCCGACGGCAAACTAGCCGTCGTCACCAACTACGGCGCCAAGGATCCCGGCCACTCACTCTCCGTGATGGACCTCGTCGCGCAAAAAGAAATCCATCGCGTAGATCTCGGCCCTCTCGGACGCCCCCACGGCGTCCTCTTCGCGGACGGCGAATTTTATTTCACCGCTGAGCTCAACAAACTAATCGCGCGCTACGATCCCGCCACCAACAACCTCGACTGGCTTCTTGGCGTCGGCCAAAATCGCACGCACATGCTGGTGCGCACGAAATATCCGAATGAATATTTCACCTCCAACGTTGATTCCGGCACCGTTACCGCCATCGAAAAAAGTTCCGACCCCTCCGGCTGGAAGGAAACCCACATCCCGGTAGGCAAAGCCGTCGAAGGCATAGACGTCTCCCCCGACAACAAAGAAGTCTGGGTCGCCAATGCCGGCGACGGCACCGTCTCCATCATCGAAACCGCCAGCAGCAAAGTCATCCAAACTTTCGACGCGCGCACCAAACATTCCAATCGCCTGAAATTCACGCCCGACGGCAAGTTTGCCCTGATCTCCGATCCCGCCACCGGCGAGCTAGCGATCGTGGATGCCGCCACCAGAACAATCACCAAAATGCTAAACGTAGGCCGCGCCCCCGGCGGCATCCTGATCGTCCCAGACGGCTCCCGCGCCTACATAGCCCTAGCCGGCGACAACGCCGTCGCCATAATCGATCTCCACAAACTCGAACTGGCGGGCCAAATCCCTACAGGCCAAGGCCCCGACGGCCTGGCTTGGGCCGTTCGCCCCTAAAATCACCCGAGCCGCTGCCTGTGAATCGCGCTACAGCGCGATTCATCCTGAGATGCTGCGGTGGGGCATCGATGGTTTTCCGCAACGTATCCACAAAATAAAAAGTTGCCCCGCCCCAACCCAACCTGCGAAAATCTCCCCGAAACTTTTCCGCACATCACGCCATCCGAGTCACCCTAAGGAGCCACCCACAAAATGGAATTCAGAACCCTAGGCCGTTCCGGACTAAAAGTTCCCGTCCTCAGCATGGGCACCGCCACGTTCGGCGCCGGCAGCGAAGTTTTCCGCGCCATGGGTCAATCGAGCGTCTCTGAGGCCACTCGCCTTGTCGACATCTGCCTCGAAGCCAGCGTCAACATGTTCGACACCGCCGACATCTACCACGAAGGCCTCTCCGAAGAAGTTCTCGGCCAGGCCGTCGCCGGTCGCCGCGACAAAGTTCTCATCTCCACCAAAGCCACATTCAAAATGGGCCCCGGCCCCAATGAAGTCGGCTCCTCCCGTCATCATTTAATACAAGCCTGCGAAGCCAGCCTGCGCCGCCTGAAAACTGATTACATTGATCTCTACCAGATGCACGGCTTCGACGGCCTGACTCCCGTCCAAGAAACTCTAAGCGCCCTGAACGATCTCGTCCACAGCGGCAAAGTCCGCTACATCGGCTGCTCCAATTTCTCCGGCTGGCATCTCCAGAAGTCTCTGGACGTCTCCGATCGCTACGGCTGGTCCCGCTACGTCGCCCATCAAGCGTACTACTCCCTCATTGGCCGCGATTACGAATGGGAACTCATGCCCCTAGGCGTCGCCGAAGGAGTCGGTTGCGTGGTCTGGAGTCCGCTCGGCTGGGGACGGCTCACCGGAAAAATTCGCCGCAATCAGCCGCTGCACAAAGAAAGCCGCCTGCACAAGACCGCCGAGTTCGGCCCACCTGTCCCGAACGAGCACCTACATAATGTAGTGGATGCGATCGACGGCATCACCGCAGAAACCGGCAAAACGGTCTCGCAAATCGCGCTGAACTGGCTCCTGCAACGCCCCACCGTCTCGAGCATAATCATGGGCGCCCGCAACGAAGAGCAACTCCGCCAAAACCTGGGCGCCGTAGGCTGGAACCTCACCCGCGCACAGGTCGCAAGACTCGACGCCGCCAGCAACGTGACGCTCGCCTACCCCTACTGGCACCAACGCCAATTCTCAGACCGCAACCCACCCCCTACGCCTTGAGGTAGCGCCGGCGTCCCGCCGGTTTCTTGCCGTTGCATTTGCACTTGAATCTGTAGCGGCCAGCCATCGTTGGGCACAGTTCACTTTCACTGCATAGGCAATGTTACCTGTGCTTTCTCGTTTGAAGTTGATTTGGAAGTTGAATTTACGGGTGCGCCATCCTTCCCGCCTTTGTTTCACGGGAAGCGCGGGGGGTTTAAACGCAACAGCGCCGCACGTCGCCGACTCGCCGTCGTTTTCCTCTGTGCCCTCTGTGTCAAATATTCGGTCGTAGCGCCGCGCGGCGGAATGCAACCACGCTCTACTCAAACTGTTTCCGAAACAACGCCAGCTGCTGCCTCAATTCCGCAACTTCACTCTGCAACGCCGCGATCTCGCCTTCCAAACGCGCCATCCTCTCGCCATCTGCCGCGCCACCACGAACGCTCACCGATTCGCGCGCGACGACCGCTGCCTCGACCCCCGCCGAATCCTCCACGTCCCCGCACAGCAAATGCACATACCGCGACTCCTTCGTCCCTGCCCGCCGCGCCAACACCCGCACCAACGCCGGCTCCCTCTGCATCAATTTCTGCAAAGCCCCCTGCACGTCACTTAACTCCTCAAAGTGATGCAAACGCTCCCCCCGCCCCCGTATCTCCCCGGGCGTCTGCGCCCCGCGCAACAAGAGCACGCACAAAACCGCCGTCTCCGGCCGCGTAAAATTAAACACTTCTCCCAAGCGGTGCTCGTACTTCCGCACCCGGCTATCATTCGTATCCGCCGGCCCAGCCAATTCCAACTCGCGCAAACTGCGCAACGCCGCGGTAACCGCGTCCTCATCCAAGTTCATCACCGGCTCGCGATTCGTCTTCTGATTGCAAGCATTCACCAGCGCATTCAAAGAAAGCGGATAATATTCCGGCGTCGTAATCTCCTTCTCCACGAGCACCCCCAGGACCCGCGCCGCCACCTCACTCAAATGAATGTCCGTACTCACAAAAGTTTTTCTCCTCGCGATTGCAGTTGCCTTTCGCTGCGTGCTCTGCGTCTCTGGGGTGGCTCGTGTCTTTCTCTGTGTCCTCCGCTCTTCCTGGGTGCCCTCTGTGTTAGATCTTTTGCCTTGATCGTCACCGCGCCTCGCTCAAAATACCCTGCAACACTTTCAAATCCCCGTCCACCTTCCCGGTCTGCAAATGCGAGATATCCAAACCCAAAATCCGCGCGATCCACGGATACAAATTCACGTCCTCAAACGGCGCCACCTTCTCCCCGCGACGAATATCCGGCCCCGCCGCGAAGAATATCGCCTTCATCTCCGGCATGTCCGTCGTATCGTACCCGTGCATGCCCGCAGGCGGCCCAGCAAGATGCATCGCATCCGCCGCCCCAGCCGGAGGCGCATTCACGCGGAGCAAGTAAGGCCCGGTAGCAACGACCACCGGATCGCCCTCGCGCAAATTCCCATCGAAATGCAATCCCGCCGGCACAGAGCCGTTGCGATAAACCTTAAACTTGTCGCTCTTCCCGTGCAAAGCAGCGAACACCTTTTCAGCCGCCGCCTCCGATCGCGGATACATAGAACTTTCCACCGACTTCTCCAACAGCCGCGTATCGAAAAACTCGCCCAGGTTGATCCAGTCCCCCTCCACCTTAGCCATTCCGTGGTCCGCCACCACAATCACATCCACGCGCAAATTCAATTTCGCCACACCCGCCACGAGCCGGCCGACTTCGTCATCCACTTCCCGCACCGCCGCCGCCACCTCCGGACTATCCGGACCATGCGCGTGCCCCGCGCTATCCACATCGCTGAAATACAAAGTAATGAAATGCGGCCTTCGCTCAGGCGGCGATTGCAACCATGCCAACACCTGCTCCACGCGCGCGCGATTCGGAAATTTCGTGTCGTACTTCATGTAATAAGTCGGCCGCACACCCTGAACGTCCGCCTCCGACCCCGGCCAGAAAAAACAAGCCGCACGCATTCCCTGCTGTTCAGCCAGCACCCACAACGGTGTCCCGCCGTACCACGTGCCGTCGGTCACCGTCTGCTCGTCCTTATAGCTATAAACCTGCTTGCGCACCGGATCGTAGAACGCATTCGCCACGATCCCGTGATGCTCGGGATAAAGCCCGGTAACAATCGTGTAGTGGTTCGGAAAAGTGATCGAAGGATAAGCCGGGATCATCCCCTCCGGCGCGCTGGCTCCCCGCGCCCCCAAAGCATCCAGATTCGGCGAAGCATAAATGCGCGGATAATCGTAACGAAACCCATCAAGCGACACCAAAATCACATAAGGCTTAGCCTGCTGTTCCGCCGTATTCGGCCCGTGCTCCGCGACGATCGGCGCCGCGAGCGCGGGGGAAGCCGTCTGCTGGGCCGTCGCCTGCTGCGCCCCAGCAATCCCCGGCCCCAACCCCACCACGCCCCATACTCCAGCAAGCAAAATAAAACGCAGCGTCCTGATCCCGTTTCGCTCACGCATCTTCATTCCAGGCTCTCCCTGCCCGCTCCACTGCCAAATCACCGCACAACATTATCTTTCCTTCCGCTGATTTCTATTATGGAAATTATTCGGCTGACGATTGCTCATATTTTCCGCAACCGCGCAGCCACATGACTCGTCTAATGGACTGTAGCCCGAAATTGGCTACGCTGCTCAGAAAGAAGGCCCGATATGAAGGAACTAAATAGAGCTGTAAGCACGAACGTCATCCAAGCCACTTTCGCCCTGCGCGGTCCCGAGACCAATTCCAAGCACCAACACACCCACACGCTGAACGAAGTCCAAAGGCGCGCCTACCAGATTCATCAACGCCACGGCGGAATCTACGGCGGATACACGCTGGAAGATTGGCTGGAAGCAGAGCACGAACTGGACGAGGAGGACAATTCTCCGTCGCCGAAAAGAGATCAAATCCACTGACGCCGCGACCTTGCGGCTTGTCCAGATTTGCACGGCGTATAAGTAAAACGCCGCCCGAAGGGGCGGCGTTTTACTTCCAGCGATATAGAAATCTGCAAATCGAACTGCGCGAGTCCGCTGGCGAGAATTAATTCAGCAGTTTCCGTCGCGCCGTCAACGCAATTCCCATTAGGCCTGTTCCCAGCATTAGTAGCGCGCCGGGCTCCGGCGCCGTGGTAACCGTCCCCGCGTAATCGAGGCCGTAGGAACTGCCGGCCTCTTGATAGACGACGAACGAAAGTGTGTTTGTGCCATCCGCCAGATACGGTTGCAATTCCGCAAAGTTGAAAACGCCCATCGTGCTATTTAAGCACCCGATCGGCAACGACGAGCACGTGGGATAAGACCCGCCCAAATTTCCCGACGCCAATTCCACTCCATTCAGCCACACCGACGACGTATCATCCGCCAACACATCCAAATTCGCGCCAGTAATTGTGCCGGTCAAATTAAACGTGTCGGTAAAAGTCACCGCAGTTCCGTTCGGCACCACGACAAATCCCGCAGACGACGGGTCGCCGGTATTCGTAAACGAAATCCAGCTTGAGCCCGCCAGCGGCGCCGCCCAGGCCGGATTTGGAGAAATCACTTGCGTCGCGCTGCTCGTCGAATTGGTGGTTGCGGTGGAACTCACCACCGACGTCGAATCCGCGCGTGCATTCAGCACGAAACCGCTCGCCGCGAGTAGCATAATCACCAGTCCGAATTTCTTCACGATTTGTTTCCTCCGTCAAAACTAGGGCAACCGCGCCGCCCGAACGATAGTGAGCGACACCGGGAGTACTGCAAACGGCCCGCCAACTAGCCGCCTGCAAACATGGGACTTATGAATCGCAGCCGCATGCTCAGTCGAAGGATTTTCCATGGAACGGTAATCGCCCTCCAACTCGCACGCCGCGTCCAAACGATGACATTTTTTGTTACCGGTAACATAAATAGGCGGGCACTTTCCAAATCGCTTCCAGCGATGAACTTTAGCGCAGTGCCACAGTTATTTCGGCGCTGCCGTCGGCGTTCCCAAATAGCTCTGCACCGCGCTTGGGCTGATAGCAAGCTTCGTCGCGATCTGCGGTATTGACTGCGCCTGGTTGTGCAGCGACCGCACTTGTATCGAGATCGGCTGCGGAATCTCCTGCGCCGGTCTGCACTCAAATCACAACCATGCTACAATTAAAGCTCCTTGCTCTCCGTTAACAACATCACGATGCGCTTCGGCGCCAGAGTCTTGTTCGAAGAGGTCAGCACCACCTTCTTCGCAGGACGCCGCTACGGCATCACCGGCCCCAATGGCGCCGGTAAATCCACGCTGATGAAGATCTTGACCGGCGAAATCGAGCCGACCAAGGGCGACGTCACGCGCCCCAAAAAACTCGGGATCTTAAGTCAAGACCAGTTCGCCTTCGACGAGCATCGCGTCATTGATACCGTGATCATGGGCAATCGCCCGCTCTGGAAAGCGCTCCAGGAACGCGAAATTCTCTACGCCAAGCCGCACGAAGAACTCACCGACGCCGACGGCATGCGCCTCGGCGAACTCGAAGGCATCGTCGGCGAAGAAGGCGGCTACACCGCCGAAGCCGACGCCGCCATCCTGCTCGATGGCCTCGGCCTCGAAGAGCCGCTGCACGATCGCAAGATGCGGGAGCTACAAGGCGGACAAAAAGTCCGCGTCCTGCTAGCGCAAGCGCTCTTCGGCAGCCCGCCTGCCCTGCTGCTCGACGAGCCTACGAACCACTTGGACCTCGATTCCGTCCACTGGCTGCAGGACTACCTTCTCGAATACGAAGGCGTGCTGATCGTCATCTCGCACGATCGCCATTTTCTGAATAGCGTCTGCACCCACACTGCGGACATCGATTACGAAACCGTGATCATGTACAACGGCGGTTACGACGACATGGTCATGGCCAAGACCTCGATCCGCTCGCGTATCGAATCCGAAAACGCGCAGCGCGAAAAGAAAATCGCACAACTCAACGAATTCATCGCACGCTTTTCCGCCGGCACCCGCTCCGCGCAAGCCACCTCGCGCAAAAAAGAAGTTGAGCGCCTGCAGACCACCGAGCTAGCTCGCTCCAACATCGCGCGCCCCTACATCCGTTTTCAGATGGACCAACATTCCGGCCGTCATCCGCTGGAGATCAAGAGTGTCGCGAAATCCTACGACGGAGTGAAAGTGTGGGCGCCCTTTTCCGGCAGCGTGGCGCGCGGCGAAAAAATCGCATTAATGGGCCGCAACGGTACCGGCAAGACCACGCTGCTGCGTTCCCTGCTGCGCAATTCCACCGGCTTTATCGACGACAACGATCGCCAGTTCCCCGTGGACGGCGGCCAGGTAATCTGGGGCCACAACGTCGCCGTCGGCTATTTCGCGCAAGACCACAGCGAATCCATCACGCACGGCATGAACGCCATCGAGTGGCTGCACCAATTCAAACCGCAAGCCACCCAGGAAGAATTGCGTGCCGTCCTCGGCCAGATGCTTTTCAGCGGTGAAGAAGCCCTGAAGCAAACCGCCGCGCTTTCCGGCGGCGAATCCGCCCGCCTGATTTTTTGCCGCCTCATGCTGCAGAAGCCCAATTTCCTAGTCCTGGACGAGCCCACCAACCACTTGGACCTTGAATCCATCAACGCGCTCAACATCGCGCTGCAGAAGTACGACGGCACGGTGCTGCTCGTCACCCACGACCACGACGTAATCGACGAAGTAGCCACCCGCATCTGGCACTTCCACTCCAACAAAATCGAAGACTTCAAGGGCCCTTACTCCGAATTCGTGGCCGCCGCCGAAGAAAAAGCCTCCTGAATCGCCCGTAGCATATGCAATCTTGCCTGTGCTCTTTGTTTTGATTCTGCCGTTGCCTTCGTAGCGGCGGTCTTCAGACCGGCAGCCGTTGCCGTTGCTTTTCGTACGTCATCCTGAGCGCTGCGCAGGATCGCTTCGTGTTTTTCGTCCGCGCGTTGTGCGCGCGATCGTAACGGCATTTTGTTCAAGCTGCCTATTGCTTGTAGACCAGCGGCGGTCCGCTGGTTCGCGTGGCCTTCAAGTCCACATCTACCTCGACGTGGTCGGCAATCTTAATGAACGGAATGTTGCTGTTCATTCCGTAGTCCTTACGATCGAAAGCCATCGAGCCTTTGATCTCGCCCGAACCTGTTCCCTTACCCGTAAGCGTTAGAACCAGCTTCTCCGGCTTGGTCACTCCGCGAATCGTAAAATCACCATCAACTTCAAACGTCGTGGGGCCTGTCTGCACAATTTTCGTTGAGTGAAACGTGATCGTCGGGTTCTGCGTCACGTTGAAGAAATCCTTGCCCTTCAATTTACCGTCCTTCATGCCGCTTCCGGTATTGACGGAGGCTGCCTGAATCTCCACGTCCAAAACGCCAGATTCAACATCAGGAGACGGAAACGTTAGTGTCGCCTCCCACTTGTCGAAACTGCCCACCAGAGCCACCGACGCCTTCACGTTGAACTTTATCGAGCTCGACACCGGCACAATCTTGTAGACAGGATTTTGCGCACGGGCAGGCGCGACGGCCAGTCCCAGAACAGCCACGAATGTCGCCGCAGCAACTGCGATTTTTCCTGAACGAATCATGAACTCCATCACTTTTTTCCCTGGCCAATTGATTGCCGGTTGCGCTGCGTTTCCCGCCTCTACTTTACGCCAAGGTTGGAGTTCCAGCGTCATCATCCTGTATCCCCCGCCACAGTGAATCGCGGGAATAAAATCGCCGCCTCCCCGGTCTACATATAGGAACGAAGCACGCCAACGAATCATCGTCGGCAGGCTGCCAAGTTCAAAGGAGAAACGACAATGCAAGAAACGTTGATCAGCAATGCCTCGCACAATGTTCGCGGCATCGGTACAAGAACCGCGCTCGCCATGGCGCTGGCAATCATCGCGATGGGTATCGCCGCAACACCGGCCGCCCAAGCCGCGGGCAACTCCAGCAGGAACAGCGACGCTCCCGCCAACATCGTCAGCCACGTCACCCTCACTGACGGCAAGGTTACCCGCATGCTCCTCCTCAAGCGCAACGGCAAGGAATATCTCGCGCTCGGGCTCGACTCTTCCGCACCAGTCGCCCTGGTGGACGTCACCGATCCGCGCCGCCCACACGCGCTGGATTCCGCCGCGCCGGCGCCCGGAAAGCGCGACGCCGAGGTCAACGTCCTCGCCGACACTCTCACCGTCTTCGGCAAATCCGACGCTGCAACTCCCGCGTCCGCAGACCCCAAAGAACTCCGCAGCTTCTCCGGCGTCACTGCTTTCGTAATCGACGCCGCCCACGGCCTGATCTACGCCGCCAACAACGACGGCCTCTGGATCGTGAAAACCAAGCGCCAAGCCGTCGAAGACGCTCGCGCCGATAACTATGGCGGCTAGTTACCGTTCCCTCTCGCAGCAAAGGGTCTTGGCCTCAGCAAATCCAGCCGAGTGAAGCCGAGACCCTTCCACACAAATTCAAAAGCAAGCGCGACCGGACTGACCGCCGAAACGTTGCCCTTTATTTTTCGCGCGCTTGGATGTACATTGCTCGCCTTCACCCCTAACGCCATGGCCTCGAAGCACAAACGGAGCAAAATGCACTCAACGAAAACGAACGCGCGTGTGATTTTCAAATTGTTTGGGCAAGCGCCGATGCAGGCCACTCTGCTGCACCGCAATCGCGGCGGATTCTGGATACAGGGCGGCAAGCTCGCGCAGTTTCTGGGCGGCTGCGATTATTCCGGTGTGGAAGTGGATGTGTGCTTCCTCTCGGCGAACAAGGTCGAGTGGTACAAGAACGCGCCGGCGAATGCGCGCGGCGCGGAGACAGGCAAGTAGGACGCGTAAACGACGCAAAGGAAAATCAGATGGCTACGATCACTACGACAGACGGGACCAAGATTTTCTACAAAGATTGGGGCAAGGGACAGCCGATCGTCTTCAGTCACGGTTGGCCGCTCAGCGCTGACGACTGGGACGGCCAGATGCTCTATTTCGGGAACCTCGGCTATCGCGTGATCGCGCACGACCGCCGCGGCCATGGGCGCTCCGACCAGACGTGGGGCGGCAACGACATGAATACTTACGCGGACGATTTGGCCGAGCTGTTCGAGAAGCTCGATCTGAAGGATGCAATCATGGTGGGCCACTCGACCGGTGGCGGCGAAGTCGCGCGTTATTTGGGACGCCACGGCACGAAGCGCGTCGTCAAGGCGGCACTGATCAGCGCGATCACGCCGCTGATGCTGAAGACGGAGAAGAATCCGCTGGGCACGCCGGTCGCGGTATTCGACGGGCTGCGTGCGGCGCTGGCGGCGAATCGGCCGCAGTTCTACATAGATATCACGCTGCCATTTTACGGCTACAATCGCCCGGGCGCGAAGATTTCCGAAGGCATACGCGAGCATTGGTGGTTGCAGGGCATGGTGGGGAGCGTCAAGGCGCACTATGATTGCATCGGAGTTTTCTCGGAGACCGATACGACTGAAGATCTCAAGAAAATTGACATTCCCGTGCTGGTGATGCACAGCGAAGACGATCAGATCGTGCCCATCGCAGCAGCGGGTCCGGCGGCCGCGAAGTTGCTGAAGTACGCAACGCTCAAGGTCTATAAAGACCTCCCGCACGGCATGCCCGCGACCCACGCGGACATCGTCAACGCTGAGTTGCTAGCTTTCTTCAAGGCGCAGCGCAGCGCGACTGCGTAACTGAAAATTCCCAGGGCACGAGCATTCTGTGGCTTCGCTTCTCTGCCCTTCATCTGGCAACAGCGGGATGAAGGGCGGACGGCCATCGGTTGCTGCCGCAACCGCGACGGCGTGCTGTGCGCGATGCGGGGGCAGCATGAACGTCCTAGTCTTCGGCGCCACCGGCATGATCGGCCAAGGCGTCCTCCGCGAATGCCTTCTCGATCCCGGCGTGAAATTAGTTGCAACCATCGGCCGCACCGCCACCGGCCAGCAAAATCCCAAACTCCGCGAAATCGTCCACAAGGATTTGTCGAACTACGCGGCCATCGAAGAAAAATTCTCGGGCTTCGACGCCTGCTTCTTCTGCCTGGGCATCTCTGCCTCCGGCACGACGGAAGAAACCTACACGCGCGTAACCTACGACATCACCATCGCCGCCGCAGAAACTCTCTGCCGCCTCAATCCGAAAATGACCTTCATCTACGTCTCCGGCGCCAGCACCGATAGCTCCGAAAAAGGCCGCATGATGTGGGCCCGCGTAAAAGGCAAGACCGAAAACGCTCTGCTCCGCATGCCCTTCGCCGCGGCATACATGTTCCGCCCCGGCTTCATCGAGCCCGCCCACGGTGAGATCTCTCGCACCAAGCTCTATCGCACCCTCTATAACCTGATGAAACCGCTGCTCCCCGCAATCCGCCGCGCATTCCCCAATCAAATCCTCACCACAGAACAAATCGCCCGCGCCATGCTAAACCTAACCCGCCGCCCCTATCCCAAGCACATCCTCGAAGTCCCAGATATCCGCGCCGCCGCGCAACTCACCTAACTCGCTCGAAGACCGCATTTTGTGAATTGCGCCACAGCGATCCTCGACCCCAGAAGCCAACTCATAAATACGTGTCGTCCCGAACGAAGTCGCGCGCTTTTTCTTGCCCGCCGCACTTTGGCGGGCGCGGGGCGCAGAGAGGGAGCTGCTTTTTTGCGGCACGGCCTAGCCTCTCAGTCGACACGAGCATGGCGCTTGGCATTGCCTCTGAATTCGAGGTGCTTACCGCTGCCACGTACTGATCACCGCGGACGACGCCAAACCGGCACGGTGCAGAATTGAGGTAACTTATGACGGGGATTGGCACCATTTTCGAGGAGTCCCGGTATCTTGATCTACGAATCAACGACGAGTGGCGGGTGATCAAGCCTTCCACACCACCCAAGTAAACTCTTGGTTTTTCCGGGTGCCGCACTCTCGCCGCAGGCCAGGGTGCAGGTTTATACGCTCGATCGCCAACAACTTCCGCGAAGCACACTCCCCAAAATGACTCCGGCCAGTCAGCACCAGGCGGGTGCGCCACCCACCCGATTGCGCCTCGCGAACGAAAGTGCCACACTTGCGGCAAGGGGGTCGCTATGACCAACGAGCAAATCAAGGCGCTAGCAGCGGTGCGGGCTGCCTTTGTTGCTGCCGAAACAACCGGCTTAACCGAAGCCGAGATATGGAGGGCTGCTGCAAGCGGGCAAGCGTATCCGGAGGTTAAAAGCGGGCGGCCACCGGGTAATTACAATCCAATCTCCGACTGCCTCGACAAACCGAAAAACAAAGCACATCACGGGTGACCATTAACGAGGGCGGGTGGCCAAGCCTTCCACACCACCCAAGTATACGCCGCGTTTTTCGGGTGCCGCACTCTTCGTGCCTTTGTTTCACGCGAAGGGTGCGGGTTTAGACGCTCCATCACCGACAACGTTCGCGGAGCGCGCCGCACAAAATATCTCCGGCCAGTAAGTACTAAAACTGTACCTTTCCCGTCCCAACGGCCACCACTTTTTTCCAAAAAACCATGCTCACGTACAGCTGTTTTTTCCGCTTCGCGCTGTTAGCCTGCCGCGGAGGTGAAAAATATGAAACGATGCTTCCGAAGATTTCGCGACGATCGCTTGGCCCTCACCACCCTGCAAAATCCTCTCTGCAAAGTCCGCACCCAGGCAGAATTAATCGCAGCCGCTGAACGCGAGCGCGAACTCCAGTCGCCACCCGCCGCAATGTCCGAACTGTAGGCCCTTGCCTCTCCGCCGCAAGTCATCGAGGCCATTCCGCCTCCACCGCCCAGCGCTCCCCCGGAACCACTGCAAGATCGCCTCACCGCGAACGCCGCACCCCCGGCCGAAAAGAAACGCAAGCCCCGCCCCTAACGGAAACCGCGCCTCAGAAGAAAGTCCAAGCCGCATCGCATCGTGAAGGGCCACCGCTACGCCAAGCGCCATCGCAAACCCGCGCCAAGACCCGCGCCCGAGCATGAAGAAGCTGCCGTCGAAGAAATCGATCAGGTCGTCGCGCCGGAACTCGACCCCGACTACGACGATCCCACCCTCCCCGCTCTCGAACGTCACGCCCGCAAACCCGCCATCTGCCACCACCCCGAACGTGCCGACACCGAAGAGCATTCCCTCAACTGGCCCAATACCGCTGCGATCAGCAATCAATGCGGCCTGCGCGATTTCCGCCTCATCTGTCGCCACGCCCGCGCTACCGACCTCTTGCAACAGCGTCGCGCCAATCTCCGCTTCGCCACCGAGCTGATCGTCGAGCACGCCGACGCGGTAGTCCCCACCGCCGAAAGCGTCATCCGTGCCGTCCGCATCCGCGCACGCATCAACGACGAAGGCCAATGGGTCGAACCGCCCTCCCACGTAATCGTTTCCAGCGGTGGCCGAGTAACCGCCCCGCAATACGGCCCGCTCCCGCAAATTTCGATGACGCAAGTAGTTCTGCCGCAGCCAATACCTCAGCCCATCCCCCGCAGCCGGCAATAGTGCATCTCGAGATCGCGCCGCGCGAAGTAGCAGAGCTGGCCGTCACGCAACCGGCAACGCCCGCGATCGAGTCTGCCGAAACATCGCAAACCGACGCCGCAAATGACGCCCGCGGAAAATTTTGCGCACAGCCAGCCGTGATTTCGCTCGAAGAAAGGCATGAAAATCTAATCGGTAGCGCCGCAATTAGAAATCGTTCGAACCCACGCAAAACAAAAGGAGCCCTCCCATTCTGATCGGTCGAAAATCGCATGCTGCGCGCACCCATTACGCCCCAGGTGGCATAGGCAATCTTGCCTGTGCTCCCAATGAATCGCGTGCAGATGCGATTCATCCTGTACTCTTCGGTGTTGTATCGCAGCGTGCGGAATCTGGTGAAGTCGGCAGTAAGGCGCACAGGCAAGATTGCCTACGCTAGCAAAACCGGGCTCCCGTCGAGTTCTTCGCAGGCTGCCGAGGTTCGTCAGTCGGAGCTGGAGTTGGCGTCTGCTTCTTTACCCATCAGGAGGCTGACTTCGCGGAGATTTTGGTAGATTTCGCGATAGGACTGGAAGAGCGAGGTTTCGTGGTAGGGGACGTCGTGCGAGCGGCAGTAGTTGCGCACGATGGTCTGGACTTGGCGGAGTTTATTGGCGGGCATGGTGGGAAAAAGGTGGTGCTCGATCTGGCAGGTGAGGCCGCCGGTGCAGAAATCAATTCCGGGGTGATTTTTAATGTTGCGGCTGGTGAGGACTTGTTCGCGGAGGAAATTGATCGCGGTGCGGCCTTGCTGCAAAGGCATGCCTTGATGATTGGGCGCGAAAATCAGCGTGAGATACAGGCCCAGGAAGGCTTGATGGGCGATGACGAAAAGAATGGCGTGGGGGAAGCCGAGCAGGTAGGTGAGGAGGCCGAGATACCAGCAGGCGTGGAGAATGAGCAGACTCACTTCGAGGACGGGATGCGCGACTTTGTGGCGCTGGAGGAAGCGAATACTGTCGTATTTCAGGACGAAGGCTTCGAGCATGGACAACGGGAAAAAAGAGAAGTGCTGGTATTTCACGGAGAGGCGCGCGAGGCCGTGTTTCGCGGCGGCCTGCTCCTTGGAGAATGCGAAGGGGATCAGGTCGAGGTCAGGATCGGCGGTAACGTGGTTCGGCGAGCAATGGTGGTGATTATGCTTGTCGAGCCACCAGCTGTAGCTGAAGCCGAGAAGCAGATTCGAGTGCAGCAGGCCCAGGAATTGATTGCCGGCAGGGCCGCTGAAAATTTCCTGATGGCCTGCGTCGTGAACGATGAAACCGAGTTGCGTGAAGACGAAGGCGAGGAAAGCGGCGTTGCAAAGTTCGATCCAGGGATTATGAAATTCGGCGATCAGCACGAAGGCGCCGACGAACATGGCGACATTGAGGAGAATCTTTCGGACGTAATATGCGGGCTGCTTCGCTAACAGGCCGCTGTGCCGCACCAGAGTTAATAGGTCGCGAAATTCGTCGCCTGCTGTTGAGCCCATCGTTTCCCCTGAATGCCTGAACAACCGTTTAGATGTTCGGCAGGATTTTTTTGACAGTTAGTGCGGACCGAACGTAATGGCCGCAGCGGTGATACCCCGCCGACAAAAGCGCAGGCAGCAACTGGAAGGAGGACTCAATGATAACGAAATGCGGAGGATTGTCACTGGTTTATTATCGCGGGATTTCGGGGCGGGGCGGACGGCGGTGCGCGGCGTTGACTCTGCTGGGTTGGCGATGTACTTTCAGCGCGTTGATTCGGCGGCGCGGGCTGATTTTGACGAGGCAGCGGGAGAGGAGGGCGGCATGGTGAAATATATTGCGGTCGTGAGCTACTGGCTGGGCGTAGCGTGCTCGCTGGCGGCGGTGCTGGGTCGGATTTGCGACGCGTTAGGTATCGTCTTTGTGCGGATTCTGACGAAGGGCAATTGGATCGACGTGCGCAGCTTTTTGGATGCGGGGCTTTTGTTCTTGTTTATCGCCATCGCGTCGGCGAACTTCGAGTGGCTCCAGTCGCGGCAGCGGGGATCGTGAGCTGCGGCGTTTCGCGCCTATTCCGCGGGCTGCTTGAGCTTCAGGCGCGATTTATTTTCGTCGAGGAAGGTGCGGAGATCGTCGGCGACTCCCAGCAGGCGATTCCATTGTTCGTAATATAGAGTGACTGGGAAACGGCCGAGGCCGTACACGCTGACGCCGCCTTTTTCTCCTACGCGAAATTCCAGAGCGCCGCTGCGTTTGGGGCCGGCTGCTTTCTTTTCCAGTTCGGCGATGCGCGCGAGCAATTCTTCTTTGGTTGGTTCGGTCATGGTTGGTGCCCCCAGTTAGTTTGGCGTCACGCGATTTTACCATCGAACGACTTTACAGCGGAGGCGCACGTTGCCGGCTCAATAGCCAACGGGTTTGCCGCTGTTGCGGCCGTCGCTGGCGCCCAGGCGATCGTTGGTTTGCGGGTCTATGGCGATGCACTCGGCGTCACTCCAGTAGGGCGACAGGGTTGTGCCGTCGTGTTGCCCGACGACGATCTTGAATCCCATCTTTTCTAATGCGTGGATCGTGTCCGGAGAAAACCACGATTCCACGAAGAGCACATCGGGCATCCATTGTTGATGGAAGCGGGGGGCATCAATCGCTTCTTGGATATTCATGCCGTAATCGACTACGCCCATGATGGCTAGCGCTACCGTGGTGATAATGCGCGAAGAGCCGGGCGAGCCCAGGACCAGAAAAAGTTTGCCGTCTTTCAGGACGATGGTCGGCGTCATGGAAGAGAGCGGGCGTTTGCCGGGGCCGATGGAATTGGCGGCGCCTTGGATTAGGCCGTCCCCGTTTGGAGCGCCGGGCTTCGCGGAGAAATCATCCATTTCGTCATTGAGGAGGAAGCCGAGGCCTTCGGCGGTTACGCGGGAGCCGAACCAGTCATTAATAGTTGTGGTGACGGCTACGGCGTTGCCGTCTGCATCTACGAGGGAGTAATGCGTGGTGTGTGTGGATTCGCGCGTTGACTCAGATCGCGCTTGGTTCGTTTGCTGCGGGCCTACTGGCGCGAGGGTATTGAAAATTGCGGGGCGCTCGAGATCTTTGCTGGCAGTGGCGTGATTGGGATCGATGGTGGCGCGCCAGGCTTCGGCGTACTTTTTGTCGGTGAGCTGGGCGATTGGGAGCTTGGAGAAATCGGGATCGCCTAAGAATTCAGCGCGGTCGAAAAATGAGCGGCGGAAGGCTTCGGCGGTGAGATGTAAGGATTCGGCGGAGCGGCTGCCGGCTTTGGCGAGATCGTAGCCTTCGAGGATGTTGAGGGATTCGATTAGCACTGTGCCGCCGGACGATGGCGGTGGCGCGCTGATTACTTCATAGCCGCGATAGGTGCCGCGCACCGGCTCGCGTTCTTTCACCTGATAGTGAGCTAGATCTTCGACCGTGATGAGTCCCCCGCCCTTCTGGATTGCGGCCGCGAGTTCGTGGGCCATGGCGCCACGGTAGAAATCATCGGGATTCTTGGCGATGCGTTCGAGCGTGCGAGCTAGGTCCGGCTGGCGGAAGATTTCGTATTGTTTGTAGAAATTGCCGTTGCGTTGGAAGATGCGGCGGGATTCGGGGTAATCGGCGAGGTGCGAGTCCTCGCGGAGATCGCGTGCTTCTTGCCATTGGAGTGCGAACCCTTCGCGGGCCAGGCGGATCGCGGGAGCCATTAGCTGAGGGAGCGTGAGCTTGCCGTACTCCTTTGCGGCGTAGACCAGGCCCGCGACCGAGCCGGGGACGCCGATCGCTTTGTAGCCGTATTCGCTGGCGCCCGGGATCACGTTGCCTTGCGCGTCGAGATACATTGCAGCGGTGACGGCAGCTGGAGCTTCTTCGCGGAAATCTATGAAATGAGTCTTGCCGTCGGCCATGCGGATGAGCATGAAGCCGCCACCGCCGAGATTGCCTGCTTGAGGGTAGACGACCGCTAGTGCAAAGCCGGTGGCCACCGCGGCGTCTATCGCGTTGCCGCCTTGGCGCATGATTTCGACGCCGGCTTTCGATGCAAGTTCGTCAATGCTGACGACGATGGCGTGCGGGGCGTGGACCGGCTTTGAATCTGCGAGGAGCGCGGGCGGTGCGGCGAGCCCTGACGTCAGGAGCAGCGTGATGAGCAGCGCGCCTGGTCTTTGCAAATAGCCCTCCTGAAGGTTTGCACGGGCTGGTGCTGGGAGCAGTCTCAGAAATTCATGCCGCGCGCATTATACATGCGGTGACGGCGGCCGCTACAGAGCTCCGTGCTAGTATGTGCAACGAAAATTTGGCGGCTTGCCCGCTTGGTTTATCACAAGGGTAAAAGGAGTGTTCCCGATGACGGAGTCGGTCTTCGCGCGCGGCTTGGGAAGAAAAACGGCTTTCCTTTGCGTGGTGATGACGTTCGTGTGCTTCGGATGCGATGTGCCAGCGGCTTTGGGGCAGGAGCACGGCGAGCCGACGAAAGTGATCCTTGATACGGATCCTGGGACCGACGATGCGCTGGCCATGCTGCTGGCATTTAATTCGCCGGAGCTGCACGTGGAGGCGATCACGGTGGTGGCGGGCAACATGACGGCTGATGCGGGCTTCGAAAACGCGCTGAAGATCGCCAGCTTGGCTGGTAGGTGCGATGTGCCGGTGGCGAAGGGCGCGATTCGTCCGTTGCTGCAGGAACTTAACACCGGGAAATTCTGGAATGGGGCGAATGGGCTGGGCGGTGCGGAGCTGCCGCCTGCGAAATGCAAGGCCGGCGCCGCCTTTGCTCCTGACCTGATCATTGAGCTGGTGCACAAGTATCCGCACCAGATCACGCTGATACCGGTGGGGCCGCTTACGAATATTGCGATTGCAGTGGCGAAGGATCCGGCGATTGTGCCGCTGGTGAAGGAGGTGGTGCTGATGGGCGGCGGGATTACCGGCGGGAATGTGACCGCGGTGGCCGAGTACAACATTCATAGCGATCCGGAGGCGGCTTCGATCGTCTTTAATGCTGGCTGGCCGATCACGATGGTGGGACTGGACGTGACGGAAATTACCTTGGTCACTGACGAAGATGTGGCGCGGCTGGAAAGCAAGCCGGGGCCGGAGACTACGTTTGCGGCGGCGGTGGCGCGATTTCAGATCGGGACTTATCAGGGTACCGGGATCTTTCACGGTGGCGCGGTGCATGATGCGATGGCCGTGGGACAGGTGATTGATCGCACGATTTTGAAGACACAGGATATGCGCGTGGACATTGAAACGGACGGGAAATTTACGCGCGGCATGACGGTGGCGAATCGAAAGAACGCGATTGAGCGCAATGTGCCGGAAGGGGACCATTTGCAGTCAATGGGGTTGGAAGCGGTCGAGCCGAATGTGCATGTGGCGGTGGGGGCGGATTCGCGAAAGTTTGTGGACATGTTGATCGGGAGAATTAGTGGAAAGTGAGTGGGGGCGAGTGGAGTTGTGGAATGCGCAATCGTGGCGGTATAGTCTTCGTCAGAGGGCTGCGATGACTACCGCGAACGAAGTTGACGAGAAAAATCCGACGCCGTACGTTTTCGTTAGCGGCGATGCGGAGCAGGAGCATCAGGACGAGATCAATCGCTTTGCGAGCAAGGGTTACCGGGTGATCGGGATGAGCCAGAATTCCGCGTCGGTGTCTTATGGTAAATCCGTCGTGGTGCTGATGGGATTCGGCAGTTACGCGCCGCACTAGGGTGCCGAATGGCGGACTTCGCGGAGGAACGATGAGCGCAACGATGGCGCGCGACACGCAGGAGGGTTGGCCGGAGCTGCCACTGGCGGCCTGGCAGGAAACGTATGCGACGCTGCACATGTGGTCGCAGATTGTAGGCAAAGTGCGGCTCGCGCTAAGCCCGCGGATTAATCAGTGGTGGGAAGTGCCGCTCTATGTGAGCGCGAACGGCCTGACTACCTCTGCGATTCCCTACCCCGACGGGATCTTCGAGGTCGAATTCGATTTTCTTCATCACCGATTGACGATCAAGACCAATCACAGCACGGCAGCGACGCTGGGGCTCAGGCCTCGTTCGGTAGCGGATTTCTACCAGGACTTTATGGCGGCCCTGGCGTCTTTGGGAATTGCGGTGAAAATCTGGCGCATGCCGGTGGAGATTCCGAACCCGATCCCATTTGACGAGGATACGCAGCACGCTGCTTACGATGCGGAGTATGCGAATCGGTTTTGGCGGATTCTGACAACCAGCGAAAAAGTGTTCCAGGAATTTCGCGCGCGGTTCATTGGGAAGGCGAGCCCGGTGCATTTTTTCTGGGGGAGCTTTGATCTGGCGGCGACGAGATTTTCGGGACGGCGCGCGCCGGAGCGTCCTGGAGCGGATGCGGTGACGCGAGAAGCGTATTCGCACGAGGTGAGCAGCGCGGGATTCTGGCCGGGAGGCGGCGAGATTAAGGGTGCGGCGTTTTATGCGTATGCGGCGCCGGAGCCGGCGGGTTTCGGGGAGGCGCCGGTGCGGCCTGCGCAGGCTTTTTATCATCCGCAGCTGAAAGAGTTTTTGTTGATGTATGACGATGTGCGGATGGCCGCTTCGCCACGGGAGACTTTGCTGGAGTTCTTGCAGAGCACTTACGAAGCAGCGGCGGACCTTGCGCACTGGGACCGCAAGGAACTGGAGAGAGCGGCTGGGTAGAGGCTCTGTTCTCGCGATCATTGCGGCGAGGCACCGGCCACGGCGTGTCGCACCTCCCTTCGCCCCTGTCGCACGTACGTGCGAGGCTTGCGTCGCACCTACGGCGCTCGATCGCGCTGCGAATTTCGATTCCTTCTAGCACGCAGAGAAAAAGCAGATCCCTGCGCCGCTTCGCGGCTTCGGGATGACAACCACAGTCTGTTTTCCGCAGGCGTAGCGCTGCGCAGAACGATCATTGGTTCAACTCACGCACCAATTCCACAATGCTAGATCCATCGCATAGCGCGACTCGCGCATGGCTTGTAGCACATGGCGTGTCGCGAATGTTGGGTGCGCGGTCTGAATCTTAGACGCGCGAAATGTCAGAAAGAAATCCTGCGTTTAGAAACGTTCTGGAAATTTCGTTTTGGATTCCACGCTAACACGAGCGGTGCCAGGCGCGTCTAAGCGGCGTGGAGACAAATGTGACTTGGCAATCTAACTTTGCTGTGGCGCACGATCCGACGCGCGGGATCTTGAGCACATGCTGAGTTCTCATCGTCGATGCGGCGCGCGTTTGGCAACGCTCGTCGTCGTGACGAGTTTTCTTTGCGCATGCCACGAGAAGAATTCGGAATTTGCGGCCGGACGCAAGGCCGAGGCTATGCAGGATTACGACACGGCGCTGGTGCACTACCATCGCGCGGCGCTGGCGAACCCCTCCGACGCGGAGTACAAACTGCGCGAAATGCACATGCGTTATGTGGCGGGATCTTTCCATCTCGAGCAAGGGCGAAAAGCGGCGCAGAAGGGCGATCTGCAGCTGGCGCTATCGGAATTCGAGAAGGCTGAGGCGATTGATCCTGCGAATGAGGCAGCGGAACAGCAGGCCAAGAGCACGGCTGAATTGCTGACGGCGGTTAACAACGTTTCGAATGAGAAGCCCGATGATTCTTCGCCGGACGAAAAGGAGATGTTGGCCGGGCCGCCGAATCTGAAGCCGCTCTCACTGGAACCGCTCAATCTGAAGATGACCAACGATTCGCGCGTGGTGTTTGAAACGATCGCGAAGCTTGCGGGGCTGAGCGTGATTTTCGACCCGGATTATGTGTCGCACCGCGTGACGGTGGATTTACCGGGAGTGACGCTGGAGCAGGGGTTGGACGCGGTGTCGTTCGAGAGCAAGGCCTTCTGGAAGCCATTAACGAGCAGCGTGATTGAGGTGGCGCCGGACAATCCGCAGAAGCGGAAGGATATTGAAGATGAGGTGGTGGGAACATTTTATATTTCGAATTCGCTGACGCCGCAGGATCTGACGGAGATTGTGAACGGATTGCGGCAATTGCTGGACCTGCACCGTTTGCAGCAGGTGAACGCGCAGAACGCGATTGTGATTCGGGATACGCCGGACAAATTGGACCTGGCGGGGAAGATTATCCGCGACATTGACAAGGCGAAGCCGGAAGTGCTGCTGCACGTGCAGGTGCTGTCCGCCGATCGGGATCGCATGCGGCAGCTGGGGATTTTGCCGGGGCAGACTGTGGCGTTAGCATTTAATCCGCGATGCTCAGTACAGTCGGCGAGCAGTGATTGCAGTTCGTCGAGCAGCTCGAGCAGCTCCAGCAGTTCGCCGCTGCAGATCACTTTGAATAATTTGAAGCATTTGGCGAGCGCGGATTACAGCCTGACTTTGCCGGGGGCGTCAGCGGAAGCCATATTGACGGACAACAAGACGAAGATCATTCAGGACCCGGAGATTCGGGTGACGGATGGCGAAAAGGCCATTTTGAAGATTGGGCAACGCGTGCCGGTGGCGACGGGAAGCACGCAGGCGGCGACAGGGGTCGCTGCTTCAGCGGCGCTTAGCTCGCTGGTGAACACGCAGTTTACGTACATTGATGTTGGTGTGAACATTGAGGCGCAGCCGCGGGTGCATCCCGATGGCGACGTGAGCATGAAACTGGTCGTGGAAGTTTCATCGGTGGCGAGCTTCCAGACGATCGGCGGGATTCAAGAGCCGGTGATCAGCCAGCGCAAGATTGAGCACGAGGTGCGGCTGAAAGATGGCGAAGTGAATATTCTGGGCGGGCTGATCCAGCGGACCGACAACGACAATTTGAATGGAATACCCGGGGCGGCAAGCGTACCGGGGCTGAAGTATTTGTTCTCGCAGGACAGCAAGGAAGGGATTGATGACGAGGTGCTGATTGTGCTGACGCCGCATATTTTGCGATTTCCGAGCATCACTGCGGAGAATTTGCGACGCCTGGCGGCGGGGACGGACTCGAATGTGCGGGTGTTGCGGCAGGCTGCGGGCAATGCGCGGAACAATAATCGACCGGACGGAACATCCGGGGCGAATCCGGACGCGCCCCATTCGGCGTCGCCGTTGGGAGCGCAACCTCTCGACGAACCTGCTGCGGTTGCCGCGGCGTATGCGGTCGGCCCGGCCACTATTGACGCGAGCGGTGCGGCCCAACTTCGGTTCAGTCCTGAGCGCGCGACGTTGCAGAGCGGCGATTCAGAAATTGTGGGCATTTCGGTCTCAGGTGTGAGCGACCTGTTCTCGATTCCCTTGCTATTAAAGTACGACCCGGCGGTGATTCAGATTACCGAGGTGCGCGATGGCGGATTTCTTTCCGGCGGGACGCAAACCGTCGCAATAGTGCAACGCATGGACGCGCAGAAGGGCGAGGTGATGATTTCCTGCACGCGCGGACCGCACACGGCTGGAGTGAATGGCAGCGGAACAGTTTTGGGATTGGTGGTGAGGGCTGTGGGGTCGGGCGAGACGCGGATACAGATCGTAGAAGCACGGCCGCAGGATTCGCAGCAGCGGAGTATTCCGATGATGTCGGCAGAGGCAGTGATACGAGTGCAATGACGCGCAAAAAATGCAGGTGCCCCATCCGCCACGAACGCGAGACGGATGGGCGCTAGGTTTGTTGCGGTTCGGCTGATTGCGGGCTACTGCGCGGCCTTTTCGCCTTTCTTTCTGGGCTCGCCGGCTGGCGCGGGTTTCCAGAACGTGGGATCGGCTTGGATCATTTCCGGGCCGACGTAGCTGATGGCTGGATTCAGGGCGAACAGATTGATTTCGGCCTGGTCAACCGAGGCGGACATTAGTTCGTTGAGTTTGTGCATTCCTTCTTTGCCGATGGCTTCCACGAATTTCGGACCGTTGGCGAAATTGCGGTCTATTTCCGCGGCGGATTTCAGGGGCGTGATGTAGATGAAATAGTTTTCGGGGCCGCCGTAGGCGCGCTCGTACATGGCCCATTGGGCGTCGGGAATTTTCGCGTAGGCGTCCTTGACCAGCTTCATGATGCTGCTCCAGTCCTCATCGTGACCGGGCTTGACGTGGAAGACGCCGATTTCGAAGTAGCGGTCGTGCGGGAGGTCGGTTGCGGCGTTGAGGCTCAGATCGTCGCGCAGGACGTAGGCGCTGGTCTCGTAGGATTGCAGCAGGTCACCATCGGCAACCGCGGCGCGATCGAGCGCGGCGGAAAGCGTGGCGTTCTGCTGGGTGGCCATGGCATCCTTTTCCCAGTCGGCGAAGGAATCGTAACTGGTGAAGAACAGCGAGCGGCTGGGACCACTGAGGGAATCCATGCCGAGATAGTAGTGGGTGTATTTTGCGGCTGCCATGGCGCGCACGAAAGCGCTTTCGGTCTTCTGATGCAGTGCGCCGCCCTTGCCGGGTTTCAGGACTTCGCGGTTAATCACCAAAACTTTCGGCGGTGTGCTGATTCCGCCGTTGTTCTGCGCCGCTGCGACGGTGGCAGCAGCGAGACACAGGCACGCACCCAGCAATAGGGTCACAACTCTTTTCATTTTGTGCCGACCTCCTCGGCGGAGACAATGGAGCGGACTACTAGCGTGGAAGGGCCGAACGGAGATCCCCGCGCGGGAAAATGTAAATTGGCTGGGATCGGCGGAAGAGTACTCGCGCCGAGGAATGAAGTCAAGATGGTGAAGGCGCAGGCAGCGAATCAGTGATTTCCGGTAAGTGCGTCAATCTCGGCCCGCACGGCGCCCTATCTGCCGCGATCTGCCCATTCGTATTGCCTTCGCCACGCGTCTTTTGGCCCTCGATCGATGGACTTTAACTGTCACATTTAGAGGCATTTAAAGTCCATATCCAAGCTTCCGCCCCCTCCCGCCTACTCCCGCGATCGCAGCTTTTTCGCACGATTCCGCATATCTCCTTATGCGCTATGTCGATAAGCTCGGGTTATTTCGCTCCGGCAAAGTATCGCTGGGATGGCGCTCGCATTGCACTCTCCCACCTGCACACCATTACGAATTCGAAAGCAGCCTTGGTATCCAGGAGAAACGCTATTGAGTAGCAAATTGACTAGCAAACAGAAGGGATTTTCTTTGATTGAGCTTTTGATCGTCGTGGCGATCATTTTGATCATCGCGGCCATCGCAATTCCGAATTTGCTTCGCGCCCGTATCGCGGCCAATGAAGCTTCGGCTGTCGGTTCCATCCGCTCCATCGTGACCGCGGAAGTTTCCTACTCCTCCACGTGGGGACAGGGCTTCGCGGCCGCCATCACCAATCTTGGTGGTGCGCTTCCTTGCACCGCAGCGGCAGCCACGGCTTGCATTCTCGACCCGATCATCACCGTCACCAAGATCAAGAGCGGTTACACGTTGTCGGCGACTGGTGCGGGCGGTGCGGGAACTGCAGCTAGCCCGTACACCTCGTTTGAAGCCGCGGCCGTTCCGGTCACGGTGGGCACGACTGGTCAGCGCACGTTCTGCTCCGATGAATCGGGCGTAGTCCGCTTCGATCCAACGGGCGGCGCGGATCCTGGAACCGACGTGCTGTGCGAAAGGTTGGTCGCCCTCCAGTAGCTTCGGCGCGTGTGCAGACGGGAAGAAGCAAATCCCGGCTTCGTCACAAAGCGAGACGATCGCAGTACGGTCAGGATACGTCAGCAGGGTGTCCGCCTTCACGGCATTGCCTTAATTCGCGGCGCTGCTACCAGAATCACCTCCTCAGTGCGTCCGCTGTTAATGAATCCTGCGAGTAGCCATAATAGCGGCGTGCTCTTGGATGGAGCCGACTCAACCGGCTCGTATGTTGGGACTGCGGAGTGCAGTTACCCGACCATCCTGAATGAGTGGTCGACTACGCCGAACTCATCGTCAGACCATTCCGTTAGATCTTGGTCGGGGCGTTCGGGCGGGGAGGGCGCCGCGATGGAGGCGGGCGTGGCAAGATCGCAACACGCTTCATGTCATAACGTAGCCGGCAGACCGAGTCGTTATAAACTCGGGACAGTTCTCAAAATAAAAAACTGAGCTCTGCACCAGCGGAGGCGCGTCGGTAATGGCTCCGGTTCTTCTCTGGCTCATCATGTTCCTTTGCTTGCTTATATCTGTCATCAAGTACGTCATGGGAATCATCCTCAAGCTATCGTTCCCCAGCGCAAAAATCCAAAAGGACTACACGTATGAGCCCACCGTGAGCGTACTCATGCCCTGCTTCAACGAGGGCAAGACCGTGTACGAAACCATCGCAAGCATCAGCAAGGCCAATTATCCGAACGAAAAGTTTGAAGTCATTGCCCAGGACGACTGTTCCATCGACGACAGTTACGAGTGGATGCTCAAAGCCCAGCGCGATTTCGCGGGCATTCGAATTCGTACCGGGCGGAATGAATCGAACAGCGGAAAGGCGCGCACCGTGTGCAACGCGCTACAGCACTCAAGTGCAGATATCATCATTTCTATCGATTCGGATTGCATTTTCCATCCCGACGCGATTAGAGAGTTGACAGCTTGTTTCTCCGAGCCGCGCGTCGGGTCGGTAGGCGGCAGGGTGGGCGTCCGAAACCCCAACGACGGCGTAATTACGGCGATTCAAGCCGTTATCTACTACTCCGCGTTCCAGCTGTACAAGATTCCCGAGAATTGGACGCGCAGTGTTTGTTGCATCAGCGGATGCCTTTTCGCCATTCGGCGGGAGTTGCTGCTGGAGATCGAACCGGCCATCCGCGCTCGTCATTGGTTCGGTATACCCGTGAACCAGGGCGAAGATCGGTTTCTGACGCATCAGACCTTGCTGCGCGGATACGGAACGTACATCAACAATGACGCTTTGTGCTGGACCACCGTGCCGAACACTCTCTCCGTCCTTTTCAAACAGCAGCTCCGCTGGCGCCGCAGCATCGTTCGCGATTTCTTCTATACCCTGCGAACATTGCCGCAACACGTGTGGAAACTGCACCCCAACACGGTGTTTACACTCGTACTGACGCCGCTCGGCGCAATCATTGGCTTTCTGATTATGGTAACCGCGCTCTCAGCGGACCCCTTGGCCTGGGCCGGACCGCTTCCGCTGATCACAGCGCTCGGAATCGGTGCCGTTCTTACGTGGGTGATCAACAGATACAGCGCGAGGGAAGCGCTGATCCATCCGCTGGCTTTTGGCGCTTACGTGGCATGGTCACTCGTCAGCAGTTTATTCCTCACGCCCCTTGCTCTGTGCACCATGGATTCGGCGGACTGGGGGACGCGAGTAAAAGCAGAACAAGAGGTGGCCCTTGGCAACACTCACAGCTAACACGCAGCCTGCTGAGCCAAAAAAAGCGCCCCCGAGGCAATCGTTTCACTACAAGCTGGTGATTTTGCTCTACCGCGTCTTCGCCATCATCGTGCTCTATCTGGTCCTCGGCGGCATTCTCACTTACGCGTTCGTGATGGGCTTTTATGCGATCAGTAACACTTGGGCTGCACCCCTGATTCTCTCCTCCGTTGACGAGAAGAGTCTCGACTTCCGCGAAAAACTGGTGACCAGCCAGCAGACCATTGAAGATCTGAAGGTCGATTCACAGAAGCTGGATAGCGGAATTGCCGAGATGAAAAAACACCGAGCCGCCCTGCTCGCGCTCGAGCCGCAACTCCAGGGGGCGATTGATCGCGAAAGCGCGCACAACCATGTCACCGGACCGCAACTCACCACACTCTACACCCAGAAACAGTCCGACAATCTGAAAACGCGATCCATCCTCGCGCAACTCAAGGAAGTCGAGTCCAACATCAACAAGGACCTCGCTGCCGGGCTGATCACAAAAGGCGATGCGGCCACTCAGCTTTCCGCTCTGAACCAAGCCGAAGGCGCTTACACGGATAGCAAGATTGCTGAGGTGCTCCTAACGGACAGCATTCTGCAGAAGACCACGACAGGCACCGACTCGCTTGAGGTCTTAGAGAAGCAGGCCGAGTTACGCTCCGAGGCCGCGCAGCTTGATGTCGCGATCAACGTCGCCGAAAAACAGATTCAGGAGGAATCGCGCCAGATCGATCGCTTGCGCCAAGCCATCGTCACCGCCAAACAAAGTCCCTACTACCTGAACGCTGCCGGCGGCCAGACGCTGTACTTTGCCTTCGTTCCGTACGACAACCAGGTCAGCGCTGTGGCCGGCCATCCGATCTACGACTGTTACCTCAATATGATGGCCTGCCGCAAAGTCGGCACGGTCAACCAGATTTTCGCGGGTGAAGAGACTGCTATCCATCCAATCTTTAAAACCAACATCCGCGGTTACTTGATCCAAATGAATCTGGACCACCCCGATTCCGCAAAATCCAAAACCGTGTTCCTCGGCCGCAAGCCGCTTCTGTTCTAAGGAGAACTGAATGTTTTTGAATGAATGGAAACTTCTGATCGCTACGGGTCTGCTTCTTGGCACCGCCGCGTTGGCGGAAGGCCAAGAAGACCAGCGGGCCTACTGCACCTACGTCATGGAACAGGCGCAAGCACAGCGAGATTTCTTGCGCAGTCCCACGGCATCGGCGGGCTTCACACAGCCCGAAACTGGCCTGCCCATGCAAGTGGTCGGTGGCGCCTCTCTCGGTCTTTCCGAATTTAGGAAAGCTGGCTTGACCATGGAAGCGGCCCGCAAGAATTGCGAAGTCTACAAAGTCTCCACCGCTGCCCAGCAGGAAGTTCAATATGCGCTTGCCCGCATCGAAAAGGCGGCGCTGCTCAACCGGCTAGCTCTGATTGAACAAGCTTCGCAATCGCTCGGGACACTGATGGAGCAGACTTCCAAGATGCTAGAGGTCCAGAATGCCACCCGGCTCATGCTCTTCACGCTGCAGACCACAAAGATCAAGCTGGAGGCTGACCGCGCCGACACTCGAACGAAGCTCTCCGCGATCTATGTTCCACCTTTGAGCGACCGGCCACTGAAAGAACTCGTCGTGCAAACACAAAGCAGCGAATCGGACGAACAGAAAGCCCTGGCTAAGTTAAGCCGCCAGAACAATTGGGATGTGCTTCTCACGGTCGGCGTCCATCAGCAAGTTAATCCAGTTGATTATGGTCCGCAGCCTTATGGCCAAGTCTCCATCAACTACAACCTTGCCCGCCGCGCCATCGACAGGCACCTGGACCGAGCCGTCGAAGCTCACGACGAATGGAAAAAAGTACAGGAGGGCGACGTGGTACGCCAGATGGAGGTCCTGCGGCAGCAGTTGCTGGATGGCGTTACGATGCAGCAGGCCAAGCTCAATTCTTTCCGGGAGCAGGGCGAACAGGTCGAGAAAGATCTTAAGGCAGTCGCCGCACCAGACACTGCCGCGGCTTTCGACTTTCACAACCAATTAGCCGCCACCTTGCTTCTTCTGCAAATCGAAACCGACGATGCCAGCTTCCGAATTGCCCGCCTGCGTGAGTATCTCGGAAAAAATTACTGAGTGACTTGATTCCCGCGTCTCGTTCGGGCTTTGCGGATTTGCGATCAGCCAAGATTGTGGGTCTGCGGATTTATTCTGGAATGCGCACGACTCGGGGCGCTGCCTGCAGTTCTGATGACCGTGTCCGTGCAACGAGTCCAGGCCTGCGAAACGCCATCTTCGTTGTGGTGCAACCAACGGACGCCCCGGACGGTCCGCTTCGAGGAAGCTTGTGCTGTCACGGCACTCGCTGTGATAGATCGCGCGCAACGCGCTTGTGTTTGCCAATCCAATTCCACATGCCTGATAAGTTACCGGAACTCCACTTTACCGGCGTTTGCCAGGACTTGGGTCCGATACCTGGCAGCTGCAAGGCTATTACCAGCTGGATTCATTCACGAAGCCGACGACCTGCTCTTCCCGTCATGGCTTATCTTCTTCGCGCAGCCCTCCCGCCTTGCGAACCAGACCGTGGATCGCCTGCAAACCGAAGTGCTTCGCGGCAGGGTTCTGGAATACCAGGGTGACATTCGAAAACGGCACCTGCGGCGTGTCCATTCCCCCGGCAATACAGACCTGCAACAGTGAAAACTGCCCGAAGGGCGCCGTGCTGCCATTGGCGAAAACGCTGGCGGTCCCGTTAATCTCGATGCGGGCGACGTAGGGAGGCGTGGTCGAGGCGGCGGGAGGGCAGTCCGTCGGATCGTAAGTGACCGTGCCATCCATCGTGATGTTGTGAGTATGTTGCGCCAAGTTGACGGTTTGGATGTCTGCAGGGCTTTGCCCAAGGACTGACAACTCCATGGTCAGGAAGGCTGAGAAATGAGCTTTGCCGGTGTCATGGTCCAACGTCAAACTCCACGGCCCGTGAACTTCATAGGCAGTTGTGCCTCCGGTTATGGGTGTAAAGTCATTGATCACGCCACTCAAGTGCTTTGGCCTTGGGTCTTGGGCCAGCATGCTGGCGGCTGCGGCCAGTGCTAGCACTAAGACAACACGTACCGCTCGCAACAGAGTCTTTCCGTTCATCAGAAATCGCTGGGTTGCCACGTTCGATGCCTCCTTTTTTTGGTTTCGATCCACGCGCTCAACCTCCTGGCCTTCGTTATTGGCTTCTACCCTGTATATCGGAAACGGCGAGCAAAAGACGACAGCCGCTGTTCACAACCACTCCCGCAGCGCGTCATCGCCTTGTCCCCGGGCGGAGGGCCACGCAGTTAAGTGCAAATCGGGGACCGAATGTCCTGATCGAAGAGTCCCCAACTTAACTCCCTTGGAAATGCGGACAATTCGATGGCAGGCTCGCTTCGACGCAGCTGGGTAAGCCCAAAAAGGGCGTTGAATAAATCAACGCAACGCAGAGAATAGGTCGGAATGCTGCAACAGATTGCGAGCATGAGCCCTGGTCGGCTCAAGTCCTCGCAACCAGAAACCGACCCACGACGAAGCTACGGCAGTAGGGGAATGATGCCGTGACTTTATTTTTCGAAGAGGGCGTTGGCTTCGGCGAAGGGCATGGCGTCTTCGAGGAGCGCGTTGTAGGTACCGGAGTGCTTTAGCTCTTGCGCGATACGGCGGTTGAGGCCCAGGGTGGCGCGCATGATGCCGGAACCAACACTTACGCGGGCGACGCCAAGTTCGCGCAGGCGCGGGATCGTAGGCAGATTCGCGCCGACTAGAATGTTTAGCGGGAATTTCAGCGCGTCAACTACCCTGCGAATAATATTCTCGTCGCTGACACCGGGAAGGAAGACGCAGTCGGCTCCGGCGCCGATGTAGGCTTGCAGGCGCTCGCAGGCGCGCTCGAAGCGAGTGGCCGGCTCGCCGATTTGCGCGAGGCAAACGTCGGTGCGGGCGTTGATGACTACGTTTACGCCCAGACCGACGGCGACGCGGCGGATCGTGGCGATTTTTTCGATTTGCGGCGCGATGGGCACGAGGGCGTGCGATTCGTGCTGCATGTCTTCCAGGTTCAGGCCCACGGCGCCTGCTGCGATCAGGCCGGCGGTGGTTTTGGCGACATCACCGTAGCCAGCTTCCAGATCCGCTGTGACGGGAACCCGCACGCAATCGCAGATTTGCCCTACCGTTGCGAGCATCAAGTCCTGGGGAATGCGTTCGCCATCGGAGTAGCCGAGCGAAAAAGCGATTCCCGCGCTGGTGGTGGCGATGGCGGGAAAGTCGGTTTGCTCGAAGATGCGCGCGCTGGCACAGTCCCAGGCGTTGGGCAGGACTAGGATTTCCGGACTGCGGTGTAATGAACGGAAGAACTCCGCTTTTTCGTTTTGCGTTTTCATGCGGACATTATATTCGAGGGCGAGAGCTCGTGCGCTGCTGAAATGATGCTGACCAATTGCTGGGCAAGCAAACCCGCGGCGTGTGCGGCGCTCGCATGTCGCGCCTTCCAGACCCTTTGTTTTGCGATTGACGCGGGTTCCGCGATGTTAATATTACAGTTACATGAAAGCATCGTTGCAATTTCCCATGCCGGAAGAACGGCAGAGGCGAATCGCGAAGGCTCTATTCCGCGGAGGAAGCCTGACGCTGGAAAATCCTGTATACCGGCGCGTTTTGCGCTCGCTGCTCGATGCCCTGCTGATTCCGGATCTGGCTCCGCGCGATTTGACCGTGGCGGCGCTCGGGATCAAGAGTCGCGCGGCCGTGGCTCACGTGGTGGCGCGCGAGCCGGGCGTAGCGGCCGGCCTCGAAGAATATACGTTCCTGCTGCGGCAACGCGGCGTTAAGGTGACGCTGCAAAAAGAGGATGGCGACGTCTTCCAGACGGGCGACGTTTTGCTTCGCGCCGAGGGTGGAGAAAACAAGTTGCTGAGTTTGGAGCGCGTGGGACTGAATATATTGCAGCGCTTGTGCGGGATCGCGACGGCGACGCAGCGTTTGCAGGCGCGCGCGCGCCTGCAATGCCCGGCGACGCGAATTGTGGGGACGCGGAAAACACCCTGGGGGCTATTGGACAAGCGCGCGATACACCTGGGCGGAGGGGGCACGCACCGACTGGGTTTGGGCGACGGAATCGTGGTGAAGAACAATCACCTGGCGTTGCTGGCGCGGAACGAAGAGCAAGCTGCGCCGCTGGCTGTTCAGAAAGCATGGAAGTCGCGGCGCCGCGCGGCATTCATCGAGGTGGAAGTGCGCAGCGAAGAAGGCGCGCTGGCAGCGGCGCGGGCGTTCAAGCGTTTGCGCGCCGAGGCTACTTCGGCGACGCGGGAATATCCTTGCCTGGTGATGCTGGACAATCTGATGCCGGACGACGTGCGGCAGATTATCGTGGCGATGCGCAGGGAAAAAGTGTGGGAAGGTACGCTGGTGGAAGCCAGCGGCGGAATCTCCGAGACCAATATGGAGCTGTACGCGGCCACGGAGGTGGATGCGATTTCACTGGGGGCGCTGACGCATTCGGTCCGCGCAATGGATCTTAGCCAACGGATTGGATAGCCGTGCGGTGCGATTCGGCAGTGCACGCCGGTTGTCGGGACCCCGCGGCGTCACTCGCCCTTCCGATGCACAATCGGATTCACTACACCCGACGCGATTCCCTGGCTCCTCAGCGTGTCTTTGGAGACGATCACGACAATGATCGGATCGCTGACCTGCTCGATCCTTACGCGTCCTTCCTCGTCGGTCGTGTACCACCGATCTAAAAAAGTGTCGCCTCGGGGTCACGAACGTGAACGTCTGCCCCGACCGCAGACGTTCCATCCGGCCGCACAACCTGAAGGTGTTTCCACGACTTTGGCCCGACGGTTACGACATCGCCATCACCGTGAGTGCCTAGCGGCGGTACCGTCCCAGCGACTTCTCGAGGTTTCGAACCAACCAGGAATTCACCGATCTTCGTTTGCAGCGTTCCGCAGGGTGCCGTTGCGATAACACGATACAATCCGGGTGACAGCTCTGCTGTGGGCACGCGCGCTTGCTTATCGGTCAACCTTCGCATGATTTCGCACTCATGATTGTCTAGCTTCTGCACGATAACCAACGCATCTCCTTCACCCTCGCCTGAGGGATTCTGCACTTTAATTGTTACTGCAGTTCCTTGAATAGACGCCAACAGAACAAACACCGTGACAAAGTAAGGCGCAGTCTTTCTGCTGGCTAGTTATCCAGCCGGTGGGGTGCTCGCCGATAGCGTTTCTACGCGTCACTCGCGGCGAAATTATTTCGGATGTGACTTTGCTAGTTCGGCGGATTGCGCGAAGGCTTCCAGCGTAGCTTGGTGTGCTTTGTTGGCATGCTCCATTGCTTGCCGGGAATGCTCGTTGCCCGTGAAGTGGTCCTGCTTGCCGTGATGCACGGCGGCGGCGCGGTGCGCGTGCGCTGCCATTTCGTGGAATTCGGCGGCTCTCTGATGCGAATCGTAGTTCATGATGCCTCCCTCTTCTTCGGCTGACTGTTTTCCGGCTATACCTCACGCAACGTTAGCGCTTTGCGGTTTCGCTGTCCATTGCGTTGCGGTGTAGGACGTGCAGTACAAATGGCGGACTGTGGTGAGCCGCTACAAAGTCTTTGCTGCGGTCGCAGGCACAGCGCTTTAATGAGAAATATCCTCTAGCGCGAGGCCGCGGGTGCGCGGGCCGAAGATGCCGATTGCCAGGACGACGACTGCCATGGCCGCGGCGATGAATGCGAAGACGCCGCGCGTGCCGTAATGGCGCAGGAAAAAAGCGATCAGGAAACTCGTGAAGATGGCGCTGAGTCGGCTCCAGGAATAGACGAAGCCTACTGCTTGGGCGCGGATGCGCGTGGGGAATAATTCCGCCTGATAGGCGTGGAACGCAATGGACATGCAATTGTTAGCGCAGGTGAGCAGCACGCCGCAGGTGATGAGCCAGATGGGATCCCGTTGGCGCGCGAAGCACACGCCGAAAATTGCGATGCATGTGGCAGTGGAGACGATTTGCCATTTACGTTCGATGCGATCGGCGACGCGGTATGCAAGGAGCGGGCCGAGCGGCGCGCTGAGCGCGATGAGGAACGAGTATTGCAGGCTGCTGGTGGTGGTGATGCCCGTTGCGATCAGCAGCGTGGGGACCCAGGACGCGAAGCCGTAATAGCCGATGGTCTGGAAGAAATTGAAGACCATGAGCATAAGCGTGCGTTTGCGGTAGGGCGGGCGCGCTAGCTCGAGCAGGCTGCCGCGAGTTTCCGCAGGGCGGGATGCGAATAGCGCGGCGGGTGTCGCGCGCGGCTTGCGAGATTCGTCGGCCTCTTCCCTTTCGATATCTTGCCGGACGTGTGCTTCCATCGCGGCGGCTACGCGTTCGGCTTCGTTGAACTTTCCGCGCGCCATCAGCCAGCGCGGACTTTCCGGCAGACCGCGGCGAATGAACCATACGAAAATCGCTCCGACCGAGCCCGCGAGGACTACCCAGCGCCAGCCGTCCAAGCCGAAAGGCTTTTGCGGCACGAGCCACCAGGAAAGCAGTGCGACTGCAGGCAGCGCGGTGAAGCCGACAATCTGACTGAGGGCGATGGCGCGGCCGCGCAGCTCTCGCGGCATCAACTCGGTAACGTACGTGTCTATGGTTACGAGTTCGACGCCGATGCCGACACCCGCGATCATGCGCCACAATACGATACCTTGCGCGGTGTGTTGGAAAGCCATTACCACGGTGGCGGCGGTATACCACAACAGCGAGCTAGTGAAGATCAGGCGGCGGCCGAAACGGTCGGCAGCGAAACCGAAGAGCAGCGTGCCAACCAGTAGTCCGGCGAAAGTTGCGGCGACAAAGCTGGCGAGGCCGTTGAAGCCGAAGAACGCGGCGGCAGTGCTGGTGAAAAGGCCACTGCGGACCAGCCCCGGTCCGACGTAGGCGGTGAAAAACAGATCGTAATATTCGAACCAGCCGCCCAGCGAAAGCAGCAGCACCAGCGACCAGATGTAACGGGTGGCGGGCAAGCGCTCCAGGCGAATGCGAATCAGCAAGGCGCGATGGCGGGCTTCATCGTGGTGCGACGCGGCGGGCGCGCCGTCGTGAGGCAGCGGATTGGGCGGAATGGGAGGCGGTGGAGACGACGGCGGCATCGCAGCCAGCCTAAACGGTCGCGAGCGCCGGTACAAGTCCATGCCGCAGTGCGCGAGGCTCGGCGCTGACCTTCGGTGCGCGGTGGGCGTCTTGCAAATGCGCTCTACAAGAGGACACACGAGTGGTGGGGAAGACCACTCGTTGTGGAGCTACTACTCGGAGGAAGTAGAGGAAGGGAGCAGAGAGCGCAAGCTGGGCCCAGCCCTTAGAATTTTATTAATAAGGTTCCCCAACCTGCGCTCTCAAGTGTCCCGCATGCATAGTGCCTAGGAGTCACGGATTCGGCCATACAGTAAACACTTGATTTTTAATATCGGGACTTCGCCTGCCTGGTCCGTCCGGTTCGAAGATGCATCTCGTGCCGTCGTCGGGTCGTAGGGCGGCCAATTCGTCGTGCGTAGCCTCCAGGGCGAAACAACTTACGGCTTCAGCGGACTTGCAGGCCTTGCCGCTGCGTGGGCGGCGGGACAACGCCGTTCAGGCGCAAGTAGTAGACAATTTGGCCGTAATGATCGGCGATGTGCCACACCGCGACGGCCGCGATGCCCAGCTTGGTGTTTGGGCCGCCGTAGCGGCCCTCGACTCGGTCCATCGCGTTTCGCGGGTTCACGGTGGCGAGGACTTTGTTGCCGTAGTCGAAGGATTCGCGCAGGTATTTCAGCAGCTCAGCCTTGGTCTTGGCGGGCGCGGGGCCACCCTTCTCGCATGCGTCCGGGGGAGTCTTGCCTTCGATCTCGTTGAAGAAGGCGTAATTCGCGCAGGCTACGTGCTTGACTTGTTCAGCGAAGGAGCGCACGCCATCGAATTTGCCGCCCGGCGCGCTGGGGATGTAGGAATATTTTTCGGCAGGCATGGCTGCAGCGACCGAGAAGAATTGATCTTCCGTGTAGCTCAGGATCCCGCCGATGCTTTCGGCTGCGGTCTTGGGGATGTCTTGTTGTTGAGCGCCCGCGGGCGGAGCAGCGAAGGCCGCGAGCCCTGCGAAAATTAGCAGTGTTGCCGGAAATAGCTGCGCCCGGAGAGTTGCAAGTTTCATTGAATCCTCCCGTACAAACGACCTGTGAGCATAGTCCGTGGTGGCGATTAATTGCAGCAGATTGGTGCATCCCGCGCCTGTTCTACTCAATCGGGCGTTGCATTCTCAGGCATCCGGCTGTATGTTGCCGCGTCGTCTGTCAATCAAGATGGGAGCTACCAGGTTAGATAACTTGCTCCCAAGAGCCATCGCGCTCAAAGCCACGCCGTGAATCCACGCACACAAGTCGAGAAGCAGGTGCAACGCTTGACCGAGGCCGGTGTGATCGACGCGGAAACGGGCGCACGCATTCTCGCCTTTGAGACCGGACAGGAACGGCGCGCGACGCTGCGCTGGCCCGTGATTCTGGCCATGGTCTTCGGCGGAATTCTTCTCGCTGCCGGAGTCACATTATTCGTGGCGGCGCACTGGATCGAGCTTTCCCCCGCAGTTCGATTTTTGCTTTTGATTCTCATGGTGAGCTTGTTCCACGTGGGAGGGGCGCTGCTCGTCAGCGGGTTCCCTGCACTGTCGACAACGCTGCACGCTCTGGGGACGGCCACGCTGGGAGCCGCGATTTTTCTTACGGCGCAGATTTACAATCTGCACGAGAACTGGGCAACCGGCGTGTTGCTTTGGGCCATTGGCGCGGCAATTGGTTATATTCTGCTGCGAGATTGGCCGCAGGCTGCGCTACTGGCTGTGTTGGCGCCGGCATGGCTCATCAGCCAGTGGTCAATCACGATGAAATGGCACGACGGTGGCGACCGCCCCCTCGCTGCCGGGCTGGTGCTCACGGCGCTCTGCTATTTATCGGCGCGCGTGGCAGACGAGGAGAGCACGGTCCGGCGCACCTTGGTTTGGCTGGGAGCCGTCGCGCTTCTTCCGTGCGTCGGTATCGCCGTGGTTACGGCAATGGAGGAAGGCGTCCGCTATATCGACCGGTCTTCGCTGCCAACCGGCACATTGCTGCTTGGCTGGGCCGTGGCGCTGATCGCGCCGCTGCTACAGGCGGTAGGCATGCGCGGGCGCGGAGCGTGGGTCAATCTCTTATGGGCGGCGTGGGCTTACGCTTTGACGCTGGCCGCAGCTCAAACATCGCGGTTCGCAGATGCTCAGTACCGCCATCCTTTCGGTGCGACTCTGGCTCTCTATTTTCTCTGCGCGCTCGGCTCCGTTGGACTGGTCACCTGGGGAGTGCATGAGAAAAGGAGAGAGCGGGTAAATCTGGGCATAGCGGGGTTCGCAATTTCCGTCTTATTTTTCTATTTTGACGGTTTCATGGGAAAGATCGGGCGGTCCGCAAGTCTGCTAATTCTTGGCGTACTTTGCCTGGCAGGCGGTTATGCGCTGGAAATCACGCGGCGGCGGCTTATGTCTCGTATGGAGATGACTCAGTGAATAAGATGCGCAAGGGACTGCTCCTGGGGGCACTGCAGATCGTGCTGGTGCTGAGTCTCGGTGCGAAGCTGCTCTACGACCGCATGAATCGGCCACGCGTGTGGGTTCTGGCCGCGGTATATGACCCCGAGCTTCCCATCCGCGGACGATATATCAGCGAACGGCTGCAAATGCCGACCGCGGGTTTTACGTACACGGAATCAGCGCAACAAAACTGGAACGAGTGGGCTATGAATAGGCGATGGGCTTATCTTGAAGTGCGCGACGGGAAATTGTTCGCCTATCCACAGGGTTCCGGCGCCGGCGAATGGATTTTTTTGCGAAAGAATAACGATGGCACAATCGCGGCATTCAGCGATGAGCCTGTTCTGCTATTCGTTTCCGATCGCGCCGAACTTCCACTGCTGCAGCGTGGCCAGGAAATCTGGGTCGAAGTGACCGTGCCGGCAAAAGGCCCGCCGCGTCCAATTCGAATGGGCGTCAAGAAAGATGGCGTGATCACGCCGCTGCATCTCGATTAGCGGATCCCACAATGTTCAAAAACTGTTCGTGTTATGCCGAAACGGCGGCTGCGGACTTGAGCCAGCGCTCCATCTGGTTGTGATCCACCAGGCCGGCTTGCTGCGTTACGGTGCGGCCTCCGAGGAGGACCACGAAGTTGGGGATGCTGCTGACCTGGAAGCGGCCTGCGACTTGCGGATATTTTTCCGTGTCCACTTTCAACACTACCGCCCTGCCCGCCATGTTCGCCGCGGTTCGCGCGACTTCGGGCGCGGCTGCAACGCAAGGCCTGCACCAGCCCGCCCAGAAATCCACGAGTACCGGCACCGGAGAGTTCTGCACGATTTCATCGAACAGTTGATCGTCCACAGCGAGAGGCTCGGCGACTGGCGGCAACAGGTATTTACAGAAGCCGCAGCGACCGCTGCTGGCCAGGAACTTGGCTGGAACGCGGTTCTGCTTTCCGCAATGGCTGCAGGGGCGAATGACGGGCAAAAGAAACCTCCATAAGCGTCGATTCGGATTGGGCGCGAACGATAGGATGCTACGGACCATAGCAAAGTTCCCGCCGAATCAGCCAGCGCCGGAATGGGGTGGCGCGCTCTGGCCGGTCAGCCGGGAGTAAAATTGTCAGTCTTGACTTTCGCTTTTTATTCGCCTACACTTTCCGGCGTTGTGACCCCAAACACGCGGAACACTTTGGAGGATATATGGCACTGAACGAAGCATTGCTCCCCGAATTCGACGCCGAGATGGCCAATACGCGCAAGACGCTAGAGCGCGTGCCGACCGACAGGTTTTCCTGGAAGCCGCACGAGAAGTCCGGAACGATGGGCTGGCTCGCGAATCACCTGGCGGACGTCCCGGAGTGGGCGGTGTACACGCTGCAGCAAGAGTCGCTGGACATGGCTCCTAACGGAGTTACGCCCATGCCGCCTCCACCGCCCAAAACCACGAAGGAGTTACTGGCAAAGTTTGACAAGAACGTAGCGGCCGCGCGCGGGTTGCTGGCCAAGGCCAGCGACTCCGAGATGCATAAAACGTGGTCGCTGCTGAGCAATGGCGCGACGATCATCGCCATGCCGCGCACCGCTTGTCTGCGGACATGGGTAATGAACCATGGCATCCATCATCGCGCGCAGCTGGGAGTGTATCTGCGGTTAAACAACATCGCGGTGCCGGCAATCTATGGGCCGTCGGCAGATGAAGGCGCGATGTGACAGTGGCGCGATACCTCCGATGAACGGCTTCCCTGCTGGCGACCGGCGGGTGGCGGAACTGTCCTTAATGTCCCGCGTTCGGCAGAGCGCGGGAGGCGAAAGGGGGCGTTCCGCTGTCCGCCACCGCTTTTGGTCGCCTTCGCCGGGCCTTAGTACGAAACCCTTAGTTCAGCACATGTGACACCTTCGGTACCAACGGCCCATTCCCCCGGCACCGCCCTGCTCGCTATTCTCCAAGAGCGCCACGCACTCCCGGTGCAGGCAGGACTATGGGCTATAGGGTATCTTCGGCTTATCTTCGCTCACTCGATACCTCCAATTTGGGGCTGGAGAAGGCGCGCCTGCGCACAAAATTCCTCCTTTCGCTCACCTTGCTGATTGCAGCGCTTACCTTCGCCACTTTGGCAGTCGTGCGTCATGCCGCCGAAGAACAGGTACGCACGGGGGTGGAGCGGGATGCACGCAATTCCGTATTGACGTTCCAAAACCTGCGCTCCGAACGCCAGATTCAACTTGACCGCACCGCCGAGCTGCTGGCCACGCTTCCGACGTTGAAGGAAATGATGGCGGACGAGCCGGTTTCCGCCATGCAGGATGCTTCCGAACAGTTGTGGCGATCAGGGGACACCGAGCTCTTTGCGCTGGCGGATTGGACGGGAAAGATCGTCGCGCTGCACACATCGGTGTCGGGATTTTCGCCTGACGCCGCCGAAAAAGCGTTGGCCCATTCGTCCGGCTCAAACGGAGCGGGCGGCTGGTGGTTTGGCGACGGACATTTGTACCAGGTGGCAATGCGACCGATTCAGCTTGGCGGGGCGTCGTCGCAAATGTATTTGGGTACGGTCGTCGTCGGGCGCGAGATTGATTCGAGCGTGGCGGCAGAGGTGGGCCGAATCGCTTTGTGCCAGGTGGCGTTCCGCTACGGCGACGAAGCCGTGGTCAGTTCGTTTTCCACGATGGATGACGCGATGGCGGCGAACGCGCTGAAATACACGGCTAGCAAAGACAAAGTCGAAATTGGCGGCAAGAGCTACCTGGTGAGTTCGGTGAATTTGACGCCCGGGACTTCCCCGCCGCTTACGCTGACCGTGCTTAAGTCCTATGACGACGCGATGTCGTTTCTCACTCGGTTGAATCACACGCTCATGACACTGGGATTCCTGGCGGTATTCGCGGGCGGAGCGCTGGTGTTCTTGCTTTCGCGAACATTCACGCAACCGCTGGAGTCGCTGGTACAAGGTGCGCGCGCCCTGGAGCAAGGGAATTATCACTATCCGCTCGGTCCGGACACCGGAGATGAGGTGTCCGAGGTGACTGCGGCGTTCGAGCGGATGCGTGGCACTCTGCTGAAAAACGAAGAAGAACGCGCGACATTGGAAAACCAGTTGCGGCAAGCGCAGAAAATGGAAGCGGTGGGCAGATTTGCCGGCGGGGTGGCGCACGATTTCAACAATCTGCTCACGGTAATTAAGGGCCACAGCGATCTGCTGGAAATGAAGTTGGGCACATTGAACGCGGCGCAACACAGCATCGCGCAAGTGCGTAAAGCCGCGGACCGCGCTACGACTCTGACGCGCCAGTTGCTCGCTTTCAGCCGCATGCAAGTGCTGCAGCCGCGGGTGCTGGATCTGAACGCCCTGATTTCGGATGTTAGCAAAATGCTGCCCATGCTGATCGGTGAAGAAGTTGAATACAAGTTCCGCCCGGGCGAATCGCTGGCGCGAGTGAAAGCCGATCCCTCGCAGATTGAACAGGTGCTGGTGAATCTGGCGGTGAACGCGCGCGACGCGATGCCTAGAGGCGGCCAGCTGACCATTACTACACAAAATGTGCTGCTGGATGCCGACTACGCGCGCAGTCACCCTCCTACCGTCGCTGGACGTTACGTGCTGCTGACCGTCGCAGACACCGGCTGTGGCATGGACGAATTGACCAAGGCGAAGGTGTTCGAACCGTTTTTCACGACCAAGGAAGTAGGTAAAGGCACGGGGCTCGGCCTGGCGACCGTATATGGCGTGGTAAAGCAAAGCGGAGGATATATCTGGGTGGACAGTGCGCCGGGCGAGGGCACGCGCTTCGAAATTTTCTTGCCGCAGAGCACCGCCGCACCCCAGCTGCCTTGCGAAGACGAGCCCGTCGCCAAGTATTCGCACGGCGTTGGAACCGTGCTGCTGGCGGAGGACGAAGAAGCAGTTCGCGAGCTGGCGAGCGAATTTCTGAGCTCGAGCGGATACAAGGTCATTACGGGCAAAGACGGATTGGATGCGCTCGAGAAAGCGGAACAGGAAACCGGAGCCATCGATGTGCTGGTGACCGATATGGTGATGCCACGCATGCGTGGTACGGAGCTTGCCCAGCGGCTGAAACGCGCGCATCCGCGTATAAAGATTGTGTATATGTCCGGATACCTGGAGCACAACTCCGATGAGGGCTTCGTCGCGGATTCCGCACATTTGCAAAAGCCCTTCTCGCGCGATTCGTTATTGAAGAAAATGCGCGAAGCGCTGGGACAGGAACTGGAACAACCGCTGCAGACGATCTAGCCGATCTCGGCCGCACGAACCGGTCCACGGGCAAAGTCATTTGCACACTCGACCGCAAAGCATTGCTAAGCAAACACCCTCCAGATCGCGATGAAATTCCAAACAGCTTCGCTCGAAAGCGGTAAACGGAGAACACTCTGCCGACCGCGAATGGAGCGCTGCGATGCCCGGCATCGATGAAATTATCGTGAAAGACCCGGACGTGCTCGGAGAAACTGCAGTATTCCGTGGCACGCGCCTGCCCTTTCAAGCTCTCCCGCATTACCTCGAAGGTGGCCAGATACTGGATGACTTTCCCGCGCTAACTCGGGCGGCGGCAATTTCCGCTTTGGAACTGGCAAGGTCCCTGGTCGTTGGCCAGCTGAAATGAGAGTTCGGATCGACGAATGCCTGCCGCGCGGATTCAAGAATCATTCGGCCGATCACGATTGCCGAGCCGTCCCAGAGGCTGGACTGGCCGGCAAACGAAATGGGGAGCTCCCCTCTCTCGCCGCACAACAAAAGTACGAGATTTTCGTGACGATGGATAAAGGTGTGGAATACCAACAAAACCTCCGGGGACGCAGCCTAGCGGTCACGATCCTGCGCGCCCAGTCGAATCAGCTCGCCGACCTGTTGCCCTACGTAGCGGATTGTTTAGAACAGATGAAATCGATCAAGCCTGGCGAGGTAGTGCGGATCGGCTTGGGCTAGGTTCTGATATCCTCGACTCGACCTGCCGTAGTTTATCCAGATTCATCGAATCAGCTGCGCCTCGCGCGCGGAGCGGCTTCTTTCGCTTTTATATACTCATAGGACAAGCACAGGACAGAGCCTGTTCCGCTCTCCAGCAAAAGCGGTATGTTTGGAGTTGTGGGTCTGCATAGGCACACGTTCAGGAATTCCGCTCGAGCGTGCGGCTCGTCATCGAACTGACTGTTTTTAGAGCTGTGAGTGACACGGGGCCGAGCCCAAGGAATCCACGGTCTGCGCGAGTCGGGGGTTTTGCGCGGCAGGGGCGCGGGACAGGCATTCACTCGGGCTTGGTTTTGACTTCGCCACGCACAGTTTAAGATTTCTTCGAGCGACGACGGGGGTCGGCCGCCCGGCAAGTGCTGCTCCGCGTGCGCGGGTTGCCGGGTAAACGGCGCAGCGATGCGGGTGACATCGCCGGCGAGGTAACGATGAACGATAAAATGAAGCATTACGTTGTGCAGGGGTGTTGCATCCTGCTGCTGTTCATTCCCATCTGCTGCGGGCGGGTGGCCGCGCAAGCCGATTACACGGTGATCACCGTGCAGAACGGCGGCGCCATTACCGGCACGGTGACATGGACGGGGCCGGTCCCCAAGATCCCCAAGCTGCCTATCAGCAAGAATCCAGACGTGTGCGATCCCGAAGGCATGAAGACGCGCGATCTGGAGCGCTTGTTGATCAATCCCGACGGCAGCGGAGTCGCCAATACCGTGGTGTTTCTGCGCGGCATTACCAGGGGCAAGGCCATGGATTTGCCGCCCAATCGCATGCAACTCGATCAGAAAACTTGCCGCTACATTCCGCATATCATGATCATTCCGGAGGCCGGCACGTTGAAGATCGAGAGCGAAGATCCCGTGCTGCATACCGTGCAGATGTTCGGCGTGGCGACGAACAATATTCCCTTCCCCTTTCAGCATCAGTTCATTCCCGTCACGCTGCAGCGGAACGGAGTGATTGAACTGAAATGCAATGCCGGGCATGTGTGGATGAACGCGAACGCGCTGGTGGTGAAGCATCCCTACTACGCGGTGACGGACGATCACGGCGCCTACAAACTTTCGGATGTGCCGCCGGGCGAATACGAAATCGTGGCTTGGCACGAGGGCTGGCAGGTTCTGTCCGAAGCAAAAGTGCTGGATGTCGGCGCGCAGGTGGAAGTGAAACGGCCGATGTACAGTTCGCCGGCTACGTGGACCAAGAAGGTGAACGTAAAGCCGAGCGAACCGACGGTGGTGGACTTCACGATTTCGGAGAAACACGAATAACGCGTTTGTGCCGGCAATACACCCGGCCCTGTATCTGGACCGCGTCGGGCTGACCTAATGGGGCGATTGCGGGCGGCTCTAGGCCCATCCAGCCAGTTTGTTCTCGCCGCGCTTTTCTTGACCTGCCTGAAGTTATTTCTACTCACAGACGTATTATAGAGATAGGAGGCGCGCGCATGCTGCCCGTGCCGTTTGCCGGCCGCTGGGGATACGACGCGATCTTCATCGTGACGTATGCAGTTTGGCTGCTATTTGAATTCGTAACCGGTCGCAAGCGAAAATCAGCCGATCCGACGAAAGCGCGAGACCGCGGCTCGTTCCGCTTTCTGCTTGCGATGATCTGGGCGGGATTGGCGCTGGCGTTTACGTTTTGCTTTGGTCTTCAGCAGGCGGCCATCCCTTGGATGCGCACGGAGCTCTTTTTCGTGGGGATCGTCCTGATGTGGGTCGGCATTGGATTGCGCTACTACGCGATGCGGGTGCTGGGGCGCTACTTCACGTTTCAGGTGGACGTGCATTCAGGGCAAACGGTGATCGAAGCGGGGCCGTACCGCCATATTCGGCATCCTTCGTACACCGGCGCTCTGATCACCGTGATCGGCCTGGGACTAGTGCTGGGAAATTGCGCGAGCATTCTTGCGCTGCTTGCGTGTATTTCAGTCGGCTACGCGTATCGCATCCATGTGGAAGAAACGGCGCTGGTCAGCGCGCTCGGGCAACCTTACAAGGAATATATGACCCGCACCGCGCGGCTGGTGCCATTCGTTCTGTAGTCCGCCCAGCACCGCTAGCGTTTTTTAGTCCCGGGCTGCAACAACGGCTTAAACGAGGAAAGGTGTCCCGGCCCCTTGATCGTGGACAGTGTTCCGATCCTCGGCAACTTCTGGCCGCGTAGCCGGGGCTTCGCGGGTTTGCTCCTATCAATTCTCAATGCTCCCCCCAGAGAAGCGCGATCTTGAATCGCACGAATTGCAACGTCGGTAAGCTCCGGCCCTGACCTTCATCGCCCAGATCCGAGTGAATCTACGCGATTTCGAGTGATAGGTCACTACGTTTGTGCGAAGCCTGCGCCGATGGTTCGAGAAGTTTTTGCAGCGTCGGTCCCGTCGCGTCGGCCGTCGCGCGATTCACCCTGCGCTTCCCGTCAAACGCGGAATGAGCAAGCGGAAGAAGCGATCGGGGTCAACGCCCACGGCGACCTGGGCGTTCGGCTTGTAGGGCAGCTCTGTGGGCGGTGGTTCGGGGGCGCTGGTTTCCATCTGCGGCGATTTGCGGACTGGGCCGTGACCGTCGTAGCCGAGCGTTTGACCTGCGGTCCATTCTCCGACGGTTTCCACTTCCACGTAGTAGTCCTTGCGCGTGATCACGTCGTGGTCAATCAGCGAAGCGACGGCGAGCGCGTCGTGCAGATCGATGTCCGTGACTTCCCCGCCGTGGCGCATGCGCTCGTATGTGGCGCGCAGGATTTTTCCGGCGGCTTGGCTCACTGGATTATTCGCGGCTTCCAGTTGCTTGATGTGTTCCTCACTCACCCGGCACTTGCGGGTCACGTCCAGGCCCACCATTGTGAGCGGTATATTCGCATCGAACACGATGCGCGCCGCTTCGGGGTCCACGTACAGATTAAATTCGGCCGCGGGAGTCATGTTGCCGCCGGAAAGCGAGCCGCCCATGATAGCGATCGCTGGAATCATGTTGGCTAGTTCAGGGTCTGCGCGCAAGGCTAGCGCGACGTTGGTTAAAGGACCCACGGCGACGATGGTGATCTCGCCGGGATTTTCACGCAGGATGCGGCGAATAATTTCCGGAGCGGTTTCGCGCACCGGTTTCGTTTTTGGTTCCGGAAATTCCACGCCGGCAAGGCCGTTTACCCCGTGCACATGCCCCGCTGTCGCCAGGCGTCGAACCAGCGGATGACTCGCACCCGCCGCCACTGGAATATCCGTGCGATCGGCAATTTCCAGCAGGCGCAGCGCGTTGGGCAAAGTTAAATCCAGCGGCACATTGCCGGCCACCGGTGTAATCGCCTCAACCTTAAGCTCCGGGGAGCGCAGCGCGAGGAAGATGGCCATCGCGTCGTCAATGCCGGGATCTGTGTCAATGATGATGCGGCGCGGTTTGCCGGGCGCCGCATTGGACACCGATGAATCGGGCGCGTTCCCGCGTGCCCTAATTTCATGAGCAGAGAGCGATCGAGCGGCTGCGAGGCCACCCGTCGCGCCGGCCACCGCGAAACCTGTAGAGTGTGCCAGGAACTCACGCCGAGTGCATAGCGATTGCTCTCGCGCGCTGTCTGTCGCGCCGGTACAGATCTTCTCCGGTTCACCCGCCTGCTCTGACTTATGGTCGCGATTCATGGCGATCGTGCCTCCCATTGCGAATAGTGATGCCGCGGGATTCTAGCGCGGCGAGGAAGCGACGAGATACAGGAAACTGAATTTCGCTGCGCTTCGATTCGGCCCGGACAGTCGCGATTGACGGGTGCGGACCGGGCGAGTAGACTTTCCTGTAAGAGTGACTGAATCGTAATGGGACGGAACACGCGGGTTCCGCACAGATGCGGCGGGCAGGAGTGGCCGAATGAGTGCTGTTGCGGGCAGGGGTAGGCCGTGTTTAGCGGCCAATCGGCGCGTCGTTCGCGTAGGCTCCGCCTTGGTGTTCGTCGCGGGTTTACTTTGTGCCTCGTTGTGGTTCGGGCTTCCCTGCCGAGCGCAGTCGGCGGCCCCGCAGAATGCGACGCCGCCTGAAACCCCCGCTGATCCCCCGCCGTCGCTGATCAAGCACGCAAAACCGGCGCCAACGCCTCCAGCGCAGCCGACTACAACACCGGCGCCGCCATCCGGTTCGACGCCCGCGCCTGCAAATCAAGCCGCTGCGACACAATCGGGCGCCACGCCGGGCGCTGCCGGGCAAGCTGGTTCTTCAGCTCCGCTGGCAACGCCGCCAAATTCCGCGCCTGGCCAGTCCGGATCGTCAGCAGCAACTGTTGTGCCCGCTTCACCGACGCCTGCTGCCGACACTTTTACGGGCGCTGCGCAGCCGTCCAACGAAGTGCAGTTATTCCCTGGGTCGCCCTCAACCCCGCCGGAGGCCACTTCGGCTCCCTTGGCTGCGCCAGCTAGTCCGACCCTCGCGACCACTCCCGCAGATTCCGCTCGATCGACACCGGAGATCAACACGCGCACTTCGTCCGTACCGCTGGAATCGCACGCCAACCTGGTGCCTGTACGCGTGGTGGTTCACGACGCGAGCGGCCACGCGGTGGAAAACCTGCAGAAAGACGATTTCCAAATCAAGCAGGACGGCAAACCGCAATTCATCACGCATTTTTCGGTGGAGACGCCTGGTAGCGCGGAAAAACAAGTGGCGCGTGGCGAGGCTATTCCGCTGCCGGCGGACTCGACAGCGTATGCAATTTCCGATTCCGCGGATGGTACGTCTGGAAAACCCGGCCCGGCTCCGCCCGGCGCGCTCGCGATGCCTTCGCGATTTGTGGCGCTGTTGTTCGACGATGCGCATCTTGACATAGGCGACCTCTCGCAATCGAAAGTGGCGGCGTTGCGCTTTATCGAAACTTCGGTCAAGCCCAACCAGCGCCTCGCGGTGTACACCGTGTCTGGGCACCACGAGGTGGATTTTACCGATGATCAGGCGAAAATCCGCGCCGCCATCTCCGGGCTCATCGCAAATCCAGTGGGCGCCTACGATCCGGCCACGCAGCACGACTGCCTGCAGATTACGTATTACCAAGCAGATCTGATTCAGAACAAGAATGATCAGCAAGCAGCAGCCGTCGCCAATTCGGATGCCATGGTGTGCGCTGCCGCCGCGACGGGTGGACAAGGAGTGCAGCAACAAGCCGCTATGTTGGTAACGTCCACGGTTCAAGAAGTTCTGGCTGCGGGTGAAATTAATACGCAATACGCTGTGCGCCGTCTGACGGACGTGGTGCGCCGGATCTCGGCGCTGCCGGGCCAACGCAGTATTGTGCTGGTTTCCCCCGGATTCCTCACTTCGACATTTGAGTACGACGTATCGGAGTTGATCGACAAGGCCAACCACTCCAACATATTCATCAACACACTTGATGCTCGCGGCCTCTATACCGTCGATCCCATCGGCGACGTCACGCGAAGCGTCCCGGTGCGGGCAAGCGCCGCGACTTCGGCAATGTCGTTGCAGTATCGCCTCGACGAACAACGAATACAATCGGAAGTTCTGTCTGATCTGGCCTACAGCACCGGCGGGTTCTATTTTCGCAACAGCAATGACTTGGATGCGGGATTTCGCACTACCGCGGCCGAGCCGGAACTTTCCTACCTGCTCGCGTTTGTTCCGTCGAATCTGAAGAACGACGGCAAGTTTCATACCCTGAGCGTGAAGCTCACGACCAAGGAAAAATACACGGTGCAGGCGCGGCGCGGATTTTTCGCGCCCAAGCGCGGCGAAACGCCCGGACAGCTGGCCAAGCAGGACATCGAGGACGCGCTATTCTCGCAGGACGAGCAGCAAAGCGTGCCCATTCAGCTGCAACTGCAGTATTTCAAGTCGGACGCGCAGAACGCTAAGCTCTCGGTTCTGGCTCATGTGGACCTGACGCATGTGGGATTCCAGAAATCACAAGGGCGCAATTGGGACGACCTGACGATCGTGGCCGCGCTGTTTGACCGCAACGGTAATTTTATTACTGGCGAGGAGAAGACGCTGGAATTGCGATTGAAGGATGCAACGCTGGAGCGGCTGGACCAAACCGGTGTTACTGTGAAGACCAATTTTGACGTGAAGCCCGGCGGATATCTGGTGCGCCTGGTGGTGCGCGATAGCAAGGCCGCGCAGCTTTCGGCGCGCAATGGCGTGGTAGAGATACCTTAGATTTCGGAAGCGCACCCTTTGCTGTCGACATGTTGGATGCAGGAAGGTGAAAAATGAACCGGCGACGCGTAGCGACCACTTTCACGATGCTGTTTTTGATTGCCGGCGGACTGGGCTGGCGCGCTATTCAATCGCCGGGGATTGTGCGCGCACAGCAAGCATCGGCGGCGCCAGGGCAGACTCCGCCGCAACAGGAAGCGGCGCCGTCGGCCGCGGCTCAGCAGCGCACGCCCGCTGCTCAACAGGCGCAAACCCCCGCGGGCGGCGCCATCAAAGCCGAAACACGCGAAGTGCGCGTGGACGTGGTGGTGACGGACAAGAAGGGCAACTACGTTCAGGACCTCACCACCAACGATTTTCGCGTGTACGAAGACGACAAGCAGCAGCCCATCAATTCTTTTACCTTCGGTGCCGACCCGAACGGGCCGATTGAAGCGAAACGCCACTACATGGTGCTGTTCTTCGACAATTCTTCGATGGATCTGGGCGATCAGCCGCGCGCACGTGCTGCGGCAGGAAAATTTATTGACGCGTATGCGGGGCCCGACCGAGTGATGGCGATCGTGAACTTTGGCGGCTCTATGCAGTTCGCGCAAAATTTTACGATGGATGTGACTCGCCTGAAGCAGGCGGTCTCTGGAATTTCCACCTCCTCCGTTTCGCCGAATGCCACCGCGTCCAATGGCGCCAATATCGCGAGCGGAGGAAGCATGTCCGGAGCGCCCGGCAGCGCCGTGAATACCGGTATGCCAACTTCAGGACTGCAAACCGGGATGCCGAGTTTGGGGAATGCGGAAGGCGATTTCGGCGCGTACACGTTGCTGCTGTCGCTGCGGCAATTGGCGAAGAGCCTTACGCCAATCCCAGGCAGAAAGACCCTCATTCTTTTTACGGCAGGATTCGAGCTCAACCCAGAGCGCTATTCCGAATTGACCGCAACGATTGATGCCTGCAACAAGGCCAACGTCGCGGTGTATCCGCTGGATGTGCGCGGGCTTGTGACCCCGATGTCAGAGATGCTGCGTGACGGAACGCAACAGACATGGGCCAGCGACCACGGCTACGGATCGAGCTGGAACGCGGAGCGGTCAGACGATGCTGCGGCACGCGCTTCGGTACCCGTACTTACAACGAGCGCAGCCGTGCAACGTTCTTCGCAGGCTGGATTTCAACTCGCCGCATATCATCGGGCGGCGGCTGCGTTTTCCGCCGAGCCGCAACACGGAGGCGGCGGTGGCGCAGGCGGTGGGGGGCACGGCGGTGGCGGTGGCACAGGCGGTGGAGGGACAGGAGGCGGAGGAACTGGCGGTGGAACCGGAGGCGGTACCGGTGGCGGCACTGGCGGTGGTAAGGGTGGTGGCACCGGAGGCGGCACCGGAGGCGGCACCGGTGGGGGCACCGGTGGCGGAAAAGGCGGGACTGGGGGCGGCACGCCAGGAGGCATCAGCGCATACAGCAATTCGCCTTACAATCAGGCGCGGCAGATTGTTCCGCAATTTCCTCCGTCGGCTTCGACCAATCAGCAGGTGATGTATGCGCTCGCGACCGGGACGGGAGGGTTCCCGATCCTGAATACCAACGACCTGATGTCGGGCCTGGAAAAGATTGCACGCGAACAAAGCGAATATTACTTGTTGGGCTACGCACCGGCGGAATCGCCGTCGGGAAGTTGCCACACGTTGAAGGTGAAAGTAGATCGCGGTGGGACGAACGTGCGCGCGCGGAGCGGATTCTGCAACATCGTTTCTACCGACATGCTGGCTGGCAAACCCATTGAAAAGGAGATGGAATCGCGCGCGTCGGCGTCGGCTGCTGGGAGTGTGGCTTCAGGTGCAACGAGCAGCGGTGGCGCGGTTGGCACCGGGTCGCTGGAAGCCCCATTCTTTTACACGTCTCCGAACGAGGCGCGCGTGCATCTGGCGATCGAAGTTCCCACCGCGTCGATCGATTTCCCCAAGGTGAAGGGGAAATATCACGCGGATGTGAATGTGCTGGGAATCGCCTACCGTCCGGACGGAACGGTGGCGTCGCGTTTCAGCGACGAAGTGACGCTGGACATGGAGAAAGATCAGTGGGAAAAATTCACGCAGCGACCGATGCCGTACCAAAACCAATTCTCGGTGGCTCCCGGACAGTATCGGCTCAGCGTAGTCGTGAGCGGCGGCGGCGAAAAATTTGCCAAGTTTGAAACTCCTCTGACAGTTGATCCTTATGACGGGAAAAAATTCAGCCTCAGCGCGGTGGCGTTGAGCAATCAGTTCCAACCCGTTTCTGAAATGGGCGGCACGCTCGATGCGGATTTGCTGGCGGATCGCGCGCCTTTGGTGGTTCGCAACCTGGAAATAACCCCGTCCGCAAACAACCACTTCAAGAAAACAGACAAGGTCGCGGTGTACGCGCAAATATACGCTCCGCAACTGGCCGATGCAAATCCGCCGACCGTGAAGTGCTCATACTTGGTCGCCGATCGGAAGACCGGAAAAGCACTAGGGTCAATGGCGGACATCGACATGGCGTCCTACATTCAAAAGGGCAACGCCATGATTCCGGTGGCGCTGAAACTCCCGGTTGAGACCCTCCCTCCCGGCGAGTATCTGCTGAAAATGCAGGCCAGCGAATCCGGCGGGAGCCTGACGCAGATCCGCAGCGTGAATTTCGCGGTGGAGTGAGGCCGCGCCGCTTGGTCGGCCCGGAAAAGTAGCGATTAGGAGAGCTATCGGCCCTGTGTTTTCTGTAAGTTACGGACGGTTCGAATCGCGGTGACTAGCGATTAGAAACCGTCACGGGTGCATCGGACGCCAACCTGGCCGTTCCCACCGACGCAGCCAAAGCCTGGCCGATTACATCCAAAGTATTGACCGATTTCGGTCTGCAACTTTAGGCCCCAATCGGGGTTTAAATGCTTGGGAGTCATTGGGCTTTGACCCGGTGCCCCCAGCGCTCTTCTACAGCGATTCATCGCGGTCCGTAGTCACTTTTATGGATACGCCCCCTGTCCAGTTCGCGGTCAAAATATTCGGGGGAATTACAGGCGTTCGCAGTGCGGAGGATTCATTTGTTTGGACTGGAGTCATTGTGTCGCAAGACCTTGCGGGGATCGGTGGCGCTGCTCTTCGGGCTGGTATTGGCGGGATTGTTTGCGCCGCAAGTGCGCGCTGATGCCGGTGTTGTGCTGAACGAATCGCTGGACACCAGCGTCGCGCGCATCACCGGTGCCGGGCACAGTGCTGTATATCTCTCGCGAATCTGTCCCGACAGTTCGCCCGTAAGAATGCGGTTGTGCCGGCCGGGAGAACAAGGTTCGATCCTGAGCAATTACACGACGCTGGGCGAAGACCAGCCCTACGAATGGAACATCGTTCCCCTGAGCGTTTATTTGTATGGTGTGGAAGATCCGAGCGATCGTCCTCTAGTCGGCTCAAAGGCGATCAAGGCGGCCCTGGAAGAGCGCTACCGCGATAAATATCTGGCGGCGCTGTGCACCGTAGAACGTTGCCGAACCGGCACGCGCGCCGAGTGGCGCGAGATGGTGGGCGCGACGCTGGAGCGCAGCCTGTACATGTTCGTGGTGAAGACGTCCGTGGAACAGGATCGCGCGCTTATTGCCACGTTCAATTCCCTGCCGAACGTGAACCGCTTCAATGGCATGACGCGCAATTGCGCCGATTTCACGCGGCGTGTGTTCGACGTTTATTATCCCGGGGCAGTGAAGCCCGATTACCTGAATGATTTTTTCATAACTACGCCGAAGGCGGTGGCGCGTTCACTGACTCTTTACGCAGAAAAACATCCCGAAAGCGAATTCCGCGTGCTGCATTTTTCGCAAGTGCCAGGCACGATCAAGCGCAGCAGCGAATGCCGCAGCGGCACGGAACAGTTGTACCACTCGAAGAAGCTGGTGATTCCCCTCGCGGTTTTCGCGTGGCAGGGAGTTCCGGCGGTGACGGCGGCCTACTTGATCACGGGCCACTTCAATCCGGAGCATCAATTCGAAACTCATGCTTCGGCCGAAGCGACGGGAAGCGCGAACAGCGAGGGCCCGGAAATCGGCGGCGGATTTACCGTAAGCGTCCAGGAACTTGCGGCCGAAGGCAGCCTGGAGCGTGAAACGATTGTCGGTACGAAGGACGAGTGGAATCAATACCAGGCCCAGTTCGACGCGACGGTTGACGAAGCTATTCAGGGCGAGGTGATTCCTGACCGCATGTATTTGAAGCGCGTCCTTAAGAAGCTGGGCGAGAGCAGCACGATTTCGGTCGACGCTAACGGTGCGCTGTGGATGAATTTTTCCGGCGAAGAACCGCCGCTGCGAGTGGGAATCAGCGCCAGCAACGTGTTCGCGCCGGACTCGGACGGGCAATATGCCTACCAGATCATGCTCGCACGCATGGAAGACGAACTGAAGAGTCCGAAGCACAGCCGCGAGACCATGCTCGATTTCAAGCAGGATTGGACGCTGCTGGCGAACATTCGCGGCAGAGGATTGCAGACTGCTGCCGAACGAAGGGCGCAGCCGCAGCCTGCTGCGGCGGATAGCAGTAAGGGTGGGACGGCGTTTGCAGCGCCGGCGTCATCTGCAGCTTCGAGGATTCAATCGGTCGCGCACGGTGGCGACAGCCTGTTGCCGTAGGAGAGTCTGTGTTCCGGATGCAAAATCCGTGCTTCAGCGGCTGAGGCCGTCCCCGTTTTCTACCCGCGCGCTCCGCCGCAGCGCGTCGGAAGAGCTTTTGCCTTCTTGACGGCGTCTATGCAATATGTCGGTACAGCATTCTACCTGCCGCTGTCAATACACTCGTGGGGGAACGTGCAAACAGCAGCTGCGCGCCCGTCAATTTCCAGTCTTCCGCAGAACTCGATAGGGGACGGGCGGGATATCGCCAATAAACCAGGCGACTCGGGTCTTTGGCCCATTTGCCCTTGAAGGCAACCAGACCCGCATCGTTTTCATCGGACCGGCCAAGATCGAATTCCGTTGCGCCCTTTGCCTTAGCGTTTTCGATCGCGCGCCACAGCAGAAGCGGCATTACCCCCAAATGCTTGAACTTTTCGTCATAGCCTCCGTATTTGTAAACAACGGAGCCATTAAAGCGTAGAGTCAATATAGCCGCAGCCGCAGCATCCTTTCCAGCGCATACCATTCGGATCTCTGCCAGGTCCCCCATGCAGTCGAGAACATTGCGAAACCAGCTATACGGCTGCGGAGGTACGCCGTGGCGCTTCCTGGTCATGACCAGCAGTTTGTAAAAGCCTCTCAGCAATTCCTCCGACCGGCCACACTTCTCTATCAGTTTTTCCCGCTCGGCACGACGAATCCGCCTCTGTACTGAGTCTTTGTCCAGACTCCGGAAAATGTTATCGAGGCTCGGCCGGAGATCCACACGATGCAGATAATAGGAGCGGGCGGGTTCAAACCCGCATCGAATTGCCTGGCTTGCAAATTCCGCATCCGCCAGGCGGAGCTCGACGTATTTCAATTTGTCGCGATCTAGCGCCGTCCGTAAATGCCTCAGAATGGAAGTCACCGCCTCTGGGGAGCTAGAGAGCGGAGCGCAATGATCCGAGAACGGGAGCGAAACGATCCTTCGGCCCGTGAGCCAGCTTCGGATCGGGACAAACAAAAAGGCATCCGTTAACACGTCCGTTGACTCAGAAGTCGTATATGCTTCCGGCTTGAAGCCGTATGTGCGCCGCAGCGCCTCCAGCCAGCCCGGAGTATGAAACACCGATGCGCGGGGATGGTTCGCGATGAACCCGGACCAGCGAGAATCCTGTAAGGGATCGATCGCGGATACGACATGGGGACTCGAGCGAGCAACTGAGTTGACCCATCCTCTTCGGGGGGAAGGGGCGGCGACTTTTCTTGCGAGGGGCGCGTTTCGCGGTTTGAGATACTCGGCCGCAAACGCACTCGGCGCGGGCGTTGTTTTCACTGTCCCGAAGAATTCCCGCCGGGCCCTGTCGAACGAATCCTCTATGAATGGTTGTTCCTGTGTCATGTCAGCTCACCGAATGGATGGAGAAGAAAACACCCGACGAAAAAACGAAGGACGACTTGCGGCACCATGTCCTCCCAGTTTCTCTCGACCCGACTCACTGCTGGGCGCGATGAGGCTTGCGCAGAAACCCGGGCAGAAGCGCACGCGTTATCAGATGCTTTTCTCGGTGATCTGTCTATACGGCGAATCTCGTATATCGCATACCGGCCAACACCTTAGTCAGAATCAGGCCCCCATCGGAAGTCACTCGCGATCCTAGGAAATCGACCTTCAGCGAAGCATTGGACGAGAGTTGCAATGGCTGATTTTGTTTCTCACCCAGCGGGTACGGACCTCCCAAGCGCGTGAGACGTGCTGGAAGCCGGATGAAGCAAGGCTTACTTGGGCATTACAAACTTAATTTGTCAGTCTCAAATCGAAAATGGGGTTCAACGAAGCACAGGCGGACGCCGCGCTAGTTGCGATACTAGCGCGGCGCTAGCGTGCCTGCGGGGGGCTGGCCTCCGGCAGGGTTCACTGCGGCCGCGGGAGCTGCAGCATCATGCCGCTGCCCGGGCCCGATTCTACTTGTGGTAGTTGGCCGTTCCACTTTTCGATCAACATCTGGCTGTTCTCGATGCGGCGCAGCTCAAGGAGCTGCGGCGTGAGCGAGTTCTGCCGGATGCGATTGGCGTCGGCTTCGCCTTGTGCGCGCGTGACCATGGACTTGGCGTCGCCTTCGGCTTCTGCGATTTTCTTCGCGGCTTCCGCCTGCGTGGTGGCCAGCTCGTTACGCGCCCGCTCGGACTGCTGAATCGCTTGCGCCTTCGCCGTGATGGCCGTCGCGATAACCTCTGGGACGCGCGGCGCGCCGATGAAACCGAACTGCTGAACGCTGACGCCGACCGGCGCGACCTTCTGCTCGATCATCGCCTGCACTTTGCCGAGAAAGTCGGCCTTGCGTTCGCCGTAGATATCCTCCACGGTGAAAGTCGAGGCGACTTCGTTCAGCGAGTTGCGCACGATGTCGCGCAGGATGCCGTGCGTGAACAGCTCCAGGTCGCTCACGCGATACTTCACGTAGAAATCCGGCACCTTGCTCGGGTCAATCGCGTACGACAGCGAAACGTCCACCAGGATTTCCATACCCTCCTTGGAGTTGAATCCCATTTCTTCGTTGATCGGGTGTCCTTCCGCCGTGTCGCGCGTCCACTTCACGGTTTGCACGTATGTCGGAAACTCGATGATCTGTGTGCGCAGCGGGCTGTAAACTACCCACCCGGTACGGATCGGAATTTCCGAAGCACCGCGCTGGCTGCCGGCGAGATTGATTTCCACGCCGACGTGGCCCGCTTCGATGCGCGTGACGCGTACGAGAAACACGACCAGCAGGACTAGCGCAAAGATCGCGGCCGCGGCGATCAGCAGACCGCGGAAATGCTCCACGCTCTTGCGCTGCACAAATTCCACATCACGATCGTTGGGCCGATTGAAAATAGTCATGTCGTCTTCTCCCTGCGGATAGGGACACTCCTGTGGTCCGCGCCACGCGGCGCGCTGGCGTTTTGCCCGGCGCATGCGCGCCGAAACAGTTGAGCTGTTGTTGAATCGCCTTATGGTAGCGCGGAAGCGTTAGGAAGAAATAAGCGAGGCGTAAGGATTATCTAAGGGGCACGGAAGGGCTTGTCGCCGAGCGAGTTACGGGCGCACTCTGCGGCGGCTTAGCTCCCAACCGCAGGCGACTTGAGCTATTTCCTAGGAAAGCGGATGCCTCTCTGCGTCCCGCGCCCGCCAAACTGCGGCGGCAAGGAACCAGTACGGGACCTCGTTCGGGATGACCCGTGGTTCTAAGTTGCGGGGCCCGCGAATTCACGCCTGACGAAACGTAGCGGTTCTCGCACAAACTCCGAGGCCCCACATTCGGGCGAAATGTGCTTCTGAGGCGCGTACTGGTTATTCCGCGGTGAGTAACACCGTTGTGGTGTGCTTCACATTGCCGGTCGTGCTGGTGCCGGTGATCGTCACTGACACAGGCTCGACCACTGTGGGCGTGCCTCCGCCACCACCTCCGCCGCCACCCCCACCACCACCAGAGCCTCCGCCGCCGCATGCTGCGATGCCGACGGCCATGAAGAAGACCGCGCAGGCTGCGGCGGTGCTCGGGCGGCGATTCTTGCCGGAGGTGATGAGCAAAATAATTGCGATCGCGAAGGTGCAGGCGAGCGGTACGAACGTGCCTGTCGTCCAGCGGCCGGAGCCTAGCGGCTGAACGGCTGGCGGCGCTGCGGCTGCAGCGGCCGTCGAGATGGTGAGTGTGGTTGTTCCGTTCGCGCTTACGGGCGAGGTGGTGAAGCTGCAGGTGGAACCTGTCGGCAGACCGGAGCAACTCGTTGCGCTGAATGCCACCGTGTCGTTAAAGCCGTTGACCGGGACGATGGTTAGAACTGTAGTTCCCGTGCCACCCGCAGTGCTGACGGTGACTGCAGCAGGGCTGGAGGAAATTATGAAGTCCGCCGCACCACCGCTGCCGACGTTCCATTCGTTGACGAGGCTGGCGACGTTCAGCGAGCCGAGGCCGGTCGCCAGGTTGTAACCGGGGCCGGCATTGTACGCGAGCGTCTGGTTGTTGGCCTCATAGGTTTCGCCGATCTCGTCGGTATTGACCAAGACGTCGCAACCGGTCGCACCATTGGAAACGGTGAGAGGGGCGTCGCACGGCATCGCGATCGTGCCGCTTGTGACCTGGTTGAAAATGCAAGCGCTGGTCTGTGTGCTGCCTGATCGACAATTGGCCCAGCTTTGGCCCGCTAATGCGTAGAGATTTGTGTTCACCAAGCCCTGCGCAGTACCTGTGCTCTGATTCAGGAGGGCCACCATTCCGGCAAAAACTTGCGTGGAAACGGAAGTGCCGCCTACGCCGAGGATGAACGGGTACGGCTGGGAAGCGGTGTTGGCCGACAGGCTGCAAGGGCCGGTAAGTTGAAATTGATCGGCGTCCTGTTCACAGTACAGATAAAAATTCTGCATCGTGCCGTCGCCGGCGAAAAGTGCAAGATCCGGCATATCCCGCTTACCGTCCGCAACGGTGGCCGATTGCCACGAAGGCTTGGGATATCCTCCTGAGCAGGTCGAAAAATCCCCGGTTCCATTTGATGGAATGTAATTGGAGGTGGTGCAAGCGCTCACGCCCCCGCTGCCGCCCGCCGGGTCCAGCAGAAAACTAAAATTACTGAGGCTAGCGCTCAACGCGATATCGTTGCACTCGAATTCAATATCGCCGCCCAAATCAAGCACTCCCTCAATCACGGAGTTGGTGCAAGTGTCGTTGTAAGTCACTTCTGGAATGTAACCTTTGACAGACGCTTGCGTCGTAGTCGAGGGGTTCGACGAATTCCAGTACGTGGTGGGATTCGCCAAGTCGTTGAAATCCGTACCTCCGACGGCGACATTGTACGGCGTCGAAGCGACTCCGTTTACCGCTACGCCGAACTCCGAAAAGGGGGTATTCGGGTCATCACAACCGGCTGAGCCGTTGTCGCCGGTGGAGACGATTACAGTGATCCCTTGGGCCGCTGCCTGTGCCCACTCGCCAATGGAGTCCTTCGTAATCGGACTTCCGCCGTAAAGCGCGTTTCCAGCGGTGCCAAGAAAAAACTCGCATTCGCCGTAACTGTAGCTGAGGATTTTCGCCAGGTTGTTGTCAATAATCCACTCCGCTGAGGTGTCGCCGCCAAACGTGGCATTGCTGCTGCCTGAGATCACCAAGTTGATGCTGGCCCCTGGAGCCACCGCGCCCGACCATTGCACGTCAATGTCCGCTTCACACTCATCACCCGTGGGCAAGCTGCAAGGCAGTACGCCTGGATTTGAGCTGCTGAAGCCGGGTGTATAGGTCCGCGTAAAGTTGGCCGCAGGTAGGCCGAATAGCGAGCGGAAATTGGTGAGGTCGGCGGGATTGATGTCGCTATCGGAAACGATGGCGATGGTCTGGCCGGTGCCGGTGATGCCAGCGTTCCATAGCGGCAGGATGTTGTAAATCGTCGCGAAATCGTAGGGAGCCACGCCGTAACAATCCGTGAGTGTGTTATTGGCGTTAGTGCCATTGCAACCCGCGGCGTACGTGAATTCCGGCTTGACGGCCTTCAGCATTCCGGTGGCCATATCGCGCTGGAACGTTCCGGCGAATTTATGTGCCGCCTTTCTGGGGAAATTGTTGAGCGAAGCTACGCCAGTCACAGCAGGCGTCAGGGCTGCGGGGATGGACGGGTCGCTCGAGTTCGCCCAGTGTTCCTGCGAATTGATCGTGTATTTGTGGATTGCGGTGTGAAACGCGGACTGGACTTGCGCGGCGTTGCCGGAGAACTGGATGACGTTGCGGCCGTTCGCGACGTTGTCTATGTGAAAGCCCTGGGATTGGAGCCACGAAGTAATTTTTTGGATGTCCGACTCCGACGCACCAAACTGTTCGCCGAATTCCTGGGGCGTCAGCCACTTGTGGTAATTCGGGGAGGAGCGATCCTGCTGCTGCGCCAGCAAAGTCTCGAGCGCCGCGCCTTGCGCGGAGGTGGTCTTGAGCACGAGCATCATCCGGTCCATCGCCAGGCTGGCTGGCGCGGGGCCCTGATCGTACTTGGCGCGTGCGAGCGGGTGGGTGTTGCCCCGCAGGACGACGACCTTGCCCTCGTCAATCGGCTGAGTGATCAGCGACGGGGCGACGGTGGATTGTCCGGCGCTGCGTTGTGAAAAAAACGCAACGGACGCGACCGCGAGCACACAAGCGCACACTAGAAGTGGTTTGATACGCATTCTTCCCCCATGACTTTTGGCTTCAGGACCGCACCCATTGCTGAACATTGCTTCGTCTTGCGCCGATGCGCCGACGACGCCCTATTCGGCGTCAATCGGCGCAGGTTCGAACCTAGTCCATTCTCGCGAAATTCGGTGCGGGCTCTCCGGACCGCGCGCCAAGGTCTTGGATGCGGCTACAGCTACATACGTTAGCTCGCCGCCTATTACTCTCCTGTAAATTTTTGCGCCTCAGGTTTCGAATCCGTAACGAACTCAGAAACCCGGACCGGGGTCACCGGCACCGCCTGGCCCGCCACGGCCACGTGGTCCACCGCGGCCCATGTCCGACTGCATCTGCGCATATTTAGTGCGCTGGTCGGGGGTGAGAAGCTGGTAGATCGCAGCGTCCGACTTCGCGCGGGCCAGGGTCGTTTGCGCAGTGAGGCTGCCGATCGCGGTTGCGGCTTGCTCCATGGCGGCCGAGTCGTTGGCTTGCACGGCAGTGTTCAGGCTGTCGTGCGCCGCTTTCATGCTGGCGCGGACAGTTGTGCCATTGGCTTCGGCGGAGGTGAGGATCGTGGTGACCTGAGTTTGCTGGGCGGACGTGAGTGACAACTTGTCGGCGAGGAACGCTACGTGACGCTGCACGCCATTGCCGCCGCCGGGACCGTCTGGACCTTGCGCGAAGATCGTCGGGGCGGAAAAAATTGTGACGAGTAAGAGTATTATGGCTGCTTTTTTCATTGTGCGAAATCCTCCTGATTCATTTAGTGGCCTGTAGTGCCTGGCTCTATCGGCCGTGTTGCGCCAAACAACGAATCTCGTGCTGTGGTCGCGCAATCCCATGGCGAGCTCGGAGTTGATTCCCAAATGGCGGGTGAAAAGTTCCGGCAATTTTGCGGCGGGCAGTGGGTGGGCTGCTGGCAGCGAGTACTGGCTGGTTCTGGGCGCAAATCACCGCGCGCCATGTGGGTTGCGCTAGCAAGCGTGGTTAGTTCAGCAGAAATTGCTGGATGAACAGGACCGTGGCGTAGAACTGGTAGTCCACATTCTTCTTTTTGCTGAAACCGTGGCCTTCGTCTTTGGCCATCAGGAACCATACAGGCGTGCCGTTCTTGCGAACTACGGCGACCATCTGCTGGGCTTCGGTCCAGGGAACGCGCGGATCGTTCTTGCCCTGAATCACGAAGAGGGGCTTCGAGATTTTCTGGGCGTTGTTGGCCGGGGCGATGCGTTCCAGAAACGCGCGCATTTTGGGGTCGCGCTCGTCGCCGTACTCGACGCGGCGCAGATCCTGGCGGTAACCGGACGTGTTCTCGAGGAACGTAACGAGGTTGGATGGGCCGACGATGTCCACCGAGCAGCGCAGGCGGTCGTTATAATTTGTCGCGACGGCAAGAGTCATGAAGCCGCCATAGCTTCCGCCGGTAATCATGACGCGGCTGGAATCGAGATCGGGTTGCTGCGCGATCCAATCGAAAAGGGAGTTGATGTCTTTGTAGGAATCCTCGCGGAGGAATCCGTTATCGAGCGTGAGGAAGGTCTTGCCGTAGCCCGTCGAGCCGCGCACATTGGGGAAAATCATCGCGATACCCAGCTCGTTCATATAGTAGTTATTGCGGCCGAGAAACGCCGGACGGAACTGGCCTTCCGGGCCGCCGTGAATATCAATGATCACGGGACGCTTGCCGGTGAATCGCGCGGCCGGACGATAGAGGAATCCGCTGATGGATTTTCCGTCGAAGGTTTTCCAGTGCACCAGTTCCGCTTCGGAAAAGCTTGCTGGATTCAAGCCGCCGGTTTCGCTGCTGGTCCAGCGATCTACTTTTCCGGTGGTGACATCCACGGAATACACATCGGACGGAGAACGCGAGCCGGTAACTCCGAAGGCGAGATCGCGGCCGTTGTGGTGCCATTTGACGCCGAAAATGAGGCCGGCGGGGAGTTTGGGCGCGGGCTTTTCTTTTCCGGTCTTCGTGTCGCGCAGATGCAGGATGCCGAAGCCATCTTCATTTGTGGTGAAGGCGATCGTTTTGCCGTCGGACGAGAGGTCGAAGTCTTCGACGTCCCAGTGAATATGCTCGGTGAGAAACGTGTATTTTTTGGAAGAGAGGTCCAGGTAGGCGAGGCGCTGGAATTCGGAGTCTTTGTCGGTGGTGAGGTAAATTCCCTTCCCGTCCTTGCTGAACTTCGCGTTGGCGTAGGCGATTTTTTCCGTGCCGCCCTTCGCAGTGAGTAGCGTTTTGTCGCCGGTGGAAGCGTCCATGAGCCAGAGGTACGTTTCGTTTGCGGAAATTTCTTCCAGGATCAGAATTTGTTTGTCGTCGGGCGACCAATCCAGAGCGCCCCAACCTCCGCCGGTCATTTGCGCGAGCATGCGATTGGTTTTGGGATCATCAGGATGCGCAGGTTCACCGAGCCAGATGTCCACATCCTTGCCGTCGCGACGGGTCGAACTGTAGGCGATTTTCGTCCCGTCATTGCACCAGACTTCGCCGATGTTGCGGGATTTTCCGTCAGTCAGCAGCGTCACGGCGCCAGTGGATTCCTCGTAGCGATAGAGCTGATAGAACTCGCCGCCGCCAATGTCTTTGCTAAAGACGAATGAGTCGCCGCCCTTCGGCGGGTACTTTGCGCTGCGCACGTCGTCGGCGTAGAACGTGAGCTGCGTGCGCGCGCCCGCCGGCATTTTCACTTGATGGATCTGGAAGGTGTCCGCAAAGCGGGTGGAAATCAGCATCTCGCGCTTGGTGGGATGCCAACTGGCGAAAAACGCCGCGCGAAAATTCGTATAGCGGTCCGCCTGGTCGGCCAAGGATTTCGGAATCGGCGGCACGCCTTCGACGATGAGATTTTCGTTGGGCGCCACTACAACCTCCTGGGACGATTTCGCGCTTTGCGCCAGCGTCGGAAGCGGCGCCGAAACGATCAGCACGGCGAGCCAAACGATCGGTGCCGCGCACATCGCGGTCCACAATGATTTTGCATGCGGGAATGCACGCACAATCTTCATCGTCGCCATCCTTCTGGCGTTTCCGCGCGCCGCTCCGGCACACTTCTTCGCGAATGCCATCTGGAAACCGGCCGAAGCATTCTACCTGTAAGGATTCCGCAGGTTAAGACCTACTTTACCGACGCGAAGCCGATTCACAAAACGCAAACCTTTCCTTCCGCGAATCGGGTATAAAACCTAGCACAAGACACTTCAGGAGGAGCACATGCGATTGTTCTCCGACCAGCGATGTCTTGCGATTTATTCGGGAGTTCTCACCAGCGTATTCGCCGTCACCGTGCTTTGCGGATTCGCGGCGTTGCGCAGCCAATCGTTCGACCAACTCACGGTGCATCGCATCAATTTCGTCGAGCCCGACGGCACGCCACGCCTGATTATTTCCGACCGCGCCGAATTTCCCGGCATGTTCATGCGCGGAAAGGAGTATCCGCGGCCGGATCGACGTGATGTCGCGGGCCTGCTGTTCATGAATGACGAGGCTTCCGAAATGGGAGGTCTGATTTGGGCAGGGCTGAAGGACCAGGGCGGCAAAATCCAAAACCATGGCCACCTAAGTTTCGATCAGTACGAGCAGGATCAGATTTTTGCTATTGATTCCGGCCGGGAAGACCAGGATAGGTTTTCCGCGATCCGTATCGGCGAACGCGGAGATTACCCGATTCAGCAAGCAATCGATGCCAGTTCAGAGATCAACAAGCTGCCCAAGGATCGGCAGGCTGCGGAATGGAAAAAATTCTTCACAACTCATACCGGTGACGCGAACCGAATCTATCTGGGCCGGTCGCCTGACAAATCCGCGTCTCTGCGGATCAAAGACGAACAGGGTCACGATCGCATAATCATCCGGGTCGACGCTAGAGGGAAGCCGGTGATTCAGTTCCTCGACGAAGGCGGCAAGGTTAGCAAAGAGATACGCGCCGAGAACTAGACGATAGCGGTCGGGGAACAGGCTCGCAGGGGCAGACGCCGTTTAACCACACCCGTGCCTGCTCGTCAGACGCGACTGGGAGTGCAGGCGCAGGGCTGGGTGCGCGCCTGTTAAATGATCGCCAGATACTGCCACTGGCCGTCAACGGATTTCAACTGGTGCACGCGGCCGTCATCGGCGTGCAGGAAATAGCTTCCATCCGGGATCGGGTGATGGTGCGCGGCACGCACGGAGCACCGGGTCCACCGGCCACCGCGCGCGGCTCCCCATCCGCCGCCATGCTCTCTGGCTTCCTCGGTGAGTTCGATACCGTACTTCACTTTGTACTCGACGCCGGTCAGCCGGGTCGGCACTAAACGTCCACTGCCCTTCAGCTGTTCTTTGCTCATGGTGGAATTAGACGCGGCTACCTAGCGAAAGGTTTCGCCGCTCCCCTCAGACAATTAAAGTGTCACTTAAGATTAGACCGCTTTCCACTACGATAATAGCACAAGTCGCTCGTAAGTGCTAGCGCCGGTTTCGGGGCGAGTTGGGGCCTGAGGTGGTAGCGCAACCATGGCATTACTTCCGTACGTTGTTGAATCGATGAGAGATAGAGAATACGCTCACTCTAGAGGGCTGTTGCTGCCTACGAACCCAATGTGCATTGCGTATGATGACATGCGATTCGGCGGCTGATCTTTGAAGATCGAGCGTGCCCAGCGAAGTTCGATAAGACATACCTTGCGATGTGCTACTATCGATTTCCCGCAGGCAAATCGATGCGCTCTGCTATTTTTCTTTGTTCGCTCGCGCTTGCCGGCGCTCTTGCCGGTGGCGACGTGATATCGGCACGCTGCGCGATGCCGACGCGGATCGCGCGACCGGCTTCTTCCGGGCCTGTAAATTCCGACGTTAGCGGCGAATCCACAAAACCAAGCTCCCAAATCATAGTGATCGGATTCGTCGGCGGATTTGTGCGGCACGATGACTTAGTGCACAGCGGCGTGCAACTTGCCGCGCGACTGCGCGAAGACTACCCTTCCGGCGTTTACATAAACACTTTCGAGAATCATCAGGGTGACCAGGCGTACCGCGCAGTTCTGCAGCTTCTCGATACTGATCACGACGGCGCGCTCTCCGCAGAAGAAAAACGCAACGCTCGCGTGGTGATCTACGGACACAGCTGGGGTGGCTCGCAAACCGTTGCGCTGGCAAACCAGCTCAAGCGCGACGGAATTCCGGTGCTGCTAACGATTCAGGTGGACAGCGTGGAAAAATCGGGCGAAGACGACTCGGTGATTCCGGCCAACGTCGCGCAGGCCATTAATTTCTACCAGAGCGACGGGCTGCTCCACGGACGCCCCGCAATTCGCGCCGCCGACCCAGCGCGTACTCGTATCCTCGGCAATTTCCGTCAGGACTACGCCGCGAAACCCATCCGTTGCGACGCCTATCCCTGGTGGGGTCGCATTTTCATGAAGTCTCACATCGAGATCGAGTGCGACCCGCGCGTATGGAAACAAGTTGAATCACTCATACGATCGAAACTACCGCCACCTACCCGTGCAACATCTGCGTCAAGTTCACCGGACCGAGCCCCGGAAACTGTTCCTCGCGCGGGCGATGTCCCGCCGTCTTTCTAGCATCGTACAATCACGGGAAGTCTCCGATTGTGGTGCCGCACATCTCCGTTCGTCATTCTTCTTTGCTCGCACACAAACTGCACCTTAGATATACTCCAGGCACTTACGCGGATAGATACCCTTGCATCTGTGCGGAGGACGCGATGCGAATGAAACTGAGGGTCGGTTTACTTGTAATGATGGCGCTCACAGCGACGGGCGCATATGCGCAGGAGCAACCAAGTACGGAGGCCGCCCCCGCCATCCCAATCTGGCACCAGGCACCTCCACCGCCTGAAGCGACCCGCATCCGCGTTTCGGGGAACGAGGCTGCCGCCAAGATTACACACATCGTGCAGCCCGTCTATCCCGACGCCGCAAAGGCAGCACGCGTTTCAGGCACGGTCATCTTGCATTGCGTCATCGCCAAAGATGGCAGCATCATGCAATTAACGTACGTTTCCGGCCCTCCGCTTCTGTTGCAAGCCGCGATGGATGCGGTGCACCAGTGGACTTATCAGCCTACGCTCTTCAACGGCAAACCAGTGGAAGTGGACACGACAATTAGTGTCGTCTTCGTGCTCGGTGGCACACCTGGCGATCCTGCGCCGCTAAGCCGCCCGCCCGCGACAGCGAACAAATCGGAATCAATGTACGTCGCTGCACCTGATGCCGCCATGGATCCGCAGTGCAAGGCGGACATTCTCCATTTGATGGACGTCACTCACTTTAAAGATCAGCAGCAGGTGGTAGGGCGCCAGATGCTCAATTCGTTTCGCCCCGTTCTGCTCGCCACCATTCCAGCAACGCCCAATCGAGAAAAAATCGCTGACGCTTATATGGATAAAATCAGCAGCCTGCTTCAATCAGACGAGTTCACGGCGCGAGTGGTGGCCCTTTACGCGAAAGACCTGACAGACTCCGACGTCAGAGCCGCCGCGGCATTATACGAAACTACGGCAGGCCAACACTACTTCGAGAGCATTACGAAAATGGCGCCTGATTTGATGGCAATCGGGCAGCAAATTGTCCATACAAACCTGCGTTCGATTCTGCAGGATGTCTGCAAAGAATTTCCCGAACTGCAAGGGACGGGACAAGGCTGCGCTCCTACGGATGCAAATCCGACAAGTCTTCTGCTCAGCGCAGAACCGATTTCAGCGGCCGATTAGCCGTGCGCGTATTTTCCGCCACAATTCCTTCCAGAATTGAAGACGCAGCGCCCGATGGCGACAGGTGATTCCAAACCAGCCTGTACGCCCGAACAGGGGTAACCGTGCCGACGCATGAGCCAATTCGGTGCACAGATCTGAACGGCGGCCTAGTTAAGATGAGCTATGACTCGTGGTTCATCTTCGGGCCCATCGAACGGCGACGCACCCAAGGCCAAATCCGATGCGCCGAGCAGGTCGAGCACGTCGTCGCCTGCGCCGAAGCTTGCGGACAAATGGGATCCAACAGCCACGCCCGCCCCGCAAGCGACAATTCCCTGCCCTAAATGTGGCGCGGCCGTGCGCGAGGTAGCACGCTTCTGCCAGCGTTGCCACATGACGATGCGTTTCGAATGCCCTTCCTGCGGCAACAAGCAGCGCACCGGCGTGAAGTGCGAAAAATGCGGAATCAATTTCGTAAAATACATCGGCGCGGTGGTTGCTCCTAAACAAGCCGAACAAGACACGATCGAGGCGAAGATGGATCGGCGCAGCGCGTTGCTGAAAAATGTGCTCGCGATACCGCTCACCGGCGGGCTAAAGCTCTTCAAGCAACTTTTCCATGCGAGCAACCGCAAGTCGTAGCTCAAGAATGGAAATAGCTCGACGGCGGAAACAAGCCGCAGCGCGAAAACTCGCGACCCGCCGAACATTTAGCTTCCTGCATCCAGTAATCGAAAGTGCCCTCTGCCACTCCCACTGACTTGATCGCGTTCCGATATTCCGTGCTGTGCAGAAAATATATTTCGGACAGTTTCAGTCGCCCCACCATACCGTACCCATTTCCGGAAGGCCTGCTGACTCGCTCCAAGGCGGTTACGCGTTGTGGTTCGCGGTGCGGGTGTAGGCCGGGGGTCGGGTGGGATTGCCCGCGCAACTGAATTGGGATTGGGACTTCGGGGGCAACTTGCGCGCTGGTGGCGGTGTCGCCTCAATACTAGCTGATTGCGGGGAGCGAAGTGGCCCGCATTGCGCCTGTCGTGTGGCTATTGAACGCGGGTAGTTGCTCGGATGCGAATCCGCGAGGTGGTCGGGACTGCTTTCTGAGCGGCAGGGGCAGTCGTTTAGGCACGGGAGTGATTTCGCCGAGACTATCTGAATCGTTACTGCTCGGAGGAGCAGGCGTTACGCGCGGCTACGGCGGGGGCTGCAACATATTGAAAATTAAGGTTGTTTGGTGCGCGGCGGCCAGGGTTCCAGGAGTTGTTCTTTGCGATAGATCAGGGCGTTGATGTTGTAGGGGGCTAGTTCGATACTGTGGCCGTGAGTGATCGCGTCGGTGGGACAGGCTTCTACGCAGTAACCGCAAAAAATGCAGCGCGAGTAATCGATGTTGTAGACCTTCGCATAGCGCTCGCCCGCAGAAATACGGTTGGCGGCGGTGTTTTCCGCGGCTTCGATGTAGATACAGTTCGCAGGACAGGCTGCGGCGCAGAGAAAACAGCCTACGCACTTCTCGTAGCCGTGCTCGTCGCGCTGTAAAACATGGATGCCGCGATAGCGTGGTTGTACGGTGGGCGGCGCGTCCGGAAAACTCTCGGTGGTAGTTCTGCGAAACATCGTACGGAGGGTTACGCTGAAGCCCTTGTAGAGGGTGAAGAATGTTTCGCCGACTTCCTGGATGAGCGAGGCCATCGGATTCACTTTAGCAGACTCGGCGAAGGCAGGCAAATGGAGCGGTGATGAGTGGCGAGTGATGAGTGAGCAGTAAATCGGCGTTTGTGGCTGGTGATTCGTGAGTAGTGATTCGCGATTCGTGCAGCGTGACGCTTGCTTATGAAGTTGCGCGTCGCTCGCGGTACAGTAGGCCCATCTGTAGCGGGCTAGGATCGGCTGAGCACCTCAACAGCAACAAAACCAGCGATTGATTTGGCGTGGGGAGGAGGCGCGCGGGAAGCGCGGAGTTTCCAGTTCGGGCCGGCTCCAGCAAGTCGCGTCCTTTGGAGGCTCCAGCAGTGCCCCGACTTACGCTAACACATGCGGATATTCGCCGCAGTTCGTAGAAATACGGCGAGGGATACGAACTAAGCAACGAAAACACACTTGTGCGCGTGCAAGGAAGCATCGCCGAACCAGCATCAATTGGCAAAAAGGATCGGCGAGCGGAATTCGCCGTGGTTGTGGACCGAGTAGCGTCTAACCCGCACCCTCGCCTGTGGCGAGCGTGCGGCACGCGGCGCCACAAATCCACGCTAGGTCCTTTGGGGTTACAATGTTTGCCGTCGTCGAAGCCAAAGAAGGCACTCTCGGGTCAGATGAAGGGGGGCAAGCATGCACCGGCGCGATTTCCTGAAGCTGGGAGCGGTAGCAGGCGGAACGTTTTTGCTCGGCGGCACGGGCCGCTTCGGAAGTGTCCTCGATGCTGCGAAGGAAATCCCCACCGCTGACCGCCTTGTTGTCACCAACCTGGTGGACAACATTTACGACGTCTATGCCAAGAGCGGGAAAATCGGCAACCTCATGATCACTCGGAATACTTTGCCTCATCCCTACGGCTCAGAGGTCTCGTTGCTGTCCGAACACGGGCTGGCCTTTCACTTGGAGTCCTTCCGAGGCGCAGAGGAAAAACAGATCCTGCTGGACTTCGCGCTCACGCCCCGGACGCTTACAAACAATTTCAAAGGCCTGAAGGTAGATCCCGCCACGGCCGACGCCCTGATCATCAGCCACGGGCACGAGGATCATTACGGTGGCCTGCCCGACTTGGCACAGGCCCTCCAGGGACAAGCCAAACCAGGGCTCACTCTCTATGCTGGAGGGCGCGATACGTTCTGCCATCGCTGGGTGGTGCAACCCGACGGCAACAAACTCGATTACGGTGAGCTCAAGCGGGACGAGCTCGAAGCGCGAGGGTTGAAGGTCGTGATCGCGGAGGAGCCCACCGTAGTTGCAGGCCACGCCTTCACCTTAGGTCACATCGCGCGAATCACCGATTTCGAGATGTCTCCTCCGGCAGCTCGCCTCGAAGCCGGCGCGCCCGGCTCCGCCTGCGACGCCACCTTCCACTTCCCTCCAGGCACAGTCAAGATGGAAGCCAAGCCGGGCGAGTTAGTGAAAGACATCTTCTGGGGCGAGCACGCCACCGCTTACAACGTGAAAGACCGGGGACTCGTCGTGATCTCATCCTGCGGTCACGCCGGCATCATCAATTCCGTCCGCCAGATCCAGAAGTCCACCGGGATCGAGAAGGTGCACGCCGTGGTCGGCGGGTGGCACTTGGCTCCCTATCCTGATGAACTCATCGCCAAGACCGTTGAAACCATGAAGGAAATCAACCCGGACTACTTGATTCCCATGCACTGCACCGGCTTGCGCACCATAATGGCAATCCAGCGCGAGATGCCCGAGAAGCTCATCATGCCTTCCACAGGCACGCGCGTCGTCTTCGGCGCCTAGCCCCGATCCCGCTCGTCATTCACGCGAAGCCGTCCCCGCGCCCGCCGCGGCTTGCGGCCTTTGTCTTTGTCTTTGCTTTTGTCTTTGCTTTTGTCTTTTCTCGTTTCAAATCTCAAGTTTCCAATGGGGAGTAGCTACCGGTTCTATCAGTATGGACAGAGTAGTGCGTGTACGCCGGATCGCGCACCGAAGTAGGAGTGCGACGGGACGACTGTCGCGATGTTGCGCCTAAACCCGCACCCTCGCCTGCGGCGAGAGTGCGGCACCCGGAAATTCAACCGCGTTCCTTCGCGTGGTGTGGATGGGTGTGCCACCCGCTAGGTCCGAGAATCTAGCGGTGCAGAAGATACACTGAAAACCGCCGCCTGAGCCTGGTCTGACGCCCGCATCACAAGCACCAGCATGTTCTTCCATCCTGACGCACCTGCGGTCGGCAGCCACAAAGTCTGGACATTGGAATTTTCCGTCGCTCGCTATGTTTTCCTCCTGACCGATTGTTCGAGCTAACCGGCCGAAAAGATTACAGACGGGTGTTCGAGTACAGCCACTGCCAATTCTTGCCCGACATGGGTTTGGGGCAACTCGAACGTGCAGTTTACGAAGTACACGTTGTTCATCCCTGGCGCCCCGCCGCGGTAGCTGATGCGCGCATTTTCGATTACTACGTTTCTGAGGTCCATTCCATCGAGCACGACAGTCTCAGGTTGAACTACTAAGACCGCATCACCACGCGGATTGTTTTTGTTTAAATTTTGACCGATCTGTTCGTACAGCGCAGCCTGATCGTGGGGTACATCCCCCTAAGCGAATGCTTTCGGATGTGAGCTATCCGCCTTATCGTGAATTTCGTAGTGAGTGACGTCATGCAGAACTGCAAGATCGAAGACGCGCCTTCCTATCGGCCCGACAAGTAGGGGGTCGGCCGCAATCTCGGCGTCCCTGGCCGCAGTGACTGTATTGCTTAGCTCTCCTAGCGAAGATTTGAACTCCTGCGGACTAAGACGTGCGCTCTGCTTCAACTGGTCACGCCAGTCGTCCAGAAGCATTGGGTCATAAATTTCTAGCTTGCCATTTATCTGAGCGACCTTGACACCGATACCGTCGAGTTTCTCGTTCTGCGGCGCGATGGCAGCGGACACTTGCGAACCTATTTGGAGCTTCGCGTAGGCTTCTAGCCGAGGCAGTAGTCCGAAAAATAACGCCACACAAATTGCTACCATCGGCAGAGCGAAGCCAATCAGCCACACGAGAACAGGATTTCGCTGAATCCAAGTGGCCTGAGAGAACGCCTGTTCCAGGTTCCTGATCGAAGCGGCAGCACTATCAAATCTCGCCGGAAGCGATTCGAGAGGTTCGACGCGCTTATGTAACGCCTTAAAATCGCCATCGCTTATGGGCAGCGCCGGAAGTTATAACAGATTCGGTAAGGTAAGCCCAATTGAACATCGACGGGTGGCTCGCCCTTTCGAACCGGGAGTTGAACGAGGCGTTCGACCGGCGTCCCGAACGAGCCAGCGTCTACAGACGCGCCCTTCGAAGACCGCAGGGCGGGATCCCTGTCAACCCTACCGCGTTCGGCACGGCGATGTGGAAGGCTGCGCCGCCCGCCCGTCGCGAGATTCAGCAATCGCTACTGCTCGTAGTTCTCGACGATCTTGGCGGGACGCACTTTGGCTTCGCCAGGGTCTTTGCCGAACTCACGGAGTGCGCGGCGTTGCCGCAACAAGTCCCAGCATTGGTCGAGATGCACTTTCAGGTCGGCCAGGCGGACGCGATCTTCATTGCTGATTTCAGTCTTTCCGTAGAGGTGCTCTTCTTCCTTCACCAAACGATCGATGTGGCTGAGTACGGATTCGTCGTTTTTGTCGTTTTTATCGCTTTCATTGGGGGCCATGTAGGTCTCCTGTGAGGTATCGTGCGGCCGGGTCCGTGCAGAGGGCCGCGCTTCTGCGCCAACCGACTATAGCAAAAAGATCCGGCTTCGAAGACAACGGCAAATTCACGGAGCCGGCGCGACGCCGGCGCTACGAACGGCAACGGCATTGCTGCGCACTTATTCCCTGAGATCGGCGAACCTGGCTTCGATTAGCCATTGGATCAGGGCGAAGACCATGGCGGTGGATACGCCGAACAGGAGCATGCCGTTGGCGGCTTCGAGAGGGCCGAGGAATCTCCAGTGCGGCGTCATGACCAGATCGCCGTAGCCCAGCGTGGTGTAGTTGACTGCGGAGTGATAGTAGGCGGTGCCAAAATAGGGAAATTCTCCGCAGAGCACGAAGACTTCGGCCCACAAAGCGATCTCAATCAGGTGCGCTGCGAGCGTGGCCAGCATGGCCAGCACGACGATCGGAAAATCGCTCCAGAAACTCCTGCCGGCATGGCCCAGCCTGCGCTCACGGCGAAGGAGGTTCACCGACATCACGGCGGACACGGCGTGGATGAAGATCGTACACAAGATGACGACTGCGCCAACCGCCAGCGGAAAGAGAATCGGGATGCGAGGAGTTTGCGTCATTTTTTGTTGCCGCGGCCGGGCGCGGAACCGCCGTTTGCTTCGGCGAATCGGGATTTATTCGGGTGTTTGGCCCATGGCTTCGGTGACTTCGTCGCGGGCTTGGATGTAATCGAGCTGCGACTGTAGCAACACGGTCTTGGCATCGAACTCTTGCGCGACGGCGTTGAGCGATTGCGATTGCAGCGCGGCGCCTTTCTGCACTTGTTGCGCGGAGACGCGGCTGGATTCGGCGCGCAAGGCGTACAATTCCTGGGACACTTGCACCATGTCGCGCGTGCGCTGGAGTTTGTTGTACGCGACCTGCAGGCGTAGCTCGACGTCTTCTGCGACGCGCGCGAGATTTTCTTTGGCTTCGGCCACTTGCGCTTCACTCTCGCGCACTGCCGCGCGGCGGCGGCCGCCGTCGAAAATATCGTACGTGAGCTCAGCTCCGAAACTGCCGAAATTGTGGGCTAGAAATGGGACGTTGCTCGCGTAGCTGTAGCGTGCGAATGCCGTGATGTCCGGGAAGAAGTCAGCCTTGGACAATTGCACACCGGCGGACGCTTTTCGCAGCTCCTCGCGCGCCGCCACGATTTCCGGATGCGATTGCAGCGCGACTTTGATGCATTCCTCGCGCTCGCAGGTGTCATGAACCTCGGCGACGCTCGAATCGAGCTCGAGCTGGGTGGTGAGCGGCAGGCCGGTGACGTCGTTTAGTTGCATGGTCAGATCCGACAGCTGCAACTCGGTTGTGAGCAGCTCCTGTTTTGCTTGCAGCGTTTGCGCGCGGCTTTCGATCAGGTCTTCGTCGAGCGCGTTGCCGTATTTCACTTGTTGCGTGCGCTCGCTCTGCAGGTCTTCCGCGGCTTTGATGCGGGCCTGGGTGGCGCTTTGGTGCAGCTGCATGATCAGCACACGGTAGTAGAGCTGATGAACTTTCAGCGCGACTTCGTTTTCCGTTTGCCGCGCGTCTGCTCGCGTGGCGCCTAATTCCGCGCTCGCGGCCTCATTCTCAGGTTTGACCCTTGTGAATAATTGTGTGAGCGGCTGCACCAGCCCGGTGCCGCTGGTCACGACCGTCAGACCACCCTGATTGAGAACTACCGAACTGGTGGGAAGCGGAGTCCCGGCCACGGTACCCAGGCTGCCCGCGCCAATCTGGATAAATTGCGTATCCGTCAGCGTGAAGATACGGCTCTCGTTCTTTATTGTGGGAAAGTATGCGCTCTTGGCTTTCTCCTTCGCGTGTTGCACTTCCTCCACGCGCAGGCCGGCGATGCGCACGACGTGATTGTGCTTCAGCGCGAGCTGCACTGCTTCGGTCAGGGTGAGATGGCGAGGAGTATTCGTCGCCTGTTCCTGGGCGCGAGCAAAAGTCAGCGAGCCCAGCAATAACAGAGCGACGGTCAATACCCTGCTACGTGCGTTCATGATTTCGCCTCCTGAGGCGCGGGCGATTTTTCCTGCAACTCGCTGAGGCGGCCATAGCTGAGCGGTGAGTTGCGCAGCATGGCGATCAGTACCAGCGCAACGACGCTCGCCCAGGCCACCAAGTAGAATCCATCGATTAGACTCAGCGTATACGCTTGCAGCCGCAAGCGGCTGCCCATGAGGTCGACCGCCCGGCCTGCGGCGGCGGGCAATCCGGAGGATTTTGCATACACCCCCGCGGTGAGCGCCCGGATGTTGGCGTCCGTGATCCAGTTCCCGCTCTGCACGTGCAGGCCGAGCAGGTTCGAGTGCAGCTTTTCCCGCTGCGCCACGAAGTGGCCCATGTAGACTGCGCCGAGTTCCCCGCCAAACAAGCGCACGACGTGGAAGAAGGCGGAAAATGTCAGGATCCACTGCGGCTTCGATAGTCCTCCAGAAAAAATGCCCTGCAGGATAATCGTCGCAACCAAGCCGACAAACGCAAAGCATTGCCCCAGGCCCATGAGTAATTCTGTGCGGTAATAATTCGATGCCGACCATGCGCTGGTGAGGTCAGCGTTCAAATAGCACGCAATGGCGATGAACACGAAGCCCGAAGCCATCAGCAGACGCGAATCAAGTCCCGACAAGAGCAGAAACCCGGCGATAAAGGCGAGGAGAAGCAGGGGAATTGCGCTCCAAACGATTGCCGGCCCAATCTGATCGGCTTCGAAGCCGTGAAGTCCCAGCGATTGCGGGATCAGAATGATGGTCGCCACAAGAGAAAAACGAAACAAGAACAACCCGATGCCAAGCAGCAACGTGTTCCACTGGCGGAGATAGGGCATGTCAACCAAAGGGTTGGGACCGCGCAAACGCCGAATCGTCGCCGCCACCAGCAAGAATATGCCGCCGAAGAACAATGCGTTGAATACTCCGGAACGCCACCAGTCGAGCCTTTCCCCCTGGTCGAAGGCGGCATACAACATCGCGAATCCCGTGCTGCCATAGAGAAAAGCTGCGAAGCTCGGCGGCGCCGCCGATTTCTTTGGCTCTCCAGCCGCGGGTGCGGGTATCCCGTAATAGATGCAGAGCGCCATCAGCGGCGTAATCACCGCCGAATTCCAGAACATCCAGTGCCAGGACAGATGGTCTCTGTACCAGCCGTAGAGCGATGGAGCAATGTTTACAGCGCCGTCAACAAAGGTCGCATAGAGCGCGATTGTGAATGGAAGGAAGCGAAGAGGAATATTTCGCAGTGCAAAGGTGAGCGTAAGGGGATAGAACGTGCCGGAGGTGAGGCCGGCCAAAACGAGCGCCACAATCAGCAAGCTGTAATTGTGGATCAGCGGAAGGAAAGCGCAGACCAGCGAAAATGTGGTCGCAGCGTAGAACAGAATTTTCCGCGGTCCCAGCAGGGCTCCCACAAAAACAGTGAACGGCCCGATGAACATCAACGCAATGTTGTAGGAGCTGCCGATCCAGGCTCCTTCGTCGAAGCTGATTCCCACGTGGCCCTTGAGATCCGCCAGGCCGAGCGTAATCATGCGGCCGGTGAGCGTGACAATCCCGGCGCCCATGATCACTCCCAGGATTCCGAGCAGCGGACTCTTGGAGAGTTCCGAGGGCGCTACTGCTGCGAGTCCGTGCGCGATTTGTTCTGGCGGTGGTAAACGTATTGCCGAGGTGGCAGCGGCCATCGTGCGCTCCAATTACTGTCTCGTGCGCACGGTGGCGACGACGGACAGGCCCGGACGCAAGCTAGCTGCAACGCTCGGATCATCGAGCGCGATTTTCACGGGAATTCTTTGCACCACTTTCGTGTAATTGCCGGTGGCATTGTCGGGCGGCAGCAGCGCGAATTGCGAACCGCTGGCAGGTGCGATTTCGAGCACCTTGCCGTGAAACACCCTGCCCGGGTACTCGTCCACGGCGAGCTCCGCGGCGTCGCCAACCTTCACGTTGGTGAGCTGCGTCTCGCGATAATTCGCCTGCACCCATTTGATCTTGCTGACGAACGAAATCACTTGCGTTCCCGGAGAGACCAACTGCCCCGGGCGCACTTGCCGTTCGCCCACCGTGCCGTCACCGGGCGCCTCAATCGTTGTATAGCCCAGATTCACTTGCGCAACGGTGACCGCGGCCTCCTTGGCGTGCAGGTCGGCCACGAGTTGCGCGTCTTGTGATTCCAGCACGGCCTTGGCGCGGCGTTCAGCCTCCGCCGCCAGTTCATCGCTGCGCAGCAGCGCTTTTGCCTGCTCCAGGTCAGCCTGGCGGCTGGCGAGTTGCGCCGCAAGTCGCTCCTGGTCGGCCACCGCCTGCTCAACTTTCTGTTGCGTAGTTGACCGTGTCTGCATCAGCGATTCTTGGCGGGTCCGTTCCTGCTTCGTACGCGTCACATCCGCTTGCGCCGCTTCGATGCCGGCCTGCGCGGCCGTGATCTCCGCATGCGCCTGATCGATACCGGCTAGAGCCCGATCGATCTTCGCGTCTTGCAGGTCACGCTGGCGGCGATTATCTTCGATCGCAGCCTTGGCTGCTTCCACCGCCGCGCTGGCCTGTGCCACTTGCGCCTTGTAATCATCATCGTCCAGAGCAACGATCAGCTCGCCTTTATGCACTTCCTGGTAGTCGGAGACTCTCACGTCGCGCACGATGCCGGCGACTTTCGTGCTCAGCGGCGTCAGGTCGCCCCGGACGTAAGCATCATCCGTCACTTGCTCGATGTGGCCGCCTTCCCATGCATTCCAGTTCCGGGTGATGGTCAACACCACCGCAGCGGCCAGCAGCACCACGAGCAGCGGAGTCCCGTAGGTCTGCCACTTGGGCTTGGGCTTGGGCTGCTCGGGCGCGTGCGGTGTAACCGCCGCGGGTTCAGGTGCGGGAGCGCTTGCGGCCGCCATAATTGATACACCTCCTCTATTAGCTCGGGGTTGAATCAAAGCATCTCGAACCCCAATCGACCCGCTGATGCATCTGCCTGAAAAGGCTGGGTCTTATGATCCTGAGGATATACAGAGCTGGCGAGCGGGTGTCAACATGTTCTCGGCTGCGCAGATATCAGCAGGGCCGCACCACTTGGGAGCGGCTACGCGGCGTACGGGCGCAAATGTCGCGAAGTAGGATGCGAAAAGGCCTTAAGTGTGAATATAATGCCCGCCATGGCCGCCTCGAGACCAGAATCCGAGCCGTTTAATATTCAGCTTCTCGTGGACTCGATTCCCGCGCTGATACATACCTCCAGGCCCGACGGATACCTCGACTACTTCAACAAGCCCTGGCTGGAATACCTGGGCGTCACTTTGGACAAAATGGCGGGTTGGAATTGGACCGCTTACATTCACCCTGAAGACCTTGAAGGAATTGTGGCCAGCTGGCGAGCCTGTCTTGCGAGCGGAGAAATCTTCGAATACGAAACGCGCGTCCGCCGAGCCAATGGAGAATACCGCTGGATGTTCCACCGCAAGGTGCCACTCCGGGATGAGCGCGGCAACATCGTCAAGTGGTATGGATCGAGTCTGGATATTGAGGAACGTAAAACTACGGAAGAACAGCTCCGTAAAAACACCTACGCACTGCAACGAAGCGAGTTTTATCTGGCTGAAGGGCAGCGCCTTGGCCACATGGGAAGCTGGGCCTTCGACCCTAACGGATTCGACTTCTGGTCTCCTGAGCTATTTCGAATGCACGGTCTCGATCCGGCGGGCAAGGCGCCCAGCGTTCAGGAATATTTGGGTTTTGTCCATCCGCAGGACCGGCATTCCATGGCAGATCTGATCAACCGACTGGTGGTCGAAGATACGCCCTTCGACGCCACCAAGCGCATCGTGCGGCCCGATAGTGAGGTCCGCTATATTCGCTGCGTCGGCGTTCCTTTTGTCGCCGGCCAGAACCTCAAAAAGTACGTTGGCAGCGCCATCGACGTTACCGAGCACGAGCTCCTGACCCAGGAGCTACGGCGGCGTGAAGCCTACTTGGCGGAAGCACAAAAGCTGAGCCAGACCGGGAGCTGGGCGTGGAACCCTGCGACTGGCGAACCTGGTTACTGGTCGGAGGAGTGCTATCGCGTGCTGGGTTTCGACCCAACTGGGCCACCGCCGCGACTCGAATCAATTTTTCAGCGGATCCAACCACACGACGCTCGGGCCGCGATCCAAGAACAGTTCGAAACAGGAATCCGCGACAAGACGGATTTCGAACTCGACATGAATTTCCTTCACCCCAGCAAGGGAATCAGGAACATCCGGTCCACCGGTCATGCGGTATTGGACGCACGCGGCGACCTGCGTGAAATAGTGGGTACCGTGATGGACTTGACCGAGCATAAGCGTGCGGAAGAAACGATCCGGAGAAGCGAAGCTTATCTATCCGAAGCCCAAAGACTAAGTCATACAGGTAGCTTCGGCTGGAAGGTTTCCATTGGGGAGCTCTTCTGGTCCGACGAAACCTTCCGTATCTTCGAGTACGACCGCTCTGTCCAGCCAACCATCGATTCAGTGGTGCGGCGCGTCCATCCCGAGGACCGCGCCGATGTCGAAGCAGTCATTCATCGCGCTATGGCGGGCGCACCGGAATTCGAGCATGCCTATCGGTTGTTACTCCCTGACGGGCGAGTGAAGCACGTGCACGCCCTAGCTCACGCTTTGCAGGATGCATCCGGCAGGTGCGAGTTTATCGGGGCGGTGACCGATATCACCGCAGCGAAGCGGACGCTAGAGACGCTTCGGGAGAGCGAGGCATACTTAGCGGAAGCACAGAGGCTCAGTCATACTGGCAGTTGGGCATATGATCCCGCCACAACTAAAACCACGTATATGTCCGAGGAATGCTTTCGCGTACTGGGTCTTGATCCGAAGGGCGAGATGCTGCCGCTCGAAACAGCTCTGCAACGCATTCATCTGGATGATCGGAAAACAATCGCGGAAAAGTTCGAGAGAGCAACGCACGAACGGGCGGAGTTCGAGGTCGATTACCGGTACTGTCCTCCCGGGGGCGAGTTCAGAGATATCCACCAGGTAGGCCACCCGGTTCTCAGCCCATCCGGCGACCTCGCTGAGTTCGTAGGTACCGTGATGGATGTCACCGAGCGCAAGCAGGCCGAGGACAAGATCCGCGAGCAAGAAGCAGAGCTTCGGCAGATAGTCGACCTGGTGCCTCAACTTATTGCGGTATACGGGCCTAACCGTGAACGCCTCTATGCAAATCGGACCGCGCTCGACTATCTCCGCATCAGTCTCGCCGAGTGGCGGCAGGAGACGTTCGCGCACAGTACTCATCCCGACGATTCGGAACGTCTCAAGACCTCTGCGGATCGTGCTTTCTCAAGTGGCTCTGCGTACGAGGTGGAGTTGCGGCTGCGCAAGCATGATGGAAGCTATCGTTGGTTTCTGGCGCGTTACAACCCGGTGCGCGACGACAAGGGACAGATTGCGCGTTGGTATGTGACGGCGACGGATATCGAAGATCGCAAGCAGGCGGAAGACAGGCTTCGTCAGGAAAACGTCGCTCTGCGTGAAGAAATCGACAAGACTTCGATGTTCGAAGAGATCGTCGGCACTTCTCCCGCCCTGCGCGGCGTACTTTCTCGCGTGTCCAAGGTCGCTCCCACCGACTCCACGGTTCTCATCACCGGAGAAACCGGCACCGGCAAGGAACTCGTTGCCCGCGCCATCCACAGGCGCTCGCGGCGATCTTCGCGCGCTTTTGTCAGCGTCAACTGTGCCGCCATTCCGCGCGATTTAATCGCCTCGGAATTATTCGGCCACGAGAAAGGCGCTTTCACCGGTGCGCTGCAACGCCGCGTGGGCAGGTTCGAACTGGCCGAGGGCGGGACAATTTTCCTGGATGAAGTCGGTGAGCTTCCCACGGAAACTCAGATCGCCCTCTTGCGCGTGTTGCAAGAGCGCGAATTCGATCGCGTCGGCGGCAGCCGCCCGATCCGCGCCGACGTGCGCGTGATCGCTGCCACCAATCGTGACTTGGAGGCCGCCGTCAACGCCGGGTCCTTTCGTAGTGATTTGTTTTATCGCCTGAATGTCTTCCCGATGGAGATACCTTCTCTTCGAGAACGACGCGTGGACATTCCTCTGCTGGTCGAATATTTTGTCGATCGCTATGCGCGAAAAGCCGGCAAGAACATAAAACGTGTCAGCAAGAAGACCCTGGACTCGCTGCAGTCCTATCCTTGGCCGGGTAACATTCGCGAACTGCAGAACGTCATCGAGCGTTCCGTGATACTTTGCGAGACAGAGATTTTCTCGATCGAAGAAAACTGGCTACCGCATCAGCCAGCTCCGACGCCGGCCTCGAGACAGCAAGCTGAGCTCCCTCAGACACTCCTGGTGCAAGAGAAGGAAATGATCGAGACTGCACTGAAAGACACCCGTGGCCGTGTGTCGGGACCCACGGGCGCTGCGGTCAAGTTGGGGATACCGAGGTCCACGCTGGAATCCAAGATCCGGTCGCTCAAGATCAACAAGAATAGCTTCAGGCTTATGCCGGGAGCTGGTTGAGTCTGTGCAATTGGTTAGCGGAGCTTGGCGTACTCGGCTTTGGCTTGCTGGTAGATGGGAATGTCGGGATCGGCGTTCTGCCACAAATCCAAGAAAGTCTCGTAGGACTTCCGTGCAGCGGCGTCATCGTCCATCATCTGCTGCGCGCGGCCAAGCTGGAGCCAGGCCAAGGGTCCCGTGACATGTCTCACGCTAAAACCGGGATTGTCGATCAGCTTTTGGAACTGAGCCGCGGCCGATCGGCCATCACCGAGATCCAGATACGCCAGTCCGCGGATGTAGGCGGGGTACAAATAGTCGAATCCCGTAAACGCCAGATCGTACTTGGCAGTGCCGCGGAGCAGATCGATGGCTGCCGCGGGATCGTGTTGCCGCAGCTTGATCGCGGCCCTGATGGTGGGAGTGAAGTAATGCTGCACGAGCGTATCCTCCGGCCTTTCCGCGCTGACCTGGTCTGCGAGTCTGCCGGCTTCCGCTTCTCGTCCTGATCGCGCGAGCGCGAGCGCCAGGGCGATCTTGCCATTGCGATCCAGCGGGCCTCCAGGTCCCTTGTTTTCATAGCCTCGAGCTTGCGCGTCGTTTCCGACTTCGGCATCCTCCAGGGCCGAGAGGATCGCCCACCAGTCAGCATTGCTGGCCTTCGAGGTCGACCCAAACGCTTGCAGCCGCAGACGCTCGGCGGAGTGAAAGTGACCCTGCTGAATCTCGATCAGGGAATGTTCATACAGGAAGTCCTCTCGATAGCTGCCTCGCTCCTCCTCCTGGAGGATCTTCTCGACGTTGTCCCGGTCGCCTGTAGCGAATGCCACAATCAGTCTCTCCCGCCGGATGAGTGAATTGTCGAATTTAAGGGCGTCCGCTTTGGCGAGCCATGATTTTGCCTCATTGAATCTGCTTGCGAACCTGATGGACTGTATGGCGCTACCGAAATAATATGCGCTTGGCCGCAGCCGTGCGACTTCGGCCGCTTCGTCAGCGGCCTGGCCGGGCTGGCCGAGATGCACAAATGCTTCCCTGAGGTTGGCATGAGCGAACACATCCCGAGGAAAGATCTCTAGGAAACGAAGCACGGAGGAATATTCCTTCTCCCAGTCGCCAATCACAGTACTGTAATAGTTGATTTCCGCGCCCAACCGGCCTTTCTCGGTCAATCGGTCACGGAGTTGGTACGCGCGCGTGTAGGAAGCCTCCGACAACTCAGTGTTACCCAGGAAAAGGTAGGACGCGCCCAAGCGCCCATACGCTACGGCAAAGTTTGGATCCAGCTCGACAGCTCGCTGAAAGAGTTTGAGCGCACCCTCAGTGTCGCCGGTTAGGTAGAGCTTGCCTCCTTGAGTGGCGGACTGTAGCGCCTCGAGCGAAGAGCTAAGCGCCTGTTCCAGCGGCGGATTGAAGCGTGCCACAGAATCCGCGGGCTCTCCCAGTTTCGCGCGAAGGCGTGCGGCTCTGACTCCCAATTCGTGTACGACCTCATTCCGTTTTCCGATGTCGACCTGCTCTTCGGCCACGGTTGCTCCTGACCCGCAGTCGAGCGCCCGCATCTGCAAACGGTAGCCATTGCCGGCATCGCCGATCGATTGGGAGATAACCAGCTTGCTGTTGGTCTTGCCGCAGATCTGGCGGGCGACCTCGGGCGTCAACTTTGTCGTCGGCGGGAGGTTGAGTTGCGCCAGGGTGCCGAGGACTTTGTCGCTGCCCAGAATGTTCAGATACGGCGTCTGCTCCATTTCGTAGCGTGAAGCCGTATCTAACGCGTCGTCGAACACCGGATCGCCGGTTTCGTTTTTGACATCGGCGAGGACAATGGTATCCGTCGCAGAGAGCGTCACTCGGCGGTTGTAACTCCAGTACAACCAGAAGGCCGCAGCGCTAACGATCCACAGCGCGGCCACCGCGAACCATTTGCGCAAGCGGAGACGACGAGAGCCTGAATTGGTAACTTTCCCACGGGTTGGAAATTCCACGGGTGGCGCATCGGTTTTCGAGGTTTCGGCCGTAGCCGCCTGCGCCTTGTCATGTTTTGCGATACTTGCTGCCTCGGCGACACTGACACGGGCTGTGAACTGGTATCCCTTTCGAGCGATGGTGACGATCAAGCGGGTGTCTTCCGAGTTGTGATCCAGCGCCTTGCGCAAGTGGGAGATGTATTGCGTCAGGTTCCCTTCTTCTACGATCGTGTCGCCCCACACGGCTTGCAGCAATTCCTCTTTGGTGACCACGCGGTTGGGGTTTTGAACGAGAAAGAGCAGAACGTCGAAAGCTTTAGGAGTTAGAGAGACAGCTGAATCCGCGCGAGCAAGCGAGCGTCTCGCTGGATCTAGCACAAACTCGCCGAAATGGTACAAGTTGCTCATAGAAGCCTAGTTAGCTTACAAGCTATTCCGAGTTTTTCATCTTTTTTCAGAGTTGGCTGAAGGACTTCCCAAAGCCTTACCTTGAGAATACTTCTCGAAATGGCGCAGCTGGGGGCACGAAGCACGCGGCTTGCCACTGAACTCGATCTGCGGGTTGCGGAACCTACCGCAGAAGCTGCCAAGGCCAGCGATGAAATGAGGAGGGAAATTGGGGAGGGAAGGAAGGTCGAGGGGCGCTTGTTGGGGGCGATGCGCCCCTAGGTTCAAGTCTGCTGCCCGCAACAGACGGAAACACAGCAAAACTTCCCAATGCCGAGCAAGTTTGCAAGTGAATGTCGTGCGAGATTTCGCCAATTGGCGAACTTTCGCCAGCCAAAAGTACGTCAAGTTCCCAGGAATCATCTGCTTAGGATCGGGCCACTAATTGCTACTTCAGTTCGGCTTGGAATTTCACGTGGAGTTCAGATGCTCAAGATTCAGAGGAAGGCCAATGGAAGGGTCCTGTTTACTCTGAGCGGTCGAATCGAGGCAGAGGATACGGACGAGTTGCGAAGACTCCTCGAGCTGGAAGGTGCCGGTAGCGACATCGCCTTCGATTTGAAGGACGTAACACTCGTAGACCGCGATGCAGTCAAGTTTCTGACTGATTGCGAAGTAGACAACATCGAGCTGGAAAATTGTCCGCCCTACGTCCGTAAATGGATCGGGCAAGAACGTGGGCGACCAAGGCGGAAAAAACGGAATGCCCGCACGGACAAACTGCAAAATAGGGAGCAAGGCAATGAGCTTGAATAATCTTACTTATCCGCTGCAGTACGAAGAGCTAAGGCCTGATACAGATCCGGAGATCACGCTTGATCTTGACCGACTCGACGAAACACTGAACCCGGAGACCGGTTTCGAAGGGATTATTGGCAGAAGTTCGGCTCTTCGCCGCGTGCTGGAGATGGTCGAAACCGTCGCTTGGGGAGATTCGACTGTGTTGTTGCTAGGCGAGACCGGCACGGGCAAAGAGCTAATCGCGCGCGCCATACACAGTCACAGTCCTCGCATTGAGCGACCCTTTGTGAAACTCAACTGTGCTGCCATTCCCACCGGCTTGCTTGAGAGCGAACTTTTTGGCCACGAGCGTGGCGCTTTTACCGGAGCCATCACTCAGAAAATTGGCAGGGTCGAGGTGGCGGACCAGGGCTCCCTGTTTTTGGACGAAATCGGTGACATCGCGCTGGAGTTGCAACCGAAACTCCTGCGCGTTTTGCAAGAGCGGGAATTCGAACGGTTGGGAAGCACGCGGACGAAAAAGGTTGACGTTCGTATCGTCGCCGCGACCCATCGCGACTTGGAGGGAATGATCCTGAAGGGAGAGTTTCGCAGCGATCTCTACTACCGTTTGAATGTCTTCCCCATTTCCATTCCTCCACTCCGCGAGCGGCCCGAAGACATTCCACTTCTGGTCGAGCATTTTGTTCAAGAGACCGCGCGCAAGCTGAACAAGACGATCGATGCCATCCCGTCGGACACCATGGCAGCACTTACCGATTACCAATGGCCTGGCAACATCCGCGAACTGGAGAACGTGATCGAGCGAGCTGTGATTCTTTCCCGCGGCTCTATCCTGCGCGTGCCCCACCGAGACCTTCAATCGCGCGTCACCGCGGGGCATTCCAGTGAAAAACCGGAAACGCTGGCGGACGTCGAGCGCGAGCATATCCGCGCGGTCTTGAAACAGACCCGATGGGTTCTTTCGGGGCCAAGCGGAGCGGCAGCTCGACTCGGAATGAACCGCTCGACGCTTCACTTCCGCATGAAGAAGCTGGGAATCGTCCGCCCGTGCTAATGACCCCGTTCGTCGTTCGATTTCCAAGCTGACCTACGGAGTGGCGTGGTGACACGGCCGCAACGCGGGCGCTCCGTGGTTTGCCTCGCGTTGAGCAAGCGTGGAATTGTCCCTCGCGGCGCTCGGGACGACTCCCGTTGGAAGGATGGCGGCGAGCGTCAGGCTGCGGACAACGGTTAGCCCGCCACCATCGCGAGGTTTCCGGCTCAAACTTCCCAAACCCTGTTGTGTTCCCTATTCGTCTGGTTTTTAACTACTTGCGGCGTGAACGCTACGAGCCATCAATCGGCACGCCAATTGCCTTTGAAAAGCAACGAGGCTTCAAACGTCTGATGTTTGGATTCGAGAAGGAAAAAATGCTCGCTGTAACGATCAAGGAGACCGCGACGGAGGAGAGGTGGATTCTGCGCGGCCACAGCCTACAAACCACCAAAAAGGGAGATTCTGTTTTATGAATGCACGGTGCGCTTATTCATCCAATCTTCGACCTGGAGTGGGGACCAGGCGGCTCGGCGTCAAGAATCGACATGCAAAGACCGCGCGGAGCCACCCGTCACCCTCAACCTCGACAGGATCTGAGAGCGTCGTCGCGTCCTCGACCGCCGCTGACCACGCGAACCTCGTGCAGCAAGCGATTGACGGAAATTCTGACGCTCATGAACAGATATTCGCGAGCCACAGCGGCAAGCTCCGCGGAATTGCGTTCGCCATCCTGCGGAACAGAGAAGACGCGGAGGACGCGGTGCAGGATGGTTTTTGCAGAGCGTTCGCGAATTTGCAGTCCTTTCAAGGCCGGTCCTCGTTCTCCACTTGGTTGACGCGCATCGTCATCAACTCGTCTCTGATGATTCGCCGTAGAAGAAATGGACGCTCCGAAGCTTCGTTGGACGAACTTGTCGACAATCGCCCGGAACAACTGCACCGCAAAGTCGTCGACGCGCGGCCAAACCCTGAGCAGATCTGTGCGGCCGTCGAAATCCGCGCCCTCGTCGAAAAGCAAGTCCGCCAGCTCTCCCCGGGATTGCAAACGGCATTTCGACTTTACGAACTGGACGACCGGTCGGCCGCGGTCTCGATGCAGACGCTCGGCATTGGAACGAGTGCGCTGAAATCAAGAATCTCTCGGGCGCGACGGAAAGTCGAAAACGGCTTGCGCCAGACGATCCGTCTCGCGACGGATGGACGCCCGGCTCTGCGAGAAATCTGAGGCGGGTGGAGCGCCGGCGAAGGTAGTGCCGGCGGCTTCTCCTGAGGTCGTGCAGCTAGCGCGAACGTGGGAATCAAAATCTGCGGAAGTGCAAATCGTCTAGCGTCCTCCAGCACGCTCTCGCTCTGCGTCCGTCGTCGCGTCCGTCTCCGTCTTCGGCCGCGCGTGCCTCCGATTCCGCGACACGATGCGGAAGCGCTACGGTGCGGGTTTGGTGACTTCCTTCGACAGGTAAATTATCTGGCCTACGTGGTGGTAGGCGTGGGCTGCCATGCGCAGGAATACAGTGAAGCGGTCGCGGGCTTCCGGTTCCAGCGCGGCCGAGTAGGGCTTGGCGAAATCCTCGGCGGACTGCTGGCGGATGGTAGCGGCGACCATGTCGATCGTGCGGTCGAAATCAGCGAGCACCCGCTCCTTCGGTAGCTTGCGCGGTTCGCTGAACTCGCGGTCGCGGTCGCGCACGTAGCCGGTGCCGGCGATTTGCGCGCCGATGTAGTAGTTCAGGTTGCCGGTGAGATGCAGGAGCAAGTGGCCGATGCTGTTGCCGTAGGAATAGGGCTTGCGCCACAGCTGGTCGGTCGAAAGAGGCGCGACCCATTGGTGCAGGCGTCCGCGAACTTCTTCGTAGTATCCGGCGAGAGAGGAAGCAACGAGCGAGCTGAGGTCTGGCACTGGAGTCTCGTCTTTCTGGCGGCTCGCGCGAGCGCGCCGGTGATTTTTGTCGAGCGCCGAGCGTAACGCGTGGTGCTGCATGCTCGATGCCGCGCGAAGTTGCATGATACCAGTGCAGCGCGCAGCGCAGAAGTTGATTAGCTTTTCGCGCGGCGCTGAAATTTTGTTTCACAATGTTGCAGTCGCGTTGCGGCGACGTGAATTGCTAGCGACGATCGCGCGGCGCGAGCCGGCCTGAAGATCCTGCGTTGAATAATTCAACGCGCGTTGAATCATTCAGCACCGGCGAGGGAAAAGTTTCCTGCTTCGGTTTGCGCGTGCGTAGCGTAAGTCCCTTCCCGTCTGCGCTGGGCGGTCTTCGCCCTGGATGAAACGTTCGGTCGCTGAATTGCACTATCCTTTGTGTAGCGCGGAGGCTCAGGAGGAAGGCGATGGCGATCAAGAAAGCTCGAAAATTCACGCCTCGTAAAGCGCTCAAAAATAAGCCACTTTCGCCCGTCAAGCCTCTAACGGTATATCCGCCCTCACCGTGCGGCCGCATATAAAGGAAGTCCGTCGGACGCAACAGGAAACAGTTTAGGACAGGGACCGCAGTACCAGCCCTCTGCGGCCCCTGGTAGGTATGCATTGTAAAGCTGGGTTGGACTTTGATAGCAATGCGAACGACCAGGAGATAACAAGCCCAGATGAGTCAGACCATTGCAATGCCGCAGGATTCGTTCGAGAAAGCCCGCGCCGCATTTTTCGGAAAGTCAAACGCCAAGTCCAACCAGAATGCCCCTGCAGCCGAGGCGATGGCGCCGCGCAACGAGCCCGCGCGCGAAACCGCCGCACAGCTGCCCGTTGCCTCGGCTGCGCGCTAGCGCCCGGCGCTTCGTGCGATCGCCTCGATCATCGCTGCGAGGCTCGAAAGTCGGCGTCCCCCCTTCGCACACGCGACGCGACGGGTTGACTGGCCCCAAAATCCCAGCTGGCTCATCCGAGTGGAGCGGAAATCCGCGCCACCCGCCTTCGCGTTTTTTTGGTTCATGTGATGGGTGGGGGTTAAGACGCAGCGGCTCTACCGGCAAGTGCAGCACCCTTCCATAGCACCCGATCCAACGCAGATGAATTTCGGCGTGGCGGCTGGTTCACCTGGCCCAGACACGGGCGAGGCAATTCCGGGGTTGTGAGTGCAATGGCGATGTTCCGACAGTTGACCGTGCGACCTTCACTTCGGTATACCTTTCAACCGTAGGTCGATTCGGAAAATGGAGGGCGTATGGCAATTCACGCTCATCTGGCATGGTTGCTGCTTTTCGCGACCGCCCCATTATGTGCCCAGAGCAACCTTGACACTGCACCAAGCGCCACCAAGGCCCACGCACCGACCCCAGATTCGAAGGCTGTGCCAAAGGAACCGACGCCCACAGTCTTTCAGGCCGACGAGGGTGATCGTTGGATGCTGCTTGGGGACAAGCCACTCATTTTCAAGGTTGATCCCCTCAGTACCGGCTCGGACGCACTGGTCGCCGGGACAGAGGAGATGCCGCCGGGAAACAAAATTCCGACCCACAAGCATCTGCACGAAGATGAAGTCATATTCGTCCACAAGGGCACGGTGCACGTCACGCTGGCAGGACGTGAATACGACGCAGGAACGGGAGCGACCGTTTTCATTCCGCATGGAAACTGGATTGGCGTGTCGAACGTCTCGAATGAACCTGCCACGATTCTGTTTTTCTTTAACAAGCCCGCATTTGAGCAATGCCTGCGAGCGATGTCCTCACGACCGGGCGAACCATTCACCATGCCAGCGCCAGATAAAATGGCGGCTGTGCGAACGGAATGCCATGAGGTGATGAAGCAATAACGTCCGACTGCTCCCTTGCTCTAGACCACAGCGGCGGGTGGCTCGCCCTCCCGAACCACCCAATCGATCGCTCCGAGATTTTCCATCGAAAGGTCCGCACGCGAACCGCGACCCAGTTGCCTTTCACTCACTTACGGCTCTGCGTATTTCTGCGAACAGCGCCGAAAATACGACTGTGTTAGCGTGGGTCGGGGCACTGTTGCAGCCTCCGAAGGACGCAACATGGCGGAGCTGGCTCGAACTCGGAACTCCACTCTCCCCGCGCGCCTCCTCCGCACCCCAAATCAATCGCTGGTTTTTGTCGTGTTTTTTGCGGTTACGGAGGCAGAGCCGACCAGCCGAAACGCGCGGCCTAGAGTGGCTGTGCCACGAAAGCCGTATCAAAATCAAAAGCGCGGAACTTGGCTGGCATGGAAAGTTCAGCCACAGGGCAGGAGCGAAAACCGTGGGGTTAACTTTTGCTTGAGGCTGCGAAGCCGGCGCGCGCGGCCTTGCGGCCTCCGAAAAACCCTATTTGGAGCTGATCTTCCGATACGTTTACGCGTTCCATGGCAGTGATGGACAGCTCGAAGGTTTTGTCGCAGGCGGGACAGATCATTTCGATGGAAGCAGTCTCGGAGTCAAAACGCTTTCTGTCGGAGCCCAGCTTGGAAACGATGACGGTGGCACCGCAGTTTGGCCTGTCGCAAATCGCGCATAATTCAATTTCGTGCACGGACTCTCCCCTTTACCTGTGTGGTGACTGGGAGGGGTAGTCCACAGGTCAAAGCCGATGTAAAAGCTTATTCTACCTTGATTCGTCGCTGCTTTGTTGCAGCTGTTTTAAATTTGTTGCGCGATTCGAACAATTCGGTCGGTCAAGGGCGGGGCGCGGAGAAAGACAACGTTAAAGCCGCCGGCGTGAAGACGGCCGTTACCACCGTCAGGAACTTTGGTCGACGTGAGGGGCTCGAACCCTGACCTCCTGGTTGCGAATGAGAAATCTGCTGTTCAGGATGTTCGCAACCTCCAGTGCGTTCAATAAATCGCCCTCGGTGGCCACAAGCTGCTGAGGGTGTTTTCTTTGGTCGCTTGCACACCGGATTGGACAGCGATTTGATTTTGGGATCCCCACAATCATGCTCGCGCGGTATTGTATTTTCCGTATTGTCCCGCCCGCATTTCCGATCGATTCGCTCAATCGGTGGACGTTTGGTTTCGCCCCGTGGATTCGAATGGTCTTCGGCGAAAGAGTGGTGGTAGAATCCCCGCCGCTTTCCAATACACCTTTCCTGGAGGTGCAACTTGGAAGAACTCCTCAAGGAAGTCTTGTCCTTTGTCGAAGGCGACGTTCGCTGGTGGGACGAGGCGGCGCAACACGTGGAAGAGCTTGCAAGTGGCCTGCCCGATGCGGAAAAGGCGAGATGGCAACTGTTAGTCGCCGTCTACCACGAACGAGCGCGAGCCCATACAGAGCTCGTGGCGAGAGTTCGGAAAGGATCTGGCGGCTGACTCAGACGGGGATCAGCGAGCGAATGTGATCTACGATGTGGACCGCGTCGGATTTTGCGACTACCAGATCAATCGGAGAGCTCGGGCCCAAGGCGTACATCATTGTGTCTGCATGCAACGTAAACAGAATGATCGGAACATCAGGCATAATTCGTTTCAATTCGTAAGCGGCCTCAAGTCCGTTCATCACTGGCATCTGAAAATCTAGAATGACTAAATCAGGATTGTGTTCTCTCGCGAGCGCGATCGCTTCCTCACCATTGACGGCCTCTGCGCAAAGATCGTAGTTCTCTTCTATTTCGAAGATTCTGCAAAGGCTCTTGCGAATCATCGCATTATCGTCAGCGACCAAAATTTTCTTTGGCATCGCTCTCCAGGCTATTGGCCCCTTGGAAACAAGCTGAACAGGATAGGACGACGAAAGCGATACATCGAAGCATGTATTTAACAGATCCGGACTGATCGGTACCATTGCGAACGGCTGATTCTGAAATCCTGCGGGCCGCCCAAGGCGCATGGAAGCGGAATTCGGCATTCGCGCCGATTCACTGGTGATGCTGGTTGTTCTCAGCACCCCTGTGAAAGCAGAGCGTATACTCGCGTAGGGTATCGTGGCCAACGAAGGTGGGCTTATGAAATCCAATAATTCTCAAGCGGCGAGTACTGCCGCGCAAGAGCTACAGCGTCGCATCAACGAGCGGTTTGGTGTGCTTCCGAACTTCTTCCGGCTCTCGCCCGAGACTCCGGAGATCACCGAAAAACTGTGGGGATTTGCGCAAGCAGCCTATCTCGATAACCCCCTCCCCTCTGTCTTCAAAGAACGACTTTTCGTTCAACTTTCCCGCTTCTGCGCAGTCCGCTACTGCATAGCCCGCCACACGGGATTCTTGATTGGACTTGGCCGGCCGGCCGGCGACAAAGATGGCGGCGCGGCAAACATCGTGGATGTAGTCAAATTGCTGCGGCGGCCGCTTCCACGAGGGGCTGAGCTGAAGTCGCGCCTTTTGTTTTGTTCGCAATGTCCCGCGCCTCTTTTTGAAATGCCTGCGGCCGACACCCAGATGGAAGATGCGATTTTTTCTCTCGCCAGTCATCTGTTCTTGCAAACGGCGGATGCTCCGGAATGCCTTGATGCACTGGAACGATTGCTGGGCACCGTTCGACTGCAGTACCTGCTGCTTTTCTTGGCGTTCGTCCGCGCGGCGCACTACTGGACCAAGGTGCATCCTGAAATCCAGCTGGACGATGACATCAAGCAGCTTCTTGCGACGCATGAAGCACTCGCGAGTTGCATTCTTGCCGAGCCAGAAACCGACAGCGACAAGGTTACTCAATCCATTTTGGACGAGCTTCCCGCGTTGCGCCTGCAAGCCGATAAGGCGACCGGCTTGCTCGCCGCAATCGTGGATTCTTCCGACGATGCGATTATCAGCAAGACTTTACAGGGCGTCATCACCAGTTGGAACAGAGGTGCCGAGCGGCTTTTTGGATACACAGCGAAAGAAGCCGTAGGCCGGCCGATCTCGATGATCATTCCCTTCGAGCGCCGGGACGAGGAAACCACAATCCTGGCGCGACTCAGCCAGGGCGACCGCATCGATCATTTCGACACTGTTCGTGTGCGAAAAGATGGCACGAAGCTTGAGATATCACTGACAATTTCTCCCGTCAGAAACGCCGCTGGAGAAATCATCGGTGCTTCGAAAATAGCGCGCGATATCAGCGCGCGCAAGCGGGTGGAGCGCGAATTGCACGAGAGCGAACAACGTTTTCGCACGCTCGCTGATGCGCTCGATACGCAAGTGCAATTTCGCACGCAAGAGTTGCGTCGGCGCAACGCTGAGATTCTTCAGCAGTCCGATCAGCTGCGCGACCTTTCGGGAAGATTGATGGCTACCCAGGACGAGGAGCGCCGGCGCATCGCCCGTGACTTGCACGACAGCGCGGGCCAGAATCTGGCTGCTCTCGCGATGACTCTTTCGCGAATCGAGGACGAAGCGAAGCGCGACCCTGTGCGACTGTCCCAAACCGTCACAGATGCCCGGGAATTAATTGAGGATCTCTCAAAGGAGATACGGACTACCTCTTATCTTCTGCACCCGCCCATGCTGGACGAACTGGGACTTTCTTCTGCGCTTGGCTGGTACCTGGAGGGACTTGAGCAACGCAGCGGACTTAGTATTGAGCTGAATATTCCCGCCGACTTCGGAAGGCTTGCCCCGGATGTGGAACTCGCCATATTTCGCCTGGTGCAGGAATGCTTGACCAACATCCATCGCCATTCAGGAAGCAAGACTGCCGTGATCCGTATCACTCGTGAGCCCGACAAGATTTATGCACAGGTTCAGGACCATGGGAAGGGCATGTCCCCTGAACGATTCGCGGAGGTTCAATCCCAAGGTGCCGGGTTGGGCGTCGGGATCAGGGGAATGCGAGAGCGGGTGCGGCAGGCCCATGGCGAATTGACTGTGGATTCCAATGCTTTAGGTACAACGATTACCGCCGTTTTCCCGACTAAGACAGCCGCCGCCAAGGAACAGGGCCCAATTTCGCGACACAGCGTCGCGTGATTGCCTCGCGCAACAGTCAAATTCGTGCAACTTTAGGTTTTCCGCAACACGTTCATAGCTCGCGCTCCTTGCATCGTCAACACCCGATAAGTCGTGCGGGTTCAAACGGCCGGTAGCCGTAACTCGCCTGCCGGCGGAGCGCCCGTTCCGCTTAGCGCGGGTGCGGGTGGATGGCAAAATTGAAGGCTTCGCCGTACAGCGTTGGTAATCCCAGTATACAGTCTCGGCTCTATCGTTGAGGGCGATTCACTCTTGCATAATTGAACGATTCACAAATTCTCCGGAGGTGTACCGTGCAGCAAACAGAACTGAGAGAGCTTTACGTTGACGAGTTGAAGGACATTTACAGCGCAGAAACGCAGTTGGTGAAAGCCCTTCCGAAAATGGCGAAGGCTGCGGTTTCCGCAGAACTACGCAATGGATTTGTACAGCACCTCGAACAAACCAGGGAGCATGTTTCGCGGCTGGAGCAGATCTTCGACGACCTCGACGAGACGCCAACGGGCAAACATTGTAAGGGCATGGAGGGTCTGATCAAAGAAGGCGGCGAAGCTGCCGAGGAAGATTATGAGCGTGACGCGAAGGATGCTGCTCTGATCGGCGCAGCGCAGCGAGTAGAGCATTATGAAATCGCGGCGTACGGCACCGTGCGCGCGATGGCCGAGAAACTTGGTGAAGGCAAAGCCGTAAGCCTTCTCAGCCAGACTCTGCAGGAAGAAAAAGATACAGACGTAAAATTGTCCAAACTCGCGGACAAGATGACAATCGAAGAAGGCGGCGAAAGCAAACCGGAAGGAACCTCAGGGACTCGAAAGGTGAAGGGCAAGGCCGCGCGGGCGTAATCCTGTCCGATCGCCATAGCAAGTCGTACTGCCGCGGAAACCGGAGCAGTGCCGGGTCCGCGGCAGATTTCTTGGCGCGAAGTGGGAGCGAAATTGTTAATCACGCAACTCATTTTCCGTTTCGTCGTTGGCGGCTTGGTCGTCACAGCGTTCGCCGCTCTGGGCGACGTCCTTAAGCCCAAAAGTTTTGCCGGCCTGTTCGGGGCTGCGCCTTCCGTCGCGCTCGCCACTGTCGGACTGACGATCGTGGCAGAGGGTAAGATCTATGCTGCGATCGAGGCCCGCTCGATGATTGTGGGCGCATTCGCCTTCTGTGCGTATGCCACATTATGCAGCCGGTTGATGATCAGGAATCGAATGCATTCGAAATATGCTTCGACTTCTGCGCTTGCCCTGTGGTTGATTTGCGCCCTGGGAGTCTGGGCAATCGCTTTGCGCTAACGAGTGATGAAAATAACTTTCGATTTGTCAACTCTCGCAGGAACCAGGTGGTATGAATACGGCGTCCGTTTCTTGTTTGGGGGCGCCATCACGGTGATCGCGGGTTTGCTGGCCAAACGGTTCGGCCCCATATTCGGCGGACTTTTCCTCGCATTCCCGGCTATCTTTCCCGCGAGCGCCACGCTCGTTGAAAAACACGAGCGGGAAAAGAAGTGGAAGGCAGGAATTACGAACACCACGCGGGGGCGACAAGCAGCAGCGCTGGATGCTCGGGGCGCCGCGGTGGGCAGTATTGGCCTCGCCTGTTTCGCTTGGTTTGTTTGGAAATTGCTTCCCGTCTGGAACGCCGGAGTGGTGCTCTTGGTAGCACTCAGTCTGTGGCTCGGCGTGTCGGTTCTAGCCTGGGAGGCGAGCAAAAAGCATTCAAGACGCTAACCGTTACTTACGTGCATTCGCTCGCATGCCATCTTTAACACGGCGCCGCGCTTCGCCCGGGCCCTTCACTCCGATGATCGAATACGTTTTGCCCAGCATCTTGTGGTAATTCACAAAGAATGCTTCCAGCTCACGAACAAACTTTTTCCCCAAGTCGTCTACGTGCTTTACGTACGCGTAGCTGTGATTCTCCTGCTCGACCGCAACGATACGGTCGTTGCGTTCTTTTTTCTTTTTCTTGCCTTGCTCGCCCTTGATCACACCCACAACACGGCATTTTAGGAGACATCCAGGGAAAGCCGGTTCATCCATCAGAACGAGCACGTCTGTCGGATCTCCATCCTCGGCGAGAGTTGAGGGAATGAAGCCAAAATCATAGGGAAACGCCATTCCGGCGGGCAACACTTTCATCAGCTGGAAAATCTTCTGCTCAGGGTCGAATGCGTACTTGTTCCGGCTTCCCTTAGGTGTTTCGATAATGACTCGGATTGCCTGCTTGTCATCCGCATCGATGGCACTCAGCCGCGACGGATTGGCTAGACCGTTACTCCTGACTTTTTTCGTGGCCATGCCGTTTCACCTTTTTCCGCTCCAGAGTCAAGGACTGTATAGCGAGCTCATTTATAGAGACTGAATTCTTATTCTGTCGTGACGATATCTTTGATTTTCGCGTACTGTTCGCTCGATACGACGTGCTTTGCAATCAATTCGGCCGGCTCACGATAAGGCCGGTTTCTGATAATTCGTCGCGCGGTCACGCCAGAAATGTCCGGCAATTCCGTGAGTTCGCTCTCCGACGCGGAGTTTAGGTTGACGACATGGTGTCCGCCCTGAACCCAACCCTGTCGTACGCCTTCGGCGAAAGCACGCGCTTCTCTGGCGGCTTCATCTGCTACTCGACCCAGCTCGCGCCCCGCTGCCTGGATTTCCGGCTTTGCTCGGTCGGTTGCCTTCGCAGCTTCGGCCCGAGTCTTGTCCTCACGTTCTTTCCGCTGTTGGGCCGTCTCGTTCGTGGCGCAGCCACACATCGTCGATAGCAGGAGTGCAATCCCAAGCGCGGCAGAAATGTTCGTCACTGGTCCGGATCTCATGGGAGTAGCGTTTGCTCGGCGCTCAACGCAATGCGCCGAGAAGATATAAGACTAACAAAATCAGGAGCACCGTCCCGACGATTCCGAGTCCCCCACCGGTGCCCCAGCGCGAATATCCGTAATAGCCGCCGCCGCCGGCGAACAAAAGAACCAAAATCACGATCAGTAACAGCATTTAGGGTCCTCTCCTACAGCGATCGATTCTTGAACTCCCGAGAGGCGCTGCTTGCGAACTCTCTCACCTCCCGATTCAAGCTAACTTGCGGACTTCTTTCGATTCTTGCGATTGAGACGTGAGGCTTTGCTGCGCTGCCGTGGAGCTCCGGCGGTGCGACGCCGACCGGCTCGAGAGGCAGAACGTCGCTTGCTAGCACGCTTGGGGCTCGGTGGTCGCCGGCGCGCCTTGCGGAACGACGGGTCCACTTTCGCTGCCACAGCTCCAAGCGTCGAGCCAATTGATCGGGCCACGGTGGTGAGGAAATCATCATCTCGTGCACCCGACTTACGTTCGGTAATTTTCATTGTCCTCTCCTGAAGGGCTCCTGGACGCGAGGTTCACTATGATGATGAGCTCTTTGCTTCACGAAAGGCCTGTTCCCCAACTTCCTTCGCCTGGCGCACTCGTCCTTTTGCTTCGTCAATACCTTGCCGCGCGCTCCGGGTGAGTTTCTGACCGGCCGCGACAGCCCCATCCACACCGTCTTTCGCACTCTCCAGAATGGATTCGCGTGTGTCTTGGCCGGATGCGGGAGCGAACAGTACCCCCAGAGCGGCACCGATACCGAGACCTGCCGCAAATGCAGAAACCGATCCGGCCCATTTCATTCTGCCGCTCATAAGATCCTCCATTTCGCTTTCATTGCGTTGTCCTTGATTCACTACTGATCGCGCCTCCCATCGATCTTTTCTCGATGGAAAGTGAGGAGGAAGCCCAAAATCGAACTTCCTCCCCTGAAACTACCGGCTGCCGCCCGAACTTGTGCGTCGAACCTGCGGCCCGTCGGCCTTCACGTTTGCAGAAGACTCACCGGTCGAGGAGATGTCCTCCGCATTCGTGTTCTTTAGGATTTCCTTGGCTCGCTTGATTTCGTCCGAGGTGTCACAGTGAACCGAGAGGAGAATACCGCCCTTCTGCAGGCGTCCTTCATAACGCTTCGCTTCGTACTCTGGAATGCCCAGGCCAATGAGCGCGCCTGTGACTCCGCCGACGGCTCCTCCAACCCCGAGCCCGGCAAGCCCCGCCATGATTGGACCAGCAGCTATAAAAGGCCCAAGCCCAGGGATCGCCAGCATACCGACGCCCGCGAGCAAACCAAGTGCTCCGCCGAGCACCGCGCCAGTGCTGGCGCCCGCTGTCGCACCCTCGGGAGCCTTGGTGGCTTTTTCGGTCGCGATTGGTTTCGGGCCGAGATTCTCAGGGAGAAGAGCGGAAATATCAGAAGCGGAAAACCCGGCCTTTACCAAGCTGTCGGTGGCTAAATCCGCGGCAGCCACCGTCGTGTAAATCCCGAACACTGCTGTTTTCTTATTTTCCATTTTGAATCTCCTGTTCGTTTCAATTTCGATGTCAGAGCATGACTGCTATTGAGTCGGAGGCGCGATTCTTAAATGATTTGTAACGTTCCCTGCACCTGCGACCTGCGCTGCTTTTTCACCGATGGCCGTCTTTTCGTCTTCCGTGCGTACGGGTCCTTTTAGAGTTACATGCCCGTCCTGAGTGATGATCTTGATGTTATGCGCGTACGTGGACAGCGTTTTGTCTTGCATGAGCGCGCTGCGAATCTGCTTCGTTGTTGCGCGATCAGCAGGATTCATCTTCTGCTGGTCGGCGGTAGTAGCACCTTTGTTGGCATCGCCTTGATTCGTTTTGGTATTGTCCGGTGCCGGCTGCTGGTCCTGCTGAATGGGACCGGCTAGAACTGAACCCGCAAAGAGCGTTGTGGCGGCAACTGACCACAAGTACTTTTTCAATCTCATCTAAATCTCCTTTTCCGTTCTAGAACCTTCGCGGATCGAATCGGAGTAGTCATTCGAAAGAAAAACGGCACTTCCTATAAACAACGTTTGGGAGTGGTGGGCCATACAGCGAAGCGAGTAGGCGCGAACAATTAAGCTTGTAGCGTTGCCGCGGGCTCGGGCTTCGGAGGGACATTGGACACCGATCGAATCCGTTCGCTGGGGTCGGGTCAGGCGTCCTTGATTTCGCGCAGAAGTCCACTGGCGAGGTCGTAGACGAGGCCGCGGACAGCGACACTCTTGGGAATCCAGGGATGGGTGCGGAGTTTCTGCAATTGGTGGCGGACATTTTCAGCAATGTTTTGAAGGCGTAGAAGAAGGCGGGAGGAACAGCGGCCGTTCCGGTGCGATTCGGGATTCTAGTGCGCAAATCCTGCTCGCCACTGTTCATCAAGCCGCAATCGGTGTGATCGATGACCATGATTTCCGCAGTGCCCAGCCGGTAGTGTGTTACCAGCAGCGAGCGCAGTGTGTCCTCCGTAACGATGCCTCCGGCGTTGCGGATGATGTGCGCGTCTCCCGTCGTCAGCCCCAGGGTGCGAATGGAAACCCGGGTATCCATACAGGTCAGGACCGCAAGTTTGCGCTTGGGACGCGGTGTTTAATTGCGCCATTCAGGGGTGCGCGAGTAGATTTCGTTTGCTGCGAGCACTTCGTCGATGGCGCTCATGGCCCGCATCGTTTAGCCCAGCCTCATCCGAGCCGCACGGTGAAGTCAGACAACCGGTGCAAGTCTCGATTGGTCGCGTAACCGCAAGTGTGTTTTTCCACTGACAAAACCAGATTTGCTCAAATATCTTGCTGCGTTTCAGTCCGCAAACGGCGTGCGGCATCGATCTGCCGTAAATGTCCTTGCGTGATCTGGTGCAACACCTTCAACCGCTCCCGCTCCTTCATGCTCAACGCGATCCGCTCCTCTGCCATCGGGCCCCCCGGCCCTTAGAAAAGCGGACATTCCTACTTTGCACAATCCGGACATTCTCATTTTGCGGCGACATACTGAACCATTTTCTTGACATGTGAATACACCCACCATTAGTCTTCGCTCCCATTTGAGACAACGCCGAGCAGCTTGTTTGCTGCTACGCATGAGGGGCGCCGATGAGAATTCAACAGACCATCGTTTTGAGAACGATAGCTGTGCTCTTGTTCACGGTCACGTTCCAAGCACGAATATCCGCTGCTCAGGCGCCTGGCAGCTTTGATGGTTGCCCCATCGAGGGCAGGACCACCAGGACCGCGGTGATGGCACTGAATCGTTTGAAGAACCGCACAGTCGTACCGCTCAAGTCAGACGTCAACCCTGCAATCACCTTAACGTCCGTGCTTGCTCCGGGGAACGACGTGGGTCGCTGGAATGAATCGCGAGGGGCGATCATCACCGGATTCGTGGTGGCCGTGAAGCCTGGTGGCCCGGAAACCGTCAACTGCGGCGCAACCGATCCGGCTCATACCGACACACATATAGAGATAGCGCTAAACGCAGGCGATTCGCAGGGCATTCATCACGTGATTGTCGAAGTAACGCCCCGATGGCGAGCCATCATGGGCGCTAAGGGAAAGGATTGGTCAACGAGCAATTTGCGAAGCAGCCTGACGGGCCGCAAGATCACCGTGGTGGGCTGGATGATGCTCGACAGGGAACACTGTAATGCTTCGGAGAATACTAACCCCGGCGGCGCGCACAATTGGAGGGCTACTTGTTGGGAGATTCATCCGATAACCGCCCTCGGGCCAGCTCAGTAGCGACGGCGTCATGCGGATGGCAAAGTTCTTGTTCGTCCGCTCCGAAAAGCTACGGTGAGTGCCTTTCCAAATTCGCATTTAGCTGAAGTTGCGACCCGTTCTGCACGGTGATTTCTTTCGCCCAATCCGAATAGCCGGACGACTTTACGGCGACAGTGTGTTTTCCTGGGGCGAGCTTGAGCACTGCGGGCGAGTTTCCGACAAAATCGCCATCCGCAAATACCTCTGCTCCGATCGGATTGGAGGAGACGTTCACCGTGCCTCTTGCTGCATCTTGGGAGGCGCTTTCGGTCGCCGAATTTGGCTTCTCGTTCGCGGTGTTCTCTTCCTCGCCCTTGGTCACTTGAGTTCGGATGCTCACCGGAACGAACTCACGGTCCTTTTCAGCGACCGAAACGGGCGCGCCAGTGACGCCTTGGAGCGCAACCAGGATCGCGCGATAGTTGTCCTTGTCACCCTGCAGCAGGATGCCCCCTGTCTTGTTGTCGGGAAGCGTGTACTGAATTCCGATGAAGTGAAGCCGAGTCTTGTGGAGCAGCCCAAACAAAGCGATCGGAGAGATGAGAATAGCGAGAGCGATCATCGTTCCGACGCGGCGGTGCGCCTCTTGGCCGTAACTCAATGAAGTGACGGTCTTCGGCGGGATTTCGACCCTTTTGCCGTCTTTCAACTCCAAGGTAATCATGTCGGACGTGACCGTCAGCTGGTTGTGCCAATCCTTGGGATCAACCTTTGAGTCTACCGATCCGCCGTTGTATCGAATCTTGTCAAACGAATTGCCCTGCCCCCAGGCTGCCACGGTCGAACATAGGAGCAGCGCAACAAGTCGCCTCTGATTTTGCATCGCGCCTCCGCAAAGTGAGTGGTGATAAGGCAAACCGGATAACTCAATGAGAACTATACCAGAGACTAATACTCTCAGTTCTTGCTGGTGTTCAATCAGAGAGTATCAGTGATTCGCATCTGCAATCCGCCGATCTTGATGTCGGGCCGGAGCCTGCCCTCCGCTTTTTGCGAATCTCAGCTGAAGGACGCCGGTATCACGAACTTCCGATTTCACGATTTGCGCCACACGTTCGCGAGTTACTACATGATGAAGGGAGGGCAGCTCTGCACGCTTTCGAGCATCCTCGGGCAGAAGGACCTGAAGATGACCCAGCGTTACGCGAAACTCTCTCCGGAGTACATGGATTCGCAGCGAGATCGGATGGACACGATTTGGACACCGGCCCCGATTCCCTCTTCCGGAGCCCCGAGCCAAACACCGACTAAGCACGTGCAGTAAAAAGAGTTGAAGTGGTGGACGTGAGGGGGCTCGAACCCCTGACCTCCTCGTTGCGAACGAGGACGGAAATCTAACAAGGCGTGGTGCTGCAACCACTTACGCTTTTCGAAATAAGTCGAGATTGGGCAACGTGGGCAACCGGAAAAAACTCGGCGTCCATCTTTCGTTGGACGCACTTGCACGCGGAAACCTGCCGGATCCGCGTTTGGGACGCAGCGAAACCGACGCGAAACCTGCGACTGCCTTCTGTTGGCACCCGGGGCACGTACCTCAACTCGAACTGTGAAGTTAGCAGTGACGAGGCGGCGGGGCAAAGTCGCGACTGAGTTCAATCGTGAGGGGGTATCTTCGGAGTCGATTATGAAGGGGCGGAAGCCTAAACAGGAATCTCGCGCAATGGAGTTTCGCCGAACCGTCCGGGCATGGAAGCAAATGCCCGAGGCATCGCGGCCATCGCTGAGGGCGCTGGCCTGCGAACTCGGCACTTCGCACCAACTTCTGAGCTTCTACCTCAAGAGCTTGCACAAATGGCAAAGCAAGGACTACTGGCGCCAGGCGAAGGAGATTCGCGCACGGGCGAATGCCGAGGGCCGGACCCTGACCCAACAGGAAGAGCAGCAAGTCTGCGCTTATAACAGGGCGGCCATGCGCGTCACGGTAGAACCAATGTTGCTCGAAACGATCGAACGCATGAAGCAGGATTCCGAACGCCGTCCGCTGTGTCGGCAGGAAATCAAAATACTGAAGACCCTTGCTCGTCATTTTCCGGAAGCAAGAGATCTCTTGCTGAAGACCCCGCAGGATGGCCTGAAGAAGAGAAAGCCTTTCGGAGAATTAGTCAGGGAAACTCCGCGCCAAGAAGGCGAAACACCGATCGCATGGGTACGGCGCATCTGGGATCAGTGTGCTAAGTACGACACCAAATGCCCCAAATTTCTCACGGAAGAGCTTCTTGAAAAGTACTCACAAGATAGTGCGAATACGCAGAGAAATAATTTGCCAGTGATTCCCGATCGCGCCGCTAAGTCCTTTGGATAAGCTTCGGAGTTGCCGGCAACTCCGCTAACCGTGAGTGGAGGGAGGACGCACGATGCCATCGTACCAATCTTCGATGCAAAACCTCGCAAAAGCCCGCGCAGCGTGGCGACCGCCGCGGCCTTGGCGGAGTGGCGACGAAGCGCGCTTGATCCGCAGATTTGTGTTCCAGTGGCTGACAGCCCGCGGCAAGAAGCCCTCGGCTCGTAATTGGGCTCAGCAACTCGGCATCAGCCACACGTGGCTTCAGAAGCTGGTCCGGAAATTTATGACCGACTCCAGCGAAATGTGGCGGCTACAGGCATTGAAGGGTGATCCCAAATTCGCGGAGCTCACTCGTGCGCGGGAATATAGCCGGCAAATGAGCGAGCGTGGAGAACTTCGAGGAGACTCAAATTTGTCTCGCAGAGCAAAATTGGCAAGGCTCTTTGAGCGTTTTACTGAGTAGATCGACTGTTGCTTGTTACAGTCGCTGGGCACGGCGCAAATACGGGGCTCGTGCCCACTTTTCCGTGACCGGATATCTGGTTTTCTTATCGTGCTGGCAAACTGAATAAGACATCCCAAGGGTACGGGATTGGTGTAAGTCGTTGCAGCACGATTTGATTGGTTTGCAGTCCGCGGCAAAGGCTTTGGGCAAGACCGCAAGTCGAGACATAACCCGCGCGAAGAAGCACGTGCTTTCAGCGAAGGGGAGAGCAAGAATTTCAAGAGGTATGAAAGAGCGATGGGCGAAGGTCAGAGCGCAAGCTAAGAAGGCTGCTGCTTAATCCTAGAATACGCTTCGAGTGCTGAGGCGATGTCGCAAGCGCTACTGAGTCCCAGCATGCTTTGGCAGCAACGTTCTTGGTTCGGTAACTAAGGGCCAGTATCGTCCGCCATCGCCCGCACGGGAAGACGCGTATCGGGATGCGATTGATAATGCCGTGGAGTTAATGCGGCGCCTGGATGCGCGATTTCCAAATCCGGTGAAACCCCGATAACTAGGATCTTGAGGACCAGACGGATGACGCGCGACTGCAAATTCTCTACGTTTGATTTTATCGGACTCAACGTGACGATGTTCGCGCCGCTATTCCTTCGCCACTTTCCGGATTGTGTTTCCCACTACGAAGGCAGCGGCCTTGCAGTCATCCCACACCACAAGGTACCCGTGCGTCATTTGACCGTGCCACATTTCCGCGCCGAGCGACGTATTGATAATACCGTGCGTGCCGTCTGGGTGAGAATCTCCGTGCTTGGAATTGATCTTCTCGACGCGGGTGCCAGTCCGCAACGCGGCGGAAGTTTGCAGTGTGTGGGAGCGCAGGGTCGGCGTCATTAAATCCCCCAGGGCGTTCATTTCGGTGGTGTGGAAGGCTCGGGTATCCGCCTTAACATAGGCGCACCTCTACTTCCTTTCGTAGACAAACGTGCCCTTGTCAGCTGGGTGCGCTGGGTTCCACCAAGATTCGGTAATGACGTTTCCATCGGCACTCAATTTGAGAGAGCCTTGAGTGAGAGTTTTACCATCGCGCTTCGTCAGAGTGGAAATCTCACGTC